>CXWJ01001318.1_pt1 | contig 11199 bp, 16 predicted proteins | sample 590841 | NCBI WGS metagenome assembly CXWJ01 (sample SAMEA3498367, study PRJEB10139) | wastewater metagenome | biome: wastewater treatment plant; material: activated sludge | place: Austria | collected 2015-01-21 | reverse complement strand
GGCTGATTCCTGTTCTTTCGCCGCCATCAGTTGCTCGAGGTCGGCAATACGGCGTTTGGCCTGCACCAGCTCCTGTTCTTTCCCGGCAGTCTGTTGTTCCGCTTCGGTGATCCGGCGTTTCGCCTGGGTCAGGTCCTGCTCTTTGCCGACCAGTTGTTGCTCAAACTCGGTCGCCCGGCGCTTGGCCTGCGTGGATTCGTAGTCTTTCCCAACGCTCTGTTGTTCGATCTCAGCGACCCGTCGTTTAAGTTGAGCGAGGTCCTGCTCCTTTCCGGCCATCTGCTGTTCGGCTTCGATCACCCGGCGCTTCGTTTGGGCCAGGTCCTGCTCTTTCTTCGTCAGCTGTTGCTCAAGATCGGTGACCCGGCGTTTGGCCTGCGCCAATTCCTGCCCCTTCCCCGTAGCAGCCATCTGTTGTTCGACTTCGGCGAGCCGACGCTTGGCTTGGGCGAGGTCTTCAGTTTGTGCCGCAAGGTCTTCTCGGAACTTTTTGGAGTTTTCGTGGACGGTGGCTCGCAGGGCGGAGAGTTCACTTTCCTTGGAATGGAGCTGGATGACCAATTCGCCGATCCGTCGTTTGGCGTTCTCCAGATTGCCTTCAGCAAGTTGTCGCTCCAACTCATCGATGCGTTGTCTCGCCTGCTGGAGGCTATTCTGCGCGATGCTCAGTTCATGCGACAGCTCTTTATCCGAAGGTCCTCGTGGCGTGGAATCCTGTTCCCTCCTCGGCAGTTGAGCGACGAGCTGCAGCCGCGGATCAGCTGACGGCTTGTGGGTTGCTCCAACTACCGTAGTCTGGACGAGAGAGGACTGTTCGTTTGGATCGAGAGGAATTCCGGCTGTGGGAGTTGAGAACGGAATGACATGAGGTATCAGAGCCTTGCGCGCATGATCAGGTCGTGATTCGGGTGACGCTGGTCTCACACTCGATGGAGCGGCGGCAACAGCAAGGAGAGGATTCCAAGAAAACAGGGTAACGAATCCAAAAATGAATACTGTACTGATCATGTCTCACCCCCAACGGTGCGGTGATTGCAAAATGAGGTCAGAAGAACGTGTCATACCCAGGATGTGTCTCCTAAGAGACCAGAGGGCATCACAGATGGACGTACGTGACACGAATGGGAACGCAGTGTCAGATGTACGCGCTGCGTGCATGTACAAGAGAAAGACTCGAGCCGATCCTATCGTCTTCGTGATTTGCTTTGCAACCCAGGATATTCCAGATCGTGGCTTCGGGGTGACCGTCCACCAATTGCTTCAGATTGAGCCTGGGCAGCAGGACATCCTTCGTGCGCTGTGATGGGCTGGAGCAGGGTCTGTCAATTGAGAGAGCATGTGAGGGGGGCGATCCGCGAGGCAACCCTGTCAATCGATAGGGTACAGATTGTCTCGCGTCGTGAACCGTTTCTGGCGCTCAACGACTGTTCCGGCGCACCGATAGGCCTCTTGATTCAGAAATGGGAACATCAGGAGGAATATATTGGAATTTAGTGTGACATCGTCTGGGTTCAGACGAACGCGTTGCTCACGTGCCGCCAGCTTCAGATTCAGCATGCACCCTTCTTTTGTGTATCCATTCGCGGTGACTTTCCCAAGTTGCCCAGCCCCTCCGGACACCTGATCTGTCGGTGATGCACAGGAGGATAGAAGCAGTGAAGCGAGGATGCCCAATACTCTGACTGCTGCACTCATCTCGAGACCTCAACAGAGTTTCACAGTTCACAGAAGCCCATCGCCCGAGTGTGCCACGAGGGATGGCGGCTCGGGGCTTGGTTTGGAAGGGACTCTCCTGAGAGGGGTGAATCGTACACCTTGAGAGATCCCAGGTGATTGTCAGAGAAAGGTCGGGAGAGAGTCAAGCGAAGAAAGACCGTTGCCGGGCGCAGTGAAGGACGTGGTCCTTAATCCAGTACTTTCTAGGATACCCTGGAGGTCTCACAGCATAGTCCTCACGTTCTGTGGATAAGGCTGTGGATACCCTATGACTTTTGGGGAAAGATCATTCCTGCGGTATGGTGATTTATCACCTTGCCTATTTATTGAGCATCCGCACGAGATGAGGGATGCTACAACTAATTGTGGTTTCGGTGGCCTTTGCGATGATTTTAGCGTATTCCTAGATGTGGGTGTTAAATCATACCGGCTGCTCTTTGGCAAGGCGAGCGAATGCAACCATTCTTGAGGCTATCCACAGGATTGCTGGATTTTTTGGGATTTTTGGTCTCTTGTGCCTACCCAGTGCCAACTTCCGATCTGTCAAGAGCCTGTCGAAAGACAGACGGCCTTCCATTCGATGGAACCGATAGGGCTAGACGGCTCAATCGATCCTACTTTTTTCGGTACACATTGAGCCCGATTTTCTCTTGCCGATCCGGGATGGTGACGTTGCCTTCCGTTGACGCGACAATGATTGTTTTGCCCGTTGAAGATGGGCCGAACTCTTTCGAAAGATCCACTTTGATGGTTAAGACGGTCCCTTCAACGCTCATTTCGACATTCTTCATGATCTGCTCCTTTCATGGCTCGGTGTGAGGGTTGGTTTCCCTAGGCTGAGGAAATCGACGGCAGCGGGTTTCGTCTGCGTGTTCCCGCTGCTTCTTGACGGAACAGGGGGAGTTTCCCCTGTGTGATTGGTCTCCAGAATCATCTCGTCATCGGGCGAGAGTCGTGCCGGCGAGCTTTTTGGCGATGCCGGGTAAATGGCCTTGGGCTTCTGCACCTTGAAAGCTGAACGTCAGGACGAAGCCAGAACATTGGGTATAGCCGGTTCCCCCGGGGCCTTTACCGTTTCGAAAATCACCAACGACCATGTCCCCTCCCGTGCAAACCGGAAAGGCGGTTCGTTTGAAGGCTGGATTCTGCAGGTAGGGCTCCATCACTTCCTTGATCCCAGCCGTCGTTTCACTTTGTAGCTCAAGGTGCACATAGATCGACAGCGCTTGGCCGTTGGGCCATTGCCAGGCACACCCTTCACCGGTCCCCATTCTGGACTGGACCGCAGCCAACTTTGGGGATGAGAGCAGGCTACAGACTTGAGCTGCCATAGGACTTTCGGCATGCCCTGGGGATGCAATCAGCAGTCCGCATAGGATGATGAACGGTCGCAGTCTCATATTGCCTGTCCTTAAAAAATGAGGTCAACGGCTTTCACCCACCTACGCAGGAAGCCACAGCTGTAAAGCTGTGGAGGAATGCGCAGTGGGTGTCCTCCGAAGCCTTGGCAAAGGAGGACACGCTTCGGCGGGTTCCGCCGAAGACACAAAAGAGACCACGGCTGGTAAGCCGTGGGGCTCCACTATCAGTGACACAGGACGAACCATTGGATGGAATTGTAGTCCCACGATGCCGTCCGATCAATGGCTGTCTACGGGTGGCTCCATAAACGGGGTGAACCCTGAGCCTCTTCGCCGCAGCAGGGATGTTGTTGGGAATGGCTCACGATCTCTATGGTTCCCCCTCGTGAGGGCGGACCACACAGGATTGTGCGGTGTTACTGCCTCGGCTTGGGGAGTGGGGCGAGCTGTGGGCTTGCGATCAGGTTGACGGTGATGGTCCGGGGTTCGTCACTGTGTTGCTCTTTCATACCGACGATGACCTCGCGTGGCTGCGATCCCCATTGTTCAAAGGTCAGATGGATGGAAGCACGATGCTCGGTCCGGGGTACGACCAATCTCTCGCCGGATTGAACATCATAGCCCCGTACGCGGTGATATCCGTTTGCCGGCAGGTAATCGTAGACAAGTAGATGACTGTCGGGTGCCCAATGAAAAGTCAGGACTTCTCCCTCCGTGATGACATCGATTTCCCTTGTCGCCATCGTGGCAAGGTCTAAGAGACCCACGAGCGTGTGGTGGTCCACCGTCGAAAATGCTGCAAGTCGCCCATCTGGTGATACCCGCACAAGGCCGAATCGCTTTGCACGGAAATACAAGCCGGGCGCAATTGCGGATTCAGTCGGTAGGTGTTTCAGCGTGAACCGATCGGGGATTGCTGGATCACCGGAGGTGATCTCAAGGGCTTGCTGATCAGGGGACAGCGTTACGGATGAGGGATTGACCGGAAGAACCGGGCTGCAGGTTGACAACAAGCAGCCGGTGAATACGAGGATGACGGCAGAAGACCACCTCCCGCGACAATGGGCCATCGGACGGGCCCGTTGCTCAGAGGCCAGGGATAGGTTGCGCTGTGGCACCGGCCCAGAAGTAGTTCCCGTCGGCGTTTTTGTACCAATGGGCATTGCCGTTGACGGTGAGTCCATTACTTGTCCAGCCTTGATACGGCAGTTTCCTTCCGCCCTTGACCGTGCGGACAAGGGGAGCTGCGGAGGTCGGAGCTTTTTCGCGGATGTTGAGGTCGACGCGAGTCTGTACGATACCCGGTTTTCTCACAAAATTAAATGTGGCCGGACTCTGGTGGATGTCATTGGCCATGTCGACGAGCTTGTCGAGATCCACCTCCAGACCAGGACACGTTTTGTCGGCACGGATTTCACGGTGGCCGATGATATGATCGCGATCGCAGGGGATCGCCCATCGTCGGCAAATGGTTTCAATCAGGCCGGCGCTGGCCCTGTACAGCGCATCGGACCAGGGGGTATTCTCTGTTCCCTCGTGCTCGATTCCGATCGTATACCAATTGGGGTTGACCTCGGCCTTCAATAGTCGCCACGTAGGAGAAACGAGGCGGCCTGCGTGCCACGCTCGATCGCTTTCCCCCACATATTGATGGATCTCGCCGGTTTTCCCGATTCCATAGTGGGCGGACACACCCGATTCCTCATTTGTGAACCACGCGTCAGTCCCCTTGAGCGTGCCCTCCATGATATGAATGACGATTGCTTCTGGCCTATACCCCTCGCGTCCTTTGTCTTTGTTGGGGCTTCCGATCCAATGAATAGCCATGTGCTGTCTCCTTACGGGGTTTCTCGTTCGATAGACTTTTGGCCAGAGAGATGCCTGGTCTTATTCTGAGCTCAGCTGGGAGTCGTGGATCATGAAGCCGCGATATGAATGGTTGTTCATGCTTTGTAACGGTACGCTGTCTTCATGGGAAGTCTCCTGATCCCCTGGACCTTTTCTTCAAGCTCGGCGGTGAGGGGCTGGTCGTGGCATCGCCGGAGAAGCGCGGTGAACAAATCGTCGAGTGCCATCAAGGCCTCTCCCACGATATGACGAGCTTCTCGCTCTGAATATTGTAAAGGAATCAGTCGCCGCCGCTGCCATCCTCGGAGCAGAAAGGTCCGCCCAAGTTGGGCATAGGGTCGTTCACAGCCCATTACGAATTCCCTGCCCTGGTCATCTTCGAGAATAAACCCTTTCACATTCATTTTGGTACTCCTACTCTCTCAACAGTATTCACTTCTGCAGTGTCCGTAGACCCGGCCGATTCCCAACATGGTTCAGCCCGTACGTTGAATGCCTTCATGGCGAGATGCTTTCCTCGACCCGTCATGAGAGTACCGCCGGAAGGCCCGGACGCCGAAAGGCGCCGATGACAATCGATACATTGTCCACCTCGGACCAAGACAGTCTTGCGATCTCCGGTTCGGCGCCGAACGATTGAAGCAGCAGGAGGATACCGAGAAACACGGCGATGATTGCAGGCCAGATCATCGAGAGTGCGCCAAGGACGAACGCGAGGGTGATGGCTGCTGATACCTGCTGGGCGAACTGGCTTTTAAGCGTGAACATAGGGGTCTCCTTCGTATGCGCGTTCGGTATCCCTCGATCTGGTGATGCCGCATTTGTCATGATGAAGCCCTGCAACAGAACGGCGATCGTTCACTCGATATTTTGGAAAGAGGTCATCCTGTACAGCTCATCGAACCGGCGCATAACCATGACGCCATGAACGGGATGCAACGTTGAGTCTGCACCTCGCATGAACCATGCCTCGGTACATGCGTGAGGCGTATCAATATTTCAAAGAGTTATCAGCGGGCAGGTCTACGTAATAGGGCTTGCATGCGTATCCTATCCGATCCAGTGAATCCAAAAAGATTCATGGGGGTGAAGGTGGGTAAGAGGCTGTCTCTAGACTGTGACGGATCTTGTCTTGGTTTGTCGTCCGGATCGTCTGGGTGGGTGCGGTTTCGCACCTGTGAGCGGGAAGCATCGTACATGTTTGACGGGGATCTCAATATGCAGATCCGGCCAATACAGAATGTCGGAATGGAGTTGTGCCACATGCTTGAGGTGCAGTGGAGGGACGTTTTGAAATTGAGGAAAATCGACAAACGATACAAAGAGCTCACTGTTGCTGGTCAACAGCCAGAGTCCATGCCGGGAGATCAGGGTCACATCCACTTTCGAAAGGACTTTGTTTGGGCTGAGGGGTTTCATCTGACTGCTCCTGGACAAACAGGCATGTTCATTCTCGGTCGAGCTCGCGCTTGAGTCATGGGGATGCCCGTTAGCCTGTTTTTGACAGGCCTTCACTTCGAAGAATATCGGCGACATTCTGTCCATTCACAAACACATCGGCGACGAGGCGATGGTAGACGTCACGCCCCTGAGGCACGATCCGAAGAGAGCCACTGCGCAAGAGCTCCTCCAACCGTTGTTTGGCAGCTGGCCCCGCCGGCTCATTCATCTCTGGGGTATCGATGCCGCGTAGTCTGATACGCTCGCTCCCGACACGAATGGTGTCCCCGTCGACTGCCCGCACTTGCAGGGTGCTCAGCAGTCTCATCTCGTGTCCCATGCTGGATCGAAGCGTAGAGAGCCGACTAGATTTGTGGCCGGCTCCCAGCTTGTAACGCCCTTTAGGGTAGCGTTGTGGGCGGCTGTCCGGTGGGCGTTTGTGTCGTGGCTGTTTGTAGCTGGGGAGGCGATCAGAACGGTCTTCGTTTGGCGATGGGTACCAGCAGAGGTCACAGTGCTGGTTCAGGGTTGATCCAAGGTCGGACTGTTCCAGTCGCGCTGCAGAGGCGCTCAATGATAGATAGAGAGACCACCAGCCAATCAGCACCGAGATTGTCAGAATCACATGCGGCTTCATGATGTGTTCTGTAAAGCAGGTGTTGTGCCAGATTCGAACCAATTGACAATGGTTAAAACGGCATGGTGCAATGCGCTCGTATCTCGTTGTTCGTGAAACGTATCTCGTTGAGATACATTGAGATTCTTCTGAGATGCGAACGACGCTTCACGATTCACGGAGGTTGATGCCATGGATATGATGGGACGGGTGGGGTTGATTGAAATTCCTATGCTGATTGCCCCGGATCAGAAAGCCTGGATGGATCGCATGATTAAGGAAGGCAAAATTGCCATTCCGCCAGGGGGGACATTGGAAAAAGGGTCGTTGTATTCAATGTTTGTCCGTATGCTGCTCCACAACGCCATGGAAGAGCAGAAGCGGCAAGAAGCCCTGGAAGCAGAAGATGAGGATGACGAATAGACGAAGGTAGAGAGAAGAAACGGTTAAACGCGAACTGTATCTAAATAGATAACGGTGTATCTGACAGGATACGAACGACGCTCGCCTCGCTGAGTCGGCGAAGCGGGCTTCACGAGCGGCTGGCTCAGAGTTTCTTGAACGCGGAGTGTGCAGCGCGGATGGTTTTCTCGATGTCCTGATTGCTATGGGCAGTAGAAAGGAACGCTGCTTCGAACTGGGATGGCGCAAGATAGACACCCTGCTCCAACATGTGGTGAAAAAACTGGCCGTACCGTTTCGTATCAGATTGCTTTGCGGTACTCCAGTCCACCACGGGGCCTGGGGTAAAGAAAGTCGTCAGCATCGATCCGACGCGTGTTTGCGTCACAGGGATTCCGGCCCGTTTCGCGGCTTCACCAATGCCCTTGGCAAGGGTTACCGAGCGCTGCTCTAACTGCTTATAGATTCCCTTCCCCCGTAATTGCTTCAGCGTCGCCAATCCTGCTGAGACGGCCAGCGGATTACCCGAAAGGGTTCCTGCCTGGTAGACCGGTCCAACCGGTGCGATGAGATCCATGATCTCTTTCCGTCCGCCGTAGGCGCCGACAGGCAGCCCTCCCCCGATGATTTTCCCGAGCACCGTCAGATCTGGCTTGATGCCATAGAGGGCTTGTGCTCCGCCATACTTCACGCGAAAGCCCGAAATGACTTCGTCAAAAATCAATAGGATGCCGTGCTCGGCGGTCAGTTGTCGAAGTGCCGGAAGAAAGTCCGGTGCGGGCGGTACGACACCCATGTTGCCCGCGATCGGCTCGACAATGATGCAGGCGAGTTGCTTGTGATTGGCTTTGATGAGCTGTTGAACAGTCCGAATGTCATTATAGGGCGCGGTCAGGGTGTGTTTTGCAAAATCCTCAGGCACCCCCGGTGAATCCGGAATCCCCAAAGTCGCCAGACCCGAACCGGCCTTTGCCAATAAATAGTCGCTGTGTCCGTGGTAGCATCCTTCGAATTTGATGATTCCCGTGCGTTGGGTGAACCCCCGAGCGACACGAATGGCGCTCATGACCGCCTCGGTTCCTGAGCTGACCAGCCGGAGTTTTTCCATTGAGGGAAATGCGTGGCGAATTTCTTTCGCGAGCGCGACTTCCAATTCCGTCGGTGCACCGTAACTGGTGCCTTGCCCGGCCGCCTTCTTGATCGAGGCGATGACCGCTGAATGGGCATGTCCCAGGATCATCGGTCCCCAGGACAGCACGTAATCGATGTAGACATTCTTATCTACATCGTAGAGACGCGATCCTTTCGCACGCGCGATGAAGCGCGGCTGTCCTCCCACCGAGCGGAACGCGCGAACGGGGCTGTTGACGCCGCCGGGGATCAGCTGTTGAGCTTCGGCAAAGAGTTTGGCGGACCGGGATGTCTTCATAATGGGGGCGCACCCTACCATGGAGGACGAGAGTCGGTCAAGAAACTGGTGGTTGCGTCGCCGGGCACCGGTTCCTCGAAGACCAAAAAATGTCGATGGGATGCACTTCTTCTCAGTTTGGATACAGCAGAAGGTACAGTCTTTCGATCGTAAGATCTAATTCCGTTGTATTTGTCTGCTGAGTCGTCAGGGGTTGCTGGCGGCGTGATTCTTGCTGTATCCGGCAAGTTAGGAAAGTGAGATCGCCATGAAGGTTGTGTGTTCTTGGTGCCGAGGCGAAGGTCAGGATGGCTTCGTCGGGGAAAAAGCGCCGTTCGATGATCCCCGGGAGACGCACAGCATCTGCCTCACGCATGAGACAGCGGTCAGAGCTCGTTGGGAGGCGCGTCGACAGACGACAGGCGTTGTGTCCCTTCCTGCCAGGCTTATCCGGAGCCCTGTCTGCTGTATGAGCTAACCCGCATTCTTCATGCACGCTTCTACTGAGACGGTTTCAAGTATTGGGTTTCCTGTTTCAGGTTGGTGACTTCTGCACAACGTGACCAAAAAGCCGTGAAGTGTCGTACGTGAAGCGTATTTCGTTTCAGGATCCGGGCGCTTCACGTTTCACAAACGACGCTTCACGAGTTACACGACCGACACCCTGCTATTTCTTGGCAGATTTCTTCTTGGAAGTTGCTGAGCGTTTTCGGAGTAGTTTTCGTCCGGACCTTCCCTGCTCTGTGGAGCTGAACTCTTCTAGCTCCCAACGATGTCGTGTTGACTTATCCTGTGCCGTTACGGCAAACACCACATGAAACGGGGCGCTTCGGCCGTCCACCGTCTGTCCTTTGCTCCAGGCTTCTCCGGCGTCGTTGAGGACTTCCAGCAACGTTTCATACTCTTCTTCATCATCCGGGAGTACCGCATGGGCGTTGGAAATGAGAAGGATGTAGCCTTTGGCGGGAAGCCACTCGAAATCAGCGAGACATTCCTCCAAGGCATCCCAGTTGTGCCCGAAGTATTCCGGGAAGGACAGTGCTTGCGCGAATTCATCGAAGAGGCTCGATGTCGTCCGACATTTCTTGCCCTCGATCGTGCGCATCAGAAATCCGGCGGGAGCTGTGACTATCGTTGTGGCTGAACTCCCGCGAGGTACGACGAGAAGCCCTGACCAGGGAGGTGTTGATGTGCCGAGATGGGTGCGGAGGGACAGTGTTACCGGCATAGGGCGCTCACGTGGTACAGTTTCTGTCAATTGAGGGGGACAAACGTTCTGTAGTGATCTCCGGTATAGTAGGCCTTCCCGGTTCGTTGCTCGATCACAATCCGTTCGGCGTCACGCCCACGCCCGCGGATCTTCGGGTTGACATCATACTCCCGATAGCGACCGGGAGGAAGACGGCGTTCTCGATTGTGGAAGTCACGCCCCCCGACATAGCCTGGGAGTGGACGTCCTCCTCGCTTTTCCAGTTGTGTAAGGAGATCGTAGGCTTTTTCAGGCGGGGTTGCAAACCACAAAGGATCGTCGGGCTGCGGAGGGAGAAGAATCGAAGCGCTGGTGGTCGGAGTGTGGGAGACGAGGTCGGGAGTTGTGGTGCCAATAGAGGGAACAAGTAGGATCGTGCAGCAGAGGGTGACAAGTAGGCCGAAGAGTTGGAGCTGCCGCCATCGATGGGTGGACACAGGTTCTCTCCTGTGCGGATGTGTGGTTCAGACGAGACGACCGTAGCATTCTCTTTTCGCGAAGGTCAAACCCTCTCCACAGGGATTCACGTACTTGCCTGGATGTCTTCAGTCCTGTTTGCTAGAATGAGTGGGCCGGTGTGTGCCGCGAACAAAACCGAATCATCATCATATCGTCATTGATTATCTTGCGGAATGTACGTGCTGTACTGAGGAGTGGCTTGAGCGGCTCGGTCTGTGTATCACGGGCCTGTGTCTCCACTCTACTTGTGCTCGTACTCCTCACGTTGGCGGGGCCGTCGAATGCGCAGTTGAGTCCGAGCGGCTCGATGCGGAGATCCCCGGCGGACATCGTCAAGCGGTATGTGTTGTTGGATCAGAAGGGAGCACGCCTCGAGGCGTCCTCATTCGATACGGTCATGCCCTATGTTGAGTGGAAAGAAGAACCGGCGTGGGGGCGTATCGTGGTGGTGCAAAAAACCACCGTGTCCGAGGATTACCGGCAATGGGAGATTGTGAGCAATCTAGAAGTTATTATCCCGGTGACTTTTCAGGTGCGGGGCTCCGTGTATCTCGAGACGGCCAGTTTTGTTCCTGAAGACAGGATCGAAGAGGTTCGCTTTCATGTGAAAGTAGTGGGCAGTTACTGGCGTATCCTCTCACCGGTCATCCCTCCCCACGTCGGGTTGAGGCGGATGGTGAGTTTTGCTCGAGATGCCGCT
>CXWJ01001270.1_pt1 | contig 11202 bp, 12 predicted proteins | sample 590841 | NCBI WGS metagenome assembly CXWJ01 (sample SAMEA3498367, study PRJEB10139) | wastewater metagenome | biome: wastewater treatment plant; material: activated sludge | place: Austria | collected 2015-01-21 | reverse complement strand
TCGATTTTGGGCCGGCCGATGGCCTATCTACCCCTGTTTTATCTGCCGCTTGTGGCCCTACACTTATCGCTGGCCCTGCGCGTCATCGGCGACCTGTTCAACGTCGTATCCCTGCGACAATGGGGCGGGCTGCTCAATGGCCTGACGTTGCTATTATTCCTGGGTATAACCGCTTTGGCGTTGGCGCGGGGAGCGGCCGACCGCCGGCGAATGCTGGAAACAAATTAACCTCGTCCTCTATCTGCTTGGCAGAAAAGGCTTAGCAAATGACCAGTCGCGCACTATGCCTCCTTTAACCCGCTGGCACATCAAATCCGCCCTCATCTACCTGGCAGCGGCCATGACCCTGGGCGTCGCCCTCGCCCTGGGCGCGGTCGTCGAGATGCCCGGCTGGTTGGCCTACCTGTCACCGGCGTTCTTCCACCTGATCATGGTTGGTTGGGTGACGCAATTGATCTTCGGTGTCATCTTCTGGATGTTCCCCATCGTCAGTAAGGCCCGGCCGCGCGGCAGCGAGCGCCTGGGTTGGGCGACTTACATCTTGCTCAACGTTGGGCTGCTGTTGCGCGTGTTATGTGAGCCAATGAATGCCGTCAATCCGCGCGGCCCTTGGGGTTGGGGGCTGGTTCTATCGGCGCTGTTTCAATGGTTGGCGGCCGTCTTCTTCGTCATCAATGCCTGGCCGCGGGTGAAGGAACGCTACCGGGGAGAGTAGTTCATGCCGAGCCTGAGCCAATGGTACGTCAAATGTTCGTTCGGCTATCTGCTGCTGGGCTTCACCTTCGGCGCGCTGCTGCTGGCCCACAAGGGGCAACCGTTGCACCCGGCGCTATGGAACTGGCTGCCGGCCCACATCGAGTGGCTGCTCATCGGCTGGGTGGCCCAACTGGCGCTAGGCGTCGCTTTCTGGATCCTGCCGCGCTTTTGGAAAGAACCGCGCCGTGGCAATGTGACCGGGGCCTATCTGGCCCTGGCGTTGCTCAACCTCGGCATCTGGCTAGTTACGGCCGGGACGGTCTTTCACCTGTCGCCGTGGGCGCTGGTGGCCGGCCGCGTGCTGGAAATGGCCGCCGCCGTGGCCTTTGCCCATGCCGTTTGGCCGCGGGTCGTCGGCCGGGATGGCTAACAGTGCTTAGCCATTCCCGGCTCTCAGCATTTCCGGGGCCGCCGATCAATTAAACAGGCCCGATAAAAGCGCCCCGATGCCGCCAATGATCAGGAACACCGGCCAAATCGCGCCCCAACTCCAACCGAAAATGAAAACGGCGGTGATAAAGAACAAAATCAGGCTGCCGATGAGCGAGCCACGGGCTTCATCACTGAGGCGGCCGTCCTTGTTATAGGCGCGCAGAAAGTTACCCAGGCTGCCGAAAGCGGGAATGAGAATAAACAACGCCCACCAGTTGTTCAAGTGGAAGTTGGTGAAATTATTGAGCAGAAAGAAAGCGCCGATGCCGATGAGGACCAGGCCCGGAACCCAGGCCATATTCGCGCGTTGCGCCGTGTCGCCGGTCGTGACCTCATCGAAATCGGCAACCTTGGGTTCTTCTTCCTTCAGTTTTTTGATATCGTCGTCCATGGCCATTACCTCCACTGCTCTATACGACCGGCTAGCGCCTTGGTTGCGGCCGTTGCGCCGAGTGGCGACGTGACTATTTCCAATGTTTATGCTCAACGAGCATGCAGGCGTTCTGAACCACGTCAAGCCCGGCAGCTTCCGCTTGCCGCGCCGCCTCATGGTTTGAGATGCCCAATTGCATCCAGACCGCCTTGGCCCCAATGGCGATGGCCTGCTCGACAAACGGCGGCACGTTTTCGCCGCGCTGAAACAGCAGCACCAGGTCAACCGGCGCGGGCACGTCGGCCAGCGCGCCATAGGCCGGGTCGCCGTCCAGCCCTTCGCCGGCGTTGGGGTTGACGGCATGGATGGTGTAGCCCTGGCGCTTGAGATAGGCGGGCACGTAATAGCCGGCCTTTTGGGGGTTGGTGGAGAAGCCGACCACGGCTATATTTTGCGACTCGCGCAATATTTTTTCGATGGCTTGCTGATCACTCATATGGTTACCTCATATAGCTATGTGGCCCTAAGTGTGCCGAAGAATCGGCAATCGGGCAATCCTGAACCTAATGAGTTCCAGAGTTGGTGAACATTGATGGAAACCCATCACTTCCGGCGGGGGTTATATAAATAGTGACATTTGGCATACCCAAACCATGACAAAACGCTAAGCTCTGGGATTGCCAAACCAATGCCCTTGCCTTACACTAACCATGACCCACTCGAAAGCATTTCCTCTTTCAACTACCACAGGAGTAACAACATGCAGAACTTTGGCGCTTTTGTGAGTCAACACGGCCTAGAAAACCACGGAATCAATAACGCCGAAACCGTATACTGGAACCTCACAACATCGATGCTCTATGAGCAGGCGATTCGCCGCCACGAAGGCGCGATCGCCCATCTCGGCCCCCTGGTCGTCCAGACCGGCAGCCATACCGGCCGCTCGCCCAACGACAAATTCGTCGTCCAGGAACCGAGCAGCGAAGGCGACATCTGGTGGGGCAAAGTCAATCGCCCCTTCTCGCAGGAGAATTTTGATTATCTCTATCGCAAGATGCTGGCCTATACCCAAAATCGAGACATGTTTGTCTTCGATGGTTTTGTCGGCGCGGATCCGAAGTATCGGATGCCGGTGCGTATCATCACCGAGTACGCCTGGCACAATCTGTTTGCCCGCAACATGTTCATCCGCGAGTTCGACCCGGAGAAGCTGCGCACTCACGAGCCGCAGTTTACCGTGATCGATATGCCCCGCCTGAAGGCCGAGCCGACACTCGACGGCACGAACAGCCAGACGTTTATCCTGATCGACTTCGGCCGGCGACTGGTTTTGATCGGCGGCACGGAATATGCCGGTGAGATCAAGAAGAGCATCTTCTCGGCTATGAATTATTACATGCCCAAGCAGGGCGTCATGTCGATGCATTGCAGCGCCAATTTCGGGACCGACCGCAACGACGTGGCCCTCTTCTTCGGCCTCAGCGGCACGGGCAAGACGACCCTTAGCAGCGACCCCTCGCGCACCCTCATCGGCGACGATGAGCACGGCTGGAGCAACGACGGCGTTTTCAACTACGAGGGCGGTTGCTACGCCAAGGTCATCAAGCTGGACCCGAAGGGCGAGCCGGAGATCTTCGAGACGACCCGCCGTTTCGGCACCATCCTGGAAAACGTCATCATGGATTCCAGCACNNCGCCGGGTCGATCTGAATGACGGCTCATTGACCGAGAATACCCGCTCCAGCTATCCTATCTCCCACGTGTCGAACGCCGTGCGCGATGGGGTGGCCGGGCATCCGAACAACATCTTCTTCCTGACGGCCGACGCCTTCGGCGTGTTGCCGCCCATCGCCCGTCTCAGCAATGCCCAGGCCATGTACCACTTCCTCAGCGGCTACACGGCCAAGGTGGCCGGCACCGAGCGCGGCATCACCGAGCCGCAGCCGAACTTCAGTACGTGCTTCGGCGCGCCGTTCATGCCCTTGCGGCCCGGCGTCTATGCCAAGCTGTTGGGCGACAAGATCGAAAAGTCTGGCGCGAAGGTGTGGTTGATCAACACCGGCTGGACGGGCGGCCCCCACGGCGTGGGCAGCCGCATGAAGTTGGCCTACACCCGCCGCATGATCCACGCCGCCCTCGACGGCGAGTTGGACAACGTGCGGATGATCGAGGAGCCGCACTTTGGCCTCATGGTTCCCGAATGCGTGCCCGACGTGCCGGACGATATCCTCATGGCCCGCAACACCTGGGCTGATAAGGACGCCTATGACGCTCAGGCCACGCGTCTGGTTAGCATGTTCAAGGAGAACTTCAAGCAATTTGAGGAACTNNCCACTGCCCTGTATAATGGCAGCCGAGGTATGATCAGATGAGATCGAGGCTTGAGATGTACGAAATTCCCCTGTTTCCATTGAATGTCGTGTTGTTTCCCGGCATGCCTCTGCCATTGCATATCTTTGAGGAACGCTACAAGGCGATGGTCGCCGATTGCATTCGTGATAATCGGCCGTTTGGCGTGGTGATGATCGAGGAAGGCTCGGCCGAATATGGCGCGCCGGCCCGGCCGGTGGCTATCGGCTGCACGGCCGAGATCGCCCAGGTTCAGCCGCTGGACGAGGGGCGCATGTTCATTATGACCGTGGGCCGCGAGCGCTTCCGCATTGTGCGCCTGGACTACGATAAACCGTATCTGGTCGGCACGGTGGCCCCCGCACCGCTGGACGTGGAAGACGAGGCCAGGACGGCCGAGGCAGCCGATGGTCTGGAACCCTTGGTGCTGGCCTATCTGCAAAAGTTGGCCCGCTTTGGTCATATCGACCTTGACGCCGACCAAATCCCCAGCGATCCGGCGGGCTTGAGCTATCTGGCGGCGACGGTGATTCAACTACCCACCGAGGAAAAGCAAGCCTTCCTGGCTATCGACCGGGCATCGGAACTCGTCCGCAAGCTGAGCCACGTTTATCGCCGCGAACTGGCGTTGATGCAGACCATGCCGGCCGAGGATATCGGCATCTTCTCGCTAAACTAACAGCCGGCCGGCCAATCCCTGCCATAAATAAACGCGCGGCTGGAGAGTTTCTCCAGCCGCGCGTTTTTCTCTTGATGCTTGCAGTCAGCAACTTTAGTTGCGTTCTTTGCGCCGACTCCTCTGCGCCGGCGGCGCTTAAGCGCCTGACTATGAACAAATATTCTTCTCAATCGAGGAACTTACCCCGCAAATAGGCCAGGTATGGCTCGATGGTCAACGGCCCACCGGTGACGCGCTCGACCAGTTCGTTAGCCGTGTACTTGGCCCCCGGGCGATAGATATTCTCGCGCAGCCAGCCATGGAGTGTGCCGAACTCGCCGCGGCCGATCTGCGCCGGGATTTCCGGGTGGGCCGTGAGGGCCTGGCGATAGAACAGGGCCGACATGATGTTGCCCATCGTGTAGCCCTGGAACGCGCCGCCGATGACACCGGCGAACCAGTGGACATCTTGCAGCACGCCGTCGCGATCATCTTCGGAAGCGATACCCAGATCGGATTGGTAGCGCGCCCGCCACGCTTCCGGCAAATCGTTGAGGGCCAACGTCCCTTCCAGCAGCGCCAGTTCCAGATCGAAGCGAATCATCACGTGCAGATCATAGGTCATCTGGTCGGCTTCGGTGCGGATGAGCGAGGGCTGGACCTTGTTGATAGCCCGATAGAAGGTATCCAGTTCCACGTCGCCCAACTGCTGGGGGAAAACGCTCTGCAATTGGGAATAATAATGATTCCAGAACACGCGGCTGCGGCCGACGACGTTTTCCCAAAGCCGCGACTGGCTCTCGTGGACGCCGGCCGACGTGCCATGCGCCAGCGGCGTAGCCTCGTAGCTCATATCGATGCCCTGCTCATACATGGCGTGGCCCGCCTCGTGGATGGTGCTGAACAGACCATCGCCCAGATAATCGGGCTGGAAGCGGGTAGTGATGCGCACGTCGCCCAGCGAGAAGCTGGTCATAAAGGGGTGATGGGTCTTGTCCTGCCGGCCACGATTGAAGTCGTAGCCCATCTGCTTGATGACCATCTCGCCAAAGGCGCGCTGATGGTCTTCGGGATAGGTGCGATATAGGCAGCTATCGTCGGCCGGGGGTTGCTCCAGTATCTGGCGTAGGAGCGGTACGAGTTGGGCGCGCAAATCGGCGAAGAGCGCTCGCACGCTCTCGGCCTTCATGCCCTCGTCGGCATAGTCGATCAGCGGGTCGGCGATGTGGTCATAGCCGGGGAANNCGCGCCTCCGTCCAGGCCTGATAGCTGAGCGCGCCGTGCTCGCTCAACTCGGCCAGGAGCTGGGGCGGCACGCGGATGGACTTCTCATAATCGCGCTGCGCCTTGCGGATGAGACCGGCGTCGTCATCATCGGGGCCGAGGCTATCGGCATGGGCTTGCAGTTCATCCAGCAGGCGGCCGACGGCCGGGTCGATGAATCGCTCGTGGGCCAGACGGGACAGCAGNNATTCTCCTTAACGGGATGTAGTCGCGCCGGACTAGCCGCGGGTCTCGCGCAATGCTTCGCGCAGCAGGAAACGCAGCGCCGGCGGCAGACGGCGGCCCCACGACGATTCGCTATGGCCGGCCCACTTCTCTTCGACGTGCATCAGGTCGCGCATCGGCCGGTAGCCCTTGCGCACCAGCAGAGCCTTCATGCGGCGCACGCTGGCGTAATAACGCCGCGAGGCCGTAGCGCGGTGGATGAGACCGTTGTTGGTGTCTTCGCCCAATTCGCGCGTACCCGCGTCGAGATAGATTTTGCCGGGGTAATAGGAGGCTTCTTCGACGAATTCGAAGATGGCTTCCTGGGCAAACCACAGGGATGGACTCATCACCCCGGTAAAGCCGAAGACGGCCGGATAGCGGAAGAAAGCGTATAAGGCGATTAACCCGCCCAGCGATGAGCCGAGGATACCGGTGTAGCGGCGACCACTTAAAGTGCGGAAATCGTGGTCGATTTGCGGCTTTAGGGTTTCGGTCAGAAAGCGCAGATAATCATCACCGCGACCGCCGCCCATTCGCCGGTCGCGAAAGGGGGTATATTCGTCGAGGCGGCGCAGCCCGGCGTTGGGGATGGCGACGATGATCGCCTCCAGCCCCTCCTCGTGGCCCAGCGTTTCCATCGTCTCGTCTACGCCCCATTCCCCGGCATAGCTGGTAGCGTTGTCGAACAGGTTCTGGCCGTCCTGCATGTAGATGACGACAAACCGCCGGCTCTCCTGACGATGATAGGAGGGCGGCAGATAGACCAATATATCGCGTGAATTGCGCAACTCCGGGCTATAGACATTCGGGGCCACACGAATCGTGCCGCTGACGCGATGGTCGGCGGATTGGCTATAGTAAGCCCGGTAATCTTGCCATTGCACAAGTGACGGGGTTGAGGTGGTAGAGTTGGCTCGTTTATCCATTCAGTTACAGAAATCATGCGCTCGTCCGCGACGAGTTGGCCTAATTCTGCCCTTTTTCAGCCATTCGGCCAAATGTTTAGCCGTGGATCAGTGTTGCCGATATGACGGGAGGACGGCTTGAATGATGAAACAAATCATTATAAAATCCGGCCCATGTCCGATCAGAACCAAACGCCACCCACCTCCGGCAATTCGCCGGAAGGGGACGAATATCGGCGGCGGATGCGCTTTCAGCGGGAAGACCTCATCGAAGAGTTGATCGAGGATGGGCAGCGGCGCGGGCTGTTCGAGGGATTGCCCGGCACAGGCCGGCCGCTCGATCTGGAGCAAAACATCTACGAGGGCAGCGCCACGCTGGCGAATCGGTTGATGAAGAATAACGACATTCGCCCAGCCTGGCTCTCGTATCGCATCGACGTGACCGAAAAAATCGAGGCCTTCCGGGCCGAGGTACGTGTCACCTGGGAGCGCTATCGCCTGGCCTTCGAGCAGGCGGCGGGCGATAGCCACCGGCCGGCGCTATCCATCGGTTGGGACGATGCCTGCCGTCGCTGGCAAACGACAATCGAACAACTCAATAAAGCCATCGACTCCTATAACCTGAAGCGGCCGCCCGGGCAGTTGGAACTCCTTAAGCTGCGACTCACCGATGAACTCATCCGGGTGGACGCGCCACGTTACTTGCTCTAAATCTCCCGACTATTTTTGTCCGTTGCCGGCCAGCACCGCGCGGGCGATCACTTTCATCCGCTCCAGTTCCTCATCGATACCGGCCAGGATGACTTCCGGGTCCGGCGCCAGGCCGGCGTCGGTGGCGAGACCGAGGTAGACGTTACCGGCATAGCTGAGAATGCTGATGCCAACGCTGAGCCGACCGGCTTGCGGGACCCAGAACATCATCTCGCTAATCTTCTCGCCCGCCAAATAAAGGGGGATGGGTGGGCCGGGAACGTTAGTCAACACGACGGTCGCCTTGGGTTCCAGAGTGTTGACGACGAACTCGCGGAATGCGTCCGTGCCGACGCCCATCATGCCCAGAATGCCCAGCGTAACCGGCGCCTCGGCCGAGCGCTTGAGGTCTTCCATCCGCCGCCGCACCTCGGTGAGGCGCATCAACGGCTCTTCGATGCTGATCGGCAACCCCAGAAAGACCAGGCCAAATTTATTGCCCAGCTTGCCGTTGTCTTCGTCGCCGCGCAAATTGACCGGCACCGCGGCGCGGATCTCCAACGCGTCAACGTCGTCGCCCTTGCCCACCAGATAGCGCCGCAAGCCACCGGCAACGGCCGTCACCAGCACGTCATTCACCGTACCGCCCAGATTGTTTTTCATGAGCTTGACGTCGGCCAGCGGGATCGCACCGGACCAGGCCGCCCGCTTCATAACGCCCAGCTTGCCCTTCAGGCGCGTCGGCGGGTCGGCGCTGCGGGCCAGCAGGCGCGTCGCGGCCAGTCCCAGGCCCGCGCCCTGCTCGCCGGCCGTGCGCAGCCGCTCGGGTTCCTGGAGCGCGCCGACCGCCCCTTGCAGCGCGCGGCCGGCTGTCCGCCGCACCAGGCCCAACGTCTGGCTCGCGTCGCGCGCCAGGCCACCCAACAGGCTCGATTCCGGTAGCGGGTTGGCCGGCTCGGCCGGAACCAGGGGCGCGTCGGGATAGAAATCGGTCATTGACAGCAAGACGGCCACCAACGCCATGCCATCGGCCAGGCAATGATGAAGCCGACCCATGACGGCGCAACCGTCGCCATAGTTTTCGATGACGTAGAACTTCCACGGCGGCCGTGAGAAGTCGAGCGGCGCGCTCATCAGATCGCTGACCAAATCCTGTAAGGCGGCGCGATCGCCAGGGGCAGGCAGGGCGATGCGTTGCAAATGGAGGTCAAGATTGAAATGGGGATCGGTCTCCCAATAAGGGCGCATAAGCGGCACGGGCGGACGTACAATCCGCTGCCGGAAGCGCTCGTAACGCAACCAACGGTACTCCAGCACTTGCCGTACGCGGGCCATGGCCAGCGGCCGTTCGAACAGGATGACCGAATTGACCATCATCAAGTTGGTCGGCTCTTCCATACTGAGCCAGGCTGCATCCACTGGGGACATCATCTCGATTTTTCTGGCCATGGACTGGTCTTCTCCTGCTTGCTGCGATGGTTTTGTTGCGGCACTATTATAACCGCCCGCGGCCAATCGGTCACTTGCGGAGTTTGGCAGGATTTGCCGACCGGCGGGGAACTGATATAATCCATTATACGATGCCACCCTAGCTCAATTGGCAGAGCGATCGCTTCGTAAGCGATAGGTTATCGGTTCAATTCCGATGGGTGGCTCTATCAGCCCTGGAGCAACCAGGGCTTTTTTGTTGGGATTTGCGTTTGTCCACGGAGTTCAATACCAGGCATGAGCGCGGAGAGAACAGTGTCCCTGAAGTACAAGCCCATCGTCTTCGGCGTGGCCGGGGGTACCGCCTCGGGCAAGACGACTGTCGCGCGCGCCGTGCTGGAGGCGGTCGGCGCGTCGCAGATTGCCTATCTGCCCCACGATGCCTATTATAGCGACCGCGACGACTTGCCGTTCGAGGATCGCGCCAACCTCAATTACGATCATCCCGACTCGCTGGAGACGAAGCTGCTGGTGCGCCACATCAAGGACCTGATCGTGGGTGCGCCGGTCCACGTGCCGGTCTATGACTTCACGACCCACCGGCGCACGACGGATACGATCTTTGTCGAGCCGTCGCCGATCATCCTGGTCGATGGGATCCTCATCTTCACCAAGCGAAAATTGCGCGACCTGATGGACATCAAGGTCTACGTCGATACCGATTCGGACGTGCGCTTCATTCGCCGCTTACAGCGCGACATGCACGAGCGCGGCCGGTCGCTCGATTCGGTCGTCCACCAATATCTGGAGACGGTGCGGCCGATGCACCTCAAATTCGTCGAACCCAGCAAGCGCTACGCCGACGTCATCATCCCCGGCGGCGGCCACAACAGGGTCGCCATGGAAATGGTCGTCAGCCGGCTTCAAATGCTTCTGCGCCTCCGCGAGGAGAAGGTCGAAGAGGAGATCGGGACATGATTCATTGGGATCAACAGCGTGTGGTCGTCACCGGCGGATCGGGCTTCCTTGGTTCCCACGTGGTGAGTGCGCTGCGGCAGCGAGGCGCGGCCGAAATCATCGCGCCGCTGCGCCAGGAGTACGATCTGCGCTACCACGAGGCTATCCTCGATTTGCTCAACGATGCGCGGCCGACGCTGATCATCCACCTGGCCGCGTCCGTGGGCGGCATCGGGGCCAACCGCGCCCATCCGGCCGAATTTTTCTACGACAATCTGATGATGGGCGTCCAACTGCTGCACGAGAGTTGGCGGGCCGGCGTCGCCAAGTTCGTCGCCATCGGCACTGTATGCGCCTACCCCAAGTACACGCCCATCCCGTTCCGCGAGGAAGAGCTGTGGAACGGCTACCCGGAAGAGACCAACGCGCCCTATGGTCTGGCCAAGAAGATGCTGCTGGTGCAGAGCCAGGCCTATCGCCAGCAGTACGGCTATAACTCCATCTTCCTGCTGCCGGTCAATCTTTACGGGCCGGGCGACAGCTTCGATCTGGAATCTTCCCACGTCATCCCGGCGCTCATTCGCAAGTGTCTGGAAGCAGAGCAGCGCGGCGACGAGACCATCGTCGCCTGGGGCGACGGCTCCCCGACACGCGAGTTCCTGTACGTGGAAGACGCGGCCGAGGGCATCGTGTTGGCCGCCGAACGGTACGACGACAGCGAACCGGTCAATCTGGGTTCCGGCCGGGAGATCAGCATCCGGGAGCTGCTGACGACCATCGCCCATCATACCGGCTTCTCCGGCCAAATCGTCTGGGATACGACCAAGCCCAACGGCCAGCCGCGCCGGGCGCTGAATACCGACCGCGCCGCTGAGCGCTTCGGCTTCCGAGCGAGCACCGATTTCGACGAAGGACTGCGCCGGACGATTGAATGGTATCGCCATACCCTGGCCGAAGCACAACCAGCTGAGCCATTATCGCCGCGCTGACGAGCAGCCGAGGGGAACCGATGCCCCGATGAGCCTCGTCGAGCGCAGTGTCACGTCCGCCACCTGGAACGCCGGGGCCAACCTGTTCAAGGTGGCGATCCTGTTGGCGCGGTCGATTCTCCTGGCCCGCCTGTTGCCCATCGAGACGTTCGGCGTCTATGCCCTGGCGACGGC
>CXWJ01003175.1_pt1 | contig 11205 bp, 9 predicted proteins | sample 590841 | NCBI WGS metagenome assembly CXWJ01 (sample SAMEA3498367, study PRJEB10139) | wastewater metagenome | biome: wastewater treatment plant; material: activated sludge | place: Austria | collected 2015-01-21 | reverse complement strand
ATCCGACCCCGCCGTTGCCAACGTCGATGAAGCTCGATCCCACGATGTCCCCGCCGCTCTGAGCGCGGAGCAGGCTGTTATTGATCACGTTGAACCCGCCTGAGAAGTTAAGGCGTGAAGCGAGGCTGTTGACGTTGAGGGTCGAGTTTGCGCCCAGGTTCAATGAGCCTCCGTTGACGTTCATCGTGCCACTATTGATGTTGTGGGCAACGTTGGCCGCCAGGTTCAGCGACCCGCTGTTGAGGTTCAGACCACTACTTTCGGTCATGCTCAATGGCCCGGTGGTCGTGATCACTGCGTTTCCGGTGAGCAACGCGGTCTGGGCCCTGACGTTGAGGTTAACAGTGTTTAGCAGAAACCCGTTAAACGTCGTCGTTGAAACGCCCGAAACAGGCGGCTCTAGACGTGTACTTCCGGTGACAGTCAAGACAGCGCCGCTGAGCTTTGAAAAAAGTAATCTCCCACAATCACGTTTTTGCTGACGCTAAAGGACTCAACCGTTCGGTTGGCGTTCAGGATCACGTTGGTACGCAAGACTCCAGGAATATTCGGAAAGTTCGCCAGATCAGCCGAGCCGGGTGGTGAATTACCACCCCAGTTGAAATCGTTAGTCCAGAAATCGCTAAAGGTACCCAACAGACCTTTTCCGTGGCCTGCGCGGTCCCGGCCGTCGCCGCCAGGACGAGGGCCACTAGCGCTGTCGCGACGATGCGGGTCCGGTTTTTCCGAGTTTTGGGGCTGAGTCGTCGGTCCATAAAAAACTCCTGCTTGAGAAATCGCTGAAATTGGTTCAATGGAAGCGTGTGAAGTGATGAGACTGGCGGGCCGACGCCGACGAACTTTCCTTGGGAACGGTAGCGGATGTATGGAAATTTCTCTTCAAATACAAGTAACGTGGACCCGTTACGCGAAAACACCGGGGCCGGCGTTTTTTGCACGGGCGAAAGGGGAGTTTTACCCTGGTCCCTCAACGACTGTGGTCGATGCAATGCCCATAATCTGTGGAAAGCCTGGCTTTCGGGGCACTAAATCCAAACCACCCCGGGGGGTATCGCTGCGCTCAACCCCCGGATGACAAGCACGCGGTCTCCGCACCCGAAGGGTTCACAGCCATTAGCNNGCCATTAGCCGGGGGTCGAGGGCGCAGCCCTGCACCCCCGGTAGACTGGGTACGCACCCCGAAGGAGTGCCAGCCCGGGCGAGAACAGCGGACCCGGTGTTCGTTGCATGAGGAAATGGTGAGATTTATGATTTATACTGTGTCTTTGCACGTGCAATCATTCGGGGCATTAATTAATCCATGGAACCGAGCTGGGGTACCTCATCGACTCTCCTGGAGCGTGTCCGCGCCGACGAAGACGGTGCGTGGGAACAGTTTTCCAGCATCTATGCCCCGCTCGTTTATAGCTGGTCGCGCCGTGCCGGGCTGCCAGAGCTAGACGCAGAGGACATTGTGCAAGAGACGTTTCGCAGAGTGGCCTCTGGTTTGGCCAATTTTCAATACCGAAATCCGAAAGACACGTTACGCGCTTGGCTATTCGCGATTACACGTAATCAAATTCGCGATCTGCTGCGCCGAAACAAGCACTCAGACATGAAACCGGAGGGAGGGAGCCAGGCACTGCAGAGGATGTACGAGATACCTGATTGGATTACGAACGACGTACCCGAGCCTTCGAGTGACGCAGAGACGGAAGCTGCTTTGATGCAGCGCGCTCTAAAAGTCGTTGAATCCGATTTTACACCCATCACCTGGCAGGCCTTTTGGCTGAGTTCCGTCGAAGGGATAGCTGGTACTGAAATCGCAACACGACTGGGGCTCACTCAGGGTGCCGTTCGGCAGGCAAAGTTCCGCGTATTAGCCAGGCTTCGAGAAGTCCTAGGTTAAAAAGCACCTCATGATGCACTTCTGTTTGCTCCATCATCATCGGCCTGAGTGTCTGCTGAATCGGCTGGCCGGTCGCGAGGATGCGTCGGAACCATCGACCGATCGCTGTCAAATCTGCGAGGCGACGGTCCATGACTTCGACCACCCCTTTCATGACTTAGAGGGACGCCTGGATCGGACGGATTCGGCCCGTTACGAATCGGAGGCCGCCTGCGTTCGCGCCGCAGAACGCGTGCGACAAATGAGGAACTGGTCGCCACCGAGAACATCATTCCAAGATGCACCGCGCCTGGTAGCGACCGACGATTCGGGACCCACCATCCGTGTAAGTTGCCCGGCGTGTGGGCACTTACTTTCGCTGAGCAGTGACGCACCTTTTCGAGAGTTGGAATGTCCCGCTTGCCGTGAGCAATTCGCGCTCGTCAGGGATGATTTGGCGAACGCGACGGCGGAGCACAAACCGCTTGAACGAGTTATGGGACATTTCCGCTTACTTGATAAGGTGGGGGAGGGAAGTTTCGGCACCGTCTGGCGGGCGAAGGACCTTCAACTTGACCGCATAGTCGCGATCAAAATTCCCCGACGCGATCAACTCACCGAGCGCGAGGCTGACCGGTTTCTCAACGAGGCACGGGCCGCCTCGAATCTCCATCATCCGCACATTGTTGCCGTGCACGAAATCGGCCGCGAGCGTGATACGGTCTTTATTGTCTCAGATTTCGTCGATGGGATCACTTTGTCGGAATACCTGGCGTACAAGATCGTTCCTCCCCAGGAAGCGGCGCGCCTGGGCGCGACTGTTGCCGACGCGCTGCATCATGCCCACGAGCGAAATGTGGTGCATCGCGACTTGAAGCCGAGCAATATCCTGCTCGATAGTAGGAATCAACCGTTCTTGACGGACTTCGGACTCGCACTCCGCGGTACGGCCGAGATGACAATCACGACCGAAGGTCAGATCCTCGGCACTCCGGCTTATATGTCACCGGAACAGGCCCGTGGAGAATCACATCAGGCCGATCGACGCAGTGATATCTACTCCTTCGGCGTGATTCTCTTTCAAATGTTGACCGGGGAACGCCCCTTCCGTGGCAATCCTCGGATGCTTTTGCATCAGATCATGCACGAGGATCCGCCGAACCCGAGGAAGTTGAACAACCAGGTCCCGCGCGACTTGGCCACGATCTGTTTGAAATGTCTGGAGAAATCACCCGATCGCCGCTACCAGACCGGAATCGCGCTGAAGGAGGAGTTCGAACGATTCCTCCATGGCCACCCCATCGCCGCTCGCCCCGTTTCCAGCATCGAGCGCGTCTGGCGATGGAGTGGGCGCAACCCATTATCGGCGGCGCTGACGGCATTGCTCTTCGTATCCTTGCTTGCCGGCACGACTGTCAGTTCGTGGAAGTGGATCGAGTCATCGGCGGCAGCCAAGCGCGCTCTGAAGTCGGCTCGCGAAGCCGATGCGTCCGCCCGGCGTGCCAGAGGCGTGTTGGACGTTGTCGTGAAGGCGTTTCATTCGGCCAGCACGGACGCACGATTGACCGCCAAAGATGTATTGCTCAATGCAGAGTCGACTCTCTCAACCGTGGATCTCGATGCGCAGGGCCGCATGGAACTGTCCTCCATTTTGTCGCATAGCCTTCAAGCCATCGGCGAGGTCGGGCTGTCCGTCCGATCTGGTGAAGAAGCACTGAAGTTGTACCGACAGGAGTTGGGTCAAACCCATCCGAAAACGCTAACCGCTATGTCGAATCTAGTCAGTGCCTATCTTTCGGCTGGGATGCTTGACAAGGCTGAGACACTGGGCGAAGAGTCCCTGAGACTCACGGAACTCCACTGCTCGGATAACGCCGAGGCACGAATACTGGCTATGCAGAACCTGGGCGCCGCCTACGACCAACTGGAAAAAACAGAAAAGGCGCTCGATATCAGACGACGAACATTGAAACTGTCTCGGGATACGTTCGGTGATGATCACGAGCGCACCTTGGCCAGCATGAATGAACTCGCGTACGCCTATGAGTCCGAGCGGCGTTACGAAGAGGCTCTGCCGCTTTATGTGGAGACGCTCGAAGGGATCCGGAAACTGATGGGAGAGGACGACCCATCTACCTTGACTGTGATGAACAACCTCGCTGGAGCCTACGAATCCGCCGGACGCTTGGACGAAGCCATTGCGCTTTATCAGGAAACGTTACGTCGTCGGGAATTGAAATTGGGTGCCGACCACCCACAATCGTTGGGATCGCTCTCAAATCTCGCTTATGCCTTTGCCTCAGCTCGGCGATTTGGCGATGCGATTCCGCTGTTCGAGAAAGCGGTTGACGGTCTCCGCGCGAAACTGGGAAATGAACATCCGGATACGATCAACGCAGTTTTTAGCCTTGCACACGCCTATAGGGACGATGGTCAGGTCGAGCGGGCGTTGCCACTCTTCGAGGAGGCCGTTACGCAACGTCGCGCCGCTTTAGGGGATGACGTCCCATCCACGTGGCAATCGCTGTCCAACCTGGGATTGGCCTATCTGCAACTCGGTCGCCCTGGCGATGCGGTTCCGATCTTCCAAACGTTGCTCGATAAAGTGGAAAAGAAGTTGGGGGAAGACCCCGCAACATTGGTTGCCCGTCAACAATTGGCATTCGCACTCGAGGACTTGGGCAAACTAGAAGAGGCGGAAACGCTTCTACGGAAATGCGTCGCAGTGAGCGTTGACCAGATGCCGGGCACTTGGATGCTGTTTGACTACCAATCACAGTTGGGTGGCGTACTGCGGAAACGTGACATATTGGAGGAAGCAGCAGCGCTCTTGCTTGAGGCCTACGAGGGACTGTGCCAGGTGGAGTTCACGAAACCTCACGCATTGATACCTGGAATCTGATCGGACTCATTCGAGTACGTGGTGCGCTCCAGGGCGGTCGAACGCTTGTTGGCTCTTGCCAGGACACAACAGGATGCCGTAGGCATAGCTCGTTGGGAGTTGACGCTGCAGGAACTCAATAAGAGGTGATGAAAGGACTTCGGGACATAGCACCGCGACGGTTGTCGGTTGCAAGAGATCCCATGCCCGCAAGGTGCAACGAACAGTCCCGCAGGTCAGACAGAAGGCAGAAGAATGAACCCCATGGGAACGGAGGAACACCGAGGAACATAGCAAGTTGCGAAGCCAATCTTAATCTCTGTGTCGCTCTTTGCTCTCTGTGGTAAATGAAAATCTGCGAGCCGTCGGGGACAGAGCATCGCATTGCGGTGACGATGCGGGGCCCTTCGGGATTGACCTTCTGAGTTTCTCGATTCTTTCCAATCATTTCCATGCCGATTTAAGATCTCGCCCCAATATGGTTCGGCCCTGCAATGTGCCGCGATTCATGATGTGCTGCGGGTTTGCCGTGAAATCGATGAGGACTTCAATGGCCATGGCAAATCAGAACTGAAACGAATCGTTTGGATGCTCACTCGGCTGATCCAACGCACGGAGACTGTCGCCGGGGATCGAATCGGGTACCGCGATGTTGAGTATGAGTACGAGCCCAATGCCGAAACCTGGCGAGCCAAAAAATGCACCCGAGTTGCCGGTCGGGCGTTTCCGGAAATCAAAGTTTCTTGGTGGATGCGTTTGGTATGCCAGCGGATCGGGACGCGCGCCAATCGCGAGGATGGGATGTCAGGAAAATTCTGGGAGTGGCGTTTTCGCGCGGTGCGGATGCTGGATGAAACCGCCTCGTTGGCATGCAGTATCTACATCGGCGTTAACCAAAAACGAGCAGCGATTGCAGGAACGCTGACTGTGCATGATCGCTTTCAAAGCGAGGTTCGTGGTTCCACCCTGCCTATGTATGGGATACCGATTAAAACTCGGCATTCCCGGGGGTTCGGGGGAAGGGGATGACGTCGCGTATGTTGGCCATGCCGGTTACAAATTGGACTGCCCGTTCGACTCCCAACCCAAAGCCGGAGTGAGGGACAGTGCCATACTTCCGTAGTTCGCGGTACCACCAGTAGTTATTGATGTCGAGCTTTTGGTCCGCCATCCGGGCTTCCAAGACGTCCAAGCGTTCTTCTCGCTGACTTCCGCCAATGATTTCCCCGACTTTTGGGACGAGGACATCCATCGCGCGAACGGTCTTTTCATCATCATTCAGACGCATATAAAACGGCTTAATCGTCCTTGGATAGTCATACAGAATGACGGGCGTCTTAAAAACTTCTTCGGTCAAAAACCGCTCGTGTTCGGATTGAAGGTCGCTGCCCCAAGCGACGGGAAAGTCAAACTTCTTGCCGCTCTCTTGCATGATCTTCATGGCTTCGGTGTAGGTGACGCGAGCAAACTGGCTTTGCGTAATCCCTTGAAGGGTCTCCAAGATCGTGTTGTCAACATGTTGGTTGAAGAAATCCATATCCTCTTGGCAGCGCTCCAGAGCGTCCCGAACGATTCGCTTAAGAAATGCTTCGGCAATATCCATATTGTCGGTGAGTTCATAGAAGGCCATTTCAGGTTCGACCATCCAGAATTCAGCGAGATGCCGGGATGTATTCGAGTTTTCGGCTCGAAACGTAGGGCCAAACGTGTAGACCTTTCCCATGGCACAGGCAAAGATTTCGGCGTTCAGCTGGCCACTCACCGTGAGGAACGCAGGGCGTTCAAAAAAATCTTTGGTGAAATCAATTCCCCCTTGTGTGCGGGGGGGATTTGCAAGATCTAGCGTCGTAACCCGGAACATTTCGCCCGCGCCTTCGCAATCGCTGGCCGTGATGATCGGTGTATGAATATAAAGGAAATCTTGCTCCTGAAAGAAATCGTGGATAGAGCGACAAACCGAGTTGCGGACACGCGTGACGGCCCCAAAGGTGTTTGTACGCGGACGAAGATGAGCCCATTCGCGAAGTTTTTCGAATGAGTGCCTTTTCTTCTGGAGTGGATATTCATCGCCGCTTGCCCACCCGTGGACGCGAACGGACTTTGCGTGCATTTCCGTGGCTTGTCCTTGGCCGCCGGAGGGACGAATCTCTCCCTCAATCGTGACGCTGCAGCCGGAAGTGAGTTGAAGGACATCCGACTGGTAATTGGACAACGACTGTTCGGCAATCACTTGGAGGTTGCCCAAACAAGAACCATCGTTAACCTCCAGGAAACTGAATCCCCCCTTAGAATCACGTCGAGTTCGTATCCAGCCTTGAATATGCCCTGTGCGACCAGCGGACGATGCCAGTCGAGCCTCACGAATCGAAATTGCCTGCACGCCCATAACTCCTCATCTAAATCTCGGACACCGAATTTAGTGTTCCCCGTGTTCTGCCAGAAAGCGCTCCGCGTCGAGCGCGGCCATGCAGCCAGTCCCCGCAGAAGTTATCGCCTGGCGATAATAATCATCGGCAACATCCCCCGCTGCGAAGACTCCGGCCACACTTGTGTTCGTGCGAAAGGGACGCGTCCATTTAAGGTATCCCTTTTCATTCATTTCGAGTTTGCCGTTCAAGAAACCTGTGTTGGGCGTATGTCCGATCGCCAGAAAAAGTCCTCCGACATCAAGTTGTCGTTGGCTGTTGTCGAGTGAATTCTTCAGCCTGACCGACGTAACCCCCTCTTTTTCCGTTCCTTGGACCTCATCGACCACATGATTCCAAACGACCTCTAGCTTCGGATCGTTGAAGGCACGGTCTTGCATGATTTTCGAGGCTCGAAGTTGATCGCGCCGCACAATGAGGAAGACACGACTCGCGAACTTTGTAAGATACGTCGCCTCTTCGATGGCGGAGTCGCCACCCCCTACGACCGCGAGCGGACGATTTCTAAATCGAGGTAATGCTCCATCACATACGGCACATGCGCTTACACCGCGATTCTTAAAATGATCTTCGGATGGAAGGCCAAGGTAATTGGCTCGCGCCCCTGTCGCTACGATGATGGTGCGAGCCTGATATGTATCGCCGCTCCCGGCCTTAAGCACAAATGGGCGCTTTCCTAGTTCCACAGATTCGATGTCATCCGAGACGACCCGCGTCCCAAAATTGAGGGCCTGCTGTTTCATGAGTTCCATGAGCTCAACTCCCTGTACCGCATAATGGGGTTGACCCTCGCGCGTGTGACCAGCCGGAGCAGGGGGGAGGTTATAGTGACGATCAGATGCCACGGCACTTTCAACAAACGCTCGAATATTCCCCGCAGGAAAACCAGCGTAGTTTTCTACTTCTGTGGTCATGGCAAGCTGCCCGAGGGGAATCATTTCGGGGCGAATCGTCCCTTCGAATAAGAGTGGTTTAAGGTTGGCGCGTGACGCATAGATCGCCGCAGACCAACCTGCGGGACCACTCCCTATGATGATAGTTTTTTCTAGCTCCATTCGTTTCGTTTTCCTTCGAATCAGGATCCTCGTAACATGGACGATCGCGATGCGTGTGCGTCGTCAACTTGTTGCCGGTCTTGTGACCACCCATCGTAGTTCTCCAGGGCATATCGATACTAGGCCCTCATTTCACCGGTATTCGCAGCACGTTCAAGCCGGTAGTTCCGATTTTCCGCCAGGGTTTCGAAGGGAATCGGAACGAACATAGCGCTTTCGGAAGCGTTTACGCCGATCTCGATTTAGGAGACATTTCCGAAGAGTTCGCTCCGCAAGCCGTCTAACATGCAGCGTCTAGGAATCGCGAGGCGGATTTCGCCTGCGGTTGCCGGGAGCGTGATACCGATTCGGCCGACAATCAGCGGTTCCGCCAAGTGAAAACAACGGATCACACGGGGGTTGTTTTCTATCCGCTCAAGCTCCGACCGCTGGGCCAGTTGACCCTGGAGTGCATTGCTGAAAATTTGCGTTAACGGCGCCGTCAGACGCAGAATTAATCGCCGCTCTAACTCGCTCAAGGGACGCTTCAGTGAACGGTCGTGTTTCAAGCCCCCACCGAGCAGCCGTTCAATCAGCGCAAATGCAAACGAGCTAGGGATTTCAAGTAGAACACGACCTTCCAGCGGTGGGATGGTAAAGATATGAGCACAGGTTGGCGCTTCCATACCTAGTACGACCGCACCAAACGAACTGTCCCTAACTTGGGAGCAACGGACATGAATGCCGCCTCGGAGTGGCCTCATCCAGGCCTGGCGAAGTCTGTCCGCAAATTCTTCGTAAACCGCGTGTACCCGAAATTGTACATCCGCATCCGTGGCAAATGTGGTAGGGGCGTGAAATGAGTCCTTCCATCTCAAANNCTTCCATCTCAAATGTGACATTCCTGTGTCGTTGCAGGTCGTGTGCCATTCGCCGTTCCTCTGATCAAGTTTCTTGTCCGAGGAACTTTGGTTCGTTCCATGCCCCTGAAGCTGATAAGACTCTTCAGCCGAGATCTGGGCAGTAGACAAACTTCGATTGTCGCGCGAGTCCGCAGTCAAATCATCCATGATTCTAGCTTCGATTCGAGTGTAGTACTGCCGATCTATCTGCTGATCGGCGTCCCCCCTCCGCGTAGGTTGTATGGGAATCCGAGAGCGAGGGTCAATGCCGGAACTTTCCACCTGCGGCTTGGAATGCTTGCAACGCTCGCTGGACCTTTCTCACATCATGCACCCGTAGGATTTGCACCCCGGCGTGAGCGAGCCAAACGGAAACACCAATGGTTGCCGAAATGCGGTCTTCGAGTGTATCGGAGGCGTCGTTTTCGAGGAATCGCTTGCGTGAATGCCCGACAAGAAGTTTACATTCGAGACGGTGAAAGGCTTCAATTGCCTGGAGCAATCGTAAGTTGTGTTCTTTCGTCTTTCCGAATCCAATTCCTGGATCAAGAACGATTCTCTCTTTGGGAACACCAGCTGCTATCAGCGAATCCCTCCGATTGCGAAGATATTCAAGGACTTCATAGACGACATTGCTATAGGTAGGTTGAAGTTGCATCGTGCGGGGATTGCCCCGCATGTGCATGATGCAAACCGTAGCCTGAAATTCCAGGGCCACGCCGAGCATTTCTGGGTCCCCTTCTAAACCCGAAACATCGTTAATGATCGTCGCACCTCGGAGCAAGGCTTCCCGTGCGACGCGAGACTTGGATGTATCGATAGATNNCATTTGGACGCGTACTTTCTCCACCGATATCCAAAATCTGGGCACCCTCCTCAGCCAGCGTTAAGGCTTGCTGGACAGCGGCTTCGACATTCCCAAATTGTCCCCCATCCGAAAAACTGTCAGGGGTGACGTTAACAATCCCCATGAGCGCCGGACTTTGCAGGGTGATGTCAGGGGTGCCGGTTGTTTGCTTTCCATGCAAGGGATGATCCACAGGAAGCTCCTTGAGGGTTTAGGTTCCGTTGCCCTCTAAGTCTATGAGACCGACCTCGAAGGAGCCACGCAATCTCAAATCAAATCGGAAGAATATTATGTGTCCCGAGCGTGTTAAGAGCCTGTCTTTCTCATGAGCGCTCACCTCGGATGTCGTCCCTTCTCCCCTCGTCTTGGTGCTCCCTCGGACTTAATGGCGTTGGAAGAGGCACCGAGATTGTAGGCACAATCTGGGAGGAAGGGTTGCGTCTGGCGACGCAGGGAATGGAGCTGCACTACGCGTTTTTGATTCCCTGATAGGCGTGCGGCCGATGGGTGCTCTGGTCATTGCGTGAACTTTAACACGCCCATTCTTGTCTATGATCGTTTCGGATAACGCGGCCGGGAGTTGACGTTGCCGAGCAAAGCGAGCCAGCCGACCAGTTCCGGCTGAGGTTCATCCCGTTTTTCGCTCCTCCTCTGGTTCTCACAAAGCCACGGAGGCACTGAGAACGGACTCATTCACAATTCGCCGTGATCGGTTCGAGTGCCATCTTTCGTCCATGTCTCAACACATTCCGGGGTTTCGGGGCTGGCCCCCAACGCATCATCTACGCCTGCGACGCAGATTAATTCCGTTCGACCAAAGATCTTTCTTGGACAATACCCAGTAAAGTCAAAGACCGTTGCTACTCAGTTTACCCCGGTCCGGGACCAAGTTTCTGGTGCAGGTGAACCGCCCTGTCAGCGATCAAAGAACCTATCTCGCTCGCATGCATCTCCGTGACCATGCGGCTCCGTGAGATAACCGGATTGGGAGCGAACTTTTTGTCTTATCGAGTGCATTCTTCTTTCCCGATTACCACGGGGCTTCCATTCTGGAGACGATTTGTTCGGCCAGTCGGGCAATGGCATCCTGGTGAGCGGTGGCGAGTGATTGCCCACCTTCGGGGATAAAATTTACGGCCTGCGCTACCTCCAATAAGCCGCCTGGGATAGCGAACGATTCGGGGCCGACGATGATCTGTCCATTCCGATCCCGCCAAGTGATTTCCGCATAAACTTGAGCTTCAATGT
>CXWJ01002800.1_pt1 | contig 11213 bp, 11 predicted proteins | sample 590841 | NCBI WGS metagenome assembly CXWJ01 (sample SAMEA3498367, study PRJEB10139) | wastewater metagenome | biome: wastewater treatment plant; material: activated sludge | place: Austria | collected 2015-01-21 | reverse complement strand
GTGGAGCGACAAGAGGTTTAGATTTGACGAGAACCGGCTTGAGTCGTAAAGTGTTACTAGGCAAGGTAGTCAAGGATATCAAGAATGAACTGGCAAGAATACATCACGGTTGACCCCCTTGTATGTCATGGCAAGGCTTGCATTAAGGGAACGCGGATTATGGTATCTGTCGTTCTCGATAATCTCGCCGCAGGGTTACTGGTGGATGAAATACTTGCCAGTTATCCTGCCTTGACGCGGGAAGCGATACAGGCTGCCTTCGCCTATGCGGCCGAATTAGCTCGCGAACGTATTGTCCTCATGCCCGCTTAATATCATGCGCTTCAAAATAGATGAGAATCTTCCCGTCGAAGTCCGTGATACTCTTCATCGGGCCGGATTTGACGCGACCACCGTCGGTGATGAGAACTTATCCGGTTCTCCAGACCCCAATCTTGCCGCCGTTTGCCGAGAGGAGGGGCTAACAATTCTCACGCTAGACCTCGACTTTGCAGACATCCGCGCCTATCCACCAGCCGAATACGACGGAATTATCGTCCTTCGCACTCAACGCCAAGATAAATTCACGGTGTTGGCTATCGTCGAGCGTTTGATTATCCCCCTACGTAGCGAAACGGTGAACAAGCGATTGTGGATCGTCGACGAACGACGTATTCGAATTCGTGAATAGACCCGTGCCACACGTGGCATCTCCCAGAACCGGAGTTTTTCGGCAAGAGGTCTAAACGGCGTTAGCCAGAACCTTTACCTCACGATTGATCCGTTCCCCATATTCGCGCTCAGCCACTTCCAAATCGTAGCGCGCCTGTAAGCGCAGCCAAACGTCCGGGCTGGTGCCGAAGTAGCGGGCCAGGCGCATGGCCGTATCGGCCGTGACGGCGCGTTTGCCGTGGACGATCTGGCTGATGCGTAGCGCGGGCACGCCAATATCCTGGGCCACGCGATATTGGCTGAGGCCTAGCGGCTTCATAAAGTCTTCCAGCAGTACCTCGCCGGGATGGATGGGGGGGAGCGTTTCTTCTGTCATAGTGTGTAATCTTATTACCGCATTAAAACACGTACCACATCCAACGTCACCCACTTACTCGGCTGATTGCGCTTCTCCAGCGGCCAGGTGCGCGAGACGGAGCCGCACAGCCACCTGCCCTGTTCATCCTGCCGGCTCAACAGCAATTCCAGCAGCGGCGCAAACCGCGCGTCGCCGGCATAGCCGTGGTCGGCCAGCGCCCGCAGCGCGCTGAGCAAATCCCAGCCGCGCGGCACGCCGAACGTCAGCCAGCGCTTGTGCTCGCCGGCAAAATCGTAGGGCGCGTCCAGCAGCGCGCCGGCCAGGCGGGTCACGATGGCCTGCGATCGGTCGGAGCGCATGTCGCCCGGCAGCACAGCCAGTCCATTGAGCGCGGCGATGGCCCCCCATAGACAGGGGCGATGGCCGTAGCGGCCGCATTCCAGTGCGTCGTCAGTGGCCATCCCGTCGATGAGAAAGGTGAACGCCGCCCGCACTCGCGGATCATCCGCCAGTCCGAAGTAGACCAGGAAGGGCAGTTGCGCGCCGGTCGTGCAGGGAAAAATCCCACTGCGAACGGTGCGAGTCATCGAAAAGCCGCCGCTCGCGTGTTGGCTATAGCGCAGGAAGGCGTCGCAGCCGGCGGCCGTGCGCGCGTCGGGCGATACGCCCAGCGTGTGGAGCAGGCTAAGTACGCCCAACGTCCCCTCGGCCGCGTACGGCTTGGTCGGGTCGTCGCCCCAATGCCCGTCCGGCTGCTGCCGGGCGAATAATTCCGCCACCAAGGGTTGCCGGGCAATGGCCTCCTGGGCGGCCGGCACCTCGGGATCATCAGGCGGCCGGCGGCAAATATCGCGCAACGTCCAGTAGCGAACGGACGGGTTGTCGGGTTCAAGCAGCCACGGAAGCGGGTCGCCCTTCAAGTGTTCTTGCCGGTTGTCCATCGCGTTTTAGCCATTAGAAGAGGAATGGACAATTGCATTATAACTCTCTCCTTTTGGTTTTGATAGATGATTGTCTCCGGGTTCGTAGGTGGAGCTTCCAGCTCCACGCTTACCCAGCGGGCGGAACTGGAAGTTCCGCCTACAACCTGCCGGCTCTCCCCCTCTGAGCTATACTTCCCTCTACCATGAACCATAGCCAACGCATTCAGGAATACTTCGCCCAACAGCGGCCCGAGATGGTCGCCCTGCTGGCCGATCTGGTGGCCGCCGAGTCGCCCTCCGACGCGCCGGAGACACAGGCCGGGCCGATCGGCATCCTCTACGAGCAGTTCGACCGCCTCGGCTACCACGTGCGCCACACGCCGGGCACGCGCACCGGCGGCTACCTCATCGCCCGCCACCCGGCGGCCGGGGAGCGCCCGACGCAACTGCTGGTGGGCCATTGCGATACCGTCTGGCCGGTGGGCACGCTGGCCGCCATGCCGCTGGTGGTCGAGGGGGACGTGCTGCGCGGGCCGGGCAGCTACGATATGAAAAGCGGGCTGGTGCAGGGCATCTTTGCCCTGATGGCCTTGCGCGATCTGGGGCTGGAACCGCCGCTGGCCCCGGTCTTCCTGATCAACACCGACGAGGAGATCGGCAGCATCGAGTCGCGGCCGATCATCGAGGAAATGGCCCGCCAGGCGGCGCGGGCGCTGGTGCTGGAGCCGGGGGCCGGGCCACAGGGGGCGCTGAAGACACAGCGCAAGGGCCTGGGCGATTTCGAGATCGTCGTCCACGGCCGCGCCGCCCACGCCGGCAACGAGCCGGAGAAGGGCGTCAGCGCCATCCTGGGCATGATGGATCTGGTCCAGACGCTCCATGCGCTCAACGACTACCCGCGCGGCGTCAGCGTCAACGTCGGCGTCATCAGCGGCGGGCTGCGTTCCAACGTCGTACCGCCGGAGTGCCGCGTGTCGGTGGACGTACGGGCCACGACGATGGCCGACGCCGCCCGGCTGGAGCAGACCATCCGCGCCCTGACCCCGCCGCCGGGCACGAAGCTCGACATCCACGGCGGCTTCGAGCGCGGCCCGCTGGAGCGCACACCGCGCAACGTCGCCCTGTGGGAGTTGGCGCGGGCGACCGGGGCGGAGATGGGGCTGGAACTGACCGAGACGGCCGTCGGCGGCGGCTCCGACGGCAATCTGACCAGCGCCCACACGGCCACGCTCGACGGCCTCGGCCCGGTGGGCGACGGGGCCCACGCCCACCACGAGCACGTGCTCATCTCTAAAATGATTGAACGCGGCTCGCTTCTGGCCGCTTTGTTGCTGAAGCCTTAATCCTCTTGCGACTGCCCCACGCGTCCTTTATACTGGTATTAGACCGGCCAATGAGGAAACGACCATGACGGTTATTCACGACGAGGAATTATTAGAGCGAATCCTGGAGTCTCCCCGGTTACCCTTCTACGCCCGCCAAATCCAGAGTGTACTGGAGAGCGAGCAAGACGCGCGCCGTCGGTTCTATGAAACTGTCACGGACGGTGATAAAGCCGAATATATTAACGGTGAGGCGATCTATCACTCCCCGGTGCTATTGCAGCATAACCGCGCCGGAAAACTTCTGCTCAAATTACTTGACACGTATGTGACCCTGAACGATTTAGGCTACGTCGGCTACGAGAAAATCTTGATCTCCCTCTCCCGCAACGACTATGAGCCGGACCTTTGCTACTTCCGCAAGGAGACGGCCGACACCTTCAAGCCGCGCCAGATGCGTTTCCCCGCGCCCGATTTCGTCGTAGAAATCCTGTCGGACAGCACGGCAGCCAATGATCGGGGCGTTAAGCTAAAGGATTACGCCGCCCACGCCATTGGCGAGTACTGGATCATCGACCCCACAGCCGAGTCCGTTGAACAATACCTGCTCCACGGGGACGTGTACGAATTAGCGGTCAAGATGATCGACGGCCCGCTCCGTAGCGTGGCCGTGCCCGGCTTCGTGATCCCGATTCGGGCTATCTTCGACGAAACCGAAAACGTCCGCGCCCTTCAGACGATCCTGGAAAGAAGATAAACCACAGATTACACAGATTTCACAGATGGAAGAGCGCTGAATCTGTGAAATCTGTGTAATCTGTGGTTTCTCTGTTTCTCTGGCAATCTTATGAACCGACTGACCTGGGAACAACTCACGCTGCAACTACGTAATCCCTTCCGCATCAGCCACGGCACGAGCGAGACGCGCACGGCCCACTGGCTGCGGCTGGCCGGCGACGAGGGCTGGGGCGAGGGTACCATCCCGCCCTATTACGGCATCACGACCGACGCGATGGCCGCCTGGTGGGCCGCCGCCGCCCGCCGCGCCGACCCCTTGCCCGACGACCCGGCCGGCATCCCGGCCTACGTGGGCACCGACGGCCCGGCCCCGGCCCGCGCCGCGCTCGACCTGGCGCTGCATGACCGTCTGGGGCGGCTGACCGGCCAACCGCTCCACGCCTTGCTGGGCCTGCCTGCGCCCCGGCCGCTGCCCACGTCGTTCACCCTGGGCATCGACGAGCCGGAGGCGATGGGCGCGAGCGCGGCGGCATTGGCCGGCTGTTCGGTCATCAAGCTCAAGCTGGGCGGGGCCGACGGCCGCGACCTGGCCCGCGTGGCCGCCGTGCGCGCCGCTCGCCCCGACGTGACCCTCTACGTGGACGCCAACGCCGGCTGGTCGGCCGTGGAGGCCATCGGCGAAATCGACCGGATGCTGGCCTACGGCGTGGCCCTGGTCGAGCAGCCGGTCGCCAAGCACGACTACGAGGGCATGGGCCGGGTGCAGGCCCAATGCNNGGGGCTGGCCGACTGGCTCGACCTGGACGCGCCGTGGCTCATCGCCAATGACCCGTTCGACGGGCTGACCTACGACGCCGCCGGACGGGTTCACGTGCCGGAGCGGCCGGGCATTGGGGCAACCCACCGCTCGCCGTCAGGCTTGTAGTCAGACGCTTTAGCGCCGTTGGCGGATTGTCCACCCTGGTGCAGAACGCAACTATTGCCGATTAAGAAATTAAACACGGATAGGACACGGATATAACGGATGGAACGGATTGAATCTACGCTCTATCCGTATGATCCGTGTTATCCGTGTTGATCCGTGTTTAATTTTCTTATCTTCAAAAGTTGCTGACTACAAACAGAAATCCGCGGATAATACTACTTATGAACGAACAACTACAGCAAGCGCTGGCCGAGGCGCAAGAACCGTTTGACGATAGCCGCTTCAACGTTTGCCGCCTGGAGATCGCCGAAGAGGGCGGCCGGGTTCATCTACGGGGGACGGTGCTCGACGAGGCCACCCGGACCGCCGTGCTGGCCCAGTTGCGGCAACACCTGCCCGGCATCACGCTGTCGGGCTACGACATTCAGGTGTTGCGCCAATCTCAGCCGCGCCTGATGGCCGTGACCACCAACCTGACCGGGCTGCAGCGCGAACCGTCGTGGCTGGGCGAGCAGCAAAGCCAGCTGCTCAACGGCACACTGGTCGAAATCCTGGAGCCGGGCGAGCGCTGGTCGTTCGGCCGGCTGGCGGATGGCTATTTGGGCTACGTCTACACCGGCTACATGGGCGCGACGGGCGGCGCGGCCGAGCCGACCCACGTGGTCAGCGCGCCGGTGGCCCGGCTGTGGGTCGCGCCGGACATTGGCGCGCCGCTCGCCGGCCGCGTCCTGGCCGGCACGCGCGTCGCTGCCGTGGAGCGCGGCGAATGGGCCGAGGTGAATCTGGCCGGTGGGCTGTGCGGCTATGCGGCGGCGGCCGATCTGCGCCCACTGCCCATCACCGCAACGGCCGAAACGCGCCGGGCGCAACTCATCGCCGACGCCCTGCCCTACATCGGCGTGCCCTATCTGTGGGGCGGCGTCTCGGCCCACGGCATCGACTGCTCCGGCTTCGCCCAACTCATGCACAAGCTGGCCGGGGTCGCCATTCCGCGCGACGCCGACATGCAGTACGCCGCCGGGCAGCCGGTGGAGCCGCCCTACGCCGCCGGCGACCTGCTCTACTTCGGCGGGTCGGGTGGCCATCGGGACATCAGCCACGTCGGGGTCAGCCTCGGCCCGGAATATGACGCGCAGGGCTGGCACATGATCCACTCCGGTCGCTCGCGCAATGGGGTGTATATCGATGACATTCAGGCGGTGGATTCGTTACGGGAAAGTTTTCAGGGGGGGCGGCGGTTTATCAATGGTGGTTGACAATGCGTACGGAATAGCGTACCATTCACGATGGGGGAGCGGCAACCCGCCCACTATCTTAAACCTGAAGGACACCGAATGACCACCCTAACCGCCACCGAAGCCCGCGCCAACCTGTATAAGCTCCTCGATGAGATCGCGGCCACCCACGAGNNCCGGGTATGCGCGAGTCGATCATCGAGGGTCTGGCGACGCCGCCGGACGAGTGCGCCGACGGGGTTGAGTGGTGACGGCCTGGCGCGTCGTCTTCACCAAACAGGCGCAAAAAGACGCCAAGAAACTGTCCGCATCCAATTTGCGTCCCAAGGCCGAAGCGTTATTGGCGATTCTGCGTGAAGACCCTTACCGCACGCCTCCGCCGTTTGAAAAGCTGGTCGGCGACCTGAGCGGGGCCTATTCGCGGCGCATCAACGTGCAGCACCGCCTGGTTTATCAGGTGCTGGATGAGGAGCGAGTAGTCAAGGTCATTCGTATGTGGACCCACTACGAATAAGACTAACGTTCATACGGATTCAACGCATCGTTCAACCCATCCCCCAACAAATTCCAGCCTACCCCAAACAGGATGAGCGCTACCGAGACGGGCACAAACGTCCACCAATATTGGAACGGGTTGCCGCCGATGCCGATGACGAAGTCGCGGCTGCTCACCAGCAGCGTCCCCCAGGCCACGTTGCCACCAAAGCCGATAAAGATAAAGGCGCAGGCCAGCACCACCACGCCACCCACGTCGCGCGCGGCCAGGACGATGGCCGGGGCGATGGTGTTGGGCAATAGATGCCGCCAGATGATGCGTGTTGGCCGCGCGCCCATCGACCGCGCCGCCAGTACGTAGTCGGCCGACATGGCCCCCCGCACCTGCGCGTTCATCAGGCGCGCGTAGGGCATCCACAGGAAGAGGATGAACGTGATCAGGATCGGGTCGATCCGCGCGTTGTAAAGAAACGTCTCCCAGCCGGTCAGCGTGAGCGGGTCAAGGAACGGGTTATAGATATTGCTGAAGAAGGCGCGCTGGATGACCCAGATGCCGGCAATGACCGGGAAGGCCAGAAAGGCGTCGGTGATGCGCATGACGATCAGCCCGAACCAGCCGCCAACGTAGCCACTGATCAGGCCGATCAGCACGCCGATGGCCGCCGTCGCCGCCGTCACCAGCAAGCCAAAGCGCAACGCCGACCGCGCCCCCCAGATGAGCGTGTGATAGACATCCCATTGATAGGCGGCATCTTGCCCCGGCGCGATACCGTATTGCGGCAGGTTCAGTATCTGTGGCGTTGTGCCCAGCGGGATGCCGGGGGTGGGCGGCAGCGGCTGGCGCGAGAAGGATTGGACGACATTTCGGAACGGCCAGGTGCTGCCCGGCACTTCCGGCGGGGCCAGCCGTGGCGCAAGAGCCGCCAGCAAGACAAAGAAGAGCACCAGCGCCAGGCCAATCAGATTGGCCGCGCGGCCGAAGAAGCGACGCAGGCGCATATCAGAGATCGACTCCTTCGTCGCGCAGCCGGGGGTCGAGCACGGTACGCAGCAGGTCGAAGACCAGCATGATCGGCAACACCAGCAACACGCTGAAGATGGCAAAACCCAGCACCAGGGGCGCGTCGGGGGCCACGAAGAAACCTTTGGTGATGAGTTCGGAGAGGCCCTTGAAATTGAAGACGACTTCAATGACGTAGACGCCGGTCACCAACCCGGCGGCCGACAGCACGATGGCCGAGAAAGCCGGCAGCGCCGCGTTGCGAAAGGCGTGGCGCCACTCCAGTTGCCGCTCCCGCAGCCCCCTGGCTCGCGCCGCTTCCATGTAGGCTTTGTTCTTCTCCTCGATCATCGCCACCCGCGTCACGCGGGCGATCGTGGCCCAATAGAGCAGGCTGAGGGTGAAGACGGGCAAGACCAGCCGCCGCAGCGCGTCGATGACCACGTCCGGCCGGCCGTTCAGCAAGCCGTCGAAGGTCAGAAAGCCGGTGATGGTGCGGAAGTCACTGTTGGTGAGGGTCAGGCTATAGATGCCGGTGCGGCCGGGCGGAAACCAGTTGAGGCCCACGTAGAAGATCGACAGCAGGAACAAGCCGAGAATGAACGGCGGCACGGACGTGGCGACGAAAGCGGCCAGCCGGAAGCCCCGGTCATACGGCCGGCGGGCGCGCCAGCCGGCCATCACACCCATCGCCAACGCGATCGGGATGAGCGTGAGCACGGAGTAAAAGGTCAGTTCGGCCGTCACCGGCAGGCGACGCTTCAGCAACACCAGCACGTCCTCATTGAACGTCGGACTCCAGCCCCAATCGCCGCGCAGCAGATCGCCCAGCCAACGGGCGTACTGCACCGGATAGGGGTCGTTCAGCCCGTGCTCGGCGATCAGCCGGTCCATGACGTTCTGCATCTCCTCGGCCGACAGGAGCGGCAGGCGCGGCGGCAGATAGAGCGCAGCCCGTTCCTCGGCCGGGGCCAGCATGATGATGCCATAGAGCGCGGCGGTGACGATCAGCAGCGTCAGCGGGATCATCAACAGGCGGAGGGCGATCTGTTTCAGGAACATGGGTTAGGTGCTAGGTGCTAGGTTCTAGGTGCTAGGTGCTAGGGAAGAGCGCTCTTCCCTAGCACCTGGAACCTAGTCCCTAGCACCTACCTCTTGGCATTCCGTTAAGAGGGCCGGCGAGACGCCGGCGATCCAGCATTCGGCGGTGATGTCATCCCCCGTGACGCGCATCAGGACGTGGCTGCCTTGCTGGGCCAGGCGCTCGATGGCGGGATCGGCCCCGAAGCGGTCGCGCCGCGCCACCAGCCAGGCGGCGGCCTCATCGGTGGCCTCTAACACACAGGCGCGGCACGCTTCCGGGGCCGGTTGGCCGGTGACCAGCACCCGCAGCCCATCGACGTAGGCCAACGACGCATCATCGCAGAAGTTCAACTGATCGTTGACGACCCGGCAGTAGACCCAGGCCCCGTTGTCAAAGTCGGCGCGGACGATGACCGTGGAGGTGGGAGGATTGACGTCGACGATGCCCAGGGTGAATGGCCCATCGATGGCGTCATGCACCGGCCGCAGCGCGCTATAACTGATGCCGTCGCCCAGCTCAAGACCGCGCAAATCCCCCTCATAGTTTTGGGCCACACCAATGGCCTGATTCACCACGTCAATGGCCGGGGCGGTCGGATTGGACATCATGCTCTGCGTGATAAAGGCGGCCAGAAAGACCAGTGGCAGCGGCAACAACAGCGCCCGCCATGCCCGGCCGTTCATGCGCCCCCGGTGGCCGGCTTCCACGGCGATGCTCTCCAGCCGGTAACTTTGCATCAGCCCCAGGACGACCAGGGTCAGAATGAGCAACAGGCCGCCCAACACCAGCCCGGCCAGCCCTCCTTCACGGGTATATGGGAAGACGGCCAGACCGCGAAACCGCGCATCGGACAGCCAGACGATGAGCGTGCTACCGTAATAGGGCAAGTAGCCAATAATCAACATGGTAACGACGGCCACCACGCCCCACAAGATCACGGTGATGGGTGTGCGGGCGATGCGGCTGCTGAGCCAGCCGACGAAGCCGCACAGCAGGACAACCAGCGCCAGCCCCAGAAACAGGACGGATAGCTGGTTGGCCGCCGGCAGCCGCCAGACATTCAACGCCTCCAGCGCCCACGCGCCCAGCCCCAGCCCCAGGCCGATGAGAAGCCCATTGCCCAGCCCCAGGCGGCGATAGAGAGGCAGTCGCTCGATTTCATGGGCGGTGAAATGGCTCTCGAATGGGTCTAGCGAATCCGATTGCGCCATAGGAAGATACCTCCAACCGCGATAAGGGCCACAAGGGCGATGAGACCAATCCGGCCCGCGTCAATGGCGGGCCGCGCGGCCGGTGCGGCGGGCGCGGCCGTGGTGGGCGTGGGCTGGGCCGTCGCGACCGCGCCGCCGGGCAACGGATAATCAAGCAGGTTGTCCGGTGTCAGGGTTTGGCCGTCCCAAAGCCCGTTCTCGCGCGCCAGGTGGGCCACGATCGCCAGATACTCCGCCTGCGTCAAATCGCCGGGGAAGAAGTAGGGCATGGCGACGCTGACGTAACGGTAGACCTCATCCATCGTCTGGAACTTTTGCAGTACCGTATCGCCGATGACCGCCGGCACGGCCGTGGGCAGGATGAACCCCTGATCATAGGGGCGGTTGCCGTGGCAGCCGCTCTCCCAGCAATTTGAATCCTCGGGCGGGTATTGGGCGCGCCATTCGTCGGTGAGGCCCTGGCCGCGGTCGCCGTGGCACGGCTGGCAATGGAGCCAGTAGAGTTGCGCCCCCTCGTCGGCCTGGTTGGGCGAGGGGACGGTGGGCGGCGCGGCCAGCCGGTCGGGCGTGGGCGTCACGACCGGGGCCGGCGTGGCCGTGGACGCCGGGGGCGCGATCGCCGGGCCACCGTGTTCAACCTGGGCCAGAGTGGCCGAGGCTGAGAGGAGCCAGAGGACGGCGACCAGGAGGCAGGCCGCGCCGCTGGCTTTATTACGTCGCAACATAGTCATGTCGTAGCGCCGGATTCTTGCCGATAAGCGAAACAATCAAGGGCCTTGTAGGGGTCTGGCAACCGGGATAGGCGTTGTTGAGAAGCAGGCAGCCTTCTCTCCCGGTTGCCAGACCCTTCTTCGGTCGTGGATAAAGAAGGGCGAGGCGGCGGCGAGACAAGGTGATTGGTTTCCACGACACCAATCGCCGCCGCCCCGCCCCTACGCCACATCAATTCGTGAATGTACTATCATTTCGCGTCTTTACGCAACGCAGTGTCGGTTGCGGTACAAAGAAGAAGGCGGGCACGTCCATGTCACCCGCCTTCCCTATCATTATCTTGATTCGACCGCCATCGGCCGCTTTAGAAACCGAGTTTTTAGGAAAAAACTCGGTTTCCAGGGTTAAGCCTTCTTGCCGCGCAATTTCGGGTCGAGAATGTCGCGCAGGGCGTCGCCGATCAGGTTCCAGGCCAACCCATAGAGCAGCAGCGCCACGCCGGGGAAGATGATGATGTACCAGAACTGGTCGAGGGTCAGGATCCAGGAGCGGGCGAAGCT
>CXWJ01000278.1_pt1 | contig 11213 bp, 9 predicted proteins | sample 590841 | NCBI WGS metagenome assembly CXWJ01 (sample SAMEA3498367, study PRJEB10139) | wastewater metagenome | biome: wastewater treatment plant; material: activated sludge | place: Austria | collected 2015-01-21 | reverse complement strand
TGTGGTCTTCCGTCTCGGGTTCGCCTCCAGCCGCTCGCAAGCCCGCTTGTTGGTAACCCATGGGCATTTCACTGTGAACGAACGCCGCACCGATGTGCCCTCCATGCTCCTCAAGGAAGGCGATGTGGTGGCTGTCCGTGGCGGTTCGCGCGCTCTGAGTTACTTCAAAGGCGTTGGCGATCTTGCCGATACTCGCACGTCGCCCAGCTGGCTAAACCGCGATACGAAATCGTTGACCGGTTCGATTCAACGCCTGCCGGATCGTTCCGAGATCGACGGGATCTTGAACGAACAATTGATAGTTGAATACTACTCACGGTAGTAGTTTGTACTGGCGCCGCCTGTTAGCGCATCGCGGCAAAAAACTGGAATTTATAGAGGTGAACCGTGACGGGTATTACGAATATGGTTATGCCTAAGATCGAGCGTGAGGCTGAGGCTCGAAACTATGGCAAGTTTGTCATCAGCCCATTAGAGCGCGGCTACGGCGTTACGCTGGGAAACGCTCTTCGACGTGTGTTGCTTTCCTCTCTGGAGGGAGCCGCCGTCACCGCGATTCGAATCGCGGATGTGTTACATGAATTTAGCGAAATCCCCGGTGTGCGCGAGGATGTCATCCAGGTAATGTTGCAGGTCAAGCAGCTGCGCATCAAACTGGATGGCGTGGACAGCACCCGCATGCATCTGGAAGTGCGCGGCGAAGGGACGGTCACTGCGGCGGATATCATCACCCCCGCGGAAGTGGAGATCGTGAACCCGGAATTGTTCCTGTTCACGGTCGATAACCCCAAGACCAAACTGGACCTTGAGTTCACCATCGAACGCGGACGCGGCTATTCGCCTTCCAACGAACGCAGCGGGCACATGCCTATCGGCGAACTGCCGATCGATGCGATCTACAGCCCGGTCAAGCGCGTGAATTGGGAAGTGACCTCAGCCCGCGTAGGACAGAGCACGAACTACGATAAACTGAACCTTGAAATCTGGACGGACGGGACCGTCTCGCCCGAGCGTGCCCTTAGCACAGCGGCGAAACTGGTGATCGACCACCTGCGCTTTATTGCCGGGGTCAGCGAGGAAACGCTTACCGTGACCATTGAAAAGGAAGTGAGCGGAAGTCGCATGAGCAGCGAAATTGCCGACACCCCGGTCGAATCGCTTGACCTCTCAGTGCGCGTCTTCAATTCGCTCAAGCGCACCGGTATCACCACCGTTGGCGATGTGCTCGACCTGCTCGAAAAAGGCGAGAATGCGGTCATGTCCATCCGGAACTTTGGTGAAAAGAGCCTCGACGAACTGCGCATCAAGATGCAGGAAAAAGGCTACCTAAAAGACGAGAAGAATTCTGCGGAGTAATTTGCAATGCGACATCAAGTATCCGGTTACCGATTGGGTCGTTCGACGGGCGCGCGTACCGCGCTGCGCCGCAACCTGATCAAACAATTTTTTACGCACGAGCGCATCCAGACCACAAAGGCGAAAGCCGCCGCCATCCGCGGCGATGCCGAACGGCTGATCACCCTCGCCCGCAATAGCGCGGATGCGACGCCCGATCAGAAAGTCCATGCGCGCCGACTCGCCATTTCGAAACTTGGCGATAATCAACTCATTAAACGCTTGTTCGACGAAATTGCGCCGCGCTATGCCACTCGCAACGGCGGGTATACCCGCGTGTTGAAGCTCGGTCCGCGCATGGGCGATTCGGCTGAGATGGTGATTTTGGAATTGGTGGAAGAATAAATTTTGCTCATTCCCGTTCGTTCAGCAGTACAACTGCTGAACGAACATCGAATGTAAGATGGCACGTTACCAATTGACTCTTGCCTACGACGGCACGGACTTCTTTGGAAGCCAGCGTCAGGCAAAACGCAGAACGGTGCAAGGCGAGCTTGAAAAGGCTTTGCGCGGACTCGGCTGGACGGATCGTTCGGCGCTCCTCTCGGGGAGGACGGACACCGGCGTTCATGCGACGGGGCAGGTTGCCGCGTGCGACCTCGACTGGACTCACACCGACGACGAACTCGCCCGCGCGTTGAACGCGAAATTGCCCGGCGACATTTCGGTGTGGGATGCGAAGATCGCCCGCGATGATTTTCATCCGCGCTTCGATGCGGCATCGCGGACGTATAGTTACCAGTTGTTTTACGATACGGTGCGCAACCCCATCCGCGAGCGGTTTGCGTGGAGAGTGAATCATGCGCTCGACGACGAACTGTTGAAGAAAGCCTCGCACGCGCTGACCGGCACGCATGACTTTTCCTCCTTCGGCTCGCCGACAACCCCAAAGGGAACGACGGTGCGGACGGTGAATAAAGCCCAGTGGCATCGGATCGCAAAGGACCAATGGCGGTTCGAGGTGGAAGCGGATGCCTTTTTGTATCGCATGGTGCGGCGGATGGTCTTTGTGCAGGTCGCTGTGGGGCAGGGGAAGCTCCGCCCGGACGCGATCGCCGAAATTTTGGCGAGGCAGGCCCGCCCTGAGTTTGATCGAAGGGCTGGGATCCGGAAGCGAAGCGTTCTTCCGTCTGGTCTCGCTCCCGCGCATGGGCTCACGCTCATCCAGGTGAAGTATCAAGAGTCAATGAAATAGAAATTATTGAAGATTATGTGTAGTCTGCGTTCTCTAACGCAGATTGAAATAAAAGAAACGGAGATACCGAACGTGTACAAATCGTACTATCCGAAAGCAAGCGAGATCGAGCGCAACTGGGTGATCGTGGACGCCGATGGGCAAATCCTTGGGCGCGTTGCCGCGCGCATCGCTCACGCTTTGCTTGGTAAAAACAAACCGACCTTCACGCCCGGCGTGGAGATGGGCGATTTCGTGGTGGTGATCAACGCCGAGCGGGTCGCCGTCACCGGCACGAAGACCAAATCGAAGATGACCACGAAGGTCTATCATCGTCACTCGAATTATCCCGGCGGCTATAAAGCGATCAGCCTGCGCGACCAGTTGCAACAGCATCCCGACCGCGTGTTGCGCGAAGCGGTGTGGGGCATGCTGCCGAAGAACCGCATGGGTCGCTCGCTGCTCAAGCGATTGAAAATTTACGCCGGCCCGAATCATCCGCACGGCACGAATCATCCCGTGCCGCTGGCATAACGAAAGAGGAAGAAGAAATGTCTGTTCAATATTATGAAGCAGTTGGCCGCCGCAAGGAAAGCACCGCCCGCGTCCGTTTGATGGACGGCTCGGGAAATTTTGTGGTGAACGAAAAGCAAGCGGCTGTGTACTTCCCGCGCCTCGGCGACCTGCAGGATATTTTGCGCGCGTTCTCCGCTGTTGGGCAGGATGCGAAGAAATACGACATCACCGTGAAGGTGAACGGTGGCGGCACGACCGGTCAGACCGAAGCGGTGCGGCTGGGACTCGCCCGCGCGCTCGTCTCGCTCAACGGCGATTGGATCTCCGCGCTGCGCAAGCATGGTTTGCTCACCCGCGACGCCCGCATCAAGGAACGCAAGAAGCCGGGTCTCAAGAAAGCCCGCAAGGCGCCGACGTACACCAAACGTTAATTCGGTTTCACGTTTCAGGTTTCAAGTTACAATCGTAAACGTAATGCGCGAGTCAAATCCGCATTACGTTTTATGTTTAATTCACCTGACCAATTAACTTACAGAATATTTTTTGGACGCAGACCCTTGCACCGACCGCAAGGGCAGGTGAAAACGCAGATTTTCGCTGATTCAAAAATAAAAATCTGTGTTTTCAGCGTGTATCAGCGTCCTGATTTTGAAAGTGCAAGTCAATCAATTCACCCGATTGGATAATTTTATGGACTTCACCCTCGTCTCTTCCATCTTTGACGCGCTCCGCGTCCCTCCGCCCCCGAGGCTGACTCTGCTCGACGCGGCGACTCTCGCCTCAGCCCACGTGCCGCCGTTCCCGCCGGACATCCCCGCATTGGTTCTTGGAATCGATTCGAAGGAACTTGCATTGCATGTTAGGGAGGTGTTGCTTGCGGTGTATCCGAACGATTATGCGATTCGCGTTGTAGAAAGTGGAAAGTCGAAAGAAGAAAGATTAGACGCATTAGAGAATTTTTCGGTTTCCGAATCGGTTTGTTGGTTTGTCCCCGCGCTTGGCGAAGGGACATCGTTCGAGTCGTTCGCCGAGATCGTGGCTCATCTGCGAGCGCCGAATGGATGCCCATGGGACCGCGAGCAGACGCATGAGTCGCTGAGGAAGCACCTGCTCGAAGAAGCGTACGAAGCCATCTCCGCGATTGACTCGGGCGACTTCGCTCACATGCGCGAGGAATTCGGTGATCTATTATTGCAGATCGTCTTGCAATCGCAGATCGCGAACGAGGAGGGACAGTTCAACGCGGCGCAAGTGATTCAGGGAATCCACTCGAAGATCGTGCGGCGGCATCCGCATGTGTTTGGGGATCTGAAACTCGAAGGCGTGGATGATGTGTTGGAAAATTGGGAGAAGTTGAAAGAAAAGGAAAGAGGAAAGAAGAAAGAAGGGAAAGGATTGCTGGATGGCGTGCCGTTGATCTTGCCCGCGTTGACTCAGGCGCAGGAGTATCAAGACCGTGCGGCGCGAGTCGGATTTGATTGGAACGAGATTGACGGCGTGTTGGACAAAATGAAAGAGGAGATCGAAGAGATAAAGCACGCCGAATCCGATTTTGAACTCGCCTCCGAGATCGGCGACCTGTTCTTTGTGCTGGTCAACTTCGCGCGTTGGAAGAAGGTGGATGCCGAGTCCGTGTTGCGGGGGACGAACGCGAAATTCAAAAAGCGTTTCGCGTATGTGGAGCAGGGCGCGAAACGGCAGGGACGGAATCTATCCGAGTTGAGTTTGGACGAGATGGAGTCGCTGTGGCAGGAGGCGAAGGGGAGGGAGGGGTAACCGCTGGCGGGCAGGAAAACTCGAAGCGTGGAAAACTCTGCATAAATTACTTTATGGCGATGGTCGCCAAGGTTGTGAACTTCTAAAGATATCCATTGCTTGATAAGTTGCCGAGTCCCCAAGATGGAAGAATTTCTTTCTGGCAATATCTATAACAGCAATTTGTGGATCGCCAGCATAATCGCACCAAGGAGGAGGGCAACCTTTATAATCATATTCAATCAGTAAAAAATTATCGTCTGGAGATATTGCAAAGTTTAAAACATTTTGTCCTTGTAAATCTTCAAAATCATCAGTGGGGCAATCCAACTTGCCTGAAAACAGATCGTAAATACACCATCCGCTTGAATGGAGAGAAGAGCTGCCAAAATACAAAAAACTAAGATTTTGCCTGTCCTTTAATGGGTCTCCAAGGATAACTGTGGAGTCCGTTAATCGATTGGAGATAGCATGAATGCATTTCTTTGTTTTCCCTGCGATTGAAATGACGCAAGGTGTGTTGTCTCGAACATATACTAAGTTTTCATTATCGGTGAACAAAAGCATCGAGGAAACTTTTTCCTTCTCTGCGAAAGATGCAACTAGTTTTCGGTCAGGCAGATAATAAACGGAAACCTGAGTCCCAAACAAAGGCTGCCAGGCTTCAGGAAAATCATAATTCCCCTGAATTTGAACGATTCCCAAGTAATCTCCGTTTGGCGATAATTTAAAATTTATATCGCTGATCCCGTCGTTTGGATCAGTTATTCGAAACCATGTTTCTGATGAAGAATTAAGTCCCTCAATTGTAGGTTCAGATAATGTTGTATCTATCCTGATTTTTTCCGATTTATCCTCTATGCCATAACAATAAGCTATATCTTCAGGAAGATTTGTGGCAGTTGAAGGAGATAAAATGCCTTGCGAAATGTCTAGCTCTGTGACCTGCGCAATGGGTTCGCCGCAGTATCCTTCTAAAAATACAATATGCTTGGCGTCCCTCCAGTAATATTGGTAAATCTCGAATGGTAGTTTAATAATTGCCTGCTCTCCGCTAGCCGCATTGAAAAAACCAATTTCAGAAGAACTGCTCGAGTAGCCGCCGTATGTAAATAAAACTATTTGACTTAGAGGACTTTTCACCCATGCAGGTAGTTCGAGAGAAGCGGCATTTGGCGTTGAGGTCCGCGGTATTATGGTTGGGGGAGGCGTCTTTGATGGCTCGACTATCTCGTAATGGGTAGGCGTTTCTTCAATGGAAATTGTGGCGGTAACAGGCTGGGGAGTTACGGTTTCGTAAGATGTTGATTGGCAACTGATTAACAAAAGCGAGAGCAAAATCATCGCTAGTAAAATACGAATCTTCTTTCTGGTTACATAGTTATGCATCTTCTTATCCTTGGAAATTTTCTCAACATTTTCTTCACGCTATGGATTAGCTAACGCTTATACAAAATATCTCTGCGTAGGCGATTATATTCAGATTATACAACCAGATATTGAGAGCGGTGAATAAAAAACTGCCCTTCCAATAAATTGGAGGGGCAGTTATCTTTGGCTTACTTCTTTTTCCTCTTCGCGCTCTTCTTTCTCCTTACCGAAGTCTTGCGAGCGGACTTCTTCACCGTCCGCTTGGCGGGTTTCCGCTTTTTCAATACGACTTTCTTTGCAACCGTCTTTTTCTTCGCCGTTGTCTTTCGAACTACCTTCTTCGCTTTCCGCTTGACGGGTTTCCGCTTTTTCACCGCGACCTTCTTTGCCTTTTTTACAACTTTCTTTTTCTTTGCCGCAGTCTTCTTCTTGGCAGGCATGGAAACCAGCGATGCCGCTTTTGTCGTGGACGCTAAGGAAGTCCATTGTTTGATGAGGGATGGAAGTTTGGTAAGCAAAGATCGTACCTCTTGCGCCGCGTTGGTTGTCCCTCCGCTTTGTTTGGGAAACATCACCTTTTGGTAGATAGAGTACATTTCAAAAGCGAACAACGTTTCAGGCAGCGACTTGTCGGTCAGCGGATAGTTCACGCCGAAGGCATAATTGGCAATCGCCAGCGCGGACATCAACGCGCCGTCTTCCGAGTCTACGGTGGTGTTGTTGCCTGCAAAGTACACGTTGGTATTCAGTTGTCCGGGATACGAGAGGTTGCCCAAGCCTTGTGCCATGTAGAGTTTGGTCTTTGGTCCGTCCATCGCGGAGGGAGTCCAGCGTCCGTGAGTCCATGGTTCGCTGAACAGCACCTTTGACGGGTCGGGTACTTTTTGTCCCTTCGAGGGATCGGGAATGTATCCATACATGGTGAGGTATAAACCTTCGGCGTCGGGGTCGTTCAACACATTCTTCTGAATGTACGTGGTGAAGGTGTCAATCAGGTTGTAATTTCCGTTCTGGTTCCCGGGCGCGTAGTAGCCGTTGAATTGAAGCGTCTCTTGTTGTTGCATCAGGTCGGGCGAGAGCATCGAAGAATCGGTGTGGATGTAGCATTTGCCCCACAGCAGGTCCCACGTCACGTGCGGACCCGAAGGCTGCATGTCCGTGTTGCGGTAGTCGCCGATGGGGTAACTAAATTTCGGGTTGTAATAAACGTTGTTCCAGAAATATTGGTTGTTCGCGTTGTTGAGAATTTTCGAGTTCGTCCACATGTCGGTGGTCAGCACGACCTTGTCGAACGTTCGTTGGATGATCGGCTTGCCGTTGTTTTGACTCCACTGCACGGTCGCTTGACCCGTGGATTGATCCGTCCACACCGCGCTGACTTTCGAATCGAGGATGACGGTGGAAGGCGTCAGCGCTTGGGCGACTTCGAGCATCGCTTCAACCCACGACTGGGCGCCTTGGGCAAACCGTTGCCAGCCTGTGCCCGGCTTCGAGAAACTCCCCAGCGGCGTGGGGAATCCCCAAGACTTGGGCAACGGCAGCGTGGCGAAGAGCGGGAACAGATCCATAAAGATCGTGTCGTTGAGCAGGGCGCTGCCGTAGCCGTTGATGATGCTCATGTAGGGCGAAAGGATGTAATTGATGAAATCGGTTTTGTTGAGGAATGGGATCGGCGGGTTGGGGAAGAAAAATTGTTGCAGGGTTTTCATTTCCCAGTCCACGAACAGTTCGGCTTCGATGAAATCCTGGAACGCCGCGATGTCGAATTTCATGTCGTCGTTGTAAAGCGCGAAGTTGGATCCCTGCTGGTATTCGGGAAAGTTTCCCCAGTTCATCGGCTGTCCGTTCAAGCGCGGGAATGCGGCGGCGATCTTCAGCGCGTTGTAATCGTTCATCGGCACGCGCGCTTGAAACTCCGGTCTCTGCAACATGACGTGAACGCTCGGGTACATCATCGGCGAGATGAATTGCACGCCGATATCAATGGGCAGTTTTTTGTTGGGATTCCCCGGAGCGGGGACGTAATACGTGAGCGAATGTCCGCCCACCGATTCTTGGTTGTGGATGAGAGTCACGTTCCATTCCTGACGGGCGGCTGGGTCCTGCGCTAGCGCCCAAAGCAACGCCACGCCTGTCGCCCCTCCGCCCACGATGCAGACATTTTTCTTCGCCATGTTGATCTCTCCTCGATGTGAAGTGTATTACCGATTGACTTTATGCCGTGTCATCCTCCCGAAGGACATCGGGACGATGTGAGCCGCGCTCTTTGCAGATTGTTTCGACGTTGGGTTACATGCAGGCGCATTCCGCCACAAAGTCGGCGGGGTTGATCAAATCCATCATAGCCGCGTATGAACCGAGCAGAACTTCGATGTAGAAAATGATGCGCGTTATTTTCATGGATTTAATGTAGTAACGACTTCAGTCGTTATTAGTGAACGACTAAAGTCGTTACTACGAAGATTTTCCCAATTCATCCAGCAGTGATTTCGCTTCGATCAAGTCAGGCGTGTCTAAGCCCTCGGTGAACTTTGCGTAGAGCGGAGCGAGCAATGCTCGGGCTTCGGAGCCGCGTCCGCATGACTGAAGCAGGCGTCCGAGGCGGGTGACCGCGCGTAATTCCTGTGTGAGCGATTGATATTTTTGCGACGCGGCGATGGCATCGCGGTATCCCTGTTCGACAGCCTCCATATCCGCATTCGGTTGCAGCAACAAAATGTCGGCACGGACGCGATGGAGTTCGGGGAAGTGCATCTCTTCTTCGGGCGCGGCACCGAACGCATCCTCGATGGTGGCAAGCGCCTGTTCGTGTTGACCGGCGCGCGCGTAGGCTTCTGCCAGTTGCGAAAGATACTGACCCAGCGAGCTATGCGTGCCCGAGGCAAGGTAATCGGTGAGTCCGCGCTTGATCTCGGTGATCCCGGTCTCGTACTCCTCAAGTAAAGCATGCGCAATGCCTTGATACATCGTTCCCCATGCGAGGAAAGACGGGAGTTGTTCACTGCGGGCAATTTCGAGCATGGCTTGGGCGTGTTCGCGGATGCCTTGCGGATCGCGCAAGTAGATGAGCAAACTGCACGCGGCGAGATGCGCCATTGCGATGTTGGGAGCGGAAAGGGGACGGGCGACCTCGATGGTTTCCGAGAGGAGTTTGCGCGCCTGATCAATTTTGCCGATGTGCCAAAGCGCAAGAGAGGCGTGGTTGCGCACGGTCACTTGCGGGTCGAACGGAGACCAGCTATGTTCCTCGGTCTTGTAGTGTTGGAATATTTTTTCTATCCATTCTCCCACCTCGGAAAATTTGCCGACCTCGTATGCGAACAGCGCTTGCGTGAAGTATGCCCACACGAGGTACATGGATACTCCGTCGCGCTCGGCGATGCGCAGTAATTCATTTTGGATCTCCTCCGAAGCCCGCATATCGGATCGGCTGTTTGCCGTTGACCATAAGCCCAGAAGGATGAAGAAGAATTGGGGAGATTCGCCCAATTGGAGCGAAATTTCCCGCGCGCGCTGATAGGCTTGCAGTTCCTCGGAGGAACCGAATCCTTTCGTCGCTGTGAAGATCTGTCCGAGGGAGAGTTCCAACGGCAGTTCCATTTGAGCGCGATCGGGCGAGTCGGGGAGGGTTTGAAGGATGCTGATCGCCTTCTTGTAATGCTGGCACGCCTCCACAAGCGCGGCGCGCGCTTGCGCGAAATCACCGGCGGCTTGCCATGCTTCGACGGCTTTTTCGGCGTCGCCGGCTTCGGTGAGGTGATGCGCCACAAGTTCGGGGCGTTGTTTGGCGACCTCGGGAAATTTTTTGTTCAGCGCGTCACTGACCGCGCGATGCAGTTCGCGCCTGCGGCTTTTCAATAATGAGCTGTAAGCGGCTTCTTGCACGAGCGCGTGTTTGAACGTGTAAATTACGTCGCCGCTGGTTGCGTCGCTGAAAACCAGCCCGGAAGCGGTCAACTGCTCGAGTTCGCTTTGAAGGGTTTCCTCGGGTTGTCCGGCGATCGCAGATAGCAGAGAGTAGGGGAATGCCCGCCCCAGCACCGAGCCGATCTGCGCGATTTCTTTGTGCGGACCGAGGAAATCGAGGCGCGCCATCAACAGGTCTTGCAGCGTGGATGGAATCTGCGAAGCTTTGTCTGTGATGGAACGCGCTCCCGCCATGCTTTGCGAAAGTTCCTCCGCAAAAAGCGGATTCCCATCTGTGCGTTCTGCGAGAGATTGCAAGGTCTCCGGCGGGACGAGCGTTCCCAGCAAATTGCCGATCATCTCGCGGATGTTCTCATGGTCGAGGCGCGCAAGCGTGATCAACGAATGGAACGGGCGCGTGGGCCACGGAGGGATGAAACGCGTCCGCGCCGTAAACAATAACATCACTGGCGCGTGTTCCACTTGCTCGCCCAGCATCACGAACTCTTCGAGCGTGGAGGGGTCGGAAAAATGCAGGTCTTCAACGACAAGGATCGTCGGCTGGGCGCGCGATGTGCCGATGATCCAATCTACAAGGGATTGCAGTAACATCACGCGTTGTTGTTCGGGAGAAAGCAGGAGCGGCGGATATTTTCCCGGCGGGACCGCGATGCCAAGCAGGGATGCGACCAACGGAACGGATTTCGTTGTATCCATTCCCACCAGCGAAAAAGAATTCTCAAGGTCTGCGATCTTCTTTTCCGCGGTCGCATCTGCCGTCCATTCGAAGGCGTTCTCGATCAAGTCAATTGTCGGCGCGAACGGCGTGTCCTGTTCATACGGCGATGACTCACCCTCGATCCATGTATGAGGCGCTCCGCCGACATCCTGCTTGAATTGCCGCAACAAACGCGATTTGCCAATCCCCGCTTCGCCGGTGATCATCACGAGTTGTCCGTGCCCTTTTTGCGCCTGCGCCCAGCGGCTCATCAACAAATTCCGTTCGTCTTCGCGTCCCATGAACGGCGTCAACGAGTTGACCGCGGTGGCGTGGAGGCGGCTCCGCACACCGGAGGGTCGTTCTACTTTGAAGAGT
>CXWJ01000774.1_pt1 | contig 11215 bp, 7 predicted proteins | sample 590841 | NCBI WGS metagenome assembly CXWJ01 (sample SAMEA3498367, study PRJEB10139) | wastewater metagenome | biome: wastewater treatment plant; material: activated sludge | place: Austria | collected 2015-01-21 | reverse complement strand
GAGGCAGGCTGAAGTCGCGCGATACGAAGCGCAGGTAGCCATCCAACAGGCGCTGTACAAAGCGGAGCAGGAACGTTTACGCGCGGAAGAAGTTGTTAAGCAGGAGATCGAGAAGAATAAGATCGAGATCGCCGCGGAAGCCGAAGCGGAGCGCATCCGCCGTAATGCAAAGGGTGAAGCAGACGGCATCCTTGCAAAATATATGGCGGAAGCGGAAGGCACATTGAAATTGCTTGAATCAAAAGCGGACGGCTATCGCAAATTGGTAGAGAGCGTGGGCGGCGACGCGCAAGCGGCATCCACGTTGTTGATGATCGAAAAGATGGAAGAACTTGTTGCCCGCCAAGTGGAAGCCATCAGTAATCTCAAGATCGACCGCATCACGGTTTGGGATTCAGGCGGCACGAATGGCGGAGGTTCATCCACATCGAACTTCATTTCAAACCTGTTCAAGAGCTTGCCTCCGCTTCAGGAGATCTCTGAAATGGCGGGCGTGGAATTGCCTGAATATCTTGGCAAGGTAAAAGGGCAGAGCGCATCTTCTGCCGTTGCAGAAACCACATCAACAACTGAGACACCCGCAAAAAAGACCAAGTAAAAGAGATCGCATTCAATCAACAAACCCGGTAGCAATGCCGGGTTTGTTCTTTTTTGCAAAACACAAACAGCTCAAGGTAGAATTGCGCCATGCTCCCTTTCTCAAACATGGAAAAATACATCCGCACACATTTGCGCTACAACGTGACAACCAATTTGATGGATGGCGCTTTCTTCGGGCTCGCGCTCGGATTCGCCTCCTTTGCGACGATCATCCCCCTCTTCGTCACACAACTAACCGACTCAGCGATCCTTATCGGACTGGCGCCTGCGTTCCATACGATCGGCTGGCAGCTGCCTCAACTTTTCAACGCGAGTCAGATCGCGCGCGCGCGGGAATACAAACCCATCGTCTTGCGCAACACGATCCACGAGCGGATTCCGTTCCTCGTGTTGGCGATCATCGCAGTTTCGATTCCCGTCATCGGAGTCGAAATCGCTTTGATCGTTACGTTTCTTGCGCTGGCATGGCAGGGACTCGGCGGCGGATTCACAGCCAACCCATGGACGAGTCTTATCTCGAAGATCATCCCGCCTGAATCGCGCGGCACATTTTTCGGGATGCAAGGTGGGCTGGTGAATCTGGCGATCAGCATCGCCGCCATCGGCGCGGGATACCTACTCGATGAAGTTGCCTTCCCAAACAATTTTGCGATCAGTTTTTTCATCGCGAGCGTTGCGTTTGTCGCCTCGTACTTCGCCCTCTCTCGATCGCGTGAACTTCGAGATGAGGAAAAGGTCGTTTCGGAGGAACAGCCTCACTTTTGGGAAGACGCGAAGCGCATCCTGAAAAAAGACAGGAATTTCAACTGGTTCCTCGTCACGCGCTTCTTGATGATGTTCGCGACGATGGGATTTGGGTTTTACATTCTGCTGGGCTTGCGCCGCTTCGAAATGGATTCGATCACGGCAGGCTATCTCACCGCCGCGCTGACGCTGACTCAAACGTTTGCAAACGCGGGCATGGGCTGGCTCGGAGATAAGATCGGTCATCGCGCGATGTTGATCGTGGGCGCGGTTGCCGCTGTGTTGAGTTCGATCATCGCGTGGTATGCGCCGACGATCGCATGGTTGTATCCCGCGTTCATCCTTTCGGGATTTGGCAACGTGTCAGTGTGGACGATTGGCATCACATTCACCGTGGATTTCGGCTCAGAGACCGAACGCCCCACATACATCGGCTTATCGAACACGTTGATCACGCCTGCCACGGTCACCGCGCCGATCCTTGGCGGATGGCTGATCGACACATACGGTTTTGGATCGACATTTGGCCTGGCGACAATCATTGGAATTATCGCGGCGATGGTTTTGATTTTCGTTGTGAAAGACCCGCACATACACGTAGTGCCGACTTAAGTCGGCACTACGTAAAATTTCTCACACACCTTTAAAGTGTCCCTTTTCAACTCCCTGCCACGTCTCTTCGTGCAACTTCATATATTTCGTCAACAGCGGATGGACTCGCGCCATCTCTTCGTAAATTTTCTGCGCGACTCGTCGTATCGAAAAATGCGCGTTCGCGGCAGAACGTAATTGACAGAACGCGAACGCCTCTCGCAAATTGAATTGCGCTAGCACGCGGCGATTGAATCCATTGGGAACAACGTATTGTGCGACGGCGGGATTGAACGCGTGCAACTTTTCATACATCTCGCCAGCAGACTCCATCGCCGCCTCATACGCGGACGTGAAGCCTGCCTCGCCGATCAACAACGGAGTCGCGTACCCCAGCCGCGTCGTCAGCCGTTGCGTCGTCTGCGTCATCATGCGGTGACGTTTAAATTCGGCATACGCGCCCTGATCCATGACGAGGTCGAAGGTGTAGGAGGAATATTCCAGTTCACGCAGAGGGACATCGAACTTACCTAATCGCCTAAGCAAAGATTCAGCGAGTTTGCTTTTTGATTCTTCGCTCAATGACTCAATATGAGATAAAGCATCTGCATAAGCCATTTCACCCAACCGATATAGCGTAGCCGCTAACACCTTCTTTTCCCCATCTTTATCAAAATCAATCAGCTTGCACCAATCTCCAATCTCCAGTCTCCAATCTCCAGTCTCTAATTCTCCAATCTCTTTCATCGTCTCCAGCAAATACGGAACCTCATCCGCATATTTCACAAGCGTGGGAGTCTCGGCTTTGGAAACTTCTTTGACCTTTGCGCCGATCTCTCGCACTTCGGCGAGTTCGTGCGAAAGCATTTTGCGAATCGTGTTTTCGATGACGCGCGCATTCGCGGTCATGCCAACGTTTGCCAGCGCGGCGGCGGGAAGGAGGAAGCGACACACATCCACGTACTTCGAGCGGATGCGGCGGTCCCACGCCTCATCTTTTTCATTGTCACGGCGCGGAAAGCGGTCGAGGATGAGGGTCCGCACGGGGTCGAGCGAATCAGCATAGGCTTTGAAAAGGAGGCGGATCGTATCCACGAATTCATCATGCAACGGGCGTCCGATCAATTCAGGCGGGATCGTGAAATCATCCTGCCCCCATCGTTGATAGCGCGTGGATTTTTCAGTGTAGGACGCGAGTCGATTCGATTCGATGCTCTCGATGGCGATGCGCGAAACGTTCTCGAAGGCGATGTGCAGAACCGCATGTTCCGCCACCGAGGCGTGACCGTAACCCACCACCCATTTCTCATGAAACTGCGCGGACTTTTCGTCGCTGAGTTCGGCGGCAATAGCGCGGAACGATTCGGGCGAGCGCGATGTTTTCGCAAATGCAACTGCGATGGTTTCAGGGCTGAGCGCGCGCGGCGAGAGTAAATAAATTTCACGTTCGGGCATGAGAATCTCCTGTAACGAGCAAGATAAATCTCGCTTTACGAAAATCGGGCAGATTATACCCATACGGGAACATTGTAACAATGAAATACAAAATTTTGCCTTGGTTAAAAACGTTGCCAACTTATCCGTTAACCTTTCCTGTTTGTAATCTTCATCAAACAGATTTGAAAGCCGTAGTTACTTGAATTACCTGTATACTCCTGCCGCTTCATTAGAAGTCATCTTCATTGGTTGGCAGGAAAACCATGCAAGTCGAATCCAAATTCATCAGCATCAAGCGCAAAACATTCTTGTATTTTGTTATTGCAGTTCTGACGTTAGGAATTGCCACACCTGTCTTAGCAGACTATCTTGGACCCGACCGCACGACCACAACCAGCGAGGTGGATACCTATGATTACGGCGTGTGGGCGCGAGACAATAACAAGGTCCCGTATTGTCTCGATAAAAATGGAAACAAGGCGGACGATTGTATCGTCTGCGAGTGGAAACGCAAGCCGGGTAACGCTTGCGGTGATGCCACCTATTCGTACAAACTCGGCGCCATATCAGAAGTCGTAGAAAAGTCGATTGATTTACCTCCTGCGACCATCAGCAGTTCCCTGCAAAACTGCAACTCGAACAATGGCTGGTGTAACACCTTGCCTACGCTTTCACTGAATGGGAGCGAACCTTTAGCGGGTTACAACATTCTCGCTGTTGAAGGCTCATTGGATGGACAAACCTTTGCCTGTTCTGACTCGACTTGCGATGTGCCTTTGAACGAAGGTAACAATGATTTCACCTTCTGGGCGTTATCGTCGTATGGCGATAGTTCGGAAATGGGAACGCTCTCCGCAAAAGTGGATACCGTATCGCCCAATGTGGGTCTTGATGTGATCGGTTCAAACGGGACAAATAACTGGTATGTGTCGCCAACAACGATTACCGCCACTGGCTCAGACTCCACATCAGGCTTGTCCAATGTATTGCTGTCAGTCAACGGCGGAGCATGGACAGTCTCTACCACCCTCAATGATGGAATTTATGCCGTTGATGTCCGCGCCGAAGACAACGCGGGGAATGTTTCCACTTCTTCCACTGCCATTTCGGTAGATACGACCACGCCGTCCGTCAGCCTGAATGTAAATGGCGCGATGGGAAGCAACGGGTGGTATAGTTCAACTATGCAAGTCACAGCCAGCGCAAGCGATCTGACTTCGGGCATTGCTTCACTCGAAGTGTCCGCCGATGGCGAGGTTTATCAAGCGTATACCTCTCCCGTCTCTTTTACAGACGGCTATCACACGATTCGATTCAAAGCGACCGACAATGCGGGCAATCAAACTGAAACTTCTATTCAAGAATTTTATGTAGACACCACAGCCCCCGCGATTGACCTCCCTTCTTCATGGGAAGTGAACAAGACTATTGGGTACACCATTCAGGATGATGGTAGCGGACTTGCCGCACTGAGAATCGTAATTGAAGACGAAGACGAGAAATACAAAAAAGTCGCTTGGGATGAAGAAGTGTCAGGGGATAAGTTCAAAGGCGAGATTACGTGGAACGGGAAGTTCAAGGATGGAACGATCGCGCCTCCCGGCGAATACTTGGTGTGGATCAAAGCCAAAGACAAGGCGGGCAACGAACGCTTCGGGCTTGGCAGGGTGATTGTTCCACAACCAACAGTGTTCTCTTTGCTCCAGCCTACGATTACAAACAATCAGGAAACACTCCTTCCACCACAGGAATTGTTCGATGAGGATGAGTTGTCCAACGCAAGCTCAGCGACGCCAATGGCGCCTCAAACAAGTTTTGGCGGATCAACAACAGACCCCAAAGAGACTACTCAGAACTCTCTATCGCTGGTTGCGGGTACAGCCTCTGCCTCAACTGCAACCAACTCAAACATCTTGTGGGGCGCGACTGCCGCCGCGCTTATCGGCTGGGCAACGGCTACCGCATTGGAAGAAAAGAAGAAGCGCAAAGAACAGGAGCAAGCCCAAATCAGCGAAGGCTCGCTTCAGAGGGAGAAAGCCAAAACTCGCGCCAATCGAGATGATGAACCACCGCTGACCCGCCAGGAGAAGGAACTCGCTAAACAACGCAAAGAATTGCAAAAGATCTGGGACGCCAACGGCGCGGCGATCTATGAGGCAAATCGGGAATATAAAGCGAAACATGGCAAGGAAATGGATGTGGCATCCAGAAACAAGGCGATCAAGGATGCGACCATGAATGGCGTCTTCCATGTCGGAACGTATGCGTCCAATTTGGAGGCAGAGAAGACGAGGCAAGACGCGCAGAACGAACGCATGGCGGACAAGATGACGCGCTTTGAGAAGGTAGAGGAAGTCCGTTGGCAAGCGTCACAAAAAGCGGCAGAGGAGAAGAAAGCCCAAGACCTGCAAGACGGTCTCGCCGCGTACTATGCCGCTATGCGTCAGGGAGAAAAAGAGTCGCAATTAAAAGCGGAAAAAGAAAAACCATGGTGGCAAAAGGTGTGGGATACTTCGAAAACTTTTGTTCAAGAGAAAATAGTCGAACCAGCTCAAAGAGCGTGGAATCAATACGTTTATAGGCCAATCGTCCAGCCAGTAGTTCACTGGTGGAAGGAAGAGATCCCTGTCTGGGCAAAGGAAACAGGGCTTTCGCTTATTCCCATTGTAGGCGACGGATGGGGAGTAATACGGCAAGCGATCCATTTCTTTAAGAAGGAGCCCGTCGACAAAGTGGATGTTGGACTTAGCATAGTGGGATTGATTTTTGATATCCCTTGGCCGCAGGAAGGGCTAATTGGCGGGGACGTAGCCATCGCTGTGTTGAAAGGGTTGAATGCGGCAATCCCGTCTGGTCCAGCGCGAGATGTGATGGCGCAATTGATCAAAGATGGGTTGAAGAACCCTGATGATCTGGCGCGGATTGCCAAGACGGGCGAAGCCTTGCTCAAGAATGACCGCCTGCTACAAGTGTTGATTGAAAACCCCAAAGCGTTAGAAGCCGTCGTGCGCTATGGCCCTGAGGCTGTGGATGTATTGGGCAAATACGGTGACGATGCGGTTGAGATTGTCGGAAAGTACAGCGAGGCAGGAATCAATTTTTTATTAAAGAACGAACTAACGCCAGACGAAGTCTCGAAGCTCGCAATCTTACCGAATGAAGCAGCAAAGCTATCTGATGATGTAGCAAGTAAGATAGATGATGATTATAAGAATAACCCGCTACGACTGGAATATGAGAACAAAGTAACTGGATTGAAAGACCAATTACAAGAAATTTTGCAAAAGAATGACGGCATAGTTACAGAAACGGACGCTAAAGCGTTATCTGAAATTAGGCGCAATTTGGGCATCGAATACAAAGATATGACCCCTGGTCCCTTGCGCGATTACATCTATGAAATGAACATAACAAGATATGGAGACCCATTGGGACCGACCTGGGATTATTTAATGGATACATATAGGGGCAACTATCGTAAAATCGCGGAAGCTACTACTCGCCCCAATAAGGATATTAACGAATTTTTGTCTGGTTTTGACGAATGGATTAATCAAAAAGATGTCGAATATCTCTTGGAAGCAGAACTAAAGATTTTGAGAGGAGAATAACATGGCCAACATATTCATAAGAAATCATGATCTCTATAATGTCGTTCTCGAATATCAACTAGGTGTAGGCCCAATTAAAGTACAGAAGCGGATCAACCTTCCTCCGGATGTGAAAACCGAAAAGGGTTTCTATGTTGAGGTTGATACCGTTTTCATAGGAGTGTTTGCCTCAAAAGACGGCCCTGTTTTCTTTCACAACAATGAAGAATATTCCCTTACAGATAAGAGATTTAAAGCAGATGTTCAAAAAAGATCTGATGAATACACCTTCACTTTGAGACAAAACAATGAAGCGCGTGTAATAATCAAATATCCGCCCGTAAAATACAAAGACTACGACAATTGGTCTGATGAAATAACCCTTGATTTTTTTCTATGGTTAACCGACTCTCTATCCAATGATCAAGAAGCGTTCCAAAAGTATTTCACTCAATAATTGCGTGCATGACTCTGGCTTATAAAAAAGTATGATAGCTTTTGCTATGAGAGATGAACACAAGAAGTACCACGAACAGGAGCAAGCCCAAATCAGCGAAGTCTCGCTTCAGAGGGAGAAAGCCAAAACTCGCGCCAATCGAGATGATGAACCACCGCTGACCCGCCAGGAGAAGGAACTCGCTAAACAGCGCAAAGAATTACAAAAGATTTGGGACGCCAACGGCGCGGCAATCTATGAGGCGAACCGGGAATATAAAGCGAAGCATGGCAAGGAAATGGATGCGGCGGCTAGAAGCAAGGCGATCAAAGATGCGACCAGGAATGGCGTCTTCAACACCGGGGCGTATGCGTCCAATTTGGAAGCGGAGCAGATGAGGCGGGACGCGCAGAACGAACGCATGGCGAACAAGATGACGCGGGTTGAGAAGGAAGAGGAAGTCCGCTGGCAAGCGCAACAAAAAGCGGCAGAGGAGAAGAAGAAAGCCGAAGAATTGCAGGCGGGCTATGCTGCGATGAGACAAGGGGAGCAGGCTCGCGTTGAGCAAAGTCGAAACGAAGTCCAAACGAATTGGTGGGACAAGGCAATAGACTTCGTGCAGGAGAATATCGTTGAACCCGTGCAGAAGGCTATTACAACAGGCACGACTGCCACATCACGTGAGGATGTCCCCGCATCACATGCGCCACATTTGGCGAAACTTGCCCCTAAGCCACTGGTTGTAAAAAACGAAAATGATGAATGCCCATGGTGGAAAGTTTGGGATACGAACTGGAGTTGGCAATGCGTGAAAGACGCATGGAACATTTTTTGGGATAGTGGGGAACGCCCCTCACCAACACCCGATATAAGCGCTGTACAAACTCAGGCGGTTCAAACTTTTATTGCCCCATTCACACAGACTGCTCAGGCTGTGATGACACCTACCCCAACACCGACAAGTACCTCTATACCTGTTCTGCCCAATTATCAGATTTACAAATCTACTGGTACATTAACATCTTGGGAAACAACAGTGGGTGGGGAGGTGGCTCATAATGCTCATCTACTGCTGGCGGACGCAAGTCATTACTATTTTTGGAGCAATGATGATCCTGGTGGTAATTCAAATCCACCTCTTCCACCTGGATATGATCTAAAATTTCCAATCTCGACCAATATATCTCCAGAAATATCTAGATACACAAACGGTAGAATTCCTTTTGTCTGTGGTGATGTTCCAGATTTGGCGTACTATTTGACTGGATATAATTTACAACAATTGATTTTTCAGCCAAATCCTATAAATCCTAGTGAACCGCTATATCCCAACCGTTGGCCAAGATCATCCTATGGATACTTAACTATGCTTTACCAACAAGGCAACCACCATATATATAGCGTTGAAAACAATGGAGGTTTTGATGTGTTGCCCGAATTGGGAGATGTCATTGTCACTCAAACTGACAATGACCCGCTTGCAACCTTTAACCCTGTCACGGGCGAGTCCCCTGCCGGGCATGTGGTATTGATCGCGGAGATACATGGAAGTACTCCTGACCAAATAATTATTATTGAGGGAAATCCTGATGACGGCACTCTAGTCCAACACACGGTTCAGGAACTCATTGATAGAATGCCTGATCTTCAATATTTGATTTATGGGCATCCCGACTTACCGATAGGCGCACCATGAAGAAAATAATGTGTCTTTTCACAGCATTTCTTATTAGTTCATGCGTTTTTTTTGAGATCCCCGCTCAAGAACCTACCGGGGAAGTCTTAAATATAACCCCTGTGCCAGAATTGACTGTGATCTCAACCAATATAAATAAAATTATAGCGTTGCAATGCGAAACATATCTTGAAACTGCATGGGGGAATCAACCCGAGCAATGGGGCTATTCAGAAGATAAGGCGCGGCGTTTTTCCTTGTTACCGTTAGTGTTTAAATCGGAAAATGAAATTTATTTTTCCGATTTTGCCAACCTGCGCATATTGAAATACAATGGTGTAGACAAAGAGCCTATGCAAGCCATATATCTGACACCATTCTTTCCGGATGATTATGTTTATTCGTGGACTAGTAATCCTCAACCTCCTGTATCATTAATCAGCGTTTCGCAGGATAAGATTTACGTTCCTTATGGGTACAATCAAATAGGAATACTCTCTCTCAATGGGGAGATTCTCAATGATATTGCGATCCCTGATTATTACTATAACTTTTCTTTCCCATCCACTCAAGATGTTGCATGGGTTGACAGAGAAGGGAACCTATATGTTTTTTCTAATACTAAGTTCGTAGTTTTCAAACGAGGCTGGGAAAATCTTGAGTGGGTAAAAACAAAAGCGCCCATTACTCGTTATTTTTGGAAAGAATATGCCGTGCAAGGCCCGGTCGACTTAATATCGAGCTCAAATATTAATGTGTATGAGAAAGATTCATCTGGAAGCTTTTCTCAAATATATAGCATCTCAATAGACACTGGCGCAAAATCGGGGTTTTTTCCAATGTTTGGCGTTGATAATAACGGAAACGCCTATGTTTCTGTAATATCAAAAAATACTAATGAACATATTTACTCACGATATTCCTTGCTAACAGGCGAGAAACACCTAGGGTCTATTGCTTATCCTTACGCTGGCAGATACACAACTCTGATTCCAAGTGTATCTCCCAATGGGACGATTTATTTCATAGCATATAACAGCGAAGATCTATCAATTGGGCCTAAAATTATTAAATGTAATTTCCCAAGTTAGATGTCGAATGAACACTAAAAGATAACGATGAAAAAATATATTAAATTACTGCCCGTACTGATTATGGTTGTAACCTTGCTACTGTTATGGAAAATTCCCGTAGCCACGCCTATTCTTGCTATTGCCATCATCATTTTCAGCCTCGCAACAGCTATTTTGACGGTTTTCAAGAAAAACAGGAAAGCCTATCTTCAAGGCAAGATCACTCGCGGAGTCTTTGCGCGAAATATATTGGTTGAAATACTGGGCGTCCTCCTTGCTTTGACTCTCGCGGGCTTGCTTGGCAGGTATCTGGCGCAGCTTGCGATTGCTAAAATTACCAATGAGGTTATTAAGCTCATCGCGAGCATCGTCATTGGTTTGCTGGCGGGAATGGGTGTGGGTTTTGCCATGAAGCGAACTTGGGGGCAACTGTTGAAACTTTGACATTAAGGCGTTGATCGAAAAAGTAACGGTCTATTCCAGTCCCAATGTCCTACGGGTCTGTTTCACATCATTTTTGATCTGTTCGATCAAGGCATCTACCGAGTCGAATTTCAATTCATCGCGCAGGCGTGATACAAATTCAAGTTGCAAAGTCTCATCGTAAATGTCGCGGTCAAAATCGAGCAGGTACGCTTCCACGCTCATTGTTTTTTTATCGGGCGTGAATGTTGGGTTGGTGCCGATGTTGACCGCCGCTTTGTATTTTTCATTTCCCAGATACGCCCAGGAAGCATAAATTCCGCCAAAGGGAATCAATTTATCTACCGAGTAATCCAAATTCGCTGTGGGGAATCCAATTGTCCGCCCGCGCTGGTCGCCGCGGATCACAGTCCCTTGCAAACGATACGGACGTCCCATCAACTTCGCGGCTTCTTCGACCTTCCCAACGGTGACTAATTTGCGAATTGCTGTGGACGAGATCACGCCGCTTTCATCACTAACGGCTGATACGGTTTCGACGGTGTATCCCAACTCTGAACCGATCTCGGCAAGGCGCGGAATATTGCCTTCGCGGTCTTTTCCCAGCGCGGAATCATAGCCGAGGATGAGGCGATCCAGCCCGATG
>CXWJ01036244.1_pt1 | contig 11217 bp, 2 predicted proteins | sample 590841 | NCBI WGS metagenome assembly CXWJ01 (sample SAMEA3498367, study PRJEB10139) | wastewater metagenome | biome: wastewater treatment plant; material: activated sludge | place: Austria | collected 2015-01-21 | reverse complement strand
GGCGTGGCTGGAGAGCGTGCGGGCCATGAACCAGATCAAGGAGCGCCTCATCGCCGACGATCCGGCGCTGGCCGCCTACTTCCGCTGGCGCGACGCCACGATCCCGGCGGCCTTCAAGTGGCGCAGCTTCGGCTTTTTGCAGGCGGTGTCGGTGGCCCTGCTCAGTGGGCTGGCGCTGGGCGCGGCAGTGGCCTTTGGGGCGCTGGCCGCCGGGGCCACGACCGTGCCCTGGCTGCTGAGTCTGGCCGCCGCGGTGTGGACGGCGGGGGGTATCTTGTGGATGGGTTATGTGCGGCCGTTGCGTAAGATGGCTCCGGGCGAGCCGGGGCCGGAAGCGAGGACAGAGAAATGAGCAAGCGACTCGATTAAAAGCCTGTTCGGCTAAGTGGCGCATTGCGTGGAGAGCATTCCTTATAAAGTGGGAGTGTCTTCTCCGGCTAGGTGTTTTGCCAACAGCTCCTGGTAGGCAACGGCTGCTTCGGGAGCAATCTGATGATGTCCCGTGAGCTTGCCCAGTAATTGTAACGCCTCAGACATGGGCATAGCCATGCCAACCTCATGCGATTGCTGCGCGGCTTGTTCGGCAAGCTCGGCAGCCTCCTCCTTCTTACCGAGAAGTACCAACGCCTCGCCCAATGCGGAGGCGGCGAACGAAATGAGGCGAGGATCGCCGAATTCTTCGCCAATCGCTACCGCTTGTGTGAAGGCGACGATGGCGTTTGCCAGATCGGCGCGACCGAAGTAAATATGACCCAAACGTAGATAAGAGTAAGCGGCTAACCAACGATCACCTCGCGCGTCGTCCAGCCGCAACTTGTCTCGAACAATCGTTTCTACCTGGTCTAACTGACCCTGGGCCATCATAACAAACACCAAATCGTCCAACAGGAGGGATAAGGCCCAGGTGGCGATGGTCGGGTCGCTGAAAAGGGCCTGGCGCGATGATAATATCCGGGAATAATCGATGCCCCGCGTGACCTGCTCGAATGCCTGGTTCAGATTCCCTTGAATAACTTGGAAAGCGTATGAGTGGTGCAAGGCCATGACAATTCCTGCCTCGTCCCCCCCGGCCAGACAAATCTCCAACTCTTCCCGGGCGATCTCCCCGATCGGCAGCAGATCCGTTTGGTTGAAGAGCGTCCAGGCATAGCCGCTGAGGACGCGGGCGCGTAGAGCCGGCGTCAGTTTTTCGCGGAACGACAGAAGCCTCTCATATCGGCGGCGACTTTCGAGGGCATGGCCGCGCATGAACCAGAACAACCACATGGCCGAGGCTAATCGAGCCGCGCCGACGAATTCATTCACTTCAGCCCAGGTGAGGGCGGCCAGGACGTTGGCGTGGTCGGCGTCCAGGCGGTGGATCCATTCCAGTTGTTCGCGACCCTTGAGCGCTTGCTCGCCCGTCTCGGCCAGCGCCGTGAAGTAAGCCAGGTGCCGCCGCCGGGTATTGTCGGCCTCGCCTCCCGCGGCCAGCTTCTCGGCCGCGAACTGGCGAATGAGGTCGTGCACCTCGTAGCGGCCGACAGCCTGCCCATTCCCGACCGCTGTTTGGCGCACTAGAGATTTATCAACCAGCGCCGACAGGGCCTTAAGCGACGCGCCGGCCACCTCCCGCGCCGCGCTCCGGTCGAACCCGCCGCGGAAGACGGACAGTTGGGCCAGCGCCGCCCGCTCCTCGCCCGCCAGCAGCGCCCATGAATAGTCAAAGGTGGCCCGCAGGCTGCGATGCCGCTCCAGCGGGTCAACCCAGGGCGCTTCCAGCGAAGCCGGATCGCGCTCCAGGCCGTGCAACATCTCGGCGCAGCCGCGGGAATCGATCCACGCCGCGCACAATTCGATGGCCAATGGCGAGCCTTCTACCAGCCGGCAGATCGCGCCGATGCAGGCCAGGACGTCGCCCGCTGGGTCATAGCCCATGACGATGCGCCGCGCGCAGCGCACGAAGAATTGCGCGGCGGCGAATTGCTCCGGTGGCGCGCTTGGAGCGTCCGGATACGGTAAACCCGCCAGCGCCAATACCCACTCCGGCTGCATATGCAAGCGCTCACGCGAGGTCACCAGGAGCTTGACGCCCGGCCCCGCGGCCAGAATATCGCCCAGCAACTTCCGCCCTGCCGGCAGGTGCTCGAAGCTGTCCAATACCAGGAGCAGCTCTTTCTCCCGCACGTAATCCAGTAGATGGGCGGCCGAATCATCCTGAGTAGGCGGCGAGAGGCCGACGGCCTGGGCCAGCGCCGTCGACAGGAAGTCAACCGAGATGATGCCCGAAAGGGGGACGAAGACCACGCCATGCAGGAAGGCCAGGCGCTGGTTCTCGGCCGCCTGCAGGGCCAGCCGGGTTTTACCAATGCCGCCGGGGCCTATGAGAGTCAGCAGACGGCAAGCCGGGTCGGCCAGCCGCCAGGCCACCTCGGCCAGTTCCTCGCCGCGGCCGAAGAAGGGCGTCGGTTGGGACGGCAGCTTGTGCAGCGGCTCGGCCCGCAACGCCTGGATGCGCCGGTAGAGCGCCCGGGTCTCTTCCTCCGGCTCGATGCCCAACTCGTCGGCCAGGACGCGCCGGCCGCGCTCAAATTGGGCCAGAGCGGCGCTGCGCTCGCCGCCACGGGCCAGAATGCTCATCAGTTGGCGATGGGCTTCCTCTCGCCACGGTTCCAGCTCCAGTTGCCGGCGGGCATATCGTTGCGCCGGGCGCATCTCGCCGCGCTGAATATGGATCTCGGTCAGGTCATACAGGGCCTGCAGCGCCAGCCGGTGGGCCTTTTCGCGGGTCGTCGCCACCCATTGGGCCAGCGCCGGGCTGTGGTTGATGGCGAACCCTTCCAGAAATTCGCCGGCGTACAGCTCGGCGATAACGGCCAGGTGCTCGAGTCGCTCCGGGCCGGCCGGGCCGCGCTCCCGCCGCAGTTGATTCGCGAGCCGCAGATGTTCTTCGAGAGCCGGCAAATCTGCCCACACCTCGGCCGCCGGATTCAGGCGGATCGTATCCTTCTCGACCAGCACCAACTCCGGCCCGCCGGCAATAGCGGCCAGCGTCTTGCGCAGGCGGTGGAGGCTGACGCGCAAATTGTTGCGCGCGCTATCGTCCGGTAGCTCCGGCCACAGCAACCCGACAAGCTCGTCGCGGGCGTGGGGGCGGCCCTTTTCCAACGTCAGGTAAGCTAGCAACGTCTTCTCCCGCTCCGAGCGGAAGTCACTTACCGGCCGGTCGCCAAATTGGACGTGAAACGCGCCCAACAGATGGATGGAAAGCCGAGACATGACCTGTCCTCCTGCGCGCTCAGAAACCCGACACCGCCAATATTATAAAACAAAATCGCCGTGAATGATCCAATTCCTGGTAACGATTTGGTAATAGTCGGTGGTTAGGATGTCGTCACATCGCGGTCATGCCGGAGAAAAAACTCCCACCAGCCCATTCTCGGGTGCCAACGAGACGGCTGGAAAAACGGAATTTGATTGTCAACAACGGGATATGGCTGCTTGATGGGAAGACAAAAAAGTTGGTGTGCGGCAGTGGTCGGACGATCAGATCGGCCGTCCAGGACAATCCAGTGGTCGAATTAGGAGGTGTCATGATGAAACGCAAACGATTGTCGGCTGTATTCTCCGGTTCATTGTTGTTCCTGTTGCTCCTCCTGTTAGGTTCCTTCCAGAGCGTCGCGCCTGTCGCCTCGCTCGAGAGCGGGCCGACACTCCGGGCGCTTAAGGTGAATGGGACGGATGCCTACCTGGAGGTGGATAGCGGGCCGGTCATGGGCGATCTGGCCGCCATCACCATCGAGGCCTGGGTTTATCGCCATGACCAGACGGGATGCGAGACGATCGTTGGTCACAATTACCACGAGTCTTTCTGGTTTGGAACCTGCACCGGGGGCAAACTGCGCTTCTACCCGCGTGGCACGGGGTCGGCGGTTGACAGCATTGGCGCTATTCCGGCCGGCCGGTGGACGCATGTCGCCGTGACCTATGATGGCGCAACGGTTCGCTTCTATATCAATGGCATGCTCGACAAGGAAGCCGATTCGCCCGGCGGGCTAGGGAGTTCGACTTCGTTCTTGGGAATCGGCGTCGATGTCGCCACGATTGGCGAGGGGTACGACAATTTCTTTCGTGGCATGCTCGATGAGGTGCGCATCTGGGGTGTCGCCCGATCGGTGACCGAAATTCCGAGCGACATGCTGGATGAGATCGACGGCGGCAGCGGGCTATTGGGCCTCTGGCGCTTAAACGGTTCCTACGTCGATCTATTGGGCAACCACCACACCAGCGAGAAGGGGGGCGTGGTGTACGACACGGGCGGCGTCTTGCCATCGGATCTATACATCCCGGTCGCGCAGAACATCCCCGATATCGATGGTCAGTGTGGTGCCACCGAATACAACGTGGCCGAACGAGTCGCCCTGCGAAGCAACGAGCGAACGGTTTATCTGCAACACAGCGCTACCGATCTGTATGTCTGCATCAAAGGGTTGTGGCTGGATGCCGGCGGCGACGATCAGGCCATCGTCGCCATCGATCACAATCTGACCCGCGACGCGCTGGCCCAGAGTGATGATTACCGCTACATCGTCGAGCGCGATGGCGACACGCGCGCCGAACGAGGGAACGGGATCGGCGGGTACGTGCCCATCACGCTGACGGCCGGCAGCTGGGCGGCGGCAGCGGATCTCGACCTTGAGTTTTACTGGAACGCCGAGTTCCGCATCAGCCGCGCCTCGCCCGGGCCGTGGGCCGAAATGGTCGGCCTCGATATCCTGGCTTCGGGCGACGCCCCACGGCCGCCGGCCGATCATTTCCCCGTGGGCGCATTCGAACATATCCCGCGTACCTGGTCGAGAGTCATCATACGCGACGACGGGCCGTCCGTCCCGCCGCTGCATCTGTTCAGCGGGCGCGTGGAAGATAGCGCCGATGTCGGTCTGAGCGGCGTGCGGGTGCACCTCTACAGCTCTAACGGGGCTGTGGGCGGTAGCCTGATCGCCACGACAACTACCAACAGTGAAGGTCACTATACCTTCGAGTACCGTGGCTATGCCCCGAACTGGTTCCATGTGGTCGAGGAAGACCCGCGCGGGGCCTATTCGGTGGACGCCGACGCCGGCGAAGACGGCGAGGCGGTGTCGCTCAACCTGCTGGCCTATCGCGGCGTGCAGGCGGGCCGGACGTATTCGGCCGGGCGGTTCGTCGATTCATTGGGGGCCGGGTTAGCGCCCGCGTCCTTCAACCGCCACTACCTCATCGTCTACGGCGAGCCGGTGGAGCCGTCGGATTTAGCCGTTCTGGTCGATATGAAGCGTCTCCAGGGCTTTCAGGTTGAGTGGATGAGCGTCGAGGAGATCGAAGATACGATCGACGGACTGGATCGCCAGTCGAAGATTCGGAACTGGTTGAAATCACGCTGGCAAGCCCTGCGACCCAGACCGATTTATGCGCTCCTGATCGGCCACGGCGGCATCATCCCCACGCCTGATTACGGCAATCGGTTTGTACGCCCCAATCTGTATCCTGGAGATCCCGGTTATGTCCCACTCTTACGTACGGACTGGTATTATGCCGACCTCGACTCGAATTGGGATGTGGATGGCGACCGGCACATAGGCGAATGCCTGAGCAACGTTGATGACAGCAACCCGTTATGCCAGAATCCCGACCTTCCGACCTACCATGAAGGGCCATTCGGCACGTCCCCCGGGCGCGAAGACGATTGGGTGCCGGAGATCTCTATCGGCCGCATTGGACTCGTCACGGGGGCCGAGGTACGCTCAGCCCTGGCCACCTCCGTGGCCGCGGAATCATCCGGCTCGCTCGACAAGCGTAAAGGGGCCGTTGCCGGCGCATTCTGGTGGAATGAAAATCAGCCGTGGGATGCCGCCACCAGCAGTTACGCGGCGGGCAACTGGGATGGAAACCAGCCGTATGGGTACGATTCGGCCGAAGCTCTGGAGGCGGGACTGCGGCCGATTCTGAATGAGCATCTTGATTCTTTCACCACACTCTACAATTCGACCAAGCCCGATAACCCAGCGGCGCTCAGCCCGACGCGCTTCGTGCCCGATATCCCGCTTACTTCTGCCGGTTTTAGGGAGTTTTGGCAGAACGGGGCTTTCGGCCTGGCCAATTTGGCCGGTCATGGCGACCCACATGGGGTCTATCTTGGCGAAAGTTGGACGAACGATTGGGACAGACCCGGTATAGTCAACAACCCGGCCGACCCGAGCACATGCCCCGATCCGCCTTGTCTGGAATTGGAAAGTGAAGGGTTTATGATCCATCATGCTTTCGCTCCCACCAGTAGCGAGGTTGCCCCCGTCGTGTATGCTCTATCATGTGGCACGGGTGAGGTTGGCTATTCTTGCGATTTTAGCTTCAATCCGCCGGTCTGCACGCCGGGTCGCTATGCAATCGCCAGCACGTTGCCGATGAGAGGCGCGGTGGCGGCGTGGGTGGGGGCGTCGATGACCCATACCATGGGGTGGGTGGTAGAGGGATTACAACACCGGTTTAATTCCGACTTGCTGGGCGGGCCGTTGTTGCTGGGCGATGCCCTATGGAAAAACAATCAATGGGTGGCCTCTTTTGCGCGCCGGCCCGATTGGCGAACGGTGAACATGATGGTCAATGGCGACCCGGCCTACAGCTATTGGGGAAACCCGCTGGACACGCGCGCCTATTGGCCGCAAGCCGGGCGCGACTGGTACGGCAGCAGCGCGTCGCCGGCCGGCGGCCCCAGCGTGCCCATGCGGCTGTGGACGACGGAGCAGGATTTGAGCGTCGCCCCCTCGTCCATCGACCGCAACGGCAACATCTATACCGTCTACCATGACTCGATTGTCGTTCGCGCTCCTGACGGCACGATTATCGATTCGCAAAGCCTGCCGGCGGGCGACGCCCCCTATCCTCCCGCGATTACGACCGATGGCGTCTATGTATTCACAGTTGCCGGGCTTACCGTGCTCGACCCGCAACTCAACGTCCGGGAAACATTCTCCAGCGCCGAAGAGCCGCTGCTAAGCGCGGTCGCCGTCGGGCCGCCGGTGGTCGGGCCGGACGGTGTTGTCTGGCTTCCCACGGCCGAGCGTATCGTTCGCTATACGCCCGGGCGGCTCGAGGCCATTCCTTCCTCCGACCGGATCGAAGGGCGGGTGGTGTTAGCGAATGACGGCGCGGCTATATGGCGCACGTTCGACGGTCGGTTGCGCCGCTACCACCGCGATCGCTTTGGCGTCGTGACCGAGACGGCCCTATTTGGCCCAGGCGGTTTTCTGACTGACCCGACTGTCGCGCCCGGCAATCGCGTCCTCGTTGGCCGCGGCCACGACCTCATCAGCGTCAACGCCACGACAGGCGGGGTGCAATGGACGTTCGACACCGGAAGGTCCATCCGCGCCGCGCCGGCCGTCGGGCCGACGGGCGTCGCTTACGTGGTCAATCAAGGCAACGAGGTGGTCGCCGTGAACGCGGCCGGCGCGCTGCTCTGGCGCCGGCCGTTGGGCCAACTCACCATCTCGACGCCGGCCGTTGACGGCGCCCGCGTCTACGTCACCGCCGGTTTATCTCTCTACGCGCTGGATACAGCCAATGGCGAGGTGGTCTGGAGCGCGAACCTGGGAGCCTACGTGGGACAGGGCGGTGGCCCGGTCATCGGCAGCAATCGAACCATCTATGTCACCATCGACACCGGTCAGGTTGTTGCCATCGGCCAATCATTCTGGCTAATAGCCCCGAGCGATCTTACGCTCGAGCCGATTACCGGCGGGGTCACCGCCTATTGGCGGGATAACAGCCAGGGTGAGCTTGGCTTCCGCATTGACCGCTGCGACGGCGAGAATTGTGTCTTCGTGGGCATGGCTCCGGCCAATGCCGAAGCGATGCCCCTCCAGCAGATGCCGATAGGCGAAACGTTCACCTTCCGTATCCAGGCGGTGGGGAGCGAGAGCGAGAGTCGCGCCGCCGCCACATACGGAGAGTCGTCGGACTTTGTCTTCTCATTGCCCGTGACGCCGTTGCCCCTGGCGGCGTTGCCGCCCACGGATTTGACCGCGACGCCCGGCTCTTCGGACGCCATCGACCTGACGTGGCAATATACCGGCAACCGCAACCTGTTGCTGGGCTTCGACATTTTCCGCGCCGCGCAGGCGGACGGACCGTATGAGAAGGTCGCCGTGGTGGCATCGGACGCCTCGGATTACCGTGACACGAAGCTGCAACCGGCGACGACCTACTTCTATAAGATCGCCACCGTCAATGCCTCTGGTTCCTCACCGCAGGCCGGGCCAAAGTCGGCGACTACCAAACCCCAATCGCTGCCCATGCCGACAGCGTTCCAGGGCGAAGAAGGCGAAAACGGCGTAGAACTAACCTGGCAGGACAACGCCACGACGGAGAGCGGCTATCTCATTGAGCGCGAGGTGCCGGGCGGGATTATGGAGGCCATCGCCCTGCTGCCGGCCAACGCCACGAGCTATACCGATGACTACCTGCTGGCCGACGGCATCAACCGCTATCGCGTGCGGGCGGTAGCGACGGCGGCCGATTCCCCGCCGGCCGAAACGCAGGTGGAAGTTGGCGAATCGCAACAGAACCTTTTCCTGCCATTTGTTCGCCGCTAGTTAACCGCGCGGGTAAGCGGTTGCCCTCTTGCCCGCGCGGTTGCGCCGCTCCAGTCAAATAGCCGGGCCGGCGTCCAGTCGTTCGTGGCATATCACCTGCGCCGACACGCCATAGAATCCCATCCGATAAATACCTTAGAGGCTGCCCCGTTCGCGGAGCGGCCTCTGAGGTATTAGCGCCACATCACCCCGTCTTGACAGGCGCTAACCGTTCAGGCCAACCCCCAACGCCTCCTCCTTCGCCGCCGCCCGACCGGCCAACTCCTCAAACCCCGCGTCGGTGAAAGCCGCCCGCGCCGCCCGATACCGCCGCCCTGCCTCCTCCGCAAACCCTCGCCGGGCCAGAATATCGCCCATCTTCATCAAGACCTCGGCCTGTGAGCTTCGGTCGCCCACTTCGCGGCTGTAGCGTTCGGCCGTCTCCGCCCGCCGCCACGCTTCGGGCAGATCCGCAAGGCGCAGGGCGATCTCGCTCAAAAATGTTGAAGCGAAGAGGATCAATCGCCGGTCGCCGTACTCTTCGGCCACGGCCAACGCTTTCAGAGATTCCTCGCGCGCCTCATCGAGCTGCCCATTGTCCAGGTCGATCATGGCCAGTTTGATAAGCGTATAGGCCCAAACCCAGCGGTCGCCACATCCCCGAGCCAGCGATTCATTCTCTCGGATCAGGCTCACGGCCTCGTCTATCCGTCCCGCGTTCGATAATGCCAATGTATGCGAGTCCTGGACGACGCCCAGCGACCACGTTGCGTTGTCACCCTCAACCCGTCGCGCGGCGGCGATGCCTTCGGCGGAGCAAGCAAGCGACCGTTGTTCATCCCCCGCCTCCCTGAAGGCTATACTCAGATGGTGCAGCGAAAGCGCAATACCCTCATCGTCGCCGGCCTCACGGTAACAGGCCAATGCCTCCGACGCCACCGGCTCAATCGCGCCGGGATCACCCTGGCCCATGATCGTCGAGGCGTAACCATTCAACAGGCGGGCGCGTAGATGAACGGCAAGCCTGTGCCGACCGGGGTACAACCGCGCATAGCGACCGCGGCTTTCGACCAGATGGCCGCGCATGAACCAGAACAGCCACATGGCCGCCCCCAGACGGGCCGCGGCCGCATACTCATTCGCTTCAGCCCAGGTGAGGGCGGCCAGGACGTTGGCGTGGTCAGCCTCCAGGCGGCCGATCCAGGCCAGTTGCTCGTGCCCCTTGAGCGCCTCCTCACCCTGTTCGGCCAGCGCCGTGAAGTAGGCCAGATGTTGGCGGGCCGTCTCGTCCGTCTCAGCCCGCGCCGCCAGTCGTTCGCCGGCGAAGGTGCGGATAAGCGGATGAAAATCGAACCGGCCGTCGTCCGCGGCTTGCAGCAGCGACTTGCCGCGCAGACGGCGCAGGTCGTCGCGGCCGGCCCCGGCCAGCGCCTCGGCCGCGGCGGCGTCGAAGCCGCCACTGAAGACCGACAGGCGGCGCAACATACGGCGCTCGTCGTCGGTCAGCATCGACCACGAATGTTCAAAGGCGGCGCGAACGCTGCGATGGCGCGGCGGCATATCGGCCCATTCGACCGTCAGGGCATCCAGCCCGGCGCGCAGCGATTGGGCGATGGCCGCCGTCGATTGCCCGCCGGTGGCGGCGGCGGCCAGTTCGATCGCCAGCGGCATCCCCTGCACCAACCGGCAGATGTCGGCCGCGGCGATGGCTTCCGCGGAGAGCAGGGCGAAGTCGCCGCGTTCCTGTCGCGCGCGGCGGGCGAAAAGCTGGATCGCGCCGAACCCGGCCAACGGCTCGCCGGCGTCCTCGGCCGGGCAATCAAGCCCCGGCAACTCATATAGCCATTCCGTGGTCAGATTCAGGCGCTCCCGCGATGTGACCAGCAAGACCAGACGCGGCGCGGCGGCTATCAGTTGGGTCAGGACATTGGCCCCGCCGACCAGTTGCTCAAAGTTGTCGAGAACCAGCAGCATTTCGCGCGCGCGCAGATAATCGGCCACCTGAACGGCAAGCGGGCGGGACGGCTCGGCCAACAGGCCCAGGGCGGCGGCGATGGCCGGCAGAATGCCGGATGGATCGGCCGTCGTCGCCAGCGGCACGAAAACCGAACCGTCGGCGAAATCGGGGCCGAACTGCCCGCCCGCCAGCAGCGCCAGGCTCGTCTTGCCCACGCCGCCCGGCCCGGTGATGGTCAACAGGCGCACGTCGGGGTCGGCCAGTTGCCGGGCCAGCGCCGCCAGATCGCGCTCGCGGCCGATTAGTGGGCTAACGGGTGGCGGCATGACGCGCGGCGCGGCCTCAACGATCAGCCCCCCATCGCGGATCCGCTCAAACAGCAAGTCGGTCTCCGGTTCGGGGGCCACGTCGAGTTCGCTCGCCAGCGACCGGCGGCAGAGTTGATACTGGGCCAGCGCGCCGGCGCGGTCACCCTTGCGGGCCAGGGCCAGCATCGCCTGCCGGTGGGCCGTCTCGCTCCAGGGTTCATAGGCCAGTTGCCGGCCCGCGAAAAAACGGGCCGCGGCATACTCCTCGCGCCTCAGGTAGAAAGCGGCCAGCCGCGCGAACGCTTCCATCGCCTCGCGGTGCAAGGTTTCCCGCCGCACAACCAACCAGGATTCAAACTCGGCG
>CXWJ01012774.1_pt1 | contig 11221 bp, 5 predicted proteins | sample 590841 | NCBI WGS metagenome assembly CXWJ01 (sample SAMEA3498367, study PRJEB10139) | wastewater metagenome | biome: wastewater treatment plant; material: activated sludge | place: Austria | collected 2015-01-21 | reverse complement strand
CGCGCGCCCGGCTGATCGACCCGCTGCGCGCGCAGGTCTTCGACGCCGGCACGCCCGACGGCCCGCATCGGCGCGGCGGCACGATCTACCTCAGCGCTGCCGACGAGCGCGGCATGATGGTCAGCTTCATCCAGAGCAACTACATGGGATTCGGCTCGGGCGTCGTCGTGCCGGGTTACGGTTTGTCGATGCAGAACCGCGGCCATGCCTTCAGCCTCGACGCAGCCAGCGCGAACCTCGTCGCACCCGGCAAGCGCCCGTTCCACACCATCATCCCCGGCTTCCTGACGCAGGCCGGCGAGCCGCTGATGAGCTTCGGCGTGATGGGCGCGAACATGCAGCCGCAAGGGCATCTGCAGACGCTCGTGCGCATGATCGACCGGCGCCAGAACCCGCAAGCCGCGTGCGACGCACCACGCTGGCGTTTCAACGCCGGCCTGGAGATCAACGTCGAAGCCGGCATGGACCCGGCCGCCGTGCAGGGCCTCGCCGCGCGCGGTCACCGCGTGGAAGTGATCCAGGACAGCTACCAGGACTTCGGTGCCGGCCAGTTCATCTGGCGGCTCGGCGACCCGGCGGTCGAAGGGTATGTCGCCGCCAGCGACCCGCGGCGCGATGGGCAGGTTGCTGCCTGGTGATGATCTACCAAGAAATACGGGTTAACCCTATTGTTTGAGTTGTCTAGTCGCCGCACAGAACCAGATGACTAGGGTAAACCCTTATACTGCCCCCAACAGGTGATTTCCGCCTGACTTCATTGGGGAGTTGCCATGAGCACCGAAACCCTTCAGATCCCGGCCAACCTGGTCATGAGCGCGCCGCGCGGCGCCCGTTGGGCGGCCAGCGCCGCCTTGGCTCTGTCGCGCAGCTGCGCGCCGGTATACGGCTGGCTGCAAGAGATCGGCCAACGCCGTGCGCGCCGGGCCTTGCTCGATCTGGCGAACTCGGTCGAAGCAACCCAGCCGTCATATGCGCAGGATCTGCGCGCGGCGGCTGGCGAGATCGTGGTCCGCTGACGACAGACGCCGGCGCGCGCCGAAGTCCCGGCGTGCGGCTGCCTAGAATCGGCCGCCGCCGACCAGTGCGTCGGCGGGCCGGCGGTGGCACCCTTGCGGGTGCTGGCCGGCAGCGCTGCGGGCGCGATGCCGCTGACGACCGATCAGGAGAGAAGGGCATGGATCTCGGCATTCGGGGGCGCTGGGCGCTGGTATGCGCCTCGAGCACGGGCCTGGGCCTGGGCTGCGCGCGGGCGCTGGCCGGCGAGGGCGTGAATGTCGTGATCAGCGCGCGCGGTGCCGAGGCCCTGGCGCGGGCTGCCGAGAGCCTGCGTGCGCTGGGCGCCGGCGGCGAGGTCTGCGCCGTGGCTGCCGACATCACCACACCCGAGGGCCGCGCGGCCGCGCTGGCGGCGTGCCCGCAGGTCGACATCCTCGTGAACAACGCCGGCGGCCCGCCGCCCGGGGACTTCCGTCAATGGGACCGCGAGACCTGGCTGCGTGCGATCGACGCCAACATGCTCGGCCCGATCGAGCTCATCAAGGCGGTCGTCGACGGCATGGCCGAACGCGGCTTCGGGCGCATCGTCAACATCACCTCGGGGGCGGTGAAGGCGCCGATCGATGGGCTCGGTCTGTCCAACGGCGCGCGCAGCGGGCTGACCGGCTTCGTCGCCGGGCTCGCGCGCCAGCCGCGGCTGGCGGCGCGCAACGTCACGATCAACAACCTGCTGCCCGGCGCCTTCGACACCGAACGCCTGCGCGTCACGATGCAGGGTGCCGCGGCGAAGACGGGCCGCAGCTTCGACGAACTGTGGGCGCAGCGCCGCGACACGGTGCCGGCGCGGCGCTTCGGCACGGCCGACGAGTTCGGCGCGCTCTGCACCTTCGTGTGCAGCGCGCACGCCGGCTACCTCACCGGCCAGAACCTGCTGATCGACGGCGGGGCGTACCCGGGCACGTTCTGAGCGCAGGCCACCCTCAGTGCTCCCTGAACGAGCGCCGCGTTGCGTTCACGAGCGGCTCGAGCAGGTAGTCCAGCGGCGTGCGTTCGCGGGTGCGCACGTAGATCTCGGCGCCCATGCCGGGCTGCACGGCGAGGTTGCCGGCGCGCTCCAGCGAGCTGCGGTCGAGTTCGACGTGCACGACGAAGTAGGGCGTGCCGGTCTGGCGGTCGGTCAAGGAATCGGCCGAGACGTAGACCACCTTGCCGTCGAGCAGCGCATCGGAGCGCTGCCGGTAAGTGGTGAGCCGCACGTCGGTGGCCAGGCCGATGCGCAATTCGCCGATCGCATCGACCGGCACCCGGGCTTCGACGAGCAGCGGGCTGTTGTCCGGAACGATGTCGAGCAGCGCGTCGCGCGGGCCCACCATGCCGCCGGGCGTCGTGACGCGCAGGTCGACCACGCGGCCGGCGGCCGGCGCGGCGATGACCTTGCGCTGCGACACGTCGCGCGCGCTGCGCAGTTGCTCCTCGAGCTCGATCAGCTTGCCGTTCACGTCGCGCAGTTCGGTGCTCGCTTCCTGCACGTAGGCTTCGCGCATGCCGGCCAGGCGCATGCCCAGGCTCGACGCCTGCTGGCGCGCCTTGGACAGCTCGGCGTCGTTCTCGTTGAGCTTGATGCGGTATTCGGACGCGGCGCGCTGCAACTGCAGCACGCGCGTCTTGTTGACGAACTGCTGGTCGAGCAGCGCTTCGTTGACGCGCACCTCCTCCTGCATGCTGGCCAGCGCCTGGCGCACCGACTCGGCGCCGCGCTCGCGCGCCGCGACCTCGCGCGCCACCTCGTCGATCTGCTCGCGGATCAGCTGCGACTGCGAGTCGAGCGCCTGGCGCCGCGACGTGAACAGCGCCGATTCGCGCGCGACGATCTCGGCCAGGCGCGGCTCGCGCTCGCGTTTGCGCAACTCGTCGGGCAGCTTCCACGCCGGGGCGAGCGTGCGCTCGGCCGTGAGCCGCGCCTGGCGGATGCGCTGCGCGTCGAACTGCGACGCGGCGAGATCGAGGTTCGCGTCGATGCGCGCATCGTCGAGCACGATCAGCGCCTGCCCGAGCGCGACCCGGTCGCCTTCGCGCACGAGGATGTCGCGCACGATGCCGCCGTCGCGGTGCTGGACCGTCTTGCGGTTGGTGTCGATCTTGACGAGACCGTTGGCGACGATCGAGCCCGACAGCGGCGCGAAGGCGAACCACGCGCCCAGCGTCGCGACGGCGAGCACGATCGCGGCGACGCCGGCGGTCACCAGACGGCGTGCGGCGAGCGTCCAGCGCGCGGGCAGTTCGGTGCCCGCGGCGGGGGTCGGCAGGGTGGTGGCGGCTTGCATTGCGGTCGTCCTCAGCGGGCCTGTTGCAGCACCGGCACGTTCGTCGCGCCGGCGTCGTCGGCCGCGGNNCGCGCGAGCGCCTGCTCGCCGTCGTTGTCGAGGTTCGCGTTCGGTTCGTCGAGCAGCACGAGGCGCGGTTTGCCATACATCGCGCGCGCGAGTGCGACACGCTGGCGCTGGCCGCCCGACAGCAGCCGGCCGGCTTCGCCGACGGGCGTGTCGTAACCCTGCGGCAGGCGCACGATCAGCTCGTGCACCTGGGCGCGTCTGGCGGCTTCGACGACCGCTTCGGAATGCGGGTCGCCCAGGCGCGCGATGTTCTCGGCCACGCTGCCGGCGAACAGCGCCACGTCCTGCGGCAGGTAGCCGATGAACGGGCCGAGCCGGTCCGGGTCCCATTGCGACAGGGCGGCGCCGTCCAGGCGCACGCTGCCGGCGCTGGGCGCGACACCGCCGAGCAGCAGCCGCGCGAGCGTCGATTTGCCCGAGCCGCTCGGGCCGACGACCGCGAGCACCTCGCCGGCGGCGATCTCGACGTTCACGTTGCGCAGGATCGCGCGCTGCGCACCCGGCGGCACCCAGCTCAGGTTCTCGACGCTGACCGCGCCGGTCGGCTCGGGCAGCGCCGCGAACTTCGGCGCCGCCACGCCCGACAGCAGGCCGTCGAGCCGGCGCCACGCGGCGCGCGCGTCGACGAGCTGCTTCCACTGGCCGATGAGCATCTCCACGGGCGCGAGCGCGCGCCCGAGGATCACGGTCACGGCGATCATCACGCCCGGCGTGGCCTGCTGCTGGATGACGAGCCAGGCGGCGGCCGCGAGCATGATCACCTGCACCGACTGGCGAAAGGCCTTGGTCGCCGAGCCGACCAGCCCGGCGATGCGCTGGATGCCGAGCTGGCGTGTCTGCATGGTGCCGCTCAGCGCCTCCCAGCGTGCCGCGACCGCCGGCGCCATGCCGAGCGCGCGCACGACCTCGGCGCCGCGCAGCGTCGCGTCGATGAACTGGCCGGCGTCGCGCGCCGACTGCTGCACCTGCTCGAGTTCGAGGCGCGTCGCACGTTCGTTCAGCCACGCCAGCAGCACCAGCACGACCGCGCTGCCGAGCGCGAGCATGCCGAGCAAGGTGCTGAACAGGAAGATCACGCCGATGTAGACGATCATCCACGGCGCGTCGAACAGGGAGACGATGCCGGGGCCGGCGAGGAAGCCGCGCAGCACGGTCACGTCGCGCAGCGCGTAGGCCTGCTGCGACGGCGCGAGCGTGGCGGCGTCGTCGAGCACGCGGCGCAGCGCCGCGCGACCGGCGGAACGTTCGAACAGGCTGCCGAGCAGGGTCAGCAGACGGGCGCGCACCGTGTCGAGCGCGAACATCAGCAGCAGCGCGCCGGCGGTGATGAGCGACAGCATCACCAGGGTCTCGATGCTGCGCGTCGCGAGCACGCGGTCGAACACCTGCAGCATGTACAAGGACGGCGCCAGCAGCGCCAGGTTGATCACCAGGCTGAAGGCGAGGGCGGCGGCGAAGAAGCGGGCGTTCGCGCGGAGGAAATCTTGCATGCGGACGAAGCCGGACCCGCCGGGCGGCGGCGGGTCCGGTCGGGGCGGTTCAGGCGGCGAAAGTGTAGTCCGACAAGGCCGTCGCGCCGGTTTCCACAGTGGCGATCAGCGTGAGTTCCGACGCGCTGACGCCCGCATTGGCAGCCGAGGACACGAAGCGGTAGATGCCGGTCTCGCTGCCGTTGTCGACGACGAACAGGCGCGTCGCGCCGGTCGCGAAGGCACTGGTCGCGCTGCCGATCGCCGCTGCGGCGCTGGCCTCGTTGACGTCGCCGAAGATGTCGTTCGTGAAGATCACCAGTTCGGATGCGGCCGAGAAACCGCCGGGGAAGGGGCGCGCGGCGCGGCCGTCGACCGTCGTGTCGCCGTCGCCGATGCGGATGCCGGCCATGCTGAAGCGGAAGGTGTCGGCCACCGAGTTGAAGTCGGTGACCGTGTCGCTGCCGACGAGGCTGTTGAACACGAAGGTGTCGCCGCCTGCGGCACCCGTGAGCCGGTCGTTGCCGGCGCCGCCGGTGAGGATGTTGGCACCCGCCGAGCCGACGATCGTGTTGTTCAGCGCGTTGCCCGTGCCGTTGACGTTCACCCCGGTCAGCGTCAGGTTCTCGGTCGCGCCGGCGTTGGCCAGCGAGAAGCTGATGAGGCTGTTGACCCGGTCGGTGCCGCCGCCGGCGAGTTCGACCACCCGGTCGGACGCGCTGTCGACCGAATAGATGTCGTTGCCGAGACCGCCGATCATCGAATCGGCACCGGTGCTGCCGTTCAGGTTGTCGTTGCCCGCGCCGCCCTCGAGCGTGTCGTTGCCCAGACCTCCGTTGAGCCCGTTGGCCGCGGCGTTGCCGACGATCCGGTTGTTCAGGCCGTTGCCGGCGCCGTTGAACGCACCCGTGCCGATGAGCGTCAGGTTCTCCACATTCGCGCCGAGGATGTAGTTGCGCGACGCCTGCACGGTGTCGATGCCGCTCGCCGCCGTGCCCAACTCGGCGACGACGTCGCCGGCGTTGTCGACGACATAGGTGTCGTTGCCGTCGCCGCCGGTCATCGTGTCGGCGCCGCTGCCGCCGTTGATCGTGTCGTTGCCGGCCAGCCCGCTGAGCCGGTTGTTGCCGGCGTTGCCGACGAGTACGTTGTGGCCCGCGTTGCCGGCGCCGTTCAACGCCGCCGTGCCGAGCAGTGCGAGGTTCTCGAGTTGGGCTCCAAGCACGTAGTTGAACGAGGCCCGGACCGTGTCGATCCCGCCGCCGGCGGCTTCGACGACCGCGTCGCCGGCCACGTCGAGCACGAAGATGTCGTTGCCGCTGCCGCCGATCAGGCTGTCGCTGCCGGCGCCGCCGTCCAGCGTGTCGTTACCGGCGCCGGCGTTCAAGGTGTTCGCCGCGGCGTTGCCGACGAGCTGGTTGTTGCTGCCGTTGCCGACGCCGTTGATCGCCGACGCTCCGGTCAGCGTCAGGTTCTCCAGGTTGGCGCCGAGCGAGAACGTGCGGTTCGCAAAGACGCGGTCGACGCCGTCGGCGACACCGTTGAGCTCGACGATCGTGTCGCCGGCGTTGTCGACGATGTAGGTGTCGTTGCCCGTGCCGCCGATCAGGCTGTCGGCGCCGGCGCCGCCGTCGAGCGTGTCGTTGCCGGCCCCGGCGGCGAGGCGGTTGACGGCGCCGTTGCCGAGCATCAGGTTGTTGCGCGTATTGCCCAGGCCGTTGATCGCGTTCGTGCCGGTCAGCGTCAGGTTCTCGAGGTTCGCGCCGAGCGTGTAGGTGATCGAGCTGAGCACGGTGTCGGTGTCGGCGATCGCGCTCTCGACGACGATGTCGCCGGCGTTGTCGACCACGTAGATGTCGTTGCCGCTGCCGCCGGTCATCGTGTCCGCGCCGAGGCCGCCGTTGAGCGTGTCGGTGCCGGCACCGCCGTTCAGCTCGTTCGCGCCGTTGTTGCCGACGAGCCGGTTCGCCTTGGCGTTGCCCGTGCCGTCGATGTTCGCGCTGCCCGTGAGCGTCAGGTCCTCGAGCTCGCTGCCGAGCACGTAGGTCGCCGAGGAGAGCACCGTGTCGAGCCCGCCGCCGGGGTTTTCGACGATCACGTCGCTGCTGGCGGTGACGACATAGACGTCGTCGCTGCGGCCGTGGCTGAGCACGCGCACGCCGGGGGTGTCGTCGTCGACGATGCCGATGGAGGTCTGCGTCGCGCCGATCGTCACGCCGTTCGCCGAATGCAGATTGAAGTAGAAGGTCTCGAAGGATTCGATCGTCGCGGTGTTGTTGATCTCGATGCGCACGACCTGGGTCGTTTCGCCCGCCGCGAAACGCACCGTGCCGCTTTCGTAGACGTAGTCGTTGTCGCTCGTGTGGTAGACGGCCGAGTTGTTCGAGGTGTTGTAGCCCACGCTCACCGGCCCGAGTGCCGGAGCGCTGAGGCTGAGGACCACGTCGACGTAGCCGTCGGCTTCGCTGACCTGGGTGGCCGTCACCTGCACCGTGGGCAGTGCGACGGCGGCCCGGTCGCTGGCGCCGACCTCCGCGACCGCACGGCCGTCGACGATGGTCGCATTGACCGCGCCGGACAAGGTCAGGTTCACGCGTTCGAGACCTTCCGGGAGCCCATCGTCGGCGATGTCGACCGTCACGGTCTTCACCGATTCGCCCGCTGCGAAGACCAGGGTGCCGGTCGTCGCGACGAAGTCCGAACCGGCGATCGCGGTGCCGACGCCGGTGGCGTAGTTCACCGCGACGACGTTGTTGCTCGACTGGCCTTGCGGGCCGCCGAGCATGACGACGAAGGTCGCCGTGCCGGCCTTTTCGTCGATGACGGCATCGCGCACGTACAGCCCCGGCGTGTCCACGGTGCTGTCGTTGTCGACGACGCTGATCATCGCCGAGTCGTTGCCGATGACCGCGTTGGTCGCCGAACTGAGGTTCACGCGGAAGTGCTCGAGCGGCTCGGTGTTGCCGTCTTCGCGCAGTTCGATGCGCACGACCTTGGTCGTCTCGCCGGCCGCGAAGGTCAGGGTGCCGTTGTCGTAGACGTAGTCGTTGGTGCTCGTGTGGTAGTACGCCGTGCCGTTCGACGTGGCGAAGTTGACGGTGACGAGGTTCTGGCCCGGCGCGCTGAGCGAGACCACCACGTCCACGTAGCCGTCGTTCTCGCCGACCACCATGTCGCGGATGTCGATGCGCGGTTGCGACACGGCGACGGCATCGTTGGCGCCGATCGTCGCGACGCCGCGGCCGTCGCGAATCGTCGCGTTGGTCGCGCCGCTCAGGTTCAGCGTGAAACGTTCGATGCCTTCCTTGTCGAGGTCGTTGTTGAGGTTGACCACGACGGTCTGCATCGAGTCGCCGGCGGCAAAGGTCAGCGTGCCGTTCGCAGCGGTGTAGTCGAAGCCCGCCGTCGCCCCCGCGTTCGCGGTGGCGTAGTTCACCGTCACCGGGAGGTTGCTGGCCTGGCCGTGCACGCCGCCGAGCGTCACGACGAAGGTGGCGGTGCCCGCCGCTTCGTCGACGACGACATCCTTCACGATCAGTTCCGGCGTGTCGACGACGTTGTCGTTGTCGACCACGCTGATCATGGCCGAGCCGTCGGCGATGGTCGCGTTGGTGGGCGAGCTGAGGTTGATGCGGAAGTGTTCGAGGTCTTCCTTCGTGCCCTCGTCGTTCAGCTCGATGCGGATCACCTTGGTGGTCTCGCCCGGTGCGAAGGTCAAGGTGCCGCTGTCGTAGACGTAGTCGTTGGTGCTCGTGTGGTAGACCGCCGTTTCGTTGGCGGTCGCGTAGTTGACGGTGACGACGTTCTGGCCCGGTGCGCTGAGGGACACGACGACATCGATGTAGCCGGCGTTCTCGCCGACGAACATGTCCTGGACGCTGATGCGCGGCTGCGAAACGGCCACGCCGTCGCTGGCGCCGATCACGGCCACGCCGCGTGAATCGCGGATCGTGGCGCCGCCGGTCGCGGCGCTGAGATCGAGGAAGAACCGTTCGGCGCCTTCGGGGAGCCCGTCGTCGGCGATGTCGATCTGGACGGCCTTGACCGTTTCGCCGGCGGCGAAGGTCAGGGTGCCGGTGGCGGCGGCGAAGTCGAGGCCGGAGGCCGCCGTGTGGCCGGTGGTCGCGTAGTTGACGGTGACGACGTTGTTCGACGCCTGCCCGTCCGGGCCTCCGAGCATGACGTAGAAGGTGGCCTTGCCGGTCTTCTCGTCGACGACCACGTCGCGCACGAAGATCTCGGGGGCGTCGACGACATTGTCGTTGTCGACGATGCTGATCATCGCCGAGCCGGTGGCGATGGTCGCGTTCGTCGGTGACGACAGGTTGAGGCGGAAGTGCTCGAGGTTCTCGATCGACACGCCGTCGCGTATCTCGATGCGCACGACCTTCGTCGTCTCGCCCGGCTCGAAGGACAGCGTGCCGTTGCGGTAGACGTAGTCGTTCTCGGTCGTGTGGTACAGCGCCGTTTCGTTGGCCGTGGCGTAGTTGACCGTGACGCGGTTCTGGCCGGGGGCGCTGAGCGTGACGACGACGTCCACGTAGCCCGCCGCTTCGTCGACGATCGTGCTTTGCACGCTGATGCGCGGCTGGGAAACGGCCCCAGCGTCGCTGGCGCCGATGGTGGCCACGCCGCGTGCGTCGCGGATCACCGCGCCGCCGGTCGCGGCAGACAGGTTCAGGTAGAACTGTTCGGCGCCTTCGGGGGTCGTGTCGTCGTTGATGCCGACCACGACCGTCTTCACGGTCTCGCCGGCGGCGAAGGTCAGCGTTCCGGCGGCTGCGGCGAAGTCCGACCCGGACGTGGCGCCGCCGACCAGCCCCTGCGTCGCGTAGTTGACGCTCACGCTGCTGTTCGAGGATTGCCCCTCCGGCCCGCCCAGCATGACGTAGAACGTGGCCGTGCCGTTCTTCTCGTCGACCACCACGTCGCGCACGAAGATCTCGGGCGTGTCGACGATGCGGTCGTCGTCGACGACGGTGATCATCGCCTGGTCTTCCGCAATCACGGCGCCGCCGGTCGGCGAGTTCAGGTTGAGGAAGAAGTGCTCGATGTCCTCGATCGTCGCGTTGTCCGTCAACTGGATCTGCACGACCTTGCTGGTCTCGCCGACCGCGAAGCTGATCGTTCCGGAGGCGAAGGTGTAGTCGGGCGACGAGGTGTGGTAGACGGCCGAACTGTTCGACGTGGCGTAGTTGACGGTCACGACGTTCACGCCCGGCGCGTGCAGCATGACGACGACCTCGATCGTCCCGCTGCTTTCGTCGACGATCATGTCGGATACGTAGATGCGCGGCGCGGCCACGGGTGTGGTCCCGGGCACGATCGCCATCGGCCTGGGGACGCCGGCGGCCGCGACCTCGAGGCTGTCGCCGGTGTCCAGCACGCTGCCTTTGGCCTTCAGGGCGCTCGGCGCGGGCGCCTCGGGCAGGTCGACCGCAGTCGTCGTCACGGCGGTGCCGGCGCCGTTCGACGTCGATGGCAGTGACACGCCGGCGACGCTTGCCGACAGAAGGGGGGACGCGTTGTCTTCGGCGACGACGACCTTGCTCACGCTGCTGACCATGTCTTGTTCCTCGCAGTTTGGATTCCGTGCGCCCATCTGGTGCATGCCCGGTGAACAAGGCAGCCCTCGCGCGCGAGGTCGGATGTCACGCAAAGTCGAGTATGGAAGTCGCGCGGGTCGGGCGGCACCCCACGATCCGGGGCCTGACAAACGGCCCGAACCGTCGTCGCCGTCGAATCGCAGTACCGGCTATGGCGCCGTCAGCGCCGCGCCGACACCGCAATGCCCGCGGCGATCAGCGCGAACGCCGCGCCGTGGTACCACTGCGGCAGTTCGCCGAGCAGCGCGGCCGACAGCAGCGCCGCGAACACCGGCGTGAGGTTGGAGAAGAATGCCGCGACCGCCGGGCCGACCGTGGCCACGCCCAGGCCCCAGAAGCGGTAGGCGAGGATCGACGGGCCGATCGCCACGTAGAGCAGCGCCGCGGCCAGGCCGGCCGACCAGGCGATCGGCGCCGGCGCGGCGAACGCTTCGGCACCCGCCGCGGCGCTCGCCCAGAGCGATCCGAACAGCACCTGGACGGCAAGGAATTCGGCCCAGTTCCACCCCGGCCGCCCCGGCGGGCGCATCGATTCGGGCGGCCGCGCCAGCATCCAGCTGTACACCGCCCACAAGGCCACGGCGATCAGCATGTAGACGTCGCCGGCGACCAGCCGCACCTGCCACAGCGCGGCCAGGCTGCCGCGGCAGACGACGAGCAGCACGCCGCCGAGCGACAGCGCCGCGCCGAGCAACTGGCGCCGCGTCGGCGGCTCGCGGTACAGCAGCGCGCCGACCGCGAGCATCCACACCGGCGA
>CXWJ01013569.1_pt1 | contig 11223 bp, 10 predicted proteins | sample 590841 | NCBI WGS metagenome assembly CXWJ01 (sample SAMEA3498367, study PRJEB10139) | wastewater metagenome | biome: wastewater treatment plant; material: activated sludge | place: Austria | collected 2015-01-21 | reverse complement strand
ATCTATTTCACCAGGTACGAGCCGGGCAATCTCTCCACCGGCGACCTCTATGTCACACAGAAACTCAATGGCGTCTGGCAACCGGCCAGAAATTGGAACGAGGTTCCGGAGCTTCCCCATATCAATACGCCGACCGGTGAAGAACATTGTCCCATCATTGCGTCCGACAGTCTGATCTATTTCAACTACCAGCAGCCCGGAGTGACTCAAGACAGCGACGTCTGGAAAGTCGAAAAGAAAGACGGTGTGTGGCAGAAGCCTGAGAGTCTAGGACCACGCCTCAATTCGCCCTATCGGGACCATATGCACTGGACCGGCCTGTCGAAGGACGGGAAGAGTCTCATCATCACCAGTACGCGCCCGGACATGGGCTCTCGTGGCGGGCATGATATGTGGATTTCCCACAAGAATCCAAAGGGCGAATGGCAAGAGCCATTGAACCTCGGCGATACGATCAACACAGCCGGCGAAGATATGTGCTGGACCTTTACCCCGGACGGTAAGACGTTCACGGGTAGTTGGGGTCCTCGTGATTCCTACAATCACGATCTGATGTGGGTTCAGAAAGACAATGTTCCGCTGTTAAAAAACTTTGAGCCGATCGGGCCACCCCCGAACCTGCTCACTACCAATAAAAGGAAATTAAGCGATCCACAGTAACTGTCGACGCATACTCATAAAACGTGTTTTCTTACTCACTGCTTGTTGCCCAATGAGTGAAAACCGTTACATAGTATCGAAGGTGAAGAGGCTGGTGTCCGTCGGTAGAGGGCTGGAAGGCTGCCCCAAATAGAACAAGTTATTGCATACGATTAGCGGACCTGAAGAGACGTGCATCGGTATAGTGACGGCTTAATCGCTGCCTTATTCGGCCGCTTCAATACTGCTCTCAATGAATGTCAAACCGACCTGGGAGTAATTCGGACAGCATCCATTGGTAGGCCGTGTCAATCAGCGAAGTAAATCATGTAGTCCCCGACTCAGAGGACTCCATCATTTCAGTTCTGTTGTTTGCGACGTTTTGCCGATTCAGCGGCGTGAATCTGTAGTTTCGGAGTTCGCTGAGCTGGTAACGGAAGGCTCGCGAGGACTGGTTGAGCCGCTGTTACCTTTTGATCAACGGCTCGGGTCAGCCAACGCCTTGCTTGGCCGAGATCTCGTTCAACCCTTCGTCCATAGGCATACATCACGCCAAGGACATACCTGCCTGGCCGTTTCCCGCATCCGCGAGACGATGTAATCCGGGAAAGGTTTTCTTGTACGAACTCACGGATTCGTGGGCTTGGCATCCTTCCTCCTGTGCAACACGGCGTCGGAGACGATACTGAGCGATTTCTTTTCCCTTCATGGGCAATAAGCTGGGTGTGGCACCATTCCTCGGTGAATCCTTACTAGGGCTTGTTCCCGCCCCGCACGCATCCACGTTCAATGCGCGTAATTCTGGCTAATACCTTTAGACAGCTATCCGTTTTCATCGCGACTACTGTATCGTCGCCCACGATACAGCCGTACAGGCGTATCGATTCTGATACAACTTTGAACAAATTGGATACAGTTCAGTTCATTCGTATACCATATATTTATAATTCAACACGTGAAACGCTGGCGATTTTGAATGGCATGGGTGTTGCTTGAGCCAGGTTCGGCATCGAGCAACCGTGGGGATCAGGTCAGCTCGACTTGTTTGGAGGTCCCACAATATTTTCAGGAGGAAGATGATGCAGAGGTATCAGAACCGGTTTCGTGCCGTCATGGCAGGGATGCTTTTCTGTGGGATGAGTGTTAGTCCCCCTGCATTTGCTGATAATGATGGAAGAGGCCATGGGAATGACCACGAAAAGAAAAAGGATACGTCTTTCACCCGGATGTTTCATGATCTCCCTCCTGGCTTGCCTCCGACGGACGAGGCCCGTGATTTGGTCAAGCATTTAGGGGCGAAAGATGGGCTCATCGATGCAAAAGATGTCCTCACAGATCCCGTGCTGTCGATTACGAATCCGGAGGTGTTCAGTCCGAACAATCCGGACAATCCAAGTATGACCGCAGGAATGACGTTTGTGGGGCAGTTTCTAGATCATGATCTCACGTTCGACCCGAATTCTCCGTTGCTCGAAAAGACTAATCCTAAGAAAACGACCAACTTTCGCACCCCGAAATTTGACCTGGATAGTGTGTATGGAGGTGGCCCGGAACAGTCTCCCGAGCTGTATGATCTGAGTTCAGGATTCATCAAACTGCGGGTTGAGACGATTCCTGGTTCGGAGGAGTTCTCACGAAATGGAGCAGTTCGCTTCGATCTCCCGCGCGTTCCCGGGACGATGACTGCACTGTTGGGAGATCGACGCAATGACGAGCATGTGATCTTGTCACAGCTGCATGTGGCGATGCTCATGTTTCATAATGCGGTAACGGATCGTCTGCAAGCTGACCCCGCTCATGCCGGAGATTCCGCTCAAGAGATTTTCAAAAAGGCCAGGCGACAAGTCCGCTGGCACTATCAGTGGATCATTGTTCATGAATTTCTGCCGCTGACAATTGGCCAGGCTCGCGTTGATGATATTCTCCAGCGTGGTGTCCGTTTCTATGATGTCGATGATGATCGGCCACAGATCCCGATAGAGTTTTCCGTCGGTGCGTATCGATTCGGCCATTCCCAGATTCGGCCAAGCTATCGGTTGAATTTTGGCCGTCCAGACCATGGGCATAGCCCGTTCTTTGCCTTTATCTTCGATGATGCCCAAGATCCAAATGATCCCGATCCCAACGACCTCCGAGGTGGCAAGCGAGCGCCTCGACGGTTTGTGGATTGGCAGACGTTCTTCAACTTCGGTGATGGGAACTTCAGGCCGAACAAGAAGATCGACAGCAAGCTTACAAGTGTCGTGATGTTGCTGCCGGGCTCCCGTGGGCCAGCTCCAGGCCTACCTGGTGATGGTGTCCAATCCCTTGCCTCGCGCAATCTGATGCGCCATGTGAACTTTGGTATTCCATCCGGACAGGTGATTGCTCGGCGGATGGGGTTACCGGTTTTGACGCAGGCGCAGCTTGAGCCGCTTGCATCCTACGGGTTGGACCGGAATACGCCGCTCTGGTTGTATATCATGAAAGAAGCGGAGGTGATGGAAAATGGGCTTCGCCTCGGACCGGTGGGAGGTCAAATTGTTGGCGAGGTCTTTATCGGACTGCTAAAAGCCGATGAGACATCCTATCTAACCTCTCGTCCGAATTGGACACCAGTCTTGCCGTCGGCCATCCCCGGTGAATTTCGCATGACTGATTTGCTCACATTTGCAGGGGTAGTTCCTCCGCTGAACTAAGTCAGGACGATAGTGGCAGAGGGCATTGTGTCGTAGGATGCAATGTCCTCTGTCCTCTATTGTTCGTGTGCTCAGTTCGCGAATAGCGATGTGTCAGACGTGTCAGTAGTTCGACAGGAAGTCTCACCTTTCAACGAGCATTCTGAATCCTACAATAATCATCAGGAACATGATCAGTACCTCGGACTGAGGGCTGTGAGGTATTCAGATCGTGCTGCGTGTGCAACCCTAAACGTAACAGTTCTCTGCCGTGACCATGAGGAATTGTCCGGACGTTGAGAGGCCAACGGAGCTTAGTTCTGCTGTTTTCTGGATTTTGCTTGTTCGGCTGCGTGAAGATGGGAATTGGTACGGGACGATATTGGTAGATTGGCAAGCACCGGTTGGGCGGCTGTCACCTTCTGATCAACAGCTCGGGCCAGCCACCGCCGTGCCTGGCTGATATCTCGTTCGACCCCGCGTCCATAGGCATACATCACGCCGAGGACATACATGGCCTGTCCATTCCCTGCCTCCGCGAGACGATGTAATCCGACAAACGCCTTCTTATACCAACTGACGGATTCTGGTGCCTGTCGGCCCTCCTGCTGCGCAAAATGGCGTCCGAGACGATACTGCGCAAAGGGGTCGCCTTGTTCGGCAAGGTGTATGTCACTCTCCTGATTCACGACCGGCTTTTCCTGCAGCCGAGCAACTGCTGATTTCTCGTGGTCTGAGTTTCTGACCTGTGGCTCTGTGCGAAGTTCGGTCGGTGCAGTATGTGCCGGTGCCGGGTGTTCCACCGTGGGTGGAGTCTGAGGCTGTTCCCGATCTGGCTGAGCGATGGTTGGCAACGGTGACGCTTCGACCGAGGTTGCAACCGATGAGGACTGTGTCAGGCTAAAGTCGCTTGGACGCGCGTCGGCGTCTGTGGTTGATGCCGCTGTGCCGCATTCGTCCGTGGAATGTTCCGTGCCTGCTTGACCGGCTTCGGATTGGCAGGGTGTGTGGTTGTCGGAGGTCGGGGGCTGGGTTGTAAAGGTCCAGACGGTCCAGGTAACGGCGACGAGAACGAGTGCGCCCCGCACAATCCGACGTCGTAAAATCGTTCGATCACTGGGAGGGACCAAGACCAGCCCGGGGTAGGCTTTACTGACTACGCTCGGATTCGATGGAGGGTGTGTTCCGCCGTCGTCTTGTTGATCAGAAACCTGAAACATGCCTTCGATCTCCATGCCCCTGCTGGTCGTGGCGAGCACCCACTCTTGGAGAGTGTGCCCAAGCAGCAGTGCCCCAGAGAGGGAGATTGAATTACTTCTATAAAATAATAAAATAGCCTCTTGTCCAGGCGAAGTGCAAGCTCTTATAGTAGTCTCTCTGCCTTTTCAGGCCCTTCTTGTCCCAGGAGCGCTGTACCGATGCCGTCCAGTGAGAGTAGCCTCACCATTATCAGTGTGAGTGGTCCGTTTCGCGAGCCGAGAGAGCAGGTCTTTTCGTACGATTACTCCGTTCAACGATCGACCTGGCCGACGCCACATGGCGTGCGGGTGAAGATTTCTCTCCCGCATGAGCTGGAGGTGTTCAGGGGCCGTCTTCTGGGGGAGGTGGCCGGTTCACCCGGCCAGCAATTGATGATCAGTAATCTGCTGGCGAAGAACCTTGCCGACTGGAAGATTCAAATCGCTGAAACAGAAGGNNTTTCTAGAACGACGCGATGTGATGCTGGCCCCGTTTGTGGGGCCGTTGGCCCATCTGCTTGCAAAACTCGAGGAGCGGTTTCAAGCTGAACGGGCCGCGATTCGAGAAGAGGTGAAGCAACGCGTCGGCCTGTAATCTGTCGTGATACCTTGTCGTCTCCGTCCCCCTCCCTCAAAAAATTCTTCGGTATTGCTTCGAGTGCACGCCGGATTCATCCGCGAATCCCAACGACCCGTTGTCGGGGTTGCCGGTATCGTTCAGGTCGATTCGGTAGTGGCCGCGGACTTGTTCCATGGCCACTTCGAAGGGAACGGCATTCGGGTAGAGCGTGCCAGGTGCATGCGCACCTCGTGTGAGTGTGCGGATGGTCTCTGCCTCGGCAAATTGCTTTTCCGAAAAGATCAAGATGTCGGCAATGGCATGGTCACCCAGCTTGTGGCCTGGTGTCGTGGCTGGGAGCTGTGTGCCGAGAGAACCCTCGAGACGTGCTTCCTTCAAGCGTTTCAGCAGTGCGACGATCTGGCTATCCGTGGCCTGTTGGGGCACGACCAAACTGATTGTATTCATATCGATGATGGTTGTCTGGACTTTGAACATGACGGGGGCGGCTTCAGGATCTTCGATGGCCGAGACATTGGGGCCTTCGGTTCCGGCGGCCTGTTTATTTTTCGAGCTGGGGACGATCAGGGCAACGAACAACCAGAGGCCGATCAAGATCCCAAACACCACGAGAAGCGGGTGGGCTCCGGCACGTTTTCCTTCTTCGTAGGGTCCTTGATCCTGAGTCATGGCCTGTGCTCTCCGTGCTGTTGGGGCGAGCCTGGTTGGGCGTCATGCAATCGGCGCTTGGCCTCCTCCCAGAGCTCGTCCATGTCTGCAAGTGTCATCTCTGTCAACGGTCGGCCCTGTTGTGCGGCGCCTGCTTCCNNATTCCGCTTCAATCTGTTCTTGTCCGTTAGATTGAAGAGGTGCTGGGCTCGTGTCGGTCTGTTGCTGCGCCTGAGCGAGCGCCTCCCGCAGTTCGTCCACCTCTTCGGTGATCTTGCCAAATACCTGCTGGAGGCCCGTGCTATTGTGGGGCCAATCGAATCCCACCCGTGCCGCTCGCGCCTGAACCTGATAGGCTCGCAACAGCGCAGGTAAGGTCTTTGGTACCCCGTCGAGCGCCGACTGCTTGGTTCCCGCCGCCTCACGTTCGGCTTGCTTGATCTGCTCCCATTGGCTCAGGACCTGCTCGCTGTTCGTCACCCCGGATGTTTGATCGCTTGCACCAAAGACGTGGGGGTGCCGACGGATGAGTTTGGTGGCCAGGGTGTCCAGGACATCCTCAACTGTAAAGGACTCGGCCTCTGCCGCGATCTGACTGTGGAAGAGCACCTGTAACAGCACATCACCAAGCTCTTCCTTGAGCTTCTGCGTATCACGCTGATCGATCGTCTCGAGAACTTCATAGGTTTCTTCGAGCAAGTAAGGCTTCAACGACTCGTGCGTTTGCTTCCGATCCCATGGACATCCGTTTACGGCGCGAAGCGCCGCCATGACCTCGACAACTTTGTCAAACCGTGCTGACATACAGATTACGATACTCCATTGGCCTTCGTCGAAATGCCGTCACTCTATACCGAGTGAGACCGTCTCTTCAATCTGGTTCATGGCTTGCGACGAACTAGTTCCTATGGTAGGGTACCGACGTATTTCTCAACTCGGTGGGAGTAGGCCTTATGGCGGAAGAGCAAGGGTTTGTCATTCGTGATCGTAGAGCCAGTGGAGGAACTGAAGCCCCTCCCGTGACGGCTTCGACCGCTCATACTTCGACATCAGTGGGAACGCCCCAGCCGGAATCCTCTCAATCGGTCCCAGTCCCTCCGGTGACCTTTTCGTCCTTCGTCATCTCCCTCGGCTCCTCGTCGCTCATGCTGATGGGTGAGCAGCTCGATCCTCAACAACCCTCAATGCCTGTGAACTTGCCGCAAGCGAAAGAAATCATCGATCTCTTGTCCGTTCTGGAAGACAAGACCAAAGGCAATCTGACCTCTGACGAACAGACGGTTCTGCGCGACATGCTCTATGCCCTTCGTATGAAGTATGTCACGCTCGCTTCGCCGAAGTAGTCTCCCATCTTACGGTTTGCTGTCTTGCTCGGTTTCCGGACACTGCTGTTTGTGCGGTAGGCTTTGAGCCTGCCCGGTATGTCGGCTATAGTGATACCCAAGCTTGTTGCCCTGTCGTGAGGGTGCCCAAAGGACACGTGCATGCCTGAGCCGAACCATCCGAGCGGGACACTCAGACGAGCGTCCGGAGAGATCGACGAAGTTCAACCCATTGTGTTCAGTCGGAGCATACATCGGTCTTTGCCCGACCACTCACGAAAATTCGACCAAAAACCACCCCACCTCCGTCCGGTCTGGATCGTTCTCATTCTGTTGATCCCCTGTGTCGCCCTGACCTTCTATTACTCACAGGTGGTTGCCCCAGGTAGTGAGGAGACCGGTTCATTCCTCCCCACAACCAGTTACGCACTGGTGCTGCTCCTGCTGAATTTGGACTTGATCGGCCTGGTGGTCCTGGTGCTCCTCCTCTCAAGAAATTTGATCAAAGCCTACTTTGAACGCCGACATCGGCTTGTCGGGTCAGGATTTCGAACGAAATTGATCGCGGCGTTTATCGGGTTTTCTCTGATTCCGACCTTGCTGCTGGCGTTAGTGGCGAGCGGATTGGTCAACAAAGCTGTCGATGTTTGGTTCAGTGAACATATCGAAAAGGTCATGAAAGATTCCTATGAAGTCGCTCGGATGCAGCATGCGGGGCATGTGGCGCTGGCCGTGAATAGCGCCAGGGCGATTTCCCAGGAATTGTTTCGAGAAGATTTATTGATTCCGGTCCAGCGGGATCTCTTGATCGCTGCCATGGCGAGAAAACGCATGGAGTACGGAGTGGCAGGAATCGAGGTCTTTTCAAACAAAATGGAGACTCTGACCAAAGCGTTGGATGTCGAGCTTCCACCCGGAGTGTTGGATTTACCGATTAGTCAATTGGTCTTGCAGGTCATTAACGGCAAACAAGAGTTTACCTCGGTCCAGGAGGCGCAAACCGGGAGGTTGGTTCGCGCGGCCATTCCAGTGGCGTCCGCGAGCCGACGTGGGGAGATCGAAGGCGTCGTAGTGGTGGAAACGTATGTTCCAGAGTCGCTCCTGACCAAGATGGAGGGGATCGGTCGACAATATACGGAATATAAACAGATCAAAGCGATGAAGAATCCGATCAAAGCCGGAGCGTACCTGTTTGTGGCAGTGGTGACGGTCTTGATTCTCTTCAGCGCCACATGGTTTGGGTTTTATGTGGCCCGTGGCATTACTGTTCCAATCCAACGCTTGGCGGAGGCCACTGAGGCAGTGGCTCATGGNNGTTCCGATCCAACGCTTGGCGGAGGCCACTGAGGCAGTGGCTCATGGGGATCTCAGCGTTCAGATTGATGCGAAGGCCACCGATGAAATCGGGACATTGATCGCGTCGTTCAATCGCATGACACAGGATCTCCAGGGGAGTAAGTCCAAATTGGAGGAGACCAACCTGACGCTGCGCAATACCAACGTCGAGCTGGATCGCCGCCGTGCCTACATTGAAACCGTGGTCGATACGATCGCCGCCGGCCTTTTGTCGATCGACCGTAATGGGATCATTACCACGTTCAATCCCTCGGCTGAGCGCATCCTGGGACTCGTTGGGGATCAGTTGAGAGGGCGACCGGCCAATGATGTCTTCAAGGAGTTCGGCCTGGACTTGTTTCAGACGGCCTATGACCGTATGTTGAGCGATGAGCGTGATGACTTTGATTTGGAGGGGCAACTGGATATTCAGGGCAAGTTGCTCACGATTGGTTTGAAAGGTTCTCGCATGCGGGACGAGGCCAGCAAAGACCTGGGATTTGTGTTGGTGTTCGAAGATCTGACGGAGTTGATCAAGGCGCAGAAAGTTGCTGCCTGGCAGGAAGTGGCCAAACGGGTTGCGCATGAGATTAAGAATCCGCTCACGCCGATTCAGTTATCGGCCCAGCGGTTGCGCAAGAAGTTCTTCGAGAAATCTCCAGATCTCGACCGAGTCTTTGATGATGCCACGAATGTCATCATCAACGAAGTCGGCAGTCTCAAACAGATGTTGGACGAGTTTTCAAAATTCGCCCGTCTCCCCGCGCCGCAAATGACTCGGCAATCGTTGCACGACGTGCTTCGCGATGTCGTGACCTTGTATCGTGAGGCACAGAAGGACATCGAGTTCGTCATCGAGCTGGATGACGCATTGCCGCCCATCAACTTTGATCGTGAACAGTTGCGGCGGGTGTTCGTGAATCTGTTTGACAATGCCGTTCAAGCCATGAACCTGCGAGGCAGACTATGGGTTGGCACACGATACGACATCAAGCGCAGACGTGCGGTGGTTGCGGTTGCAGACGAAGGCCCGGGTATTGCGCCCGAGGATCATGACAAGCTGTTTGTGCCATATTTTACTCGCAAGAAAACGGGAACTGGATTGGGATTAGCGATTGTTCGTCGAATCATCACCGATCATGAGGGGCAGATCCAGGTTGGTAACAATCAGCCGAGAGGCGCCGTGTTTAAATTCGATCTTCCGGTGTAGCAAGATGCGTGAGGGGCCATACGACAGCGGACAGCTGAAATGGGTAATGGTTGCCGGCCGATCGTAGATGTTTCTTGGAGGAGGTAGATGTCAGCATCGATTCTGATCGTAGATGATGAGGAGGCCATTCGGACGTCCCTGCGAAGTATCCTTGAAGATGAAGGATATGAGGTTGCTATCGCAGCCAATGGACTTGAAGCGCTGAAGATCTATGGAACGGATCCTCCGGACCTTATGATCCTGGATATCTGGATGCCGGAGATGGATGGTCTGGAAACTTTGCGGCGGGTGAAGGAGTTTGTCCCGACCACCCAGGTGATGATGATTTCCGGTCATGGCTCCATCGAAACGGCGGTGAAGGCGATTAAGCTGGGAGCCTATGATTATATTGAGAAGCCGCTATCGCTGGAAAACGTGACGTTTCGCGTAAAACAGGCGTTGGAGCAATATCGATTGGCTCAGGAGAACCGGGCGTTACGGAGTAAGGTCGAGAGGAAATTTGAGCTGGTCGGACAGTCTCCGGTGATGCAACGGCTACGAGAACTCATTGAAACGGCTGGCCCGACGAATAGCCGGGTCTTGATCGGGGGAGAGAATGGAACAGGAAAGGAGCTCGTCGCCAGAGCGATCCATCTCCACAGTACGAGGTCGGATCATCCGTTTGTGGCGGTGAATTGCGCCGCCATTCCTGAGACGTTGATTGAGAGTGAACTGTTCGGTCACGAGAAGGGTTCCTTCACGGGTGCCATAGCCATGAAACGTGGCCAGTTCGAACAGGCGAATGGCGGCACCCTGTTTCTCGATGAGATCGGCGACATGAGCCTCAGCACGCAAGCCAAAGTTCTGAGAGCCTTGCAGGAGCAACAGTTTACGCGTGTCGGTGGAACGAAGCTGATGAAGGTGGACGTGCGAGTATTGGCGGCTTCCAATAAGGACTTAGAGAAGGAAATTGGTAAGGGGCAATTTCGAGAAGATTTATACTACCGCCTTAATGTGGTTCCAATTGTGGTCCCACCATTGCGCGAGCGGCGGGAAGATATTCCGGCGCTCGTCCAGCATTTCATGAAGCTGCATGCCGAAGAACAAGGTCTGCGGATGAAAGACGTCTCTCCGGAGGCGATGGGCGTGTTTCAGCAATACGATTGGCCTGGGAATATCCGGGAACTTCGGAATTTGATCGAGCGGCTTATGATCATGGTGCCGGGATTTACAATTGAAGCCGCACAGGCCACGCTCTCATTACAGGGTCGGACGACTGGCGCTGTTTCCGCAAGTCCCTCTGCTGCACCTCTGCTTCTGACCAAATCCTATGACTCGCTTCGCGATGCTCGGAACGCTTTTGAAAAAGATTACATCAGTCGAAAGTTGCGAGAACACCATTGGAATATTTCACGGACGGCGGACGATCTTAAGATCGAACGAAGTCATCTTCACCGAAAGATTAAGCTATTGGATGTGGAGATGCGGCCTGAAGGGTAGGGAAGTTCATGACCCATCTGTTAGGGAGTCCTGCAAGCGACATGTGAGTGCACTCACAGACGAACCGCGGAAGTTCACGTCGTTCGCATGCGTTGACCTCTCCGGTACCCTCCGA
>CXWJ01014636.1_pt1 | contig 11226 bp, 9 predicted proteins | sample 590841 | NCBI WGS metagenome assembly CXWJ01 (sample SAMEA3498367, study PRJEB10139) | wastewater metagenome | biome: wastewater treatment plant; material: activated sludge | place: Austria | collected 2015-01-21 | reverse complement strand
CCACCACCACCAGCAGCGTGTTATACTGCCCCGGCCGCAACAGTTCCGGCGTGTCGCCGGCCAGCACGTCGCGCGCCAGACCGCCGCCCACGCCCGACACCGTCGCCACCAGGATGATGGCCGGCAGCGTCAGGATGCGGCCGCGGGCCAGCTCGGCCCCGATGACCACAAACATCGGCACCCCGGCCGCGTCGATAATCGACACCACCTTGACCAGCGTACGGTCGCGCTGCAAACGGCGGCCGACAATGGTGACCAGCCCCACGGCCACCAGCAGCAGAAACATATAATTCGGATCAGTCAGCACCACCGGCAGGCGTTGCAGAAACAGCCCGTCGCGCATGAGGCCGCCGCCGAACGCCGAAACAAAGGCGATGACAAACACGCCGACGACGTCATACCCCTTGCGCCAGCCGACAATGGCCCCCGATATGGCCCACAGCAGGATGGCCGTGTAGCCGAAGAAGGTGGGAACGGTGAATGCGGTTGGTGGGGACATATTTTCTCCAGGGATGAAGGATGAAGGATGAATTATGAATGAAGAACGTTCTCTTCATTCATAATTCATCCTTCATAATTCATCCTTCATATTTCTTACCTTCCATTACTTCCAGCAGTGCCAGGCAGGCATTATCCATGTCATTGGGAATGAACGATGTATCGAACCAGGCATCCAGAATTTCCGTGGCGACGGCCGCCGTGGTCAGCCGCAAGGAGAGGCACAACACGTTGGCGTTGTTCCACAGGCGCGCGCCGCGGGCCGTGGCCGCGTCGACGCACAGCGCGGCGCGAATGCCCGGCACTTTGTTGGCGGCCATACTGACCCCCGTGCCCGTCCAGCACAACAGCAGCCCCTCATCGGCCGCGCCGCCGGCCACTGCCTCGGCCACCGTGCGGGCCACGGCCGGCCACAGGTGATCGGGCCGGAGCGGTGGGGTGGGGGCATCGGCCGCCGAGGGTGAATCGTTATCCGCCCCACCGCTCAGGCCCGGCGGCGAATCGACCAGCGGCCCGGCCGGCAACAATTCATGCCCCCGCCGCCGCAACTCGGCCACAATGGCGTCGGTCATTTCCGTTCGTTCGTCGGAGCCAATAGCAATCTTCATGGCAAGTTCTAGGTGCTAGGTTTTAGGTGCTAGGTGCTAGGGAAGAACGCTCTTCCCTAGCACCTAGCACCTATAACCTATCCCCTATTCTTTAAGGTTGTGCGAATAAATTATGAGCTAGGCATAATTAAGTCGTAATGTCGTTTTTGATCCAGGCAGGGATCATGCCCAATCATCCCGCTTTTGGCAACAGGAGAGGGGAGAGAATCCACAGAGTTCACCGATTGCACAGATGGTATGCTCTATGACACAATTATTCCGGGGTTCGTAGTAAGCAACTTTAGTTGCGTTCTTCACAAAAGGCTCTTGTCGTCCGATGGCGCTGGAGCAGATTTACAAATGAATGAGGTGTAGGGGCGTGGCGGCGGCGATAAGGATAGAGCGTAGATTCAATCCGTTCCATCCGTTATATCCGTGTCCTATCCGTGTTTAATTTCTTAATCGGCAATAGTGGTGTTCTTAAGAGCGGAGAACGGCGCTAAAGCGCCTGACTACAAACAGCCCATTGACAACTCTCGTTCAGCCATTATAATGTTCACAGGAAGGAGCAGGACGTCATGTCTTGCTCTTTTTTTATTGTTCGGGTGGGGCCAGATGCCGGTTTTGATCCTTGTTTAACGAACGACAGGAGATATTGTATCGTGGAACCAACCGAATTGTCCCCCCCGACCGACGGCCGCCGCGACTGGCTGGCCGCCCTGCTGCTGCGGCAGCCCGACCGCTTTCTGCCCCGGCTGACGGCCACCCTGACCCGCTGGCGGGCCACCCCCCGCGCCGTCCGGCGGCGCTGGCAGCGGCGCGTGGCGGCCACGGCCGCCGGCGCGGCCCTGCTGCTGGCCATGACCGCCAGCCCCCTCCTCGTGCCCACCGCCCGCGCCGCGACGATCACCGTTGACGGCACCTGCACCCTGATCGAAGCCATCGTCGCCGCCAACACCGACATGGTCAGCGGCAGTTGCATCGCCGGCAGCCCCGGCGCGGACACCATCGATCTGCAAGTCGACGTGACCCTGACGGCGTCGATCGTGAATTTCGCCGGCCCCACCGGCACGCCGCCAGTGACCAGCGAGATCGTCATCGAAGGCAACGGCCACACCATCGCGCGCGACGTCACTGCCCCCGAATTTCGTATCCTGGCCGTCATTTCCACCGGCGACCTGACGCTCAACGACGTGACGATCAGCGGCGGTCGGTTCGCGACCACTTATGCCGATGGTACCGGGATCCTGGTCTACAATGGCCGACTGGGTGTCTACGACAGCACTATCACCGACAACGCGGTCGTAACGTACGGCTTCGGCGGCGGCATCGCTAACGCTGGCGGCGATGTGACCATCGTCCGCAGCACGATCAGCGACAACCACGCCGGCAACGAAGGCGGCGGTTTGTCCCAGATTCATGGGACGGCCACCATCCACGACAGCACCTTCACCGGCAACTCGGCCGGCGACGACGGCGGGGCGATCGTCCACTATTATGGCACGATGAGCATCGTCAATTCGACGCTCAGCGGCAATTCGGCCGGTTCCGGCGGGGCTATCTACGCCGACGACCCGCTGACGATTGTCAACAGCACCGTGACCGGCAACGCGGCCGGCTCTGGCGGCGCCATCTTCACCTTTGATCCGGTGACCCTGTCCCGCAGCATCATCAGCGGCAACTCGACCACTGGCACCGGCGCGGAAATTATCAACTTCAGCACGATCAGTGCCGACGACAGCAACATTTTCGGCCACGCCGGGCTGAACAACGTCCAGGCTTTCTACGGCTTCACTCCCGGCGCGAGCGACGTGAACGCCACCAGCGACGGCGACAACATCCCCCTGGCCGATATCCTCGACACGACCCTGGATGACAACGGCGGGCCGACCGCGACCCACAACCTCGTGGCCGACAGCCCGGCCGTTGACCTGGCCGACGATGCCGCCTGCGCCGCCCCGCCGGTCAATGGCCTCGACCAGCGCGGCGCGCCCCGCCCGTTCGACGTGGCCGGCCAGGGCAACGACGGGGCCGACACCTGCGACGCCGGCGCGGTTGAGTTCCTGTCGCCCGTGCCCGGCGGGATCGACGTCTTCATGAGCGCCGCCACCGCCGGCACGACCGCCGACGGGCTGAAATTCGGCCCCCACGACGTGCTGCGTTGGGACGGCAGCAGTTGGAGCAAGTTCTTCGACGGTTCGGCCGCCGGTCTGACCCCCAACGGCCGGGCCAAGCACAACATCAATGCCCTCTGGGTTCCCGACCCTAATGAAGAAGACGTCGTTCTCTCCTTCGGCCAGAACGCCCGCTTTGTGGGCAACATCACGCCCAAGGTTGACGGCATGGATCTGGTCTGGTGGGACGCCGACGCCGAAGAGTTCAGCCTGTGGTTCGACGGCGACGACGTGGATTTGACCAGCAAGACGCAGGAGAAGATCGACGCCCTCCACGTATTGCCCGGCAGCGAATCGCCCATCGGCGGCGGGTCGTGCCAGGCCTACCTGCTCATCAGCACCCAGGGGCCGGGCCGCGTGTCCAACCAGGGCCAACCGGCCATCATCTTCAGCGGCGAGGACGTGCTCGGCTTCTGCGCCACCAATCTGGGCGATAACACCGACGGGCTGTGGACGATGGTGATCGACGGCAGCGACCAGGGCATGCCCCGCAACAGCACCACCAGCATCAGCGTCAGCGAGGACGGCAACACGCTCTACCTGACCACCCGCTCCACCTTCAACGTGGACGCGGCCACCGGCGGCCACTCGATGGTCTTCGCCTACGACTTCGGCACGGAGACGTTCAGCGGCCCCTACTTCGTGGCCGCGGACGCCGGCCTGACCCGCCACGTCAACGCCCTGCACGTGGGCGAGCTGGCGGACTAGTGGACAGTGGGCAGTGGGCAGTGGACAGTCTGTCCACTGCCCACTGTCCACTACCCACTGTCTGCCAACCGCGGAAAGCGCGCCATGTGGAACGGCTGGTAGCGGTCATAGAGCGTGACGATGACCGCCAGCAGCGATTGGAAGATGATCGTGTTGAGCCAGTTGATCGGCCGGTCGGCAATCCGGAAGAAGACGAAAACGATCAGCACGTTGAAGGCGAACACGATGGCGAAGTGGGCCAGCCCGGAGGCCACGGACGTGCCACGCCGGGCCAGGATGTGGCTGACGGCCGTGGTCGACGACACCAGCACGGTCACGTAGAGCGCCAGCGACACCCCCCGGAACACCTGCGCCACAAACAGGAGCCGCCCCGAAACGTCCTCGGCCACCGCCCCGCTGGGCAGGATATTGGCGAAAATATAGACCAGGAAGCCCACCAGGACGATCTTCTCCAGCAGGTCGCGGTCAAAGATGCGCTGGTAGATGATGCGGCGGGCCTGGGCGAACTGCTCCCGCGTCGGGTGCGGGTTGTTGTCGTCGGCCCGTATGCCCAGCCGGTAGTCCGGCGCGGGCGTGTTGCGCCGCAGAAAGCGCAAGAGGGCGTAGAGCAGCAGCGCGGCCACGGCCAGCACGACCACGATGAGCAGCAGGTTGGCGGCCAGCAGCGGCCCCCAGGCGTCCTCGGGCGTGCCGCCCAGCAGGGCCTTGATGGTGTCGGTCATGTCGTTCTGGGCGATGTGGAGCCAATACTCCTGCGGCAGCTTGACGATGATCCAGATGCCGGCCGCCGCGCTGACCACGGCCGTGCGGCTCAGCTTGCGCGGGTTCCACCACAGCTTGACCGCCTCGTACCAGATGAAGAAATATTCGAAGGTGTTGGGGAACAGCAGCAGCAACGGCCGCAGTTGCAGCGACTCAAACAGCACTACCCCCACCAACCGGTAGTAATAGAGAAAGCGGCTGACACGAAAGGCGAACAGGTTGGTCCAGTTGCGGAAGGTGGAGATGTAGGCCACGCTCAGGTAGTAGATGTCCAGCGCCTTGTCGTAGCTCTGGTAGCCCTCCAGCGGCAAGTTGGTGAAGACCTGGAAGATGGTCTGATCGACGCCATCGAGCAGCAGGCAGGCGATGATGGCCGGCAAGGGAAAGAACGGGATGAGCAGCGGCAGCAAAAAGCGGGCCAGGACAACGAGGGCGAAGATGAGCCAGTCGGCGGTGTCGATCATGATGGGCTACTCCCTGAGAATTTCGCTCGATTGTAACCCGTCTTCGGCCGCCGGCAATTACCACAACACGGCCACGTCATACCGGCCGAAGTTGGGGTCGGCCGACAGCACGCTCAGCCCCTCGGCCCGCGCCTGGGCGATGAGCAGCCGGTCGAACGGGTCGCGGTGGCCGGCCACCTGCTCAGGGCGGGGCAGGGCCATGAGTTCCAGGCAGTGGCTCTTTTCGATGGGCAGCCAGGTGATGCCGTTAATCGCCAGCTCTTCATCGATCTGGTTAATCCAATCGTCGCCTATATTCAGCTTACCAAGGCTGACTTTAATGCAGATCTCCCAATAACTGGCGACGCTGAAAAATAATTCATTCTCAGGATCGAGGAAAACAGTCTGAGCAACTGTACTCAACGCGCGGTCATCTAGTAGCCACAAAAGGGCATGGGTATCTAGAAGTAACCTCACTCCATATACTCCGCAAACTCTTCTAGTGGCGCGTCAAAATCATCGGCCATATAGAGAATGAATCCCTTCGCCCCACCAATACGACGCTGCGGCTTCTCGGCCGCCACGGGCACCAGCATCACCACCGGCTCGTCGCCGCGGGCAATGATGACTTCTTCCCCGGCCAGCGCCAGACGGATGAGCTTCGACAGGTTGGTTTTGGCTTCGTGTACGGTATATTGCATTCTTCTATCTTAGCTAACCTGCTTAGCTAAGTCAAGAGGGAAGGATTTAATTCTCTTGATCTGAATGATTGATAATCTTGGAACCCCGGCGGCCCAATATTCGTTATAGTTAGCAGCCGGATCATCACGACGCGGCCGTCACGATACCCTGTAACCTAATCAGGCCATCGATTCAATCCGTTTCATCCGTGCAATCCGTGTAAATCAGTGTTTAATTCTTTGCCCTTATAACGAAACATACCCATGAAACAACTACTCGCCCTTGTTCTCGTCATCGCTCTGCTGCTGGCCTGCGGCGTCGGGGCTGTCCTGCTGGCCCGCGGCTGGACTACCCTACGCGCGCCCGGCAACACCGTGCCCCCGGCCCCGACGGTCGTCGTCGTGCCGGCCGTAGCCACGCCCACCCTGGTGGCCCTGCCGCCCGCCCCCGCCGGCGACGACACGGCCAGCGCGCCCACGGCCGCGCCCATCAACCCCGGCGGCTTCAACGGCACCTTCAGCGGCACACTCAGCGGCGACAACGGCTCCACCGCCCCGGCCACCATCACCCTGGTCAGCGACGGCGCGGCCGTCACCGGCCAGCTCGACATCGGCCCCGGCCTGGCCCTCGACGCCGGCAATTGCGGCCTGCAAAGTGTGCCCGCCGGCAGCCAGACCGCGGCCGGCACGCTCGACCCGGCCGCCCCCAACCATCTGGAGACCAGCGGCAACATCGCCGTCAGCGGCTTCACCATCACCGTGCGCCTGGCCGCCGATCTGGCCGCCGACGGCCAAACCATGACCGCCCGCGCCGACCTGGCCCTGCCGCTGCTGTGCGGCCGGAATGCGGCCATCAGCGGCACATTTGCCCGCAATTAGGTGCTAGGGGCTAGGGGCTAGGTTCTAGGGAAGAGCGTCTTCCCCTAGCACCTAGAACCTAGCACCTAGAACCTATTCCCCCTTGTCAAGCACCACCGGCAGATACGCCTCCGGCATCAGGCCGATTGGCGTGGCGCTCGGCGTGGCCGTGGGCGCGATGACGGTCGGCGAGGGCGTGGCGCTGGGCGAGGGCGTGGCGGTCGGCGTCGGCGGCGCATCATCATAGACGGCGAATAATTCAAATTGCTCAGCCGTCTCCCGATCGGCGCGATAGATAACCCGACCGCCGTCCGGACTGATCAGAAAGGCATCGACCTCGCCGCCGGTGACCAGCGGCCCGCTCAGCTTCGTGGCCGCGCCGCCGCCCAATGGCGCGTGGTAGAGTTCCCTGGCCCCCAACGTGTCTTGATCGGCCGAATAGACAACCGAGGCGCTATCCGGGCTGACAGAGAGGCTCGTAACCTGCCCGCCGGCGACCATCGGCCCACTGAGCCTGACCGTGGGGCCGCCGATGATGGGCACACTGTAAAGCTCAAGCCGGTCGGCCGCGTCCTGCGCCGCGGCATAGGCCACCCGGCTGCCGTCGGGACTCACGCTGAAGTTACCCTTGACGCTGCCGGCCAACAGCGGGCCGTTCAGCTTCGTCGTCGCCCCGCCGGTGATGGGCACGCTATAGATCTCATAGACCTCGGCCGTGTCCTGGTCGGCCTGATAGACAACCCGGCTGCTGTCGGCGCTGAGGCGAAAACCGAACACGCCGCCGCCGCCGGCGGAAGCCAACGGCCCATTGAGCTTCACGGCCGCACCGCCGGCGATGGGCGCGCTATAGAGTTCCAGGATAGAGCCGGTCAGGCGTATGACGTGGAAGACCACGCGGGCACTGTCGGGGCTGACCACATATGAGCCGGTAATCTCGTCGCCGCCGGTCAGCGGGCCGTTCACTTTCACGGCCGCGCCGCCGGTCAGGGGCACGCTGTATAGCTCATCGATCCCATCGGTTTCCTGGTCGGCCAGATAGACCACGCGGGCATTATCGGGGCTAAACGCGACGGCCTGGAGGCTGACGCTGCCCCCGGCGACCATTGGGCCGCTCAATTTGACCGCAGCGCCGCCGGTGATGGGCACGCTGTAGAGTTCGAGCGTGTTGTCGGCCAGATCGAGACTGTAGACCACCCGGTCGCCGTGCGGGCTGAACCAGGCCCGAAAAACGTCATCGCCTTCGGCCAGCGGCGCGTTCAGTTTGATCACCGGGCCGCCGGCGATGGGCGCGGCGAATAGCTCATCGCGGCCGTTGACTTCCTGGTCGGCGGTGTAGATCACCATGCCGCCGGTCGGGCTGACCGCGACGAGATTGACGTTGCCCCCTTCGACCAGCGGGCCGTTCAGCCGGGTGGTCGCGCCGCCGGCGATGGGCACGCTGTACACCTCCTTCACCGCCGGGTTGTCCTGGGGCGCGCGGTAGACAACCCGGTCGCCGGTGGAGGCGATGTAGAAAAGGGAGACTTCCTGATCCGGCTGCAAGGCGCCCGACAGCCGTACCGGCGCACTCTGGCCGTCGGTGGGCGCGCTGTAGAGTTCAAAGGCGAAATCCGTCTCAGCGTCGGCGCTATAGACCACGTATTGGCTATCGGGGCTGACGAGAAACGTATCGACGTTGCCGTTGGGTTGCATCGTGCCGCTGAGCTTGACGTGGACCAACGCCTGAGGCGCGGCCTGCGACGGCAGCAGGGACGACAGGCAGCAGACGGCCAGTACGGCCGCCGCGCCGACGAATAGAAGGCGTTGGGCGTGGAAAGTTGGTTTCATCGGTTCCCCCCCGGGATGATGAGCTAAACCATTACTATTTGATGTCGCGAATATACGACAGTTGCATTATAACGGCCTTAATTGCCCTGACAAATTTAGCCGCCCTTCGTTCGCCAATACGGCCCAAACCCATCCACCGCCAGAAATGAAAAACGAATCGGTTTGAAAATAGTAAGCTATAATTGTGTTCATCTTATGAACCTGGGTTAGTATGAGCGACGAAATAATATTCCGCGTCCACGCTGTGCAACGCATGTTCGAACGTATGGTTTCGGAAGACGATGTCCGCCACGTCATTTTTACCGGCGAGACAATTGAGGATTACCCTGATGACCGGCCTTATCCAAGCCGGCTGATTCTCGGTTGGCGGAGTCAGCGACCCTTGCACATCGTGGCGGCATATAATACCGATGGGGGTCAGATTATCGTTGTGACCGTCTATGAACCGGATCCCGCCCAATGGACGGCCGACTTAAGAAGGAGAAAGGGATGAAATGCATCATCTGTCGCCAAGCAGAGGTTATTCCCGGCCATACGACTGTGACACTAGAGCGCGGCGGGTTGACTTTGGTAATCAAAGGCGTCCCGGCGCGCGTTTGCCCCAATTGTGGTGAAGCCTATCTCGACGAAGACGTTTCGGCGCGGCTGCTACTGGACGCGGAAGCAATGGCCGAGGCCGGCACGTTGGTCGATGTGCGGCAGTTTGTCCCGGCATAACGACGCAGCCGATTAAGCCGCCCCCCTCTTCCGCAAATACCTTAATATCCCATCCACCGACATAAACAACGGATTCGCCAGCTCATAGCTGCGAATAATCGTCGGCGACAGGTGCAGCGCCGCCGCCCGCTCCCGGTTCCAGCCGATGTAGTCGGCCAAGAGTTGCTCGCGCTCGGCTCCGGCGTGGGCGCGCTCGGCCACAAAGGCCACCGCGTCGATCATCAGCGTCCGCAGCGCCGTCAGATGGCCGTGGACGTCGCTCACCGGGCCGTAGTGGGTCGGATAGAACGTGTGCGCATCTACCTGCTCCAGCCGCGCCAGGGTGCCCAGCCACGTCTCCAGGTGGAACTCCGGCGGCGGCGCGGGCAAATCGACCACGCCGATGTGGGGCAGCGCCACCCCGGCCGCGTCGCCGGTGAACAGGATAGCCCCGCCGTGGCCGTCGCTCAGCCGGTAGGCGTGGTGGTGATAGGCGTGGCCGGGCGTGTCGACGGCCGTGAAGGTCAGCCCACCGGCCGCGATCGTGTCGCCGTCGTAGACCGCCGTCACCCGTTCGGCCGGCGCGGCCAGCATTTCGCCCCACAGCGGCCCCATGTTGTCGCCGTAGATGCGCGTGGCGCTGGCCAGCAGCTTGGTCGGGTCGATCAGATGGGGCGCGCCGACGTGGTGAACGTACAGTTGCGCCCCCTGCTGGGCCCACCAGCCGGCCGCCCCGGCGTGGTCGAGGTGGATATGGGTCAGCAGCACGGCCCGCACGTCAGCCGGCGCGAAGCCATGGGGCGCGAGCGCCACGGCCAGCGCGTCGAGCACCGCCGGCAGCGTGGAGCCGGGGCCGGATTCAACCAGCACCGGGCCGTCGGGACCAATCAGCAGGTAGACGGCCGTTACCTGGGGCATGCCCTGGAAGTGGGTATCAAGGATGTGGAGTTTCATAATCCCTCTATCTTTATTTTATCCCGATTATGGGTGCAAACAATTTCAAAGAAATTACGAATTACGAATTAGGAATTACGAATTTCGTAATTCCTAATTCGTAATTCGTAATTCCTAATTCTCTTTGCCACAGCCACACGCCGCCATGCCGCCAATACCGCTCATGCCCGCCCCGCGCCAGGAAGGCCGCCTTAGCCGAGTTGTAGAAGAGGCGCTGGTGCGACCCACCTACCAGGTGCGACCCACTTTCTGAAGTGGGTTGCACCTGCCCATCATTCCCCACACCCCCTACTTCCCTTCGCCCCTTCGCGCCTTCACGTTTTTCTTCCCGCGGTCGGTGGTCAGTCGTCCGCGGTCGGTGGTCAGTCGTCAGCGGTCGGCCGCCATCCCCATTACCCGTCATCCCGTCATGGAACAGGTCGGTGATGGCCCGATTGAGCCGCTTTTGGCCGCCGCGGGGCAGCGTGGCGTGGGGGCCGGTGTATTCGTTGGGCAGTTGCCAGGCCAGATAGACCGCGCCGGGGCGACCATAGCGCCCCTTCGTATCCCGATAATGGAACAGCGCCCGGCCGCGCTGCCAGGCCACCTCGTGCTCGTCCACGGCCGCCAGGCGCGGGCCGAGAGCGATGGCGCTGTGCCGCCCCACGGCCGCCCGGCGCTCATAATTGCGCTGGCTATTGCGCGACGCGCCGGATAGTTGACATAACGTCTCGCGGGCGATGGGGCCACGGGCGCGCCGTTCGCCACTGAGCAGATCGTGGCCGGTGCGCCCGCTGTGAAACGCCGCATACAGATGCGCCCGCGCCTGGCCGATGGTGCCCGTCAGCGCGCCCACGGGCACGGCCACCGGCGACCCGCCCAACCGCGCCACGCCCAGCCCCGCCGCCACCCGCGCCGCCGCCTGGAGCCGCAGCCACTCCGTCCCATCTCGCCCCCGGTCGCGCTGCCAGAACAGCCCCTCGCCCGCCGCCAGCAGATTGGTCAACTGCCGCCGGCCGCAGATGCGCAGCGGCGAGCCGTCGCCGCTCAGCAGCCGCAG
>CXWJ01035732.1_pt1 | contig 11227 bp, 11 predicted proteins | sample 590841 | NCBI WGS metagenome assembly CXWJ01 (sample SAMEA3498367, study PRJEB10139) | wastewater metagenome | biome: wastewater treatment plant; material: activated sludge | place: Austria | collected 2015-01-21 | reverse complement strand
CTCGCAATCCGCATGAAGTGTGTTGATTTTCTTGACCAGCGCGGCGCCGGTTAGCGCCCCACGGCTTGACGGTTTCGCTACTAAAGCTTTAACTGACATTCGTTCCTCGCTTTCTTGCCCGCCGGCCGCTGTCGCTAAACTTGGCCGCGCGGGCATTTTCACGGGGTTTAGTAAAACTCGATCAGATTTGTTGCCGGCCGGCGCCGACGTCGGCGCGGTTGTTCGATAACTGGCATGGCCGTGCGCAGCAGCTCGAAAGCTTGAACCGCCTCGGCCGTGATTCGCCAATGCGGCTTACCGCCAAGCGAACGCGCCACGTTGATGGCCTGTAGCTCGCCGGTCTTGATCCAGCCCAGTACCGTGTGCTCGCCGACGTGGAATCGCTCGCCGAGCTGTTTGACGCTATAGGTCATCGACTGACCCCCTGCGGCTTGAACCGCACTTCGACCCCCAAGCGGCGCAGCTCGCGAATCGCCTCGGCAGCGCGTTCGTGGTCTTCACGCTCGCGCGCTTTTTCAAGGCGGACGAACCAAAAGACGGGACTATCCCGGTACTCGTTTTCGGCGGTTGCTGTTGTGGTGCTCATACCCTAGGGCAGGTGTAGCCAGGGTGTAGCCACCAAAAACGAAAAAAGCCCTATGAAAATAGGGCTAGAAAAATTTTGGGTGTAGCCAAAAGTGTAGCCTAAAAATCGTTCGAATCGGCCTGCGATGGCCTCTTCGAATCGGGGCGATATTTGTCTCGACCCGCAGCCAGTGCTTTCTTAGCCAATTTGTAATTAACCATGTTCGGCTTAAAGAGCGCTTCCCGGCCGCACCCAATATGCGCCGCAACTTGTTTGTCGGACCACTCCGGATGCGCTACCTTGGCCGCCACGGCCCGCTCATCCAAAGACAAACTATCGCTTGGAACTAGACTTGGCGTTTCTCTCTCATTCTGAACCGCTCCAATCGCCGCCGCCGCCGTTGTCAGCAACTCAAACACTTCGCCGTCACGAGAGCGGCTCTCGCCGCCCAGCAGCACGGCCGCCCGCAGTAAACTAGCCGCGGCCTCTTTGTTTGGAACGTCTTTGGCCGCTGTTTGGATTTCCTCGGCAAATTGTTCCCGTCGTCGCATCGCTTCGCGAATGTCGCCGTCAAGCTGCGCTTTCCCTGCCGCCGACATACCGCCTTCCGTGCCGTTCCATTCGTCCGCACTCACTTTGACTTGCAGGCCAAGTAAGCTATCAAAGCGCTGGCGGTCGGCCTCGATAGCGCTCGCCAGTTCCAGTAGCTTCGCTTGTATCGTTTCGTGGTTTGTCACTTCGCACCCCCTTCCAGTTGTGCAAAGAGCCAGTTTCGAACGTGCTCCGTCACGGCCCGCAAGCGGTCGTCACTCGGCCCGGTTTCATCGTAGGCCGAGAGCATATCGTGCGCGGCATGACCCATCAGCGATCGCACCGCGTCGCGGTCGCCGCCTTGTAGGCCGATCGTCGCGAACGTGTGGCGCAGGCTGTAATAGCCCAAGCCCTTGCGGCCGTTGATGCCCAACTCTCGCAGCAGCTTGCCAAACGCCTCGGTGAGGCCATCGCGGTGACTGGTGGTCGTGCTGACAATCAGCCGGCGCCGGCCTCGATTGAGGAACACACAATCGGCGTCGGCCTCGTCCCGAGGCTTGGGCCGAAGTGGCGCGGCTAGCTTTATCGCCTCGACCGTCTCAGGCCACAACGGCACGCGCCGTGGCAGGCCGGTTTTCACGCGCGGGAAGTCGAGCCAGCCGGTTTTCAGATTGAGGCGCTTGTGCTCCAGGTCGGAAACGTCGCGGTTGCCGAGGCCTGCATTAATCCCCAGCAGCACGGCCGCCCGCAGTTGCGGGTTAGGGTCAAGGTGAAGCTTGACCCGTTTCCCTTTCTTCTCGGCCGTAATCTCTTGGCCGTCGAGCGCGTCGAGCATCAGGCGAATTTCGCCGGCCTCGAAAAGCTTCTTAGCGCTGGCCGCCTTATGCTTGCGCATCACCGATTTGCCCGGCTTGCTGAACGCACTGCCAAAGACCACGGGGCGAGTGAGAAGCCCATTCTTCGCCGCGTGGCCGAACGCGGTACGGATCATTTGGACAAACTTGGCCAGCCGTGCCGGCCCCCACTTCCTTGCCATGTAGGCCCGCAACGCTTCGAAGTCATCGGGCGCCAGGTCATCGACTAGCCGCGTCTTGCCGAACTTGGCGACGACAAGATCAGTCGCCTGCTTGTACTCGTAAAAACTGCGAGGCGATAATTCTTCGGCCTCTAGCTGCCGCGTCTTGGCCGTCAGGAATCGATTGCACAAGTCGGCAACTGTCAGCCCATCGGAGTCGATGCGCGGCGTGCGGCCCGCGTGAAGATCGTCGGCCTGTAGCTTGTAAGCACTAAGCGCGTCTTGCCACGTCTCACCGTCAACGCGCTCGAGCACGCCGTCGCGAACTCGGCCCCATCGACCGAAGTAGTGAAGCTTGCCGCGGACCTTCTTTGCCCAGTTGCCAGATGGGTGCGCGTACAAAGGAAAGTCTTTGTACGGTTTCGCAGGGCGGGTTGACGTTTTGCGGCGCCGTCGTTTGCGTGTAGAATTGCCGTTCACGGCATCGACTCCTCTGCTAAAAGTTAAGTCGGTGTCAGCCCCATCCGGCGCGAACCGGGTGGGGCGATTTTTAGATGAACGGTAGTATAAACGGTAGTATACGGGTTGAAAAGAGGGGTGCTAGCAAGCCTCAGAAAATGCAAAACTATCGGTAAATACAGTGTTTTCGGCCGAGTGGCGGAATGGCAGACGCTACGGACTTAAAATCCGTTGAGGGGTAACCCTCGTGCGGGTTCGACTCCCGCCTCGGCCATTGGTTTACCTTTGCTTTTTGCGTTGTTCGCATCATCACCATTGCATTCTCAAAGTGAGTATTCTTATAGATAACGGTATCTGAATCAGTACCCATCACAGATCAGAGCGAATTGGCATAACTCCAGTATCCTCACCAACCTAAAAGTCACCTGCACAGGTGGAAAAGAGTTGGGGATGCTGGCTCCACAAGGACATCATGGACATGGGCAATGTACTTGATCCGCGGTACGATGAAGTGCGATCCTTGCTGCGAACGATAGGGCCTGTGATAGTGGGCATCGGGCTGTTGTTCATGGTNNGTTGTTCATGGTCGTCGGCGCCGTCAGTTTTTTCTCGTCGCTAAACTCATTCGAACCTCCTAAACATTTTTGGTGCATGTTCGTCGGCATGCCCCTCTTAGGATTGGGGTTGATGATCTCGAAATTCGCGTACCTCGGTGCTGTGACGCGTTACATGGCGGATGAAGTGGCGCCCGTTGGCAAGGATGTGACCAATTACATGGTAGCGGGTACCAAAGAAGCAATTCGCGACGTGGCTATCGCAGTCGGCGAAGGCTTTTCCACCGGCAGCGGCGTGCGAAGCGCTCGCGCGTTGCGATGTCCGACTTGCGGCACAGACTATGATGCCGCCGCCAATTACTGTGATCGGTGCGGCGCGCCGCTACGGACCACAAAGCACTGTGAGAAGTGTGGCGCGATCAACGATGCACACGCTCGCTTCTGCGATCACTGTGGCAACGCCATTTCATGAATCCATTCTACGGCCGCCTGTTGTTTGTTTCGGTCGGCGTACGAATTCGCGAACTGCTGGTGGCGGCCTCGGTCATCGCCGCCTTCGCGACGGTTGTGTCGTTAGGCGCACGCTGGTGGTGGCCGCTGGAACTATGCACTCATTTTCGCGTGCACTGCTTCGTCGGACTTATGATTGGCGCCGCGATTTGCGTTTGGACCAAGCGACGGAAATTGGCGATCACCTTAGCCCTCGCCGCGGCCTACAACCTGGCGCTGATTGTGCCCTTGTATGGCTCGGCAAATACAATTGTCGACTCAAAGGGGCGCGCCGTCCGCCTATTGCTCGCGAACGTACATGTTCACAATCGCAAATACGCCGCTTTATTACAGCTGGTTAAGGAAACATCACCAGATATAGTGCTGACGATGGAAGTCAATTCAGATTGGGTGAGTGCGTTGGAGCCGCTATCGGCCGAATATCCACATCATTTGAGCCGACCACGGGCCGACAGCTTTGGCATCGCCCTGTGGAGCCGGTTACCAGTGGATCGACTTACCGTAGAATCCATCGGTCCCGCGGAAGTGCCGTCGATCGTCGCTCATTTTGATCGTAGCCTCGATGGCTCGTTCACGCTAATCGGCACTCACCCGCTGCCACCGATGGGTGCGGAGTACGCGTCACTACGAAACGAGCAATTACACGTGTTGGGAGAATTCGCTGCCGGCCGATCTGAGCCAACGCTCCTCGCCGGCGACCTGAACATTACATCCTGGTCGCCGTTTTTTCGCGACCTACTGACCACTTCTGGTCTGCGCGATTCACGGATTGGATTTGGGATTCAACCCACCTGGCTGAGCCAATTTGTGTGGATCGGAATTCCGATCGATCACGTGCTGGTGTCGCCGGAGATTGTCGTCCTGCGCCGTATCGTCGGCCCAGACATAGGGTCGGACCATCGGCCGGTGATCATCGATTTTGTTGCGCCCACTTCTAACGATTCCGACGGGCACGAATAACGCCGATTCTCGTGATTCACTTGGCGAAATTATCACCCGCGACGCGTGCCACCACGTTTGGTCGTCATGCAGACGTCAACGACCTTCCCTTCGTCCGAAAGCGCCACATGAAATTGCTGCGGACCCTCGATGCGATGGACCGAGAGGTGATAGTTCTCATCCGTGACGGCCAGATAAGGCCGCGTATCGGCAGCAACCGGCTTGCGAAGACGGCCCCAGGAGCCATCCCCTAAATATAGCACGCCTTTTTCGTTCGGGCTGCCATCGAGCATCGGCCGAGTTCGTTTGTAGGTATGGTCGTGATGCTCGAACACCGCGTCGATATTATAACGTTCAAACAACGGCACCCAATACTTCCGGCTTTCGGATCCGGTGCCCGGCCCTTTTTCTGTATCAGAAAACTCCCTATAAGACGGGTAGGAAGGCACATGATTGAATGCGAATACATTTGGACAATCCGCTCGCTCTTTCAACGTCTTCTCAAGCCAATCGGTTTGAGCACCGCCAATCGGCGATGTATGGCCTGAATCCAACAGAATGAGAGACATGTACTGGCCGATGTCAAGGCACGCATAGCCAGTGTCGGTAAACAGACCGTCAAAGAAGGAATAAAAGAAGGGCGCTTTCTCGCGGGGCTGATCGTAGGATCCATCCACATCGTGATTGCCCAAACAAGCCAATAGCGGGACGAGTCGCCGATCGCTGTCGCGAAGGTCCAATGAGTAGTTATCCAAATACTGGAAAAAGACGTCTGGATTTTTTGCATTGTCGTAGGCAATATCACCCCCAATCACCACGAACATTGGGGCTTGCTTGGCAGCCAGAAAATTGCTTTGTCGCGCATGGGGACCAATTCCACTATCGCCACCCGAGACGAATTGAATTGCATTGGTCGGCTTGGCAGGCATGGTGCGAAATCGCAGTTCTTCCGAATCCAAACCAACGCGAAACACGTAATCCGTGTCGGGCTCTAAGCCTGTGAGCTCAGTGCGAAAAATCCAACGATCGGTCATGGGAAACGACCGCTTCGTGTTCTCCTGCTGCCGCCACTCCTCGCTCCCTTTCTTGGCGTACCAAACGGGGCGCTGCAATCCGTCTGATTCCGCACCGACCCATTGGACGGTCATCGTGGTGGTCGGATCACGCTGCCAAGTCAAAAAAAGTGCGGTGGGGCGAAACGTGGGCAGCTCCGCGAACGCGGGTCGTGTCAGCGGTGCGTCTCCAAAGGCAAAATGGGCGTAGCCACCGGCCAAGGCAAAGGAAGTCGCTTGTAGGAATCGCCGACGATTGAAATTGTTCATGGGAGGGAGGAGTGTGAGTTTCAAGTGGACGTGCCGACGGCTCGGAAAAATCGTCAGCTAGGGCGAGAGAAACAGCATGCCATCTGCGTCACCCCATTAAGGAGGCTGGGGTCCTCGAATCCAACCGGGGCAGGCCGTCGCTCAAAGGCGACTCTTGCATTTTACCCATGACGTGTGGGTGGTCGCAATCTTTCCGGACTGACGAGGGAGGACAGAAACCCTAATGCGGCAGCGCCGACCGTGTAAAAAAAAGCGAGTGGGACGATCACTCAGGATCGCCCCACTCGAGAGTTTGCATGGCCAGAAATATTAAAAAAACCGTGAATAACGCAGGGCCGCTTCAGCTAGGCTTGGCGGAGCCACCTGCGTTATCGAACCGACGTTTCCTCGTCCGACCGTTGACCGACATCCAACGAATCAGGCTCTTGCGACGTCACCGATTCCGTACCGTCGTAGGTGGTTTGTTTGGTCAATTTGCCATCTGTATCCCACCAACGCCAATCGCCAATAAGGGCGCCTTCCTGGTAATTCCCGATGGACTTCTTCTGACCGTTGTCGTGGAACCAAACCCACGTGCCTTCTGGCAGATCGTTCTTGTATTCACCGCTGGTCTCGGTCTGTCCGTTTTCGTACCAATACGTGAATGTTCCGGACTTCTTGTCGAACTGGTAGTTGCCTTCCTTGCGGGGTTTACCGTTGGCATACCACGACTTCGACTCGCCATGTCGCAAATCCTTGCCCTGGGTCGTGTATTCGGCAAGCTTCAAGTTCCAAAAGTCGTCGGCTGACTTTTGCACGGTCGTCGCCGCCAGAAACATCTCTTCCGATTTTTTCTGACGTCCATTGGGATAATGGGCCGTTTTGGTCACGATTTTCCGTCCATCGACATACGTCGCCGAACGTTCGAATTCATTGGTCTTGCTGTTAACTTCCATCACATCGCCGACCGGAACACCTTCGTCAAAGGTCGCCTGACGGAACATTTTGCCGGTGGGGAGCCAGGTGATCATCGTTCCATGTCGATGACCCATTTTGAACGCCACTTGAACAACTTTGTGCTTGTCGGCATCTTCGACGATCCAGTCGCCGTCCATCACGCCGTTAATAAAGTTCGCCTGGGCGACAAACGGGGCCTTGAATCGCTTATAGGGAAACTCGTTCAGCAAAGGCGCGTCATTGCGGCCAAAATAGCGGGTCCACACACCCACGCGCTGGCCCATGTCGTATTGGCCTTCGGCACTAATGCCACCTTCCGTGGTGAACATCTTCCAAGCACCATGGTTCACATAGTTTCCATCGCGGTCGAGAACGACGCAGCGCTCAATCCTCACATTCCCGTTCGGAAAGCGTTCGCGAATGACTTCGACCGTGTTCTCACCATTCGAATCATTGAGATGCGCGTATGAGGAGGCATCGTCCGCTTCGTTCGCTTCCGTGGGTGCGTAGGATTCCTCGGTGATCCAGTTCGGGTTCGTCTCCGCAAAACCGACGGAGGGTAAAGCCCAAACCATCATGGCCATTGCGATAGCGCACCTGGCGGTGCTCAGTTGAGAAATCAAGCGAGTCATCCCTTTACCTCGACTACGAATCCATGGATTGAAGAGTACCAACGACTCCGCCACGGTCATTACTAAGTCGCGGAGGTCTCTGTTTCCATCGGTTGTGAGGGCAAAGGGTCTTTGGTCCACCGCCAAAAAACGGCAAAGAGACTCAAGAATTGTCGTACAAAGAATGCTGGCGCGACGCGTTGACTGCCAGCAATCGTAGCAGTGATAGTGCCTCTGCGGTGCGTAGGCGCAAGGAAGTATGGATTGCGCTTGGGCGAGTCCATATTAGGAGGTACCTGGCGTTAGAGAAGAGGCCCCAGGAAGACGAAAATACTTCCACGCCTTCAATGCAAGATCAGACGCCTCCTGAAGCAACTTCTCCAAATGGAATTAAGCGATAATAAGATTACCGACCGCGTTTGTTCCAGGCGTGTCAAAGCGTCGGCGGTCTCTGGGGGATCAAACTGGCAGAATTCATCCACCGCATACCGGGCCATTTTGATTTCAGCAGAAGTTTCAGAGAGGTGCGGCTCGAGAACAGCCAGTTGCTCTCGCAATTCCTGCTTCCAAGTCTCGAATTCATGTGCGCAATTATTCACGGCATTAGACTCCGACAGGTAATTGAATTCATGGCTCGCTTCCTGAGGTGAGCAAATCACAGGCCAAATGTCCAATATCTAACTTTTTTGGCTTTTTGGGGGATTGAAAAGGGCCACAAAGATGGCCACCTATCCATCACCAAATGACCATCCTTGGCGCAGTAGGGGGCGGAGATAAAATAGCTAAGATAGCTGTCGGGTAAGCGGTGACCACCTAGCCTCAAAGACAGGATTATCTTGCAGGCAACACAGCAGATTACACACTGCGGCGGATTTAGCACCGAACATAGCTTTCTGCGAATTCCGCTTTGAATGAGGCTCTCCATGACTGGCCTTTCTGCTGACGAACGAACAGCCGCGACTACCAAAGCAGACATCGTCCGGCTCCATGAGTTTGAACATTGGCCCGCCAGCAGGCTATGGCCGATGCTGGTTTTGTCCTTAGTTCTAGGTACGATGACCAGCCTCCTCCCTCTCGCATATTGGCCCCTTTTATTGGTTCTGTGGCCGGCGATGGGGACCGTAATTTTTGTATTCTTGCTGGCCTTTCATGACGCCAGCCACGAGCGACTACATCCGGTACGCTGGATGAACGAGGCCTATGGCCATATTGTAGGCTCGCTGATGTTCATTCCACTGAACGTTTTCCGCTACACTCACGCGCGTCACCACGCTAACCTCGGCGCTCCCAATGATCCGGAACTGTGGCCGTTTAACCTCCCAGAGATTTCCCGTTCGATCCGCGTCATGGCGGCGTTTGGCGAGCTAGTGTTTGGGGTTTTTTACACGCCGCTCCTCTTTTTTCGTTCCGTCGCCGTAGGCCAACTTTCTCCGCAGGAGCGAGCGCGGATCGTGCGCGGCTATGTCGCCTGCTTCGTCACATGGGCGGCCATCTTTTCCATCGTTTATTATTTCGACTTGTGGCGGCTGTTTCTCATCGCGGCCGTCGTACCGATGATGATTTCCGGCCAACTGCAAAGCCTGACGAAGTTCACTCAGCACTTGGGACTTCATGGCCACACGGTCTTAGGGCTTACTCGAACCGTTGATGATCGGCGTTTGGTTTCGGAGTTGATCTCTTCCGCGATGTTCTACGGCGACTACCACGGCACGCACCATCGCTACGCGAAAATCCCGTACTACAATCTCCCGCCAGCCACGCCGTTTGCGTTGGCAAATGCTAAGGAGGAGTGCCCAGTGTTCCCCAACCGAACCAGCGCACTTGTCGCTATGCTGCCTTGTCTAGCTGATCCCAAAATCGGCCCGCAGTGGATCAACAAGATGCTCTAAGGGAACCAGCATCTATGAGCCGACGTGTGGCGCTTTGCTTCCCAATTAACGAAATTGAAAAACGCGACAATAGCGATTTTCAATGAGCTGCTAGGCGCGCTTGACTTGCGCTACTGAACGAGTCGCATGTCGCTCGACATAACAATACAATTGTTGAGTAAGTCCACATCGTGGACAGTCGAGCGTCACGTACAATCCGTCAAACTTGAACACCGTTTCCGACGGCGCGACGTCTGCCTTCATTCCACAGCGTTCGCAGACAACTGTTTCAAGTTGAGACATGCGCAACAGCATACCAAACTGCCCAAGCTAGAAACAGCCACCACTATTCCCCCCTAAACTACCGACTTCTACCCGCTTGTCGGACGCAAGATTCTGAGAATTAGGAATCCAGTCACGAGTTTGCTATACGGGGTGACACGAACAACGCTACGAACTACGCGGGGGACTCATTCCGTTTAGTAGCGAAAAGTTATTTCGGCGTAGGCACGATTGCACAAGATGTCCATGCTCTCAATAACAGACCAAGGCTTAGATCGACTATTACCACCTCGCGCGGCGAAAACATCCCGGCCCCGCTTCCTGGTGCTCTGTGGCGTTCCTGCGAATGATCCAGGCTAATCGGCAGCCCCTGGCGTACGTCAATGTGACTCGGAGGTTTCGCGAATAATCGGGCTTTGCCGCCCCCTAAAGACCCACTATGCCCAAGGCTTCCAGCGTCATTTGACTTACAATTAGAATAAAATTACGATCTAGACTTCGGTTTCTTCCTAATTGAATCATTCTCAGCGGGGCGCTATCCCCATGCACCAGACGGTGGAGCAGATTGCTTTCAACGCCTTAATTCTACAAGGCGATTGCTGCTTCTTTCTCGTCTTCAAGGAGCTGAAACCACTCTTCTAACCCTGAAGGATGCTTAGATGGATTCGCACCGCCAAAGACTACAGAATCCTCGTCAAGCCTTAAATCGTGCTGGTTTCACATTGGTCGAATTGTTGGTAGTCATCGCCATCATCGGCATCCTCGTCGCATTGCTCCTGCCGGCTATCCAAGCGGCGCGCGAAGCCGCCCGCCGAACTTCGTGTTCCAACAATTTACGACAGCTTGGATTGGCGCTTCACAACCATCATGATTCGTTGGGAAGTTTCCCTGTCAGTAATTTTTTTGGCGAAAGCAAGAAACCGAACCTCGCCTACTACTGGGGTGAATTGCCGCAGCTTCTCCCATTTTTGGAAGAAACGTCGCTCCACGATTTCGTCGATTTCACCAAGATACCAAACGACTCAAGAAACTTGACAGCGATTAAAACACCCCTTGATGTGCTGACTTGCCCTTCGAGTCCGTATGGTAGGGAGCTCGGCTATCAAGAGACCTGGAACACCACATCCAAAGAACGAACTGCTGAAACCAGTTACGCAACCTCGATTGGCGATTACCGAAACGCGACGGGCACGAAAGGCCCCGGCGCCCCGGCAGCATATGAGTTTGGAAACGGTCATATCCCGCCCCGAGGCGTTATCTCGCGCTATGGTTGGTCGGCGAAGTTTAAGAACATTACCGATGGCACCTCCAAGACGTTTGCCATTGGCGAAGTGGTGGGCCATTGGTGCATCAATCAGGATTTTGCCTTCCAAGCGTTCGCCACCACCGCCCATCCGATTAATTTCAAAAATGACGCATATCTAGCTCTCGGAAACATCGACTATAACGACCAACCCACAGATTTGAGATGGAACTGGGCAATCACGTTTCGCAGCTTGCATCCATCTGGCGCTCACTTTGCGATGTGCGATGCTTCAGTGGCTTTCGTCACAGAAGATATTGATCAATTCACTTACATGGCGCGCGCTTCCCGAGCTGGAAACGAAGTGGAAGGTTCGCCCACCGTTAAGTAGG
>CXWJ01000380.1_pt1 | contig 11227 bp, 10 predicted proteins | sample 590841 | NCBI WGS metagenome assembly CXWJ01 (sample SAMEA3498367, study PRJEB10139) | wastewater metagenome | biome: wastewater treatment plant; material: activated sludge | place: Austria | collected 2015-01-21 | reverse complement strand
TTCACTTTCTTCCTCTCCTCCTCTTCCTCCCCCTCATCATCATCGCTTCGATCCACGCGGCGAACGGTTCGGGCGGCGGATAGGGTTGCACATCAAACGATTCTTTTTCACACAACGACAACACGCGGTTCGCGGCTTCGAGTCCTGTCACGCAGGCGCGCTCCAAAAAGAACGACGGGTTTTGGAGCCAGACCCAATCGCCCGCGCAGAAAAAATTTTCCCACGGCGTGTCCACTCCGAGATGCGTGCCGCGCGCGCCCAACGCGGGCAAGGTGTGAGTCGCGGCATTGCGTTGCAGATGCGGCTTGATGAGGTGTCCCTTCAGTTCGGGGAAGGCGCGATAAAAATCGGTCAGCACATTCGTTAGCAAGACGGCATCCGACTGTTTCAATACGTCTTCAGGTCCATACACGTGGACTTCGATGCACGCGCCGCCTGTTTCATCGCTCCACTTGCGATACTCGTCATAAATTTTATCGAGCCAGAAAAAGTTGTGCATCACAAAGTCGCCGCTGAAGATCCCCGCTTCGGGATGTTTGCGCGGCTGTTTGTTGAACCATAAACGAATCACTGCGTGACCCAAACCTTTGGGGAAGAAAAAGCCGTCAGATGCGAAACTGCTGCGGATGACCGAACCAGCCGAAGGTGAGTCGGAAGCGAGGATGACGAAGCTGGACCGAATCGAAGAGGGACCTTCGTCCGACTCGTAGTGAAGAGTCCAATCATCGCTTTTCTCCACTCGCTCCGCTCGCTTCACACGCGACTTGAACCTGATCTCGCCTCCGTGCTGCTTTATCTTCGCTGACAGTTTTTCGCAGACATCGCCGCCGCCGTTGGGAAGATATTCGAAGCGCCACGCGTCGCGCCGCATGACCGTATAAAAACGGAGGAAGGCAAGAAACCCCGCGAGCGGAACATCGTCGGGATTTGTGGACAAGCCGTTACGCGTGAGACCAAAGAACAACGCGCGGAACGCAGGACCCCAACGCTTGAGCGATTTGCCGAACGTGAGACCTTCGAGCGGCTGGTCTTCAACGAACGGATCAATGCCGATGGACATGAGAAGCGTGCCCCACACATGGAACAGCGACGCCCAATCGCTAGGGCTGAGCATCCACATAAATTTTGGATGGAATAGTAACGTGATGTAATGAAGCGGCGCGGGCAACGGGCTATTGCGGATCATCGAGCCGATGTTCACGCGCCCGATAAAGTTGTGATGACGATAGATCCATTGCTCGTCGTTCGCAGGGATGAGGTGGTCAACGACCCCATGCCTTCGAAGCATAGACTTGAGATTCAAATACGACGACCACACGCCATGCACGCCGTGTTCGTTTGGAAATTTCCACCCGTTGATGTTGATCTCTTCTTTGCCCGATAATCTTCCGCCCGCGCGTTCGTCGGCTTCGAGGATCAACGGCTTGAGTCCGCGTTCGGCGAGATGGAGCGCGGCGGTGAGTCCCGCCACTCCTCCACCGATGATGACTGCGTCGTAATGATCGTCCATTGCGGGGATTATATGTGATTTTCATCCATTGCAAACTTGTCGTGATGAAGTATCATTCTGTTTATGCCCCACAAAAAAGCGGAACACAACGACGTGATGCAAAACCGTGCCTCGTTGACGCGCTTCGCATGGCTATCCATCGGCGCGGCGGTGGCGACCATCGCGCTGAAAACTGTCGCGTATTATCTAACGGGTTCGGTGGGCTTGCTCTCGGATGCGATGGAGTCGCTTGTGAATCTCGTCGGCGCGGGGATGGCGCTGGGCATGTTGATCATCGCCGCGCGCCCCGCAGACGAGAGTCACGTGTATGGTCACAGCAAAGCGGAATATTTCGCCAGCGCGACGGAGGGATTGCTCATCCTCGGCGCGGCGGCGGGAATCGTCAGCGCGGCGGTTCAGCGGTTGTTGAATCCACAGCCGTTGGAGCAATTGGGGCTGGGATTGGGCGTATCTGTTTTGGCGTCGGCGATCAACTTCCTAGTGGCGCGCAGGCTGACCGTCGAGGGGAAGCGGCGTAAGTCCATCACCCTTGAAGCCGACGCGCAACATCTGATGACCGACGTGTGGACGTCTGTGGGAATCATTAGCGCGGTCGCGATTGTCGCGCTCACGGGTTGGACGATCCTCGATCCGTTGATCGCCATTGCGGTGGCGTTGAACATTATTTGGACGGGGTTCCACCTCGTCAGCCGTTCGGTTGCGGGGTTGATGGACGCGTCTCTGCCGCCCAAAGAATTAGCGTTGATCGAAGGCGTGATGACGAAGTATCGCGCGAAGCACGTGGATTTTCACGCGTTGCTCACGCGTCAAGCCGCGGCGCGGCAATTTGTTTCAGTACATATGCTTGTGCCCGGCGAGTGGACGGTCCACGACGCGCATCACATCGCGGAGGATTTTGAGTCGGATATTCGTAACGCGCTCGGCGGCGCGGTGACGGTCTTCACGCATCTCGAACCCGTGGAAGACGAACTCTCGATGGAAGATATGAATTTAGATCGTTGAACAATTTGGGCTCTACCATTTTTAACGTGACAACGCTTTTCAAACACAAAGGGCACGACGGTCACAAAGGAAAAGCCCGTGAAATCAAGGCTCTTTTCCCCCTTTGTGTACTTGGTGTCCTTTGTGTTAAGGCTCTTTCCCATTAATTACGGGAGAGCCCCAATTTGGAGGTATTCATTGCCACAATTTATCACCGATAGTTTGATCGCTGGAATACTCGCAAGTTTCGCCTGCGGGCTGGGCGCGTTGCCGCTTGCCATTAAGGGACTCGATGTTCAGAAACACACGGGCATCGCTTACGCCGGCGCGGGCGGGCTGATGTTCGCCGCGTCGGTATACAACCTCATCCTGCCGGGGCTGACGCTTCAATCCGCATCCCTTCCATTGAACGAAGCCGCAACGGTGGTCTTCGGGATTTTGCTCGGCGCGTTATTTTTATCGCAGGCTGATCGTTATTTATCGCCCGAAAGACTCAAACAGGCGAATTGGAAGAAGTTCGGAAACAAGGCGCAACTGTTGATCTTCATCGCAATGGCAGTTCACAGCATCCCCGAAGGAGTGGCGGTGGGGGTCGGATATTCTTCGGAGGCGGTATATTCCAACAACCTTGGAAATTACATCGCGCTCGCCATCGGCATTCATAACATCCCCGAAGGACTCGCGGTCGCTGTGCCGATGCGCGCGGCAGGCGCGTCGATCTGGAAGTGTTTTTGGGCGGCGTTCTTCACCAGTCTGCCCCAGCCAATCGCCGCGGTCCCTGCCGCGTATATCTCGTGGCTGTTCCAGCCCATCATGCCCATCCTGATGGGCTTCGCCGCGGGAGCGATGATCTTCCTCGTCACCCTTGAACTGATCCCCGAAGCGTTACATTCCTCCACGCCGATCAAAGTGGCTTGGGCGTTCATCATCGGGTTCTGCGTGATGATCCTGGTGCAAGTTTTGCTCTAACAAAAGACATAACCGCCTTGCTAACCAAAGACCGAATCTACTTCCCCAACCTCAACGGCTTGCGCTTCATCGCCGCGCTGCTCGTCATTGTGCATCACATCGAGCAGATCAAAGACATTTATGGATTGCCGAACAATTTCTCCTCGTCATTCATTCAGATCATCGGCGAACTCGGCGTCATCCTCTTCTTCGTCCTCAGCGGATTCCTCATCACGTATCTCTTGCTCGAAGAGGAAAGTAGAACGCAGACCATCGCCGTTAAAAATTTTTATCTCCGAAGGATCCTGCGCATCTGGCCCCTCTACTTTTTCATCGTCTTCCTCGCGCTCGCCGTTCTACCGAACGTTCCGATGTTTGTTCTGCCCGACTACGGCAAGGCGGAAATTTACAAAGACCTCTCTGCAAAAATATTTTTATACGTTTTCTTTCTGCCCAATCTCGTCTCGCCGCTTCTCGGCGTCGTGCCGTACGCATCGCTGACGTGGTCCATCGGCACGGAGGAACAGTTTTATCTCCTCTGGGCTCCCCTGCTGAAATTCGTCAAACGCTACCGAATCGCGTTGATGTTCGTCATCGTGTTCGGATATTTGCTCTTCGCCCGCGCCCTGTTCTCAGACCGCACGAATTTTCTCGTCTATAAATATGAAATCAACGCTTTCTGGCAATCGTTCAACATCCCCAGCATGGCGATCGGCGGATTCTTCGCGCTCCTGCTCCATTCCAATCATCGCGCGCTGAAAATTTTTCTCAACAACTATCTTTTCTATTTCGCGCTCGTCTTCACATCCATCATGTTGTATCGCGGCGTGTACTTTCCGCACATCACGGTCAACGATCTTCCGTTCCCGTATCTCTACAAGGAATTTTATTCGGTCTGGTTCGGCATCCTCATTTTGAATTTCGCCGCGAATAAAAATATTTTTCTTTCTTTGGAAGGAAGACCGATTCGCTATCTTGGCAAAATTTCATACGGACTCTACATGTACCATCCCATCGCCATCGTCCTCGCGCTTCAGACGACGGGTTGGCTTGGTTCGCCTTCGGACGCCTTTCTCTATCCCCTCACCTTCGCATTGACGATTCTCCTCGCGGGCGTGTCGTACAAATATTACGAGTCGTACTTCCTCAATTTCAAAACGAACTACACCAGCATCAAAAGCGGAGACGTGAACACGTAGGGACGTACCTCTGTGTCCGCCCTGATAGCGATGATCGTCAACACGACGAGGGAGATGAACGTTGCAGGTTGGAGGGAATGCGAATCTGGTCGTGTTGAATCAGCCGAATGTGCTCGAAGCCCTGCGCGAACATTCCGCGCCGAGGGTTGTGGTGAGTCATGGAAAGGTAGTTGACCAAACCAAAATGGAGTCAATGTGGAAACAATAACCTGGGACGAATTCGCCAAAGTCGAACTGCGCGTGGGACGGGTGATCTCTGCCAAACCTTTCTCCGAAGCGCGGAAGCCTGCCTACATCCTTGAAGTGGATTTTGGCGAGGAACTCGGCATCAAGAAATCGAGCGCGCAACTGACGGCGTTGTACAAACCCGAAGAACTCGTTGGGAAACTCGTTGTCGCGGTGGTGAATTTCCCCAAGAAGCAGATCGGTCCGATCATGTCGGAGTGTTTGGTGACAGGTTTCGCCAACGAAAACGGCGAAGTCGCGCTGTGCGTACCTGATAAGTCCGTGCCGTTGGGGAGTAAGTTGTTTTGAGGCAAGAAGCGGGGTTATAATTTCAGCAGTCACTATAATATATGGCGGTATACATAGTCCCCTTCAGGGGAACGTCCCAAACGAGTTAGGATGTTATGCCGTCGCCGTATAACTCCTAGTTCGGCGGCAAAAACCATAGAGACAAACCTCAGCAGTATATGATGAAAATCTCGTTTGGATGTTTTTGGCTGGCAGGGTTATTACTTCTAACTGGGTGCGCATCTACGTTTTTCACACCCGCACCTACAGTATTTGTTACAACAGCCACGCCAGAAAAACTTCAGTTAGTAAATGGCAGACTAAATGCCTGCTTGTTGCTCACCACTTCAGAAATCGAAAGTGCTTTAACGACGAAAACAACTCCTGACCCATTCGCCTTTGATGGAGGCACAGGCTGCCGATACGATTTCAGCGCTGAGGAATCTCCTGCCGTTGTCGTGTTTGTTTACAATGAAATTACGGTGGAATCATTGGGCTTACAATGGACAGTGGATGATTGGTTTGAGATAGAAAAGAAAAAGAATTTAGAATTTGCCACCCAAGTAAGTCAAGTTAAGGTCGAAGATGTCTCTGGGCTGGGTGACAAAGCCTACTATAGAGATGGACGTCATGTAAACCTATATATTTTAGAAAATGGGATTGAGTATGTATTCACTACTACAACGCCAGAGTATGGAGGGAAAGGATCCCTTCCAGCAATAATTTCTCTGGCTAAGATAGCATTGCAGAGAATGCCATAATTATGTCTTTTGAGAAACTTGTACCGAAGCAAAGTCTATCTCATTGCCGCCGAACAAAGCGTACTAAGAAACAAAAACACGGGTGGTTTTTAAGCCAAATTCAAACTCCCCATAACCTAAAAAAGGCGTCAAGACGGTTTGCAAAAAAACGACGCCGAGAAAGACCCCTCGGTCTTATTCGGCATGAACGACATGACAAACTGCTATTTATTCTTCCACACCGTAAAATCTTTCAAGATCGAACCGCCAAGAAATTCACGCAAAATCGAAGTCTCTGGCACGAGATTCGGGTCAAGCGGCACGAACCATTCGAGGAACGCGAGCAGGCGTTTGGCTTCGATGAATTCGGGCGTGCCGAATTGCACCTGGCGGAGCAGAGGCTCGGCGAGCGATTTCAACGCCGCCATTTCATACACCAACGCAGAGTTGAACATCACATCCGCATTTTCTTGATTCGGGAAGATATATTTCGCTTCGCCGCGCCGCACCGACTCCCAGCGCGAGATAGTCTGCGAGGCGGTGTAGCCGCGTTCACGCGCGTCGCGCACGGTGCGCCTCAGCAGGCGCGTGTCGGTGGTAGAGACTCGATTATGGCGATCCAGATTCAATTGCGTCAGAGCCGAGATGTAGATGCGGAACGCCTCGCCGCTGAGACTAGGCGGTATGAGTCGCGGGTCGAGTCCGTGAATCCCTTCGAGGATGATCGGCTGTCCGCGCGCGAGGCGGATGATCTCCCCCGCCTCCCGCAACCCGGTCTTGAAGTTATAACGCGGCAGTTGGACTTCATCGCCATGAATCAATTTTTGCAAATGATCGGCAAGCAACGCAAGGTCAAGCGCTTCAAGCGCCTCGAAATCGGGTTGGCCGTCTTCGCCGAGCGGGGTATGGTTGCGCGACAGAAAATAATTATCGAGTTCCAGCGGAAACGGTGAAATCCCCAGCGCGAGCAATTGCACGGTAAGGCGCCGCGAAAATGTAGTTTTCCCCGCGGACGATGGACCTGCAACCAGAATCACATGCGCGCGATCGATTCGATCCGCAACCTGACCCGCAATCTGTGAAAGCCGCTGTTCGTGAAACGCCTCCGAAACCATCACGATCTCATCGCCATGACCCGATTCGATGGCATGGTTCAACGAGCCGACATTCGAAATGCCAAGTTTCTCGAGCCAGCCGCCGTATTGCAAAAAGGTCGCCAGCAGTTTCGGGTATTCGAAGGTCGGCGAAAGTTCATTGGGGTTCCGCCGACTCGGATACAACAAGGTAAAGCCATCGCCAGCGGGGACGAGATCGAACCAGCGCAAATACCCCGTAGACGGAACCATGTAGCCGTGATGATAATCCATGCGTTCGTTGAGACTGTACAGTGTGAGATAAGCCTTCTTGCGATATTTCAACAACTGCACTTTGTCTTCCTCGCCGCGCGCCAAAAAATAATCCATCGCCTCTTTCAACGGAACTTCTTTTCGCGCGAAGGGCAGGTCGTCTTTGACAAACTTTTGCATCAGGACCTTTAACACACCCAGTTCAGAGATCGACAACGGCTCGCGCCCTTTCACCTCGCAATAAAACCCGCCGGTGGCAACGGAATGGTCGATGAACAACGTTGCCAGCGGATACATATCCGCGAACACCATCTCCAGCAAAAATGTGAGGGAGCGCCGGTAGATGCGCGTGCCGTCCGGCGTAGACATGGTGACTGGGATAACGCGCGAATCCATTTCGACGGGGAAAGTTAATTCACGCAGGTTGCCATTGACCACCGCCCCAACAAGTTGCGAATCATGGTCGATCACAGATAGAAAATCCCCCACCATGCTCCCGCGCGGGCCAGCGATCACGCGCCCATCGGGGAGGTGGATTTCGACTTCATGTCTAGGGGAGACAAGATTGAATTCTTTCATCTTTATTCTTTAATTTCCGTCAAAGGTCAACCTGACTTTCAACCTTCGGCTTTCGACCAGAATTTCTCAGGCTTCTTTGCAAACTCATCCAGCGGAATCTCTTTGCGGACCAGCGCGAGCAGGGTTTCGGTGAGCATTTTATTCACAGGCGTTGGCGCGTTGAATTTTAAACCAGCACGGACAACCTCGCCATGCAGATACTCCACTTCGCTTTTGCCGCGACCGGAGTGCAAGTCGATGTGAAAGGATGGCATTTTGTTGCCGCGTCCCGCTCCTGCCGCGCGGCTGAGGAACGGTTTCGAGAGCCACAACGGAAGCCGCGTTGCAAACGCCAACGCGCGCACCGGCGTGCCGGGCAGGTCAACCACTTCGATGCCCTGCGCTTCCATCACGGCGAGACATTCGCGCAACATCTCAACTTCCAATTGATACAATCTGCGATTCGACAGAACTTCGGCAGCGCTCATATCCAGAATCGCTGAACTCGGGTTGGCGATCAGGTTAGTCAACAGTTTCGACCATTTCATCGAAGCCGCATCATCGAACAAACGCGGGTTGAGCAGGGCATTTTCAAAAGCCACAAGCAAACCCGGAACAAAGGAATGTCCTTTTGCAATGCCGATGCCGCGCAGCTTCTCAAGAACAATATCGCCCGGTCCGCGTTTGCCGACGGCGGTGGTCACTGTGCCGTAGATCACTTTCTCTTGGCCGACAACTTCCGCAATCGCTTGTTCATTTGAAATACCGTTGGACAAACATAAGATTGGCGGCATTTTATCCGCGTAGGGCTTGATGGTTTCGAGCGCGGCAGAGGTGTCGTACGATTTCAAGGCAAAGAGGACCAGGTCGAAGGGTCCGTAGCGAAGCGCGTCTTCCATGGAAGAAACAAAGACCGCCGAAGAAGAATCCACGCGAAAGGCGTCTTTCGTCTTTCGCCTTTCATCCAGCGTAAGATCGAGTCGCAATCCGCGCTCGCGCAGTTCGTTGATTTTGGCGGCGCGTTCGAGAAAAACCAGCTGGCTCCCTGCTAATGCGAGGCTGCCGCCAACGTACGCGCCGATAGCGCCCGCGCCAAACACCAGGACTTTCATACGCGCGTTGATGTGAATTGCAGTGTCGGGAGTAGCCAAAGAGATTTCCTATTTCAAATTCTGCGTGTGCGCGCGGTCGTTGAGCGCATCGATCACCCAACGATGCAAATGAGGTTGATAGATCACGCGCGCGAAGGCTGTGTTTTCGAAGCGGAAGCGCACGCCCGAGGGGTCGGCATGATGCGCCACGCCGACGATGGCGTGCATGAGTTGATTCAACAGACCGCCATGCGATACGATGAGATAACTGCCAGCGGGGCGCTTCAACAAATTATGCAACGCCTGCCCCGCTCGTAAAAATAATTCCCAATCGCCTTCGCCGTCGCCGCCGATCGAATCGTACGGGGTAACGTAAGATGGTCTTGGTCGTTGTTGGACTTCGGCAGGCGTTAACCCCTCCATCTCGCCAATATCGCGCTCGAGCCAGATCTCGTCCAGTTCAAGTTTGACATCCAACGCGGAGGCGACAATCTCAGCGGTTTCTTTTGCGCGTTGCAACGTGCTCGAAATGGCGAGGTCGAATCTCGCGCCTTCCGACTTCCAACGACGCGCCAACGCAACTGCCTGCGCCTTTCCGCGTTCGGTCAGCGGATAATCAGACTGCCCCTGCCAACGCGACTCGGCGTTGCCGGTCGATTCGCCGTGACGCAAGAATACAAATTGATACACTGGTTTTAGAGTCGCGCTCAATCTACTCCTCTTTCTTCAATAAATAGACGGGTCTGCGTTTTACTTCCTGGAAAATATACCCGACATAAACGCCAATAAAGCCTAACAAGATCATGATGATTCCGCTGGCAATGAGCAGAACCGCCATCAACGAACTCCACCCGGGGGCAATCACCTGCTCGGTATTCTTTGTGACAGACAGCCAAATCACCCAACTCAACTGCACAGCCGCCAGAGCAAAAAACACCAGCCCCGAACTCAACCCAATGTACAACGGGATCAACGAGAAGGAAAAGATCGCATCTGAAGCGAGGCGGAACATTTTGCCCAACGAATATTTCGAACGCCCCGCCACGCGCGGCGGCTGGTGATACGGCAGGATGACACTGCGAAACCCCATCCATGTGATCATGCCGCGCAGAAAACGATGAAACTCGGGCATGGCTTTGAGCGCATCCACCGCCTGGCGCGTCATCGCGCGGAAGTCTGCCGCGCCGGCGATCATTTGCGTTCCGCTGATGGTGTTGATGAAACGGTAGAACGTATCCGAAGTCCATTTCTTGAAAAACGTTGGTTGCGCCTCCGCGGCGCGTTGCCCCTGCACAATATCGTACCCATGCCCGATCAACTCGATCATTTCGGCGATCAACTCCGGCGGATGCTGACCATCGGCATCCATGCTGATGACAATATCGCCGCTGGAGTGATCCAGCCCCGCGGTGAGCGCCGCCTGGTGACCGAAATTGCGACTCAACGTGAACACGCTCACGCGCCGGTCAGCCTGCTTCAGCGACTGAAGCGACTCCGCCGTCCCGTCGTCTGAGCCGTCGTCTACGTAGAGGAAGCGAAAGTCGTGCGGAAGCGCATCCACCACGCCGCGAATCTGCGCGTGGACTTTTTCGATCACCCCCGCTTCGTTGTAGACAGGAATGACCAGGTCAACTTTGTATTTGCGCTTTTTTGTAGGCATCAAGACGATTCTACCCCATGAAATCAATCATGCTTGCACAGAGATTCTGCCAGCAGATCGCGGTCATATTCGGCAGGAGTCCCAGTGAGCGGTTTTAGCCTCTGGCAGATGCTTTGATATGTCTTTTTATCCACGCGGATGAGTAACGCGATGCGCTTTGCCATCTTCTGATCGCCAACATGGATGTAGGCTTCGAGGGCAGGCAACCATTCCGATACCTCATAAGGCTGATAGCCCAGGGCAATAGCCTCATCGGCGAATTGTGCCGCGCTCTCCCAATCCTTGCGTTGGCGGGCAAGGTCCATTTGTTGGTAGAAATAACACCAATCGTGGCTGGGCTCATCCCCAAAAATTTCACTCGGGGGAACAGCCTGCGCCCCGGAGGGGTCGATCAAGTTCGCGTCCGAAAATGAAGCGAGGCGTTGCACATCCAGCCGCTCTTGGGCGGTCAGTTCCGCGCGCGCGCCATCGATCACATGCAGGCAGGAAAATGCCGAAGGCTGTGTCACCAGTAAAAGTTTGGCGTAATCGCGCTTCACCATTACCGTTCCGCGCACGAGCCGCTCCTCCTGCGCCCCGAGAACCGCCTCAAGCCACAGATCATCGTACATCACCTGCCCCGCGATTTTCAATTCCTGGCGCGGGTGATACACAAGGTTGATCGGACTCCACACTTCGTAC
>CXWJ01017459.1_pt1 | contig 11230 bp, 8 predicted proteins | sample 590841 | NCBI WGS metagenome assembly CXWJ01 (sample SAMEA3498367, study PRJEB10139) | wastewater metagenome | biome: wastewater treatment plant; material: activated sludge | place: Austria | collected 2015-01-21 | reverse complement strand
GACCTCGACGGCACCTCGCGGCTCTCGGTGCACCTGAAGTGGGGCGAGCTGCATCCGCGGACGCTGCTGGCCGATCTGGGCCGTCGGCAGAGTCGGGGGGCAGCGGTCTATCGCAGCGAGCTGGCCTGGCGGGAGTTCTATGCCGACGTCCTCCTCCAGCGGCCCGGCTCCGCGCGTGACTACCTGCGGCCCGAGTTCGCGCGGATGGCCTACGACGACCCCGGCGAGCGGTTCGCGGCCTGGCAACAGGGGCGGACCGGTTACCCGATCGTCGACGCCGGCATGCGACAGCTGGCCGCCACCGGCTGGATGCACAACCGGGTGCGGATGATCGTCGCGTCGTTCCTGGTGAAGGACCTCCACGTCGAGTGGCAGCACGGCGCGCGCCACTTCATGGAGCATCTGGTGGACGGCGACCTCGCCTCGAACCAGCACGGGTGGCAGTGGGTCGCGGGCTCCGGCACCGACGCGGCGCCGTACTTCCGGATCTTCAACCCGACCACCCAGGGGCGCCGGTTCGACCCGGACGGCGACTACGTCCGCCGCTGGGTGCCAGAGCTCCGGGCGGCGGCTGACCCGCACCTGCCGGGTTCGGTGGACGGCTATCCCGCACCCCTGGTGGACCACTCCGCGGAGCGCCACGAGGCGCTCGCCCGCTACGAACGGATCCGGTCATGAGAGTCCTGTTGATCCCCCAACGGTTCTGCGGACCGCCCCGATCCGGCAACGGCGGCTGGACCTCGGGTGCGATGGCCGAGCTGGTGGCCGCCGAGCGCCGCGCGGCCGTCGAGGTGACGCTGCGGCGGCCACCGCCCCTGGAGCTCGCGATGCCGGTCGAGGCGGACGAGGACCGCCTGGTCGCCCGGCTGGAGGACCACGTGGTGGCCGAGGCCCGGGCGGTCGACGACACCCTGGTCGCGGTGCCACCGGTCCCCCTGGAGGTGGCCAGGGCCGCGGAGTCGACGTACGCCGGCCATCGCTCGCACCCCTTCCCCACCTGCTTCTCCTGCGGTGTGGACCGCGAGCCCGGCGACGGGCTGCGGATCTTCCCCGGGTTCGTCGCCGCCACCCGGGTCGCAGCGACCTGGACGCCGCTCGCGAGCATGGCCGACCCGGAGCGGCCCGAGCAGAGCACGGTCCCGATCACCTGGGCGGCGCTGGACTGCGCGAGCGCGTGGGCGGCCGACGTGGCCGACCGGCCGATGGTGCTGGGTCGGATGACCGCCCGGGTCGACGCCGTGCCGCACGTGGCCGAGCCTCACGTCGTGGTCGCCGAGGTGCGCAAGACGCGGGGCCGTGCGACGCTCACCGCCGCGACGCTGTATGACGGCGACGGTCGGGTCGTCGGGCGCGCGGAGCACACCTGGATCGCGGTGGACCCCGCCAACTTCTGAGCGGTGCGGTGGTGGTTTCACCATGGGATGAAGGTCAACCTGCACTTCCCGTTCCGAGCTCGGCAAGGGAAGTGCAGGTTCGCCCACATCCCATGGTGAAACTCCGACCTCAGCAGCGCGGGGCGCCAGGCGTGGGCGGGAGAACCACAGGTGAACCGGTGGTTCTTCACTCCCCGGGGCATACAGCCGCGGAGAAGTGACAGAACCACCACTCCCCCTGTGAAACCGACGACCCAAACCCCGGTTGACGTTGGGCGCCGGCTGCCGAAGGATGCTCGGATGGCCGATATGAACGATCCAAAGACCCCGTGGTGGCGCCACGCCGTGGTCTACCAGATCTACGTCCGGTCCTTCGCCGACAGCAACGGCGACGGCATCGGCGACCTGGCCGGCATCACCGCACGGCTGCCCTACGTCCGAGGTCTCGGCGTGGACGCGGTCTGGCTGACGCCGTTCTACACCTCGCCCCAACGCGACCACGGGTACGACGTGGCCGACTACCGCGACGTCGACCGCCTCTTCGGGAGCCTGGCGGATGCCGACCGGCTGATCGCCCGCGCCCACGAGCTCGGGCTGAAGGTCGTCGTCGACCTCGTGCCCAACCACACCTCGTGGGACCACGCGTGGTTCCGCGCCGCGCTGGCGGCGGCTCCGGGGTCACCCGAGCGCGGCCGCTACCTGTTCCGCACCGGTCGGGGCGAGGCCGGCGAGCTGCCCCCCAACAACTGGGACTCGGTGTTCGGCGGACCGGCGTGGACACGGGTCGGCGACACCGACCAGTGGTACCTCCACCTGTTCGACACGAGTCAGCCGGACCTCGACTGGCGCAACCCCGAGGTCGGCGCGATGTTCCACGACGTGCTGCGCTTCTGGCTCGACCGCGGCGTCGACGGGTTCCGGGTCGACGTGGCCCACGGCCTGGTCAAGGAGGAGTCGCTGCGCGACCAGGTGCACGGCGCGGCGGTCGAGGTGCACGACCCCGATCGTTTCCAGGTCGGCTCCCATGAGCCGGACGAGCCGATGTGGGACCAGCCAGAGGTCCACGACGTCTACCGCTCGTGGCACCCCATCCTCGACGAGTACTCCGCCATGGCGGTCGCCGAGGCGTGGACGCGCAGGCCGGAGACCACCGCGGCCTACATCCGCCCCGACGAGCTGCAGCAGACGTTCAACTTCGCCTGGCTGCTCGCCGACTGGGACGCCCAGGCGTTCCGCGACGTGATCACCTCGACGATCACCGCGACCCGCTCCGTGGGCGCCTGGCCGACCTGGGTGCTCAACAATCACGACGTGATCCGCAGCGTGACCAGGTACGGCGGGGGAGAGGTCGGCCTGGCCCGTGCCCGCGCGGCGATGCTGGCGACCCTGGCGCTGCCGGGCGCGGCGTACCTCTATCAGGGCGAGGAGCTCGGCCTGGCCGAGGTGGACGTCGCTCCCGAGCACCGCCAGGACCCCGCCTGGTTCCGCACCGGCAAGCCGGGTCGCGACGGCTGCCGGGTCCCGCTCCCCTGGGCCGGCGGCGCGCCGCCGTACGCGTTCGGGCCGGGACCGGGTGCGCCGTGGATCCCCCAGCCCCCGGACTGGGCCGGCCTGACCGCGGAACGCCAGCAGGACGACCCGGCCTCGACCCTGGAGCTCTATCGCCGCGCCCTGTCGCTGCGCCGGAGCTTCGCGCACGACCGAGGCGGCGACGAGGTGGAGCTCTTGGCGCTGGGCCCGGCCGTGCTCGGGTTCCGGCGGGGCCGGCTGACGGTGGTGCTCAACTGCGGCGCCACCGACGTCCGCCTCCCGGACGGGGAGGTGCTCGTGGCAAGCGGACCCCTGCAGGGACGACGGCTCCCGGCCGACACCGGAGCCTGGCTGCGCGACTGAGCATCGAACCATCGGCCGGCGGGGACGCGGGCCGCCCCCGGGTTAGGGTGACGCCGTGGCTCCCGACTCACCTGCTGTCGCGTCGCGGCGTCACCAGGTGGTGGCCGTGCTGGGCAGTCCGGACCCGGAGGCCGTACGCCGCCTGCTCGCGGCGAGCCCGGGGCTCACCCTGCTGGTCGACACCCCCCGGCTGCGGGCCTGGGCAGGCACCGGCCTGACCGGCTGGCGGGCGGGCGAGCGGCAGGGCTGGACCTGGGCGTCGCCGGCCCCCGAGGTCCGGCCCACCGGTTGGGAGTCGGCCGCCCGCGACGCGCACGCCCCGGGGATCGAGGTGGGCCCCGAGCGCGGCGTCGTCCACGCCGACGGGTTGGCGCTCCAGGACGTCTATGCGAGACGGCTGGGCGACGCGGTCTATCTGAGCACGCGGATCACCCCCCTGCTCGGCCTCGACGAGTCCGCTCTGACGGTCGACCTGGCTGCCTGGGCGGCCATGCTGGTGATCGGCGCTCCCGTGGGATCGGCGACGCCGGTGACCCAGGTGCGTCGGCTCACCGCGGGGGCCGCATGGACGGTGTCCCCCGACGGTCGACTCGACCAGCGCGTCGCGACCCCTCCCTGGGAGGACCTCCCCGAGCGTCCCCCGACACCCGCCGAGATGACCGACCTGGTGGCCGAGGCGATCCCGCACGGGCCCGAGCCGGTCGTGGTGACGCTCAGCGGCGGGTGGGACTCGCGGGTGCTCGCCTCCCTGTCACTGCGTCGCGGTCACGCCGTGGAGGCCTGGACGACGTACCAGTTCCACCCGCGAGAGAAGGACCTCGTGTGGGCCCAGCGGGTGGCCGAAGCCCTCGCCCTGCCCCAGCGGATGGTGGTGCCGAGCGGGCGCGACTGGGCCACACACCAGGCGAGCGCTCGGCGGCGCGTGGAGTTCCAGACCTGGATGCACACCTGGCTGTTCGCCATCGCGGAGACGCTGCGCACCCAGGCGTTGCCGGTCGTCGACGGCGGGTACGGCGACGCGCTGCTGCGTGCGGACATCGCAGGCCGGGCCGCGGCCAGCGGGGTGCCGTGGCCGCAGCTGCAGTACGCACGCTCGGGCGGGAAGCGGCTCGAGTTCGTGGCGCCGGCCGTGGCCTCCGTGCTGGGCGATGCCGTCGCGGCCTCCTTCGACGAGGTGGCCGCCCCCGTGGCCGACCACCCGAACCGGATCACCCTCCTCCAGCTCCTGACCCGACAGAACAGAGCTGTGACCGCAGCACCGCGGCTCCTCGTGGGTCCAGAGACGGAGGTGTGGATGCCGTTCACGCACCCCCGGGTGTTTCGCGGCGCGATCGCGGTCCCCCTGGCGGACAAGCAGCACCATGCCTACTACCTCGAGATGCTGCGCACCTCCTGCGGTCCGGAGCGCGACATCCGCTCCACCAACGACCGGGGCTCGCTGGCCCAGAAGAAGGCCGGCTCGTTCCTGCCCTCCGCCCTGGTCGCCGCGCTGATGGGACAGGTGCGGGAGAGCGAGCGGGCGACGGCGCTGCTGGGGCCGCTGCTGAGCGAGGCCCTCCTCGCCCAGGACGGCGCGGAGTCGCTTCGGCGGCGACTACGGCCGGCCGACGTGCTGGCCTGGGCAGCCATGCTCGCGGACTTCGAGCACGAGTACGCCGGCCGGCTGGACTGGTCGGGCTGGCCCGGCTGAGGCTGGGCCGACTGAGACCGGCCCGGCTGAGGCCGGATCCGCCGATCCTCGCCGTGCCTCGGGAACGCAGCGACCCGCAGGCGGCGGCCTCTCGGACGAGTCCGGGGGGCCGGCTCCGGGGGACGTGCCCGGATCGCCTGCGGGTCGGGTGACTGCGGTGTATTCGCCAGCGCGTGGCCCAGTCGGAAGCTCGCGCACCGCTCGGGTGCTGCTAGCGGGCAGCCACCTCACGCGTCCTGAAAGATTCCATCCGTCGGACCACCTCCTTTCCCGTGTTCCCCCACCGTAGGTGCCGGTTCCGGGTCTCTCAAGCGGTTTGCTGTGTTCAACCAATTGGTTGACAAAAACGGAGAGCCTCGGTCAGGATCGACCTCACCCCGTCCTCCGATCCCGAAGGCTGGCCGATGGCCCTTCCTCACGTTCCCGCCGAGCGGCACCGCGTCGTGGCGGAGAGGTTCGCCGCGTTGACCCGCGCCGTGAGCGACTGGGACGCACCGACTCCGGTGCCCGCGTGGGCGGCGCGAGACGTCGTCGGCCATCTCCTCGACTGGTTCGCAGGGTTCCTGGAGTCGTCCTCGGAGGTTCGGCTGCCCGACGTACCCCCTCATGCGGAGGACCCGGTGGCCGCCTGGCGACAGCGCTCCGACGACATCCAAGCCGTCCTCGACGACCCCGAGACCGGAGGTCGACGGCTCACCAACCCCCACCTCGGGGAGCTGCCGCTGGCCGACGCGATCGACCGGTTCTACACGACCGACGTCTTCCTGCACTCCTGGGACCTGGCCCGGGCGAGCGGCCAGGACGACTCACTCGACGAGGACCTGGCCACCGAGCTCCTCGCCGGCATGCAGCAGATGGAGGAGGCGCTGCGCGCCTCCGGCCACTACGGTCCCGCGGTGGAGGTGCCCGGGGACGCGCCGATCACCGACCGGCTGATGGCGTTCATCGGCCGCGACCCCGGCTGGCGCCCGCCGTCCGGCTGAGCCCGTTCCCACCGGCGGGACCGGTCAGGCGACGGCCTCGTCCTCGGCGCCGGCGAACTGCGAGCGATAGAGCCGTGCGTAGGCTCCGCCCGTCTCGAGCAGCTCCTCGTGGCGGCCCTGCTCCACGATCGCGCCGTCCTCCATCACCAGGATCAGGTCCGCGTCGCGGATCGTCGACAGCCGGTGGGCGATGACGAACGACGTACGGTCGCTGCGCAGCGCGTTCATCGCGTGCTGGAGCAGCAGCTCGGTCCGGGTGTCGACCGAGGACGTGGCCTCGTCGAGGATCAGCAGCGCCGGCTCGGACAGGAAGGCCCGCGCGATCGTGACCAGCTGACGCTCGCCGGCGGACAGGTTCGACCCCTCGTCGTCGATCAGCGTGTCGTAGCCCTCCGGGAGGGAGTGGACGAAGCGGTCCACGAACGTCGCCCGCGCGGCCTCGAGGATCTCCGCCTCGGTCGCGTCCGGTCGCCCGTAGGCGATGTTGTCGCGGATCGACCCGGCGAACAGCCAGGTGTCCTGGAGCACCATCCCGATCCGCTCGCGCAGCGCGTCCCGCGGCATCGCCGCGATGTCCGCGCCGTCCAGGGTGATCCGTCCGTCGTCGACCTCGTAGAACCGCATCACCAGGTTGACCAGCGTGGTCTTGCCGGCCCCGGTCGGCCCCACGATGGCCACCGTGTGGCCGGGGTCGGCCACCAGCGAGAGGTCGTGGATCAGCGGCCGGTCGGGGTCGTAGGAGAACGACACGTTCTCGAACCGCACCTCGCCCCGATGCGTCCCCTCGGTCACCGCCTCGTCGACGTCGGGGACCTGCTCCTCGGCATCGAGCAGCTCGAAGACCCGCTCGGCCGAGGCCACCCCCGACTGCAGCAGGTTGGCCATCGACGCGACCTGGGAGAGCGGCTGGTTGAACTGGCGGGTGTACTGGATGAACGCCTGGACGTCGCCCAGGCTCATCGTGCCGGAGGCGACCCGCATGCCGCCGAGGACGGCGATGACGACGTAGTTGAGGTTCCCGATGAAGAACATCACCGGCATGATCAGGCCGCTGACGAACTGGGCCCCGAAGGACGCCCGGAACAGTCCGTCGTTCTCCTCGGCGAACCTCGCCTCGACCTCGGCCTGACGGCCGAACACCTTGACCAGCGAGTGCCCGGAGAAGGTCTCCTCCACATGGGCGTTGAGGGCGCCGGTGCGGCGCCACTGGTCGACGAACATCCCTTGCGAGCGCTTCATGATGGTGCCGGCGACCACCATCGTGATCGGCACGGACACCAGCGCGACCAGGGCGAGCAGCGGGCTGATCCAGACCATCATCGAGATCACCGCCACGACGGTCAGCAACGAGGTGAGCAGCTGGCTCATGGTCTGTTGCAGCGACTGACTGACGTTGTCGATGTCGTTGGTGACCCGTGAGAGCAGCTCGCCCCTGGGCTGCTTGTCGAAGAACTGCAGGGGCAGCCGGTGGATCTTCTCCTCGACCTCGGCGCGGAGGTCGTAGATCGTGCGCTGGACGACGTCGTTGAGGAGGTAGCCCTGGAGCCAGCCGAGCAGGGACGCCGCCGCATAGATGGCCAGCACCCAGCCGAGCACCACGCCGACCTGGCCGAAGTCGACGCCCTGACCGACCACGACGTCCATGCCGGACACCATGTCGGCGTACTGGTCCTGGCCGGCGTCACGAAGCGCCTGGACGACCACGGAGGTCGGCGTCCCGTCGGGGAAGCCCTGGTCGCCCAGCATCGAGCCGATCAGCCCGGAGAAGATCAGGTTGGTGGCATGACCGAGGACCTTGGGGCCGAACGCCATCAGCGTGACCGACACCACGGCGAGGGCCACGACGAGGCTCGCCTTCACCTTCGACGGCCCCAGCCGACGCACCAGCCGCTTGGCGGACGGGCCGAAGTCCATCGCCTTCTGGCCGACCATGCCCCCGCCGAACGGGCCGCGCCCCGGTCCGGGGCCCTGCACGATCCGCTCGGTCCGCTTCAGCTCCCCGCCCGCGGGCTGCGCGGCCTGCGACGTCGCCTGCTCGCTCACGCCGCCTCCTCCGCGCTCAGCTGGGAGGCGACGATCTCCTGGTACGTCGGGTTGCTCGCCAGCAGCTCGTCATGGGTCCCGGCCCCCGCGATCGCCCCGTCCTCGAGCACCAGGATCAGATCGGCGTCGCGGATCGTGGACACCCGCTGGGCGACGATCAGCACCGTCGCGTCGCGGGTCACCGGCTTGAGTGCCGCCCGCAGCCTGGCGTCGGTGGCCAGGTCCAGGGCGGAGAACGCGTCGTCGAACAGGTAGATCTCCGGCCGGCGTACGACGGCGCGCGCGATCGCGAGCCGCTGCCGCTGCCCGCCGGACACGTTGGTCCCGCCTTGGGCGATCGGCGCGTCCAGCCCCTCGGGCAGCGCCCGCACGAAGTCCTCCGCCTGCGCGATCCGCAGCGCGTCCCAGAGCTCCTCCTCGGTCGCGTCGGGCCGGCCGTGCAGCAGGTTGCTGCGGATCGTGCCGGAGAAGAGGAAGGCCCGCTGCGGCACCAGGCCGACGGCGTTCCAGAGGACCTCGGGGGCGAGCCGGCGTACGTCCACGCCGTCGACCCGCACCTCGCCGCCGGTCGCATCGACGAGCCGCGGCACCAGGTTCACCAGCGAGGTCTTCCCCGCGCCGGTGGACCCGATCACGGCGACCGTCTGCCCGGGCTCGGCCCGGAACGTGATGTCGGACAGCACGGGATGGTCGGCGCCGGGGTAGGCGAACGCCACGTGCTCCAGCTCGAGGCGCCCGCGCACGCCGGCCGGCGCGACCGGCTCCTCGGGCGGGCGGACGGAGGACTCGGTGTCGAGGACCTCCATGATCCGGTCGGAGCTGACGGCCGACCGCGGCACCATCATCAGCATGAAGGTCGCCATCATCACCGACATCAGGATCTGCATCAGGTAGGACAGGAACGCGGTCAGCGACCCGACCTGCATCTCGCCCGCGTCGACCCGGTGCCCGCCGAACCAGAGCACGGCGACGCTCGACACGTTGACGACCAGCATCACCAGCGGGAACAAGGTGGCCATCCATCGTCCGGTGCTGAGCGCGACGTCGGTCAGCTCGGCGTTGGCCGCCGCGAAGCGCTCGCGCTCGAGGGGCTCGCGGACGAACGCGCGCACGACCCGGACGCCGGTGATCTGCTCGCGCAGGATCCGGTTGACGGTGTCGATCCGGCCCTGCATCAGCCGGAACCCCGGGACCATCCGGCTCACCACGAAGCCGACCGCCAGGAAGAGCACCGGCACCACCACGGCGAACAACCAGGACAGACCGAGGTCCTCCCGCATCGCCATCACGATGCCGCCCACCATCATGATCGGCGCCGCGATCGCCATCGTCGCGGTCATCTGCACCAGCATCTGCACCTGCTGGACGTCGTTGGTGGTGCGGGTGATCAGGCTCGGCGCCCCGAACGTGTTGAGCTCGCGTTGGCTGAAGGCGCCCACGCGCTGGAACAGGTCGCGGCGGACGTCGCGCCCCAGGGCCATCGCCGACCTGGCGCCGAAGTAGACGGCGCCGACCGAGCAGAGCACCTGGACGACCGAGATCGCGAGCATCTCGCCGCCCAGCCGCCAGATCTCGCCGGTGTCGCCGACGGTGACGCCCTTGTCGATGATGTCGGCGTTGAGGCTGGGGAGGTAGAGCATCGCGACCGTGCTCACGAACTGGAGCGCCAGGACGGCGGCCAGCCAGGAGCGGTACGGCGCGAGGTAGCGCCGCAGGAGGCGGAGAAGCATCAGGGTTCCTTCGTGGCGGTGGAGGGTCGAACGGCCGAGACGGCGACGCCGTGGACGAGGATCTGCGCGACCTGCGCCGCGGTGAGCGGGGGGTCACCGGTCATCCCGGGGTGGTGGGCGCCGAAGACCAGGCTGCGCAGCGCGAGCGCGGCCGTCCGCGGGTCGACGGTGAGCTGGTCGGCGTACGCCTCGAAGACGGTGGTGAGCCGGTCCAGCAGCCGCTGGTTGGCGCGGACCACGAACTCCGGGGGCCCGTCGGGCATCTTGTGATGCGGCAGGGTGGAGAGGTGGTGTCGCAGCACCATCAAGATGGTGCCGACCCGGCGCATGTTGTCCTGGATCCGGGCCACCACCTCGGTGACGACCTCGCCCAGGTCCTGGTCCGCGCTGATCGCCGCCGCCGGATCGGCGCCGGCGGGCGGGGTCAGCACGTGCTCGGCCACGGCCATCAGCAGGGCGGCCTTGTCGTCGAAGACGCGGAAGATCGTCCCCTCGGCGACCCCGGCGGCCCGGGCGATCTCCTTGGTGGTCGGCAGCGTCCCGGACTCCAGGATCAGCGGCACGACCGCGTCGACGATCGCCCGGCGTCGCTCCTCCGGCGTCATCGGCGCAGCTCTCGGTGTCACCCTCCCACCCTAAATGAGTGAGTGCTCACTCACAACCCCGAACCGGCGCTTCCGCGCTCCCGAACCGGCGCTTCCGCGCTGCCGAACCGGCGCTTCCGCGCTCCCGAACCGGCGCTTCCGCGCTGCCGAACCGGCGCTCGGGTCGATCAGGGGGCGAGTCGCGACGTGGTCCAGCCGCTCCCGCCGGGGTCGGCCGCGGACGGCGTACGCCGGTAGACCAGGCGGTCGTGCATCCGGCCCGGGCGGCCCTGCCAGAACTCGAACGACTCCGGTCGGACCCGGAAGCCCCCCCACTCCGGCGGCACCGGCACCTCACCATCAGGCGCGAAACGTGCCTCCGCCACGGCGTACGCCGACGCCAGCTCCTCGCGACCCGCCACCACCCGCGACTGGCGCGAGGCCCACGCCCCGAGGCGCGCGGCGCGCGGCCGCGTGGCGAAGTACGCCGCGACCTCGTCCTCGCCCAGCAGCGAGGCCACGCCCTCGACCCGGATCTGTCGCTGCAGCGGATGCCAGGGGAACAGCAGCGCACAAGCGGGGTTGGCCCGCAGCTCCTCGCCCTTGCGGGACCCCAGGTTGGTGAAGAACACGAATCCGCCGGCCGACACGCCCTTGAGGAGCAGCATCCGAGCCGACGGGACGCCGTCCGCGGTCGCGGTCGCCACCACCGTCGCGTTGGGCTCCGGCAGGGCCGCCGCCACCGCATCCTCCAGCCACCGGTGGAACATCTCGAACGGATCCGCCGCGAGATCGCCCTCCACCAGGCCGCCGCGGGCGTACTCCTCGCGCAGCGCCTTCCAGTCGTGCCGCTCGCCCGCCGACCCCGGAACGTCGCTCACCGAGCCACCTCAGCCCAGCTCCGCGAAGCCCCGGGCCTGCGCGCCCGACTCCC
>CXWJ01017009.1_pt1 | contig 11231 bp, 8 predicted proteins | sample 590841 | NCBI WGS metagenome assembly CXWJ01 (sample SAMEA3498367, study PRJEB10139) | wastewater metagenome | biome: wastewater treatment plant; material: activated sludge | place: Austria | collected 2015-01-21 | reverse complement strand
GAGCAGCACCGCCAGCACCAGCAGCCCCAGCACCCACAGGCTCAGGTAGGCCAGCCGGTGGCGCTTGAAGCGCCGCCAGGCCTCGGCCCACAGCGAGCTGCTGCGCACCGGCTTGCCCAGCGGGCCGGGCTGTTCGCCAGGCGCAGCGACCCGAGCCGTCGCGTCGCTGCGTCCGGGCTCAGCGGTAACTGATGCGCGGGTCGAGCCAGCCATAAAGGACGTCGGCCAACAGGTTGAACAGGATCACCAGCGCGCTGAGCACGAAGGTCACGGCCATGATCACCGGCGTGTCGTTGCGCAGGATGGCGTCGATCAGCAGGCTGCCGATGCCGGGGATGCGGAAGATCTGCTCGGTGACGATGGCGCCGCCGAACAGCTGCGGCAGCTGCAGCGCCACCAGCGTGACCACCGGGATCAGCGCGTTGCGCAGCGCGTGCTTCAGGATCACGGTGCGCTCGGCCAGCCCCTTGCTGCGCGCGGTGGACACGTAGTCCAGGCGGATGACGTCCAGCACCGACGAACGCACGTAGCGCATCCAGCTGGCCGCCAGCGCCAGGCCCAGCACCGACACCGGCATGATGCTTTGGCGGATGTGCTCGCGCCACCATGCCCAGCCGGTTTCGGACACGTCGGCGCGGAAGACGAAGGGCAGCCAGTCGAGCTGGATCGAGAAGAAGAGGATGAACAGCAGGCCGGTGAAGAATGTGGGCAGCGAGAAGCCGACGAAAGCCAGCGTGCTGGCGATGCGGTCGAACCACGAATAGGGCTTGACGGCGGCCAGCACGCCCACCGGCAGCGCCACCGCCAGCGCCAGCACGATGGACGCGCCGACGATGGCGATCGTCACCGGCAGCCGCTGCCAGATCAGCGTGTCCACGTCGATGCGGCTGACGAACGAGAAGCCCCAGTGGCCCTGCAGCATCGAGCCCAGCCAGTGCATGTAGCGTTGCCATACCGGGNNCAACAGGCGGCGCAGCAGGTAGTGGCCCAAGGAAGCGCGCGGTGGTGGGGAAGGAACTTCGGCTGGGGCCCGGCCCGGCAGGCAGGCCGTGCGTTCACGCCATGAGCCTCAAGCCTCCTTGAACCAGTGCGGCAGCGCCCACATGTCGTTGTCCCAGCCGGACAAGGGCGCCACCAGCTTGTTCACCGCCGCCGACGGGCGCGGCCGGAACACCACCGGGATGATGTAGCCGTCGCCGACGACGATCTCGTTCATCTTGATATTCAGCGCCGCGCGCTTGACCGCGTCCATCTCGTTCTGCGACGCGGTGTGCAGCTTGTCGTATTCGTCGTTGCGCCAGCGCACGATGTTGCGCTTGGCCCACTTGTTGTCCTTCTGCGCCAGCTCCCACGAGCAGAACTGCTCCATGAAGGTCTGCGGGTCGGGCTGCGTCATCGTCGAGGTGAACATCTGCATGTCGGCCCAGAACTTCTGGTAGGTGTCCGGGTTGCCGACGTCGCCGCCGAAGAACACCGCGCCGGTCACGCTCTTCAGTTCCAGCTCGATGCCCGCCTTGGCGCAGGCGTCCTTGACGATCGCCTGCGTCTTCTGCCGCGGCTGGTTGACGGAGGTCTGGTAGACGAACTTCAGCTTGACGTTGCCCTTGGCACGGATGCCGTCGGCGCCTTTCTTCCAGCCGGCGGCTTCGAGCAGCTGGTTGGCCTTGTCGACGTTGAAGTCGAACCGGGTGTCCTTGCTGCGATAGCGCTCGGGGTTGTTCAGGAAGTTGGCGGTGGCCACGCCGGTGCGGCCGTAGATGAATTCCTGCACCGACTTGCGGTCCACCAGCAGGCCCATCGCATCGCGCACCGCCTTGTCCTGGAAGGCGGGGTGCTTGCTCTTGATGCTGGCGCGTTCGCCCTCCACCTCGGTCCACGGGTCGGTGGCGTTGAGCATGATGAACTCGATGTTGCCGCCGGCGACGATGCTGACCTTGCCCTTGCCGGTGGCTTCGAGGCGCTTGAGGATCTCGTCCTCGACCTGCAGGTTCCAGGCGTAGTCGTATTCGCCGGTCTGCAGCACGGCGCGTGCCGCGCCGATGGCGTCGCCGCCGCCCTTCATCTCGATGGCGTCGAAGTAGGGCCGATTGGGCTGGTGGTAGTTGGGGTTGAGCGTGCCGCGCACCATGTCGCCGGGCTTGAAGTCGACGAACTTGTAGGGCCCGGTGCCGACTGGCGCCATGTTCGTCGGCGCCTCGCGCGACTTGGCACCCATGTAGGCCGCGAACAGGTGCTTGGGGATGATCATGCCGTTGGTGCCGACGAAGGGCTCGGCCCAGAACGGCGTCGGCTTGGGGAAGGTGATGCGCACGGTGTGCGCGTCCACCTTCTCGACCTTGATGTCCTTGTAGACGGAGATGTACGTCGAGGCGGTGGCCGGGTCCTTCATGAATTCCCAGTTGAAGACCACGTCGTCGGCGCTGAAGGGTTGACCGTCGTGGAAATTGACACCCTGCTTGAGCTTCCAGGTCACGACCTTGCCGTCGGCCGAGACGCCGCCGTTCTGCGCCGTCGGCAGCTCGGCCGCGAGCACCGGGAACAGGTTGCCGTCGTTGTCCCAGGCGGCCAGCGGCTCGTAGAACATGCGGGCGCCTTCCTGCTCCTTGGTGCCTGTCGCCCATTGCGGGTTCAGGTGCACCGGGCCCTGCCACCACAGCAGCTTCAGCGTGCCGCCGCCGCCGCGCTTGGTGGGCTTGTAGGCCGGCAACACCGTCTGCGCCTGCGCGACGCCCGCATGCAGCAGCAGCATCGACGCCATCGGCGCCGTCAGGCCCAGGCCGACCATGCCTTGAATGAAGTCGCGGCGCGGCAGCTTGCCGGCCTTGACCTCACCGATCAAGCCTCTGAGTTGACGCTCGTTCATGGGGAACACTCCTTGTCTTGGGGCCGGCCAGCGGGGACCCCCCCTGGCCGGAATGCGGGCAAGTAAATCCGATGCGCCTGCAAGAAGCCATCCTTCCAAACCCTAGGCGCTGCGGCGCAGGCGCGCAGGCGCGTCATGCAATTTCAGGGCCACGCGGCGCTGGTCCTATACAGTGGCGGCCCGCCCCGAACCGCCGTTCGATCGCCGCACGATGAACCTCTGCCTGCGCCTGCGCCCGACCATGCTGTCCGACCTGGACTTCGTCATCTCGGTCGAGCGCGACAGCCGCAACCTGCCCTTCATCACGCCCTGGGAACGCACCCAGCACGAAGGCGCGGTGCGCTTCCCGGACTTCAGGCACTTCATCGTCGAAGGCGGTGGCGACTACGCGGCCATCGGCTTCGTCATTCTGCAGGGCTGCCGCAACCCGCACGGCAGCGTGGAGCTGAAGCGGCTGGTGCTGCAGACCAAGGGCCAGGGCCTGGGTCGCGCCTGCGTGCGCCTGCTCAAGGCGATGGCCTTCCGCGACCTGCGCGCGCACCGCTTCTGGCTGGACGTGAAGCAGCTCAACACCCGTGCGCTGGCGCTGTATGCCAGCGAGGGTTTCGTCGAGGAAGGGCGGTTGCGCGAGAGCGTGCGCGTCTCCATCGACGGCGCCGACGGCTACGATTCGCTGGTGGTCATGAGCATGCTCGACCGCGAATACCAGGCGCGCCTGGCGCTGGACCAGGAGTCTGTTTTGCACCCCGAGGGAGACACCCGATGATCGCCACGATGATGGACGTGCCGCTGTCGCTGAACCATCTGCTGGAGCGCGCCGGCACGATCTTCGCCCGCAACACCATCGTCTCGCGGCTGCCCGACAAGTCGCTGGTGCGGCACAGCTACGGCGAATATCACCGGCGCACGCGCGCGCTGGCCGCGGCGCTGCAGCAGCTGGGCTTGCAGAAGGGCGAGCGCGTGGCGACGCTGTGCTGGAACCACCATGCGCACCTCGAGGCTTACTTCGGCATCCCGGCGGCCGGCGGCGTGATGCACACGCTGAACCTGCGCCTGGCGGCCGACGAGATCGGCTGGATCGCCGCCGACGCGCAGGACCGCTTCCTCATCGTCGACGACATCCTGTTGCCGCTGTACCGGCAGTTCGCGCCGCTGCACGCCTTCGACCAGGTGATCGTGGTCCCGTTCTCCGGCGCGCCGGTCGCCGACGGGTTCGTCGACTACGAAAAGCTGCTGGCCGGCGCCGACGCGGACGGCTTCGAGTACGCGGCGCACGACGAACGCGACCCGACATCGATGTGCTACACCTCCGGCACCACGGGCCGGCCCAAGGGCGTGGTCTATTCGCACCGCTCGACCGTGCTGCACACGCTGGTCGGCTGCCTCGGCGACGTCTGGGACCTGAAGGGCACGGACTGTCTGCTGCCGGTGACGCCGATGTTCCACGCCAACTGCTGGGGCATGCCCTACGGCGCGGTGATGATGGGCGCGAAGATCGTCTTCCCCGGCCCGCACCTGCATGCCGACGACCTGCTCGACCTGATGCAGGTCGAGCCGCCGACGCTCAGCCTGGGCGTGCCGACCATCTGGATGAGCCTGATCCAGACCTTCGAAGCGGCGCAGACCAAGGAACCGGGCCGCTGGAAGATGCCGGCCGGCATGCGCTCGCTGGTCGGCGGCTCGGCCGTACCCGAGGCGCTGATCCGTGCCTTCGGCAAGCACGGCATCACGCTGGGCCAGGGCTGGGGCATGACCGAGACCTCGCCGCTGGCCACCGTGTCGTACCCGCGCGCCGAATTGCGCGACGCCGGCGAGGACGAGGCCTTCCGCCGCGCCGCGATGGCCGGCACGCCCGTGCCGCTGGTCGAGCTGCGCATCCGCGGCGAAGACGGGCTGGAGGCGCCGCACGACGGCAAGTCGCCAGGGGAGGTGCAGGTGCGCGGCCCGTACATCACCGGCAGCTACCACGAGGTGCCGGTGACCGCGGAGAAGTTCACTGCGGACCCGGATGGCAAGGATTGGCTGCGCACCGGCGACGTGGCGACGATGGACGAACTGGCCTATCTGCGCATCACCGACCGCACCAAGGACCTGATCAAGTCCGGCGGCGAATGGATCAGTTCGGTGGACCTGGAGAACGCGCTGATGGCGCACCCGGCGGTCGCCGAAGCCGCGGTGGTCGCCATCCCCGACCCGAAGTGGAGCGAGCGTCCGCTGGCCTGCCTGGTGCTCAAACCCGGGCAGACGCTGGACTTCGCCGACATGGGCGCGCACCTGGCGAAGCACGGCTTCGCCAAATGGCAGCTGCCCGAGCGCTATGAGGTCATCGAGGCGATCCCGCGCACCTCCACCGGCAAGTTCTGGAAGCTCAAGCTGCGCGAGATGTTTCCGCGCTGAACACCTCGCCCCACGCGCCCCCGCGCGGCGACGCTTGATGCGCGTCAACAGTAGGGGTATGGCCCTTGCCTAACATGCTTCGCGTCGGGGCGCACCGCGTGCCATGGGGTGGCGGGCGCATCGGACTCGGCGCCGCGGGGGCGCCGCCTGCGAAAGGGGTGTCATGTACAAGCATCTGCTCGTCCCGGTCGATGAAAGCGAACTGTCGGTGGCCAACGTCGGCGAGGCGGTGAAGCTGGCACGCAGCTTCGCCGTGCCGGCGCGCGTGACCTTCTTCCACGCCACCGCCGACTACGGCGCGTCCGCAGAGGGCTCGCGTGCCAAGGCGCATATGCAGGACCGGCTGCACCGCGCGCCGCTGTTCTCCGAAGGCACGACGATGCGCGTGCCCGAGCTGACGCCCGCCGAGTTCCGCGAGCGCGTGATCGGGTCGAGCCGTGCGCTGCTGGCCAAGGCCTGCGCCGCCGCGGCCGCCGCCGGGCTCGCCTACGACACGCACAGCGTCATCAGCGACCAGCCGGCCGAGGCCATCGTCAAGGCCGGCCGCGACTGCGGCTGCGATTTGATCGTCATGGCCTCGCACGGCCGCAGCGGCCTGCGTGCGCTGCTGTCGCCGTCGGTGGCGACCAAGGTGATGCGCCAGGCCGGCGTCCCGGTGCTGGTGACGCGCACCGAAGGCACCGACGCGCACGTCGAAGCCAGCCGCGCGATCGCGCTGATCCAGGACGAACACCGCTCGCTGGCGTCGGTGCTCTACGGCATGCGGCGGCGCCTGAACGAAGCCACCGCCGGCAGCACGGGGCTGGACCGCGACTTCTTCGGCCGGCTCGTCGGCTACGTGCAGAACTTCCCCGAGCGTCGCCACCACCTGAAGGAAGAAGAAGGCCTGCACCGCCTGATGCGCGAACACGGCGACCAGGGTCGCGAGCTGATGCATCAGCTCGAGGAGCAGCACCTGGCCGAGTACCGCCTGGCCGACGCGCTGGAAAAAGCCTGGTCGGCCTGCCCGGCCGGCGCGATCGGCGCCGACCCGGAACTGGCGGCGCTGGATCGGGCCGCCGAGGCGCTGGCCGCGCACGTCTGGCAGCACATGGCGCTGGAAGAAGAATCGCTGCTGCCGCTGGCGCTGCAGGTGCTGCAGCGCGACGACTGGCGCGAAGTGGCCGAGGCCTTCGAGGGCAATCGCGACCCCGGCTTCGGCGAATGGAGCGACGAGGACTTCCGCCGCCACTTCACCAGCGTCGCCAACGAGGCGAGGCTGCCGCAGGCGCCGCTGGTGGGCTGACGTTTGGCGAGGCGCGGCGCGCCGGGGGCGCGCTCCCCGCGGCAGGGGCTGGATATACAATCGCCAGATGTTTATCCAATCCGAGGAGCGCCACGATGCAGGTCTCGAAGTGGGGCAATAGCCTGGCCATCCGCCTGCCGGCCGTGGTGGTCGAGGTGCTCGGGTTGAAGGTCGGCGATCAGGTGGAGATCACCGTGGCCGATGCGGCAGAGTTGTCGGTACGTCGCTCGCCCACCAACCGCGAAGTGCTGGCGCGGCTGCGCAAGTACCGGGGTCTGATACCCGCCGACTTCAAGTTCGATCGCCTCGAAGAGTACGGGGACCGCGGGTGAGCCGCGGCGGCGCGTTCTTCGACACCAACGTTCCCCTGTACTGGCTGTCCGACGACGCGGTTCGGTGTGCCCGGGCCGAAGACCTGCTGGCCGCAGGCGGCACGATCAGCGTGCAGGTGCTCAACGAGTTTGCCGCCGTCGCGCGCCGCAAGTACGCGGCCCCCTGGGCAGCGATCGAGGATTCCCTGAACGGCCTCAAGCAGGTATGCCGCGTGGTGCCGTTGACGCTGGCGACGCATGAACGCGCGATCGCGATCGCCCGGCGCTTTGGTCTGCACGTGTACGACTCCACGATCGTTGCCAGCGCGATCGAGGCGGGCTGTTCGACGCTCTTCACCCAGGACCTGCAGCACGGCCAGAAGCTGGAAGGCGTGACCGTGATCGATCCCTTCCGACCTCCCAATTGATGACCCGCGAACCCGACCTCTTCGACCCGCCTCCCGCCGACCCCGACGACGCCATCGCGCTGGCCGCCTACGCCGAGCGCGCCTACCTCGAATACGCGCTCAGCGTGGTCAAGGGCCGCGCGCTGCCCGACGTGTGCGACGGGCAAAAGCCGGTGCAGCGGCGCATCCTGTATTCGATGCAGCGCATGGGGCTGGCCTTCGGTGCAGGCGCCGCACCCAAGCCGGTGAAGAGCGCCCGTGTCGTCGGCGACGTGCTCGGCCGCTTCCACCCGCACAGCGACCAAGCCGCCTACGACGCGCTGGTGCGCATGGCGCNNGGCTTTTCGCAGCGCTACCCGCTGATCGACGGCCAGGGCAACTTCGGCAGCCGCGACGGCGACGGCGCGGCGGCGATGCGCTATACCGAAGCACGCCTGGCGCCCATCGCACGCCTGCTGCTCGACGAGATCGACGAGGGCACGGTGGACTTCGTGCCCAACTACGACGGCTCCACCACCGAGCCGTCGCTGCTGCCGGCGCGACTGCCCTTCGTGCTGCTCAACGGTGCCAGCGGCATCGCCGTCGGTCTGGCGACAGAGATCCCCAGCCACAACCTGCGCGAGGTGGCGGCGGCCTGCGTGGCGCTGATCCGCAACGACAAGCTCGGCGACGACGAGCTGTTCGAGCTGCTGCCCTGGCCGGACTTCCCCGGCGGCGCGCAGCTCATTTCCAGCCGCGCCGACATCCGCGAGGCCTACGCATCGGGCCGCGGCAGCCTGAAGCTGCGCGCGCGCTGGAAGATCGAGGAGCTGGCGCGCGGCCAGTGGCAACTGGTGGTGACCGAGCTGCCGCCGGGCGCCAGCGCGCAGAAGGTGCTGGAAGAGGTCGAGGAGCTGAGCAACCCGAAGGTCAAGGCCGGCAAGAAGGCGTTGTCGCAGGAGCAGCAGCAGCTGAAGGCCTCGCTGCTGGCGGTGCTGGATGCCGTGCGCGACGAATCGAACAAGGACGCGCCGGTGCGCCTGGTGTTCGAGCCGCGCAGCCGCACGGTGGAGCAGGGCGAGCTGATCACCACGCTGCTGGCGCACACCAGCCTGGAATGCAGCGTCCCGGTCAACCTGACGATGGTCGGGCGCGACGGCAGGCCGACGCAGAAGAGCCTGCGCCAGATGCTCAGCGAGTGGATCGACTTCCGCCAGGCGACGGTGCAGCGGCGCACGCAGCACCGGCTGGGGCGCGTGCTGGAGCGCATCCACGTGCTCGAAGGCCGGCAGAACGTGCTGCTGAACATCGATGAGGTGATCCGCATCATCCGCAACGCCGACGAGCCGAAGCCGGCGCTGATCGAGCGCTTCAGCTTGAGCGAGCGCCAGGCCGAGGACATCCTCGACATCCGGCTGCGGCAACTGGCGCGGCTGGAGGCGATCAAGATCGAGCAGGAGCTGAAGGGCCTGCGCGAGGAGCAGGGCAAGCTCGAGGAAATCCTGGGCAGCCCGGCAGCGCTGAAGCGCACGCTGATCAAGGAGATCGAGGCCGACGCCAAGGCGCACGGCGATCAGCGGCGCACGCTGGTGCAGGAAGAAAAGCGCGCGGTCGCCGAGATCCGCATCGTCGACGAAGCGGTGACGGTGGTCGTCAGCCTGAAGGGCTGGGTGCGCGCACTGAAGGGGCACGACCTCGACCTGGGCACGCTGAGCTTCAAGGCCGGCGACGCGCTGTACGGCAGCTTCGCCTGCCGCAGCATCGACCCGCTGCTGGTCTTTGGCAGCGCGGCAGGCGGCAGCGCGCGCGTCTACAGCGTGGCGGTGGCCGCGCTGCCGGGCGGTCGCGGCGACGGCCAGCCGATCACCTCGCTGATCGACCTGGAGGCCGGCACGCAGCCGGCGCACTACTTTGCCGGCGCGCCGGAGACGATGCTGCTGCTGGCCAACAGCGGCGGCTTCGGGCTGCTGGCCAGGGTGAGCGACATGCTCGCGCGCAACCGCAGCGGCAAGAGCTTCCTCAGCATCGACGACGCGCACCAGGTGCTGCCGCCGGCGGTGGTGGCGGCCGGCCACGGCCAGGTGGCCTGCCTGTCGATGAGCGCGCGGCTGCTGGTCTTTGCGCTGGACGAGTTGAAGCACCAGCCCAACGGCGGTCGCGGCCTGACACTGATGGATGTGGACACGAAGGACCCGCTGCTGTCGGCGGCCAGCTTTGGCGAGCAATTGCTGCTGCAGGGCCAGGGCCGCGGCGGCAAGGTCAAGGAGGAGACGCTGCGCGGCGCTGCGCTGGCCGAGCACGTGGGCAAGCGCGCGCGCAAGGGGCGCAAGGCCGCAGGCTTCGTCAAGCTGGTGCGCGTCGCGGCGGGGTGAACGTCGTGGCGGGCTGGAGCATGCCGGGCTTGCCAAGCGCTCATCCCGGCGCGCGCCGCAGGCAGGGTGTCTGCCAAGCGTGGCGGCGATGCCAACATCTCACGCGCCGCGGGGTCGTTGCCGATTCACAAGCATGGTCGCGCATGCTTAGATAAAGTCCGACCCCAAAGAGGGCGCACCGACAGGCCTGCTCACCAGGCTGGATGCCGCCCAGGAGACATCAGCGTGCAGCCCACCGATACCGCGCAGCCCACCTACTTCCACAAGGTGGTCGATTGCCAATGGGCGTGCCCGGCCCACACCCCCGTGCCCGAGTACATCCGGTTGATCGCGCAGGGCCGCTACAGCGACGCCTACATGGTCAACTGGGTGAGCAACGTCTTCCCCGGCATCCTCGGCCGCACCTGCGACCGGCCCTGCGAGCCGGCCTGCCGCCGCGGGCGCGTCGAGGAAGAGAACATGGCCAAGCCCGAGCCGGTGGCCATCTGCCGCCTCAAGCGTGTGGCCGCCGACCACAAGGACGACATCCGCTCGCGCCTGCCGACCGCGGCGCCGCGCAACGGCAAGCGCGTGGCCTGCATCGGCGCCGGCCCGGCCTCGCTGACGGTGGCGCGCGACCTTGCGCCACTGGGCTGCCACGTCACCGTGTTCGACGCCGAGGCCAAGGCCGGCGGCTTCATGTGGACGCAGATTCCGCGCTTCCGCCTGCCCGAAAGCGTCATCGACGAGGAGACCGGCTACATCACCGACATGCCGCACGTGCAGTTCGTCGCCGGCCGCCGCATCGAGTCGATGAAGGCGCTGCTGGCCGAGGACTACGACGCGGTCTTCGTCGGCTGCGGCGCGCCGCGCGGGCGCGACCTTGATATTCCCGGCCGCAGGCAAGCGGCGGATGCCATCCACATCGGCATCGACTGGCTGGCTTCGGTGTCCTTCCAGCACATCAAGAGCGTGAAGCCGCGGGTCATCGTGCTCGGCGGCGGCAACACGGCGATGGACTGCTGCCGCTCGGCGCGGCGGCTGGGCTCGGCCGACGTCAAGGTCATCGTGCGCAGCCCCTTCGACCAGATGAAGGCCTCGCCGTGGGAGAAGGAAGACGCGATGCACGAGGGCATCCCGATCATCGACAACCACGTGCCCAAGGCCTTCCTGCATGAAGGCGGCAAGCTCGTGGGCATGTGCTTCGAGCTGGTCGAGGCGGTGTACGACGCGCAAGGCAAGCGCACGCTGCAGCCCACCGGCCGCGAGGCGGTGTTCGACTGCGACGAGGTGCTGGTGGCGGTCGGCCAGGAGAACGCCTTCCCGTGGATCGAGCGCGATGCCGGCATTGCCTTCGACGAGTGGGGCCTGCCGAAGCTGAACGCGACGACGCTGCAGTCCAGCCGCGCGGACGTGTTCTTCGGCGGCGACGCTGCCTTCGGCCCGAAGAACATCATCACCGCGGTGGCGCACGGCCACGAGGCGGCGGTGTCGATCGACCGCTTCCTGCACGGCGAGGACGTGCACCAGCGGCCGGCGCCGCATGTCAACCTGATGTCGCAGAAGATGGGCATCCACGAGTGGAGCTACCACAACGCACCCTCGAACGACGTGCGTTTCAAGGTGCCGTGGGCGGCG
>CXWJ01000321.1_pt1 | contig 11231 bp, 10 predicted proteins | sample 590841 | NCBI WGS metagenome assembly CXWJ01 (sample SAMEA3498367, study PRJEB10139) | wastewater metagenome | biome: wastewater treatment plant; material: activated sludge | place: Austria | collected 2015-01-21 | reverse complement strand
CGAGTCGATTCACGACAAGATCGGAATCGTGTTGCAGACGCCGCACCTCTTCTCGGGCAGTGTCCGCGACAACATCCGCTATGGGCGGCTGGATGCAAATGATGATGAAGTTATCGAAGCCGCGAAGATCGCGGGCGCGCATGATTTCATCGTGACGTTGGAAAAGGGATACGATCACAACGTCGGCGAAGGCGGCGGATTGTTATCCGTTGGGCAGAAGCAGTTGATCAGTCTCGCGCGAGCTGTGCTTGCCCGCCCCGAACTCTTCATCATGGACGAAGCGACGTCTTCTGTCGACACGCTGACCGAGGCGTTAATCCAAAGAGGCATGGAAGCGTTGATGCGCGGACGCACGTCGTTCGTCATCGCCCACCGCCTGTCCACCATCCGCAAGGCGAATCGAATCGTCGTGATCGAAAACGGGAAAATTGCCGAACAAGGCTCGCACGCTGAACTGCTCAAACAACGCGGACACTACTACCGCCTGTACACGCAGCAATTCAGGCACGAGTTGGAAGCGCAGTATGGGTTTGATGAAGCGCTTGGAGTCGTGAAGAAGAAAGAAGAGCCTGAGGCGATGGCGGCGGATTAGATCGAGTTAGAGGTAAAAGAACCTATCCGAATACCGGAGCGCGGACTTTCAGTCCGCCTAATGAGCGGACTAAAGCCCGCACTCCGGAGTTTTCTAGTATTACAACGCAAAGTCGCTATCGAGGCTCATAGCGCCCCAAACCATCCACGAATACTCGNNTATTCGTGAATATTCGTGGACGGTTTACCCATACAACAGATTAACCTTGCGCTGTAATACTAGACCTCCGAGTTTTTCAACAACTCGGAGGTCTTTTTTTCTCTGTTGCAGTACTTGCAACATGCCTCTCGTACAGTGGACGCGAAGACCACGCGAATTCCACAATACGGAGGCGCCCATGGCAAGACCAACGAACCACGACCGCGCGGAGATTATTTATCGTAAAATAGAAAAGCACCCAGGCAAAAAGGCAGGGCTTATCGCCCGCCTGTTGGGATTGAATCGCAGTGAGGTAACACGCTCACTGCCTGTCCTCGAAGAGAAGGGGCTGTATCTTTCCGAGGATGAAAAGGGCGGTTTATGGCCCTTCCGCAAAACGAAATGAAAATGTTGCAGTATTCTGACAGGTGGTGTGCTATCCTATTGCAAACAAATACTTGCAAAGCCTAACGATGTTGCGGAGAACAAGCATGAGCGGCATGACAAAAGCAAATAGACTCGAAGAGATGAAACGGCTCTACATCCAGCGCGCCTATACCGATATTGAACTGGCGGAGAAACTTGGCGTCTCGCGCGAAACCATCTTCAGGGATCGCAAAGACTTGATGGGAGATTATCCCGTTGAGCAGGACGATCAGGGGCGCTGGCACATCCCGAAGACGAAACTCATCTCCGAGATTAAACTCAATTTACACGAAGCGTTGACGCTTTACTTGGCGGGACGAAAAACGTCGCGGCAAACACGCTTTCATCAGCCGCATACCGTCAACGCTGTGGAGAAACTCGCCGCAACCCTGCGTCAACCGATGACCGAACGCCTGCTCAAATCTGCCGAGCGGCTATCGTCGCAGGAAAAGAATCCAGAGAAGATCAAAATCATCGAGACGATTACGCAAGCCTGGGTGGAGCAAAGAAAAGTCCGCATCGAATATCAAGCGCTGGGCAATGAGCGCCTCACCCGCCATACCATTAATCCCTACGTCATTGAGCCTTCGGTGTGGAGCGATAGCGTCTACGTCATCGCGCGGAGCGACTTCAACGATCAAATCTTCGCTTTCAAAATGGATCGCATCCTTTCGGCGTTTCTTTCGGGCGAGACGTACGAGATCCCCGAATCGTTCAACGACGAGCAGTTGCTCAAACATGCCTGGGGAATTTGGGTTGGCGGCAAGGATCCCGTCACGGTGAAACTGCGCTTCTCCCCCGTCGTGACAAGACGTGTGAAAGAAAGCATTTGGCATCCGCTGGAAAAGGTGGAAGACGCCGAAGATGGCGGTTGCATTTGGAGCGTGGACATCGCCGAATGGCGTGAAATGCTCCCCTGGATCCGTGGCTGGGGCGCGGATTGCGAGGCGTTGGAGCCGAAGGAATTGAGGGAGGCGCTGGAGGAGGAGGTCATGAAGATGGCGGAGTTGTATAGGGTGATGGAAGAGCAAGTGAAGAAAATGGTGTATTACGGTCATTCGAGAAAAGATAAGCCGAAATCAGAATGGCAACCGTTGATCGAGCATTTGACCAATACCGCTGATCTGGCTGAAAAATTTGGCGCAGATGCGGGCATTTCCGAGTTGGCGCGGACTGCGGCGTTATTGCATGATATTGGGAAATATTCAAAAGAATTTCAAGCGCGATTAGATGGCTCAAAGCATAAGGTAGATCATGCCACCGCGGGCGCGAAAGAAATACGAAATTTATTCAACACAGACCAAAATCAGAAATCGCTTGCCGACATGCTTGCTTACTGCATTGCAGGACATCACACAGGTCTTCCAGATTATGGCGATAGCACGGATGTAGATGGCGCGGGAACTTTATTGGCGCGGGTCGAAAAGAAATCACTCAAGGATTTCAGCGCATACAAAACTGAGATTGACACTTCTTCATTGAACCTGAAAATGCGTACCGTAAAAACTTCAAAAGAAAATCAAGGGTTTGCGATTGCCTTTCTAACTCGCATGATTTTCTCGGCATTGGTAGATGCGGATTTTCAAGAAACTCAAAACTACATGAAGGACGATGTCAAGCCGCGTGGCGAACATGCAAGTATTGAAGAGCTTTGCGAGACCTTTAACTCCGCGTTGAAAAAATTTGACAATCCCGATGGTGAGATCAACAAGAAGCGAACGGAGACTCTGAAAGCCTGTATCGAAAAAGCGAATTCAGAAAAAGGATTCTTCACACTGACCATTCCCACAGGCGGCGGGAAGACTTTGGCTTCCATGGCGTTTGCGCTGAACAATGCTGTCAAACATGGGCTGAAGCGGGTGATTTATGTCATTCCTTTCACCAGCATCATCGAGCAAAATGCAGGCATCTTCAAGGAATATCTGGGTGAAGAAAATGTTCTGGAACACCACTCCAATTTTGACTGGAGAAAGAAGCGGGACGCTGGCGCGGAGTCGCCTGATGATGAAACGAATGACGTCCTCGATAAACTAAAACTGGCTTCCGAGAATTGGGATATTCCAATCGTGGTTACGACCAATGTCCAATTCTTCGAGTCGCTGTTTGCCAACAAATCGTCACAGTGCCGTAAACTGCATAACATGGCGAAGAGCGTCATCGTCTTTGACGAAGCGCAAATGTTGCCGCGCGAATATTTAGACCCGTGTATGCTTGCCGTCAAAGAACTGGTGCAGAATTATGGAGCAAGCGCAGTATTTTGTACCGCGACCCAGCCCGCACTAAACAAGCATTTGCCAAATGTCAGTTTCACCGAACTCGCTCCCGACCCACAAGCGTTATTTGACTTTTACAAACGGGTGCAGGTGACAAACATCGGCAAGACGCCAGATGCGGATTTGATCGAGAAGATAAAGGCGCAATCGCAGGCATTGTGTATCGTCAACACACGCAAGCACGCTAAAGGGCTGTTCGATTTGCTTGAAAAAGATGACGGGCGTTTTCATCTTTCAACCTTGATGTGTCCAACGCATCGCAAAGAGACCTTGAAAACGATTCGGCAAAGACTTGAAGATAAATTGCCCTGCCGCGTGATTTCAACGCAAGTGATGGAAGCGGGCATTGATGTGGACTTTCCCGTCGGCTTTCGCGCACTGGCTGGACTCGACTCGATCATTCAGGCGGCGGGACGGGTGAACCGCGAAATGAAACAAGACGCGAGCGATGTGTTTGTGTTTGACCCAGAAACTGAATTCATCAAGAAGACTCCGATATTCGTTCAGCAAGGGGCGCGAGTTGCGGAGAACATCTTACGAACACACGGCAAAGACCCTGATTCTGTTCCAGCGATTGCCGCGTATTTCAAGTTACTGGACAGCCTGCAAGGTAAAGGCGCGTATGATGCAAAAAAGATTCTGTCTCTATTCAACAAAGATGCCATTCAAGATGGAGTAATAGACTTTGAGTTCAAAAAAGCGGCTGAAGATTTTAAATTGATTGAAAACAACACCGTCGCCGTTGTTATTCCCTATAATGCGGAGGCAAAGAAACTGCTTGAACAAGCCCGACACCATCCCTTCCCTTATACATTCGCAAGGCAGTTACAGATGTACACGGTCAATATTTACGAGAAGGAATTTGAGAAACTACAAAGCAAAGGAGTCGTCGAGACATACAATGAAACCTATGAAGTGTTAGCCAGTATGGATTTCTATGACGAGCAGACTGGGCTTGTCCTTCCCGCTGAGGCTGGCGGGGATGCGTTGTTTATTGATCGGTAATAGGATGTCATTGCGAGGAGGGCGTTTGCTCTCCCCGGCGAAGCAATCCTCTGCTTCGAGGAGACTGCTTCGGCAAAAGCAAGAGCGCCTCGCAGCGACATCATTCAAATAAAAGGAGGCTCAACTATGGGATACGGAATCAAGATTCGAGTAAGCGGCGATTACGCTTTGTTCACCCGCCCAGAGATGAAGGTGGAGCGTGTCAGTTATGACATCATCACGCCTTCGGCGGCGCGGGGAATCATCGAAGCGGTGTATTGGAAACCCGCCATCCGCTGGGTGATAGATAAGATTCATGTGCTGAACGAAATTGAGTTCACCAATATTCGGCGCAATGAGGTGAGCGAGAAGGCTTCGGAAAGCGAAGCGCGGCGCAGGATGAACGGCACGACCACTGAGCCGATGTATCTTTCTGCAACTGACAATCGCCAACAACGCGCCGCTCTCGTGCTGAAAAATGTGGACTACATCATCGAAGCGCATTTTGAGATGACCGATAAAGCGGGCGCGGAAGATACAGTTGAAAAGCACTACAACATCGTTCTTCGCCGCCTGCGTAAAGGTCAACACTTTCACGCGCCTTGTTTGGGAACGCGCGAGTTTGGCGCGAAGGTGGAATTGATTGAAGATGGCGCAATCCCAACAAGTCCGCTTGGGAATCGTGATTTGGGCTGGATGTTGTACGACTTGGATTTTGCAGATTCGGAAGACATCAAGCCACAATTCTTCAAGGCGGTGTTGAATGACGGCGTATTGGATTTGAAAGGCTTGGAGGTGAGAGGATGATCTTACAAGCATTGACCAAGTATTACGATATTTTGTCCAATGACCCTGAAAGCGATATTGCTCCGCCTGGATATAGCGCCATCGGCATAAGTTTTGCGTTGAATGTCTCAGCGAAGGGCGAGCTTCTTGATGTATTCCCGCTTTTCGAGCAAGTACAACGCGGAAGGAAAATGGAAGACCGACCACGACGTATGATTGTCCCCGAACTGGTAAAGCGAGCAGTTAATATCTCCGCAAATTACTTGTGGGACAACTGTGTTTATGTTTTGGGAATTTCTGATAAGGAAGCTAAAGACCCAGAATATAACGTCAAACGCTTTGAAGCATTTCGCCAAAGGAATATTGAGTTGCTCAGTAAGGTTGACGCTCCTGCGGCGAAAGCGGTGATTGCCTTTCTTGGCAACTATGATCTTGCGAAAGGTAGAGAACATCCAAAAATCGCTCCGCATCTTGAAACAATTGTGAAAGGCGGCAATTTGGTTTTCATGTTCAATGGGAGTTTTGTCCATGAAGACCCTGCCATTCGCAAAGCATGGGAAGAATATAAATCAAGCAGTGATGCGGTAATGATTCAATGTTTGGTTACAGGCGAGACTGCCCCGCTTGCGCGCTTACACCCAAGCCTAAAAGGAATTCGAGATGCAAACCCAACTGGCGCAACCTTGGTTGGATTCAACGCACGCGCATACGAATCTTATAACCGTGAACAAGGCTTGAATTCGCCTGTCAGTGAAAAAGCCGCTTTTGCATACACTACCGCTTTGAATTACCTGCTTTCTTCAACTAACGAAAATAGGAAATTCACTATTGGCGATACTACCGTTGTGTATTGGGCAGAGAGTGAAAAGAAAGAATACGCCAAAGCTTTCATGGGAATGTGTGAGCCTGAAATCGTGGAGGTTGAAACACCCATCGAAGAGGAAGAAGCGAAACCTGCCCGAAACAAAAAAGCCGAGAAGAAACTCAAGAAGGTGGCGGAGAAAGTCAGACGTGTTCAGGCATTGGATGTCAAGAAATTGCTTGACGGCTTGGATGAAAATCCCCGCTTTTATATTCTCGGCTTGGCTCCCAATGCGGCGCGTGTGTCTGTGCGCTTCTTTCATAGCGATCCCTTTGACAAGATTATCGAAAAGATTATGAAGCATTACAAAGATTTGGAAATTGTCAAAGAGTTTGAAGACCAGCATACCTACATCACAATTCAGGATATTTTGAAAGAGACAATGTCCAAAAAGGCTTCTGACCCCGAAGCGTCGCCGTTAATGGCTGGCTCAGTATTTCGCGCCATTCTTGATAACACACCCTACCCTGCCGCGTTGTATAACGCCGTCATTAATCGCATCCGCGCGGATCAGGATGACCCGAAGAAATTCATCAAGAAGATCAACTACGAACGCGCGGCGATCATCAAAGCTTATCTACTCCGTAAATATCGAAACCAACCCCAACACCCAATTCAGGAGGTACTTGTTATGTCGCTCAATGAGCAATCCACTGTTCCCGCATACGTGCTGGGACGCCTCTTCGCTGTGCTTGAAAAAGTCCAGCAGGAAGCGGTTGGCGATGTGAACGCCAGCATCAAAGACCGTTACTTCACATCCGCCTGCGCTTCGCCTGCCAGCGTGTTCCCGATTCTATTGCGCTTGTCACAACATCATATTTCCAAAGTCGGCGCTTACTATCACGACAAACGCATTGAGAAAATTTTGAACTTGCTGGATATTGAGAAGAACCCAATTCCATCTCATCTTACACTGGACGAACAAGGTGTTTTTGTGCTTGGGTATTACCATGAACGAAAAGACTTGTGGACATCCAAGAAACCTGTCGAATCAACTTCAACCGAAACCAACTAATTCAAAGGAGAATAAACCATGACTACCCCAATCAAAAACCGCTATGAATTTGTCCTGCTGTATGACGTGGAAAACGGCAACCCCAACGGCGATCCCGACGCGGGCAATATGCCGCGCATTGACCCAGAAACGGGTTACGGCATTGTGACCGATGTATGCCTCAAGCGCAAAGTCCGTAATTATGCGGAATTGGTCAAAGGCGATTCAAAAGGGTATCGTATTTACGTCAAAGAAGGCACGCCATTGAATGCAAATCATGTTGAAGCGTATGAATCAATCGGCCTTAAGACAAAGGCAAACGCAACCATGAAACAGGTCAATGAGGCGCGAGCATGGATGTGCGCCAACTTCTTCGATGTCCGCACGTTCGGCGCGGTGATGAGCACAGGCGATAACTGCGGGCAGGTGCGCGGTCCCATTCAAATCAACTTCTCGCGCAGTATTGATCCCATCGTTCAGCAGGAAGTGACCATCACTCGCCAAACTGTAACCAAGATTGAAGATGCTGAAAAGGAACGGACGATGGGACGCAAGCATGTTGTTCCGTATGGCTTGTATAAAGCGGAGGGCTATATCTCTGCGAAACTTGCCAATGACGAAACCAAAGGCACGGGCTTTTCGGAAGAAGACCTTGAATTATTCTGGAAGGCTTTGGAAGAAATGTTCGAGCATGACCATTCAGCGGCGCGCGGCAAAATGGCGGCGCGGAAATTGTATGTATTCAAACACAACGACGAACTTGGCAACGCGCCTTCACACAAACTCTTTGAGATGATTGATGTCAAGAAAAAAGAATCGGTGGTCATTCCACGCAAGTTTGCGGATTACGATGTGAAAGTGAGCGGCAATGCCCCCGAAGGCGTGGAGTTGATCGAGAAGCTCTAGAAAACGATGTCGTTGCGAGGACGCCTTTGTTCTTTGTCCGAAGCAATCCCCTCATGGCAGGAGATTGCTTCGGGCTGGGTCTCGATACGGCGGCGCTTCGACTTTGCTATTGCTCCGCTCAGCGCGGAAGCCGCCTTCTCGACCATCAGTCCTCGCAATGACATAACGAATTATGGAATACACCCCCGACGACCTCCTGCCTCTCTCTGGCATTCAACACTTCCTGTTTTGTCGCAGGCAGTGGGCGTTGATTCACATCGAGCAACAGTGGAAGGAAAACGCGCTCACTGCCGAGGGGCGGATCATGCACAAAAAAGTAGATGACCCGTTCTTTACAGAAACAAGAAACGGAGTCATCACCGCGCGTTCTGTGCCTGTGACATCGTATCGGCTGGGACTTTCGGGCGTGTGTGATGTGGTCGAGTTCACGGCTTCGCCTGATGGCGTGAAACTGCCCAACCGCGAAGGATTTTATTTACCCGCGCCTGTCGAATACAAACGCGGCAAAGAGAAGCACGATCACAGCGACGAGACGCAACTGTGCTCGCAGGCGTTGTGCTTGGAAGAAATGCTTTCGACGAACATTCCGCGCGGATATATCTTCTACGGCGAAACCCGTCACCGCGTGGAGATCGAATTCACGACAGAACTACGGACGCTCGTGCAGGATATGTCGGCTGAGATGCACAACTATTTCAGTCGAGGGTATACGCCAAAAGTCAAAACGCATAAAGGCTGTCGCTCCTGCTCGCTGGCGGATATTTGCCTGCCCGTGTTGAACGAGAAGGTGGTTGCGGCATCGAAGTATATCAAGCAGAATATAGAAGATTAATGTCGTTGCGAGGAGCGCTCTTGTACTTTGCGACGAAGCAACCCCCTGATAATAAGGGAATTGCTTCAGCGAAAGATCATCGCCTCACAACGACATGGAACGGAATGTTATATGGCAGTCAGCAAGCAGTATTGCGTTTACATTATGACCAATGCTCACAATACCGTTTTATATACAGGCGTGACGAACAATCTGGCGCGTAGAGTGTACGAGCATAAAAACGGACTTGGTAGTGTATTCACTAAAAAATACAACGCTCACAAATTAGTCTATTTTGAAATCGGCAATGATATTAATTCGGCAATTGCGCGCGAAAAACAGATCAAAGGCGGCTCGCGGCAGAAAAAGATTGATTTGATTAATAGGTTGAACCCGAAATAGAAGGATTTGTATGAAGAAATATCTTGATGATATGTCGTTGCGAGGGATTTTTGCGAAGCAACCTCCCAGTTATCAGGAGACTGCTTCGTTCCTCACAGTGACATCGCAAACAGGAGATTGCTTCACCGCCAAAGTACAAGAGCGGCGGCTCGCAATGACATGACATGAAACATCTCGGAAACGTCCTTTACATCACCACACCCGAAGCCTTCCTCACGCTTGACGGTGAGAACGTCGTCATCAAAAAGGAAGAAGGCGCATCTACGCGCCTGCCGTTGCATAATCTTGAAAACATCGTCTGCTTTACGTGGCAGGGAGCTAGCCCCGCGTTGATGGGCGCATGCGCCGATCGAAACATCGGGCTGACCTTCCTCACGCCGAACGGACGCTTTCAAGCGCGGGTCACGGGTCGGGTGAGGGGAAATGTCCTGTTGAGGAAGAAACAGTTTGAATGGTCGGAGAAAGAGGCGCAGAGCATTCCCATCGCCCAATCTTTTTTGTTGGGAAAAATCTCCAACTGCCGCAAAGTCCTCGAGCGCGCCGTTCGCGATCATGCCATGCTGGTCGCGGAGCGTGTCGAGTCGCTGACGGGCGCGTCCAACTTTATGAAGGAGACTCTCAAGGCGATTCCGCTTTGCAAATCAACGGGCGATTTGATGGGCTTTGAGGGAAGCGCGGCGAAGGTTTACTTCGGCGTGTTCGATCATTTGATTTTGCATCAGCGCGACGATTTTTTCTTCAAGGAACGGAATCGCCGCCCGCCTTTGGATAACATGAACGCGCTTCTCTCTTTCCTTTACACGCTCTTGACGAATGAAACCGCCTCAGCCCTGGAGACGGTTGGTCTTGACCCCTATATCGGATTCCTCCACCGCGACCGCCCCGGCCGCCCATCGCTCGCGCTCGACGTGATGGAGGAGTTGCGCCCCGTGTTGGTAGATCGCTTGGCGCTTTCGCTGGTGAATCGCAAACAGATCAACGGCAAGGGGTTCACACAAAAAGAAAGCGGCGGCGTGTTGATGGATGACGATACTCGTAAAGCCGTGTTGGTTGCATGGCAGGAACGCAAGAAAGAGGAGCTGATTCATCCGTTCCTCAAAGAGAAGATTCCGTTTGGGTTACTGCCGCATGTTCAAGCCATGTTGCTTGCCCGTCATCTGCGCGGCGATTTGGACGCGTATCCGCCGTTCTTTTGGAATTGATCATGTAATCATGTCATTGCGAGCCGTCGCCCTTGCACTTTGATGGCGAAGCAATCTCCAGCCTGTCGAGGAGATTGCTTAGGACTATCGCCCTCGCAATGACAGAGGAGTTTGAATATGATGGTACTCGTCACGTACGATGTCAAAACCGAAACCAAAGCGGGTCAATCGCGCTTGCGGCGCGTCTCGAAGAAATGCCAGGATTACGGTCAGCGCGTGCAGAATTCTGTTTTTGAATGTTTGATTGACCCCGCGCAATTGAAAGAACTGCAAAGCAAACTGCTCAAGATCATTGATCCCGAAGTTGACTCGCTCCGCTTTTACTATCTCGGCGACAACTGGAAGAGTCGCGTCGAACATATCGGCGCGAAACCGAGCATTGATTTGGAGGGGACGATCATCGCTTAATGTCGAATTTCTGATGGTCGAGTAGTGGCGCTGTTCGTCCGCGCCACGTATCGAGACCATTGCGAACCCAATGTCCACATGAAATCACGCTCAGGTTCGCAGGAAATTTTGCACTTTAACAACAGAATATCGCTATGAAAATTGATTTTTTGCGAATTTTACAAGTAGAATAGAAACAGCAAGACCAATATCTGGTGGTAAAGATATTTTTTTACCCAGATGTTGCGGTCGCTCCCTTCATTGGGAGCGTGGATTGAAACCCCACCCTTGCCGCGGCAAAAGCTTATCAACCCGGTCGCTCCCTTCATTGGGAGCGTGGATTGAAACTCTCATGTTTGTCTTGCATTGTCCTGCATCTTGTGTCGCTCCCTTCATTGGGAGCGTGGATTGAAACATAATGGTTATTGGCGGACTAATGATCGGCGGAGTCGCTCCCTTCATTGGGAG
>CXWJ01029551.1_pt1 | contig 11235 bp, 12 predicted proteins | sample 590841 | NCBI WGS metagenome assembly CXWJ01 (sample SAMEA3498367, study PRJEB10139) | wastewater metagenome | biome: wastewater treatment plant; material: activated sludge | place: Austria | collected 2015-01-21 | reverse complement strand
GATCGAACAACCCCGCCGGTTCACCCTGCTGGACGACTTCGTCGTCGCCTTCCGCGACGAGAACGGCGTCGCCGCCTTCCGTGACCTCTGCATCCACCGTGGGGCCGCGCTGTCGCTCGGTTGGGTGCGCGACGGAAATCTGACCTGCCCCTACCACGGTTGGCAGTACGACCGGACCGGCGCCTGCGTCCGCATCCCGTCGCGGCCGGCGGACGCCCCCATCCCGCAAGCCGCCAAGGCCCAGGCCTACCAGGTCCAAGAGAGGTACGGCTTGGTCTGGGTCGCGATGAACGAGCCTGTAGCGGACATCCCGAGCTTCCCTGGCGATGTCTGGGGTGAGCCCGATTGGAAGTCCTTCATCGGGTACCGCGAGGTGTGGAACACCTCGGCTGCGCGTGCGGTCGAGAACTTCATGGACTTCTCGCACTTCCCCTACGTGCACAACGGCCTCCTCGGGACGGAGGAGACAGCCGAGATCGCGCCGTACACCGTGGAGAAGCGCGATGACGGCCTCTTCTACTACCTCGAGCAGGAAGAGCCGAGTGACCTCTACGGAGCCGGCGGTTCGCAGAGAGTGCGCTACGAGTACACGCTCGTTGTCCCGTTCGCGATCCACCTCAAGAAGATCGAGATCGGGACCGGTCGCGAGACGATCATCAGCCAGCTGACGCTGCCGCTCACATCGAAGACCACCGAGCTGTTCGTCTTCATCGTCCGCAACCACTCCCACGACGAACCGGATGCCGCGTTCGGCGACTTCACCACCACGATCATGGAGCAGGACCGAGTGGTGGTGCAGAGCCAGCGGCCCGAGGAGTTGCCTGACTCGCTGCGCGAAGAGCTGCACATCAAGGTGCCCGACGCTGCGAGCCTGCTCTACCGCCAACGACTCGCCTCGTTGGCCAAGGTCGAGGTCTTCGGGCCCTACGGGGCCTGAGATGCCCGCGGAACTACACCTGGTCCGAGTGGCCAGGCGATCCGACCTTTCCGAGGGCGTCGTGGGGCTGACGCTCGAGTCGGTGGACGGCGTCCTGCCCCGATGGACGCCGGGTGCCCACATCGACCTCGTGCTTCCGTCTGGAACGGTGCGCCAGTACTCGTTGTGCGGTCCACTCGGCTCGGACTCCTACGAGATCGCGATCCTGCACGAGCCAGACGGACGGGGTGGATCCGACGAGGTGCACCGGTCGATCGGGCCGGGGGCCGAGCTGAAGATCCATTCCCCACGCAACCGGTTCCCGCTCGAGCGGTCGACCGAGTACCTCTTCTTCGCTGGAGGCATCGGCATCACGCCGCTGCTCCCGATGATCGAGGCGGTCGATGGACTCGGTCTTCCCTGGCGCTTGGTCTACGGCGGTCGGACTCGGTCGAGCATGGCCTTCCTCGACCTCCTCGAGCTGTACGACGACCGGGTCACCATCTGGCCGCAGAACGAGCGCGGGCTGATAGACGTCGTGGCGGAGGTGGCCGCGAGTCCTGGGGCCGCCGTCTACACCTGCGGGCCGTCCCTCCTGATCGCCGCGGTCGGCGCCGCGGTCGAAGGCGTCGGTCAGGGACCGCTTCACTTCGAGCGTTTCGTGCCGGAGCCGGTTGCTCCTGACCGGGAGATGGCGCCGGCCCTTGCCTTCGAGGTCCAGCTCGGAGTGGGCGGTCCGGTTGTCCCGGTCGCCCCGGAGCAGTCCGTGCTGGATGCGGTCCTCGGTGCCGGAGCGGATGTCCTGTTCTCCTGCGAGGAAGGCAGCTGCGGCAGTTGCCAGACGCGAGTGCTGTCGGGCTCGGTCGACCACCGCGACGGTCTGCTGACCGATGAGGAGCGGGCAGCAGGCGACATGCTTATCTGCGTTTCCCGCTGCCTCTCCGACCGTCTGGTCCTCGACGTCGTGCTGTAAGGCCCCCGAGCCGGCCTCTCTGCATTTCGGCGCGGCCGAATCCAATCCAATCTCGATCGGCGTCCACGCCAGGTCGACCAGAGTCACGCTGAGGAGACCAACGAGATGAGCATGCATAAGGTGAAGGGCGTCGTCGCCCGCGGCAAGGGTCTGCCCGTCGAGCTGGTGACCATCTATGTTCCGGATCCGGGTCCGGGGGAGGCGTTGGTTGCGGTGCAGGCGTGCGGGGTGTGCCACACCGACCTGCACTACCGCGAGGGTGGCATCAACGACGACTTCCCATTCTTGTTGGGCCACGAGGCCGCGGGTGTGGTCGAGGCGGTCGGTGAGGGTGTGACGACGGTGGCGCCCGGCGACTTCGTGGTCTTGAACTGGCGGGCGGTGTGCGGGAACTGCCGGGCGTGTGACCGGGGCGAGCCGTGGTACAGCTTCGCCACCCACAACGCGACGCAGAAGATGACGCTGGAGGACGGCACGGAACTCTCGCCGGCGTTGGGGATCGGGGCGTTCGCGGAGAAGACCCTGGTCGCGGCGGGCCAGTGCACCAAGGTCGACGCTTCGGCCCGTCCCGCAGCGGTGGGCCTGCTTGGGTGTGGGGTGATGGCCGGCATCGGTGGGGCGATCAACACCGGTGCCGTTACGCGTGGGATGTCGGTCGCGGTCATCGGCTGCGGAGGCGTGGGGGTCGCGGCGATCGCAGGGTCCGCGCTCGCCGGTGCGAGCCCGATCATCGCGGTCGACATCGACGCCAAGAAGCTCGAGGCCGCCACCCGGATGGGCGCGACCCACACCGTCGACTCCTCCCAGGTCGACCCAGTGACCGCGATCCAGGAGCTCACCGGCGGGAACGGCGCCGACGTCGTGATCGAGGCCGTCGGGCGTCCCGACACGTGGAAGCAGGCGTTCTACGCCCGCGACCTGGCCGGCACCGTGGTCCTGGTCGGGGTCCCGACCCCGGACATGGCCGTCCCCGACATCCCCCTGATCGACGTCTTCGGGCGGGGCGGGTCGCTGAAGTCGTCCTGGTACGGCGACTGCCTGCCCAGCCGCGACTTCCCGATGCTGGTCGAGCTTTATCAGCAGGGCCGGCTNNCGTGTGGGTCGTCGGGGACGACACCGAGTGTGTGGTGATCGACGCGCCCCACGACGTCGAGGGGATCCTCGCGGTCGTCGGGGATCGGCGGATCAAGGCGATCGTGTGCACCCACGCCCACGACGACCACGTCCGGGTCGCCCCACAGCTGCGCGAGTCGGCTAACGACGGGCAGGGTGCGCCGATCATGCTGCACCCCGAGGACCGGCCGTTGTGGGAGCTGACCCATATCCACGACGGGGAGGGCTACCTGTGGGACCTCGACCTGGCTGACGGCGTACGCATCGAGGTCGGCGGTACGACGCTCGAGGTGCTCCACACCCCAGGCCACGCCCCGGGTGCAGTGTGCCTCTACGCCCCCGATCTGGGCTGTGTCTTTACCGGCGACACCCTGTTCAACGGCGGCCCGGGAGCCACCGGACGCTCCTACTCGGACGCCGACCTCATCGTTGACTCCATCCGCGCGCGGCTCTTCGCGCTCCCCGACGAAACCGTCGTCCACACCGGCCACGGCGACGACACCACGATTGTCGAGGAGGCGGCACGCATGGCGGCTGAGGCGGTCCGTACCCGACTCTTCCGTCGCCTGCCCGGCGAAGAAGTGACGCCGTAGCGCGCCGCCGCTCTGTCATCGATGCGTTCGTAGCGCGGTTGTCAGCTCGTGCGCAGCTCGAAGCAGGAGCCGACCGAGCTTGCCGCGGCGCGCCGGTGCAAATCGGTGCTCGATCCCAGTGAGGGTGAGCGCCCACTGCGGTCGGTCGGCGGCATCGAAGACCGCTGCACCGATGCCCCAGCTCCCGTGGACGATGAGTCCTGGGTTGAGCGAAAAGCCAGCGTCGCGGGTCTCTCGCACGCGGGTGCGCACCTGGTCAGGCTCGTGACCCGATCCATAGGGCGACAGGTCCGCGCGCGAGAGGTAGGCCTCGATCTCCGAGTCGGGCAGGTAGGCCAAGATCGCGATCCCCGCCGAGGCGACGCCAAGAGGGAAGCGGATGCCCTCGTGCAACACATGGGATCGAATGGGAAAGCTGCCGTCTTCGCGCACCAGGCAAACGGTCTCGTCACCCCGTCGTGCCGAAAAGAACGCACTTTCACCCGTGGCACTGGCGAGCTGGCGGACGTAAGGCTGCGCAAGCGTGGTGACGTCATACCTCGGGGCCGCGGTCGTCCCCAGCAGGTACAGCTCCGGCCCGAGGAACCACTGCCCCTCGTTGTTGCGGTCGAGGAGCCCGTCACCCATGAGGGATGTCAGAAGCCGGTGTGCGGTCGGCCTCGCGAGGCCCGTCGATCGTGCGAGCTGGGATGTCGTGACGCCCTCGGGTTCATTCGCGGCGACCGCACGCAGCACCGCGCTGACCCGGCCGACGAGATCTGTAGGTGCGTCCATTGAATGAACGATATATGAGATTCGTGCTCACACGCTGATCAAATGCGTCGGCTGAGTGATCGTTGATTGACCCCGACGGCTTCACGGTATTGCATCGCCTCATGGACAAGGTGGTTGGTTCGGCTGCCGAGGCGGTGGCGGACATCGGTGACGGTGCACGGTTGTCGGTGGGTGGGTTCGGTCTGTGCGGGATCCCGTCGGTGTTGATCGAGGCGCTGCTGGAGGCGGGGACGTCGGACCTGGAGGCGGTGTCGAACAACTGCGGCGTCGACGACTGGGGCCTGGGGCTGTTGCTCGCGCAGAAGCGGATCCGGCGGATGGTGTCGTCGTACGTCGGGGAGAACAAGGAGTTCGCGCGGCAGTTCCTGGGTGGTGAGCTCGAGGTGGAGCTGACGCCGCAGGGGACGTTGGCGGAGCGGATGCGGGCTGGTGGCACGGGGATCGCGGCGTTCTTCACCGCGACCGGGGTCGGCACGCAGGTGGCCGAGGGTGGCCTGCCGTGGCGCTACGACGACGCGGGCAACGTGACGGTGTCGTCGCCGGCGAAGCAGACCCAGACGTTCGAGACGGCCGAAGGGCCGAAGGAGTTCGTGCTGGAGCACGCGATCGTGGCGGACTTCGGGCTGGTGCGGGCCTGGAAGGGCGATCGGCACGGCAACCTCGTCTACCGGGACTCGGCCAGGAACTTCAACCCGTTGGCAGCGATGTGCGGGCGGTTGACGATCGCGGAGGTCGAGGAGCTGGTGGAGCCCGGTGAGCTGGACCCCAACGACGTGCACACGCCGGGGGTGTTCGTGCAGCGCGTGGTNNGCCGATGAGCTGGACTCGCGAGGAGATGGCGGCGCGGGCCGCCTCGGAGCTGTCGGACGGGTCGTACGTCAACCTGGGGATCGGGTTGCCGACGCTGGTGCCCAACTACGTCGACGACGACGTGGAGCTGGTGCTGCAGTCGGAGAACGGGATCCTGGGCGTGGGTGCCTACCCCCTCGACGGTGACGAGGACCCGGACCTGATCAATGCGGGCAAGGAGACGGTGACGCTGCGTCGCGGGGCGTCGTTCTTCGACTCCGCGACGTCGTTCGGGATGATCCGGGGCGGCAAGATCGACGCCGCGATCCTGGGCGCGATGCAGGTCTCGAAGGCCGGCGACATCGCGAACTGGATGATCCCCGGCAAGATGGTCAAGGGCATGGGTGGCGCGATGGACCTGGTCCACGGTGCCAAGCGGGTGATCGTGCTGATGGAGCACGTCGCGAAGGACGGCTCCTACAAGATCGTCGAGGAGTGCTCGCTGCCCTACACCGGCAAGGGTGTGGTGCAGCGGATCATCACCGACCTGTGCGTCATCGACGTCACCCCCGAGGGGCTCCGCCTGGTCGAGTTCGCGCCCGGGGTCACCGAGGACGAGGTCCGCGACAAGACCGAGCCGCAGCTCGAGGTCCGCGCGTGAGCCGTACGCCATCGGCGGTACCAGGCCGTCTTGTCTACTCGACCGCCAGGTTCGAGCGCGCAGAGCTCGTGGCAGGAGAGCTGGTGCGACGTCCCGCCTCCGAGGTTCACGGCAAGGTGCCCGGCACCACGCTCACTCTCTGCGGCGAGCTCGCGGACAGCTGGCCCAAGTTCTGGGACACGCCCTTTGCCCACGTACGACTCCCGCGCTGCTCTGGATGCGTCCGCGCCCTGGCGCGTCGACAACGATGAATGGAGATCGAGTGCAGCGGGATTCCGACGGCAGCCTCACGCTGCTCCGGAGGAGGAATATAAGCTGAGCGCGGCAAATGCCGCCGCCATGCGGCTGGTGTCCCGGCAATGGCGATCGCGTTGCGGCAGGCGGTTCGTCAGATGGAACCGGTGCGGACGGCGAGGACGCTGACGAAGGTGAACCAGCACGGTGGGTTCGATTGCATGTCGTGTGCGTGGCCCGACCCTGAGCACCGACATGCGGCGGAGTTCCGTGAGAACGGCGCGAAAGCGGTCGCGGAGCAGGAGACCAAGGCACGGGTGGCGCGGGAAATCTTTGCTCAGCACAGCATCGACGACCTGGCGACGCGGTCGGAGCACTGGCTGGGCAAGCAGGGTCGTCTGGTGGAGCCGATGGTCAAGCGGCACGGGTCCCGGCACTACGAGCCGGTCGGGTGGGCGGATGCGTTTGCGGACACGGATCGAGGCGCTCGCTGTGCGACTCGTGGGCCGCGACATCGTTTCCCGGCCCGGAAGTCGCCTTCCACCTCGCGCGTCCCTGAACAGGGTGAGCGACGGCCCCCGCGACTTCATCGGGTATCACGACTCTGCAGTTGCGCAGCGTCCGAAGGCGGCTCGTAGGGACTTCGAGACTGCTGCACGAACGGGTGACAGTCTCTGTTCCACCCAACCGGCCTCAACGCGGCTAGCGCCGCGTCGTTGGCGATCAACGAAGCGCCGAGCCGATTCCGGCCCCACCGGTTGCGGACTCCGGAGCGGGACGAGTTCCTCGACAACAGCACGTCGTCGTGACCTGCGCTGTCGCTGCCAGCACGAGGACCGACATGACTCAGTGTGGGCTGAGCCGGGCACGCTGGACGGCCGCGATCGTGTTGGATCTGCTTGGACGACGCCGCAGCCCCGCGTCTTAGTGGACGAAGTGTGTTGGATGACAGGAGACGTAGTGGATCACCTTGCGATGCCTCCTGAAGCATTGGCGTCGCTTGCTGGCCGAGTGGAATAGCGTTCTAGAACATGTCCTCCAAATCGATGACGACCTTGATGGGGATGTCGCCCGCGGGCGGAGATGAACTCCGGACCCGGCTTCAGGGCATGGCTCGGGAAGCGGGGATCCTGACGCCGAGTGGGCCCGTTGCTGGGGTTGACTGCGCTGGCGCTGTTCCTCGGCTTCCACCTGGTCGCTGCCATCGGCGGCGGTGACATGCCGGTCGTGGTCTCGATGCTCAACAGCTACTCCGGCTGGGCCGCGGCCGCGGCGGGCTTCCTGCTCGACAACGACCTGCTCATCATCACCGGCTCCCTGGTCGGCTCCTCGGGTGCGATTCTCGGCTACATCATGTGCAAGGCGATGAACCGCTCGTTCCTCTCGGTGATCGCCGGCGGCTTCGGCTCCGACGGCGCTGTGTCGGGCGAAAGACGCGACTACGGCGAGCACCGCGAGATCCGCGCCCGCGGGATCGACGTCCGGTTCGGGATCCACCCCGTCGCCGGGCGCCTGCCCGGACACATGAACGTGCTCCTCGCCGAGGCCAAGGTCCCCTACGACATCGTCCTGGAGATGGACGAGATCAACGACGACCTGTCCGAGGTCGACGTCGTCCTGGTCATCGGGGCCAACGACACCGTCAACCCGCCGCCCTCGACGAACCCGGCAGCCCCATCGCCGGCATGCCCGTCATCGAGGTCTGGAAAGCCCACGACGTCATCGTCTTCAAACGCTCCATGGCCACCGGCTGCGCCGGCGTCCAGAACCCCCTCTTCTTCAAGGACAACACCCAGATGCACTTCGGCGACCGGACGCAGCGTGGCAACAGAATGGCAACAGCACAGCCAGAATCGGCCAACCACGGCTCCTGACGTCCAACGAGTTAAATGCCCTCTGACCTGCACGTTCATCAATTTTCGATCGTGACCAGAATCGACCCATCAGCCGCTTTTCGAACTCTCACGGCGGTAGCGCCGGTTCGAATCCGGTCGGGGGTACAAATCCGAAACGCGGTCCTGACCAGCGGAAACGCTGGGCGGGGCCGCTTCTTCGTTTCCTCGCAAATCAGCCTGGGGCAACACTGGGGCAACAGCAGGAACCATTCGTAGCGTTGCCTGGCGTTCCTGCGATGCTCGGCGGGCCGCGTCCATCGCGCTTCCAACCTCGTCGAGCCGGTCCTCAAAGAGGTGCCCGTAGGTGTCCAGCGTCATTGTTGCCGACGCGTGGCCGAGCATCTGCTGAACGACCTTGACATCCGCGCGGCTTGCGATGGCGAGGCTTGCCGCGGTGTGTCGCAACTCATGCGGATGCAGGTCGACAACGCCGATAGCCCTGGCCGCCGCGCCGAATTGTTGACGGAAGCTGCTCACGCGGATCGGCGCTCCGCTGCGGATGCCGGTAAACACCAGGTCGTCAGGTCCCTTGCCTGCGACGTGGCCCCTGAGTTCGTCGACGAGAAACTCTGGGATTGGAACCTCACGGCGCTTGTGGTTCTTGGTCGTGCCCCAGACCATGCCCTGCCCGCTCAGGGGCGTCACAGACTCGGCGATGACGGCTCGCTGCCTCTCCATGTCCAGGCGCGAGACCCGAAGAGCAGCCATCTCACCAAACCGGACGCCTGTGTAGGCGAGGAACAGGACGACGAGGCGGTAGGTCTCGTTCGCGCGAGTGTCATAACTGCTGTGCTTGCTGGCGTGAGCCGGGTAACCGCACGCCTGAGCCAGGTCGTCCACCTGGTCGTGGGTGAGGTAGCGACGCTCATGCTTAGAGATACGTGGGAGGTTGACCCCGGTGGCTACATTGCGGGCAAGACGCCCGTCATTGACCGCCATGTCGAGAATCAAGCTCAGCACCCGGTGGATTTTCTGCACAGTGGCTGCGGAGTGATCTTTCGACATCGCCGTCACCCAAAGCTGCACGTCGGCGTGAGCGACGTTTGCGAGTTTCACCCGGCCCCAGTTGGGCCGGATGTGCTTGCGCAGGATCCCGGCATAGCGTTCGTGCGTGGTCGGCTTCAGGTGCGCCTGTCCGGCGAGCCAGCGGTCTGCCCAGTCACCGATCGTCACCTTGGCGAGGGCGGGGTCTACATAGGCCCCGGTCGTTTTCGAGTTCTCGACGCCGGCGAGGAATCGCTCGGCGTCGATTTTTCGGGCGAAGGTCTTATTGCGCTGGGCGCCAGCCGGGGTCCGGTAGTGGGCGCGCCAGGTTTTCCGTCCATCGCGTACACGCTTCTCGATGCTGGCCATGCCTCATCCTGCCCTTCGATGGCGTCGGTGTCGCTGTTCAGGCATTGCTCTGTGGACGGTTGGTCTGTTCGGTGAGCCAGAGGATCAGGTCGGCACGCCAGTAGCGGACGTGGCGGCCGATCTTGAAGCTCCTGGGGCCGGCGCCGAGGTGGCGCCAGTAGCGCAGGGTGCCTTCGGGGACCCGGAGGAAGCGGCAGGCTTCCTGGAGGGTGAGCATCTCGTCGCCGGGGTTCTTGACGGGGCGGCGGTCCTCGTCGGGGTTGATCGGTGATGCAGTCATGACGTTCTCCTCAGAAGGTGAGACCCCGTGGGGTCGCGAGCCGGCGGTTCCGACTCCTCTCATGAGGTGTGTATGGCTTCCCGATCGATGATCAGCGATCATTATCGGGTGGCGTCGATGACCGCGATCGAGGTGGCCCGCCGAGCGGCGGGCCTGTCGCAGCGCCGTCTGGGCGCAATCGCCCGGACCCAGCAGTCGTCGGTCTCGGAGTACGAGTCGCGCAGGAAGTCACCGACGCTGGAGGTGGTCGAGCGGCTGGTGGACGCGGCAGACGCAGAGTTGTCGGTGAAGCCGCTGGTCTTCTGGGACTATCGCGAAGATGTGATGGACGGGGTAGCCCGGCCCGTGCCGGAGCGTCTGTGGCGGGTCCCCACGCCGCTATGTTTCGCCCGGGTCCAGGTGTTGGCCTTCAGGAGGGAAACTGGGGGCAAGGACATCTGGGACCTATCTGACCCGAAGGACCGGATCGAGTACTACGAACTCATGCTGCGACTCGGCCTGGACGACATGATCGAGGAAACGGTTGACGGAGCGCTGTTGGTCGAGGCCTGGCCCCACATGAACCTCCCCGACACGATCCGGGCGGCATGGCAGCCGGCGATCGATGCGGCCATGGGTGTTGGCAATCGCGATGACCCGCCACATGACCCTGCCGGGTTCAACGAACGGATCGCTGCCGAGATCGGGATCCCTTGGCCGCCGAAGAAGCTAGGGAAGAAATCCCGAAAACAGTAGGTCAGGTCAAATGCTGAGTCCGTGCTCGCGGGCGGGATTGACTGGCGTCGGGGCCTGGGATGTGGGACGTCGTCGGGGCTGGTTGCCATACCGGTCGATCGCGTCGATCGCCTGGCCGCGGGCATGTGCTGGTCCTGTGTCGGCTCGGTCGCGGCTGAAGACATTGATCCACTGCTTCCGGGCGTCGTCAACGGACTCGGCCACGAGGTGAGCGACGTTGGTATGCCTGCCTCGGGTCATGGCCACGTACGCCGCCGCGCCGCCGGTCGTATCCCCGATCGCGACGTGCGCGTGGTCGACCGTCTCGCCCTGGGCGCCGTGGATTGTCGTTGCGTAGGCAAGCTCGACATGCTCACGGACGTATGACGAAGGCAGCTCCCGGTCGCGTCCCTGACCGGGGGAGTGGACCAGGAGGCTGCCATCGTCGCCCAGGCCGACCACGTTCCAGGTTTGGCGATTCGTGACGCCGAGCGCCGCGACGTTGCGTCGGGTNNCCAGTGCTCCGTCGGCGCCGACGGTCGCGAGAGCTGCGGTGCGTTCGGCTTCCGAGGCATGTACGACTACGTGGCCGCGTTCGATGAGCCGATCGAAGACAGCCCCGCGGTGCCTGCCCTCGCGCATCGCGAGGCTGAGGATCGCGTACTCGGGATCGGCGAAACGGCGCACCTGCTGCATCGAGACGACCGCAGACGCATGTGCCCATGCGATCGCGTGATCGAGCACACCGCCGCGGCCCACAGCGGGCAGCTGGTGCCGGTCACCCATGAACGCGACCCGTGCGCCAACTTCGTCCGCGATGGTCAGCAGCGCGAGTGCAGTGTCCTGGTCGACCATCCCGGCCTCATCGATCAACAGTAGGTCGCCGCGTTGGAGTTGCGCGGTGGGCGAGGGCTCCGTGGATTGGCGGGTCCAGCGGCCC
>CXWJ01030013.1_pt1 | contig 11247 bp, 11 predicted proteins | sample 590841 | NCBI WGS metagenome assembly CXWJ01 (sample SAMEA3498367, study PRJEB10139) | wastewater metagenome | biome: wastewater treatment plant; material: activated sludge | place: Austria | collected 2015-01-21 | reverse complement strand
ACGCCATCCTCTATGGCGGCGAAGTCACTTTGTGGGTTTCGAGTGACGACGACATGCTACACGAACTTGTGGGGAAATTACCCAGCTCTGCGAGTTCCGATTTCGGCGCCCCCTTTCTGGACTTATTTCAACGCTACGAACGAGATTTCTACAAAATGGACCCGCTGCTCTTTAGTCCCGCTTCAATCACGCTCGTCAACCTAAATTCAGGGAAGACACACCGAGCAGGCAGTGTATTGACGGATGTTGTGCAAAGGTCGTTTGGTACGTAAGGACCGTCGATGCAATTAGCGATCGTCGGAGATCCAAAGGGATGGTATGTCCGGGATCTCTTGCGCGCAGCCACCAGGCAAATGGAAGTTGCGAATGTAGACGTCATTCCCTTTCGCAGTCTTAGCGGATCGCTTGGAGTGGAATCGAACTGCGAGGGGCGTGCACCCCCTACGCAAACTCATTCCGCCGATGTTTGGCTCGTGCGATCCATGCCGTTGGGCACACTTGAACAAGTGGTCTTTCGCATGGATCATTTAGCTCAACTAGCCGCCAAAGGTCAGCTTGTCATCAATTCCCCCCGATCCCTGGAAACTGCAATTGACAAATACATGTCTCTTTGCCGTCTTCATGAGGCTGGTTTACCGATTCCACCGACCATTGTGACGCAGTCGGTTGACGTTGCCATGGAGGCGATGGACTTGTTCCGAGAAGTCGTGGTCAAGCCCATCTTTGGAAGCGAGGGGCGCGGACTCGTTCGCATTTCCGACCGAGAAGTTGGATGGCGAGTTTTTCAAAATCTTTCAAGAACGGGCTCCGTTCTATACGTGCAGAAATACATCGCAAATTCGGGGAGCGATTTGCGATTCCTGGTGATTGGAGACCGCGTCCTGGGAATTCGTCGGCATTGCCGTGGGGATTGGCGAGCAAATGTTGCGCAGGGAGCGATTTGCGAAGCCATCGAGGTCAGCAAATATTGGGAGGATTTCGCCCTGAAGGCGGTTCGAGCGATCTCTGCGGAAATTGCTGCCGTGGATTGTATTGAGGGAATAAACGGAGGAAACTATTGCCTGGAAGTAAACGGGATTCCCGGCTGGCGCGGACTCTCTGCCGCGATCAAGGTGGATGTTTCTGAGCTGGTCATTCGCTACCTAGTGAGTCGGTGGAAAGCGCGATGAAGCACACAGCGATGGCTCGATCTGAATTCCCTTTCGAAATGCACGATTGTGATTTTCAACCCGTTCATCGGCGGCTTGAGCATTTCGCCCGCCTTAGTCCATCGGCGGAAGCGATCGTAGTTCCTCGACGACGCTGGTTTTCCCCTTGGGCCTACACCTACCGACGCGTGACATTCGGGGAACTCTGGCAGGATGTCGAGGCGATTTCCGCTGGCTTGATCGCGGAAGGAGTCCTTCCGGGTACGCGTATGGCCCTCATGGTCCCGTTCAGCCCGGAGATGATTGCCCTCGTCTTTGCGCTATTGCGCGTGGGGGCAGTACAAATCCTGATTGATCCGGCCTTAGGTCGCAGGTCGATGATCGAATGCCTAGCAGCCGTGGAACCAGAAGGGATGATTGGCATTCCTCTGGCACATGGAGCGCGATGGATCTATCGTCATAGGTTTCCGAAATGCCATATTAATGTCACAGCTGGTGGCCGTTGGCCCAAACCAACATTAGACAACTTGCGTCATTCCTCTTCCGCAACACGCGTGGAACACGATGTCCTACCGGAAGATCCGGCCGCCATCATTTTTACGAGTGGAAGTACAGGCCCACCCAAAGGGGTGCTCTACACGCACGGAACGTTTTCAGCGCAAGTGAAGTGGATTCGCGAACAATATGCCATTACGTCGGGCGGGCGTGACCTTGCGTGTTTTCCTTTATTTGGATTGTTCAATGCGGCGATGGGTACATCGACCGTCATTCCGGACATGAATCCCGCGAAGCCCGCTGCGGCATCGCCACGTAGACTTGCGGCTCATATTCAGGACCTGGAAATCAGTCAATCGTTTGCATCTCCCGCCATTTGGAACAACCTCGGACGCTATTGCGAACGGCATATCGTCCGTTTGCCTTCATTGCGTCGAATTTTTGCGGCGGGCGCTCCGGTGGCCCCGCGAATCCTTGCGCGGCTCTTGACGGCGGTTCCACAGGCCTGCGAGATGTTTACTCCGTATGGAGCGACCGAGGCACTCCCGATCGCAAGTATTTCGGGGCGAACAATTCTTCAGGAGACCGCGCGACGAACCGAAATGGGGCGGGGGATTTGTGTTGGAAGCCGATTTCCCGGTGTATCTTGGAAAGTCATCAAGATCGTGGACGAGGCCATAGCCGACCTCTCGGAAGCGGAATTGGTACCCCCCTTCGAGATCGGTGAGCTAATTGTCGCGGGACCGCAAGTCACCACCACGTATGTAACTTCACTTGACGCGAATCGCCTTCACAAAATTCGGGACGAAGGCACAATTTGGCACCGTATGGGGGACGTGGGGTATCTCGATGATTGCGATCGATTCTGGTTTTGCGGTCGTAAATCGCACCGTGTACAGACAAAACTGGGAACTCTCTTTACGATCCCGTGTGAAGCGATCATCAACCAACATCCGGCGATTTTTCGGTCTGCGCTCGTTGGCATGGGATCTAGGGGCGACGAGGTTCCTTACTTGGTAGCGGAGCCCTGGCCCGAGTTCTGGCCCCCGACACGCCGCCATGCAGACCACCTGCGGAGTGAATTGTATCGGCGAGCTCAACAATCGCCGCTCACGCAAGAGATCGACCAAGCCCATTTTGTGTTACGACGAAAACTCCCGGTCGACGTACGCCACAATGCGAAGATCTTCCGCGAGGAAGTCAGGACGTGGTTAGCAACGCGAGTTGGAAGTCGGCCCCAGGACAGCTCGATCTGACAGGTCCACAGCGCGAGGCAGCGCAACCCGGCGCGCATCACGGAGCACGCTTAGACGCATTCCTAGACCACAGAAAAATAGCTGTCCGCAGCGACATCAAAGTTGGCCTCTGTCAGTTCAAGCGGCTTCTGTTGAAAGCTAGTAATGGCCTGAACCTGCAAGAGTAAATCTCGCGGGTGACAACAGCGAAATGGCCGATTTTTTGGCTTGTAATGCGTATTGATCAGATAGTCGAGGGCCTTCGGGTTCGGTGGAATCTTCATCTTGTCGACCATCAATGCAAATAGCCTCCGGAATTCCTCCTCAGTAGGATTGCAGACTTCAATCTTGTAGGGGATACGGCGGAGAAATGCATCGTCGACGAGATCACGAGGCTCAAGGTTGGTGGAGAACACAACGAGCTGATCGAATGGTACCTGGATTTTCTTGCCGCTTGGGAGATTCAAGTAATCAATTCGCTTTTCGAGCGGTACAATCCAACGATTAAGCAATTCCGTGACACTCATGCGTTGCCGACCGAAGTCATCAATCACAAGCGTTCCGCAATTGCTCTTGAGCTGAACCGGCGCTTCATTGATCCCTGTAGCATGGTTCGTGGATAGCTCAAGGTTCGCCATGGTGAGTTCACCACCGACGATGATCGTCGGGCGTCGAATGCGCACCCAACGTGCATCGATCTTATGTGCCTTGACAAAGTCATCTCCCGGTGGGAGCGGCAGAACCTCATGCTGAGTCGGATCGAAGACGCGGATGATCTCCCCATCGAGTCCGATCGCGCGCGGGATCCAAATTGCCTCACCAAATGCCCTCGTGACTCGCTCCGCAATGCTTGTCTTGCCATTTCCGGGGCCACCGAACAAGAACATTCCCTTTCCCGAATTCATGGCCGCTCCCAACCGCAGGATCATGAGCGGACTAATCATCAAGTCGGAAAATGCACGGCGCAGGTCGGCCTCGCCAGGATGTTGGTGCTGAAGTGATTGTCGGGAGACCGATTCGCGGTACATCGCGAGGCTCACCGGAGCCGCCCCAAAGTACGTGCAGCGATCACTATGCCTTCGCGCGCGTTCGCGTCCAGCATCTGTCAACGTGCAAACGTAATCGTTGAGTTTGGTGGTAGAACGATAAGCAACAAGCTGATCGTACTTCATCCGGGAAATGATCGGCACCACGAGCTTGAATGGAAGTTTGATTTGATCGGCAATATCATGCCCCGTTTCCTCACCCATGCTGAGGAGACACTTAAGGATCAACTCTTCGACTGCAGACTCGTTAAGCCCAGCCTGTTGTAGCGTGTCGGGCTCAATCGGGAAGAAGACGGAGGGATCCGATGTCAGTGACAATGGATCGGAGGCAGGCACAGGAGCTGCGACGTTCGTTCCCCCAGCGATGAGCCCGACTAGATCAGCGGCCGTGGCCCCGACACCTTCGGCTGTGGCCCTGACACCTTCGGCTGTGGCCCTGACACCTTCGGCCGTGGCCCCGACACCTTCGGCGAATGCCTCAGATTCGCGACCTGAATCGTCTTCGTCTATCCGGGGGGTCTCCGAGGGAGCACCCGTCGCAAGCCCACGGATTCGGTGAATCATCTCGTCTAGCGCGGCGTCCCCATGCCGTCCTTCCTGTCCCTGGGATATCGGGTTCGATGGAACGTCTCCGTGCAAAGGACCGTTGTCCAATTCTTCGTTGGGAAATGATTGATCTTCTGAGGTTGGTTTTGCCTTGGACGGACTGGCAAAACCTGCGAAGCCATCTTGTGGGTCTAATGCGGTAGGTTTCTGTCCGACCAACCCTTTGCTTGGACTGTTTCCTTTGAGGCGTTCCAATTTTTCTAGCAAGCTGGCCTTCAACTTGTTTGTCATAACGCAATCCCCAGGCAAAGTCGTAGGGTTCAGCTTCTCACAAATCACACGAATGATTCACGGCAACTTTTCGTCGGGATAAATTGCCGAAGAAGCTTAGGACACAGGTCTACTTCGGTCAAAGAATGAATCCCACTTCCTTGTCGAAAGGGTAGAAGGATCGCCAAAACCAGACATTTCGGCGTGTGCACGCGGAAATCCCCGTAAAGACATCAACCGACCAAAGCGTTAAAATCAGAATGACCCCGTAATTGAGAACTGTTTCCGTAGGAAGAACCATGGCTAAAAATCCGAAGTCGATTCATAAACTTGTCCGTGATCCATTTAGCTCTCGATCGAGTTTCAAGACCACCCAAGGAGACATCGGGATTTACCGCTTATCACGGCTCGAAGACCTCGGCCTACTGAATGTCAGTCAACTCCCATTTTCCATGCGAGTCCTCTTGGAATCCGCCCTGCGGAATTGCGATGGTTTCTTAGTNNTTGGGAATCCGCCCTGCGGAATTGCGATGGTTTCTTAGTAACTGAGGCGGATGTTAAAGCCCTCGCGAATTGGGATGCACGCAAGCCCGCCGAAGTGGAAATTCCCTTCCTTCCAGCTCGCGTGGTTCTTCAAGACTTTACAGGGGTTCCCGCAGTCGTTGACCTGGCAGCCATGCGTGCCGCCATGAAGAGACTTGGTGGCGATCCTCGGAAGATCAATCCGCTTATCCCCGTGGACTTGGTGATTGACCACTCGGTCCAAGTCGATCAGTTCGGAACGACAGATGCCCTGCGAGCGAACGTCGAATTGGAATTCCAACGAAATGGTGAACGCTATGAATTCCTCCGGTGGGGCCAACAAGCCTTTGCAAATTTCCGCGCTGTCCCTCCTAACGTTGGCATCGTGCACCAAGTGAACCTGGAGTTTCTTGCGAAGGGTGTCTTTCTTCGCAAGGATCACATCGGACAGGTTGCCTTTCCCGATTCACTTGTCGGGACCGATAGTCATACGACCATGATCAATGGTCTGGGAGTTGTCGGTTGGGGAGTCGGTGGTATTGAGGCGGAGGCCGTCATGCTCGGACAACCACTCTATATGCTTCTCCCTGAGGTTGTTGGATTCGAACTTATGGGGGAACTTCCCCCCGGAACGACCGCAACGGATTTGGTCCTGACGGTAACCGAAATATTGCGAAAAGCCGGTGTCGTCAACAAGTTTGTCGAATTCCATGGGAATGGCATTAGCAACATGAGTTTGGCCGACCGAGCTACCATCGCCAATATGGCGCCGGAGTATGGAGCGACCATGGGTTTCTTCCCCATCGACCAAGAAACCTTGGCATATCTCCAACGGACAGGGCGTACACCGACCGAAGTGGATCTTGTCGAACGCTATGCCAAAGAGCAAGGACTCTTTTCCGTGGCTGGCTCGCCCGCACCGACATTTTCATCTACGCTGAAACTCGATCTGGGGACCGTGGAACCCTGCTTGGCGGGCCCCAAGCGTCCGCAAGATCGGATCGCTCTAAAACATGTGAAAGCAACATTCCAGCGATCTCTGGTAGCTCCACTTTCAGAACGCGGTTATGCACTCTCACCTGCCGAAATGGATCGAAAAGCCGTCGTCCGAAACGGGGCGGCAACCCCCATAGGACATGGAGCTGTCGTGATTGCGGCGATCACCAGCTGCACAAACACGAGTAATCCTTCCGTGATGATGGCTGCTGGACTACTGGCCAAGAAGGCCGCCGAACGCGGCATGAAAGTTCCCCATTTTGTCAAGACATCGCTCGCACCTGGATCGCGCGTCGTCACGGACTACTTGGATCGCGCCGGATTAACCGAACCATTGAATGCTCTTGGCTTTCACACCGTGGGCTATGGTTGCACGACCTGTATTGGGAACAGCGGTCCTCTCCCAGAGCCTGTGGCCAAAGCAGTTTCCGAGGGAAAAATTGTCGCAGCTGCGGTCCTTTCCGGTAACCGCAATTTCGAAGGACGCGTCAATCCACTCGTGCAAGCGAATTTCCTGGCGAGCCCTCCTTTGGTCGTAGCCTACGCACTTGCCGGCACAACCGACATTGACATGTCTCTAGAGCCACTAGGTCAGGATCGTAGTGGAAATGATGTGTATCTCAAGGACATCTGGCCAAGTGCAGATGAGGTGCGGCAAGCAATCCATCAGCATATTCAGCCGGAACTATTTGCGGCGAGGTACTCTGCGGCTTTTACGGGAAATGAGCAGTGGAATCAAATCAAAACTTCGACAGGAGACCTGTATGAATGGGATGCATCGAGCACCTACATTCAACATCCTCCTTTCTTGATGCAAATTGGCAAAGAGCCGGCAACGATTGCGGCAATCCGGGGGGCTCGTGTCTTATGTGCACTCGGGGATTCGGTCACGACCGACCACATTTCACCTGCGGGTTCAATCTCGAAAGACAGTCCGGCGGCGCGCTATTTAATCGCCGAGGGAGTACAGGCTCGGGACTTCAATAGTTATGGGGCTCGACGGGGCAATGACCGAGTGATGGTGCGCGGGACGTTTGCCAATATTCGGATTCGAAATCAATTGGTACCAGGCGTCGAAGGGGGTGTCACCAAGTACCTTCCGAGCGGAGAGGTACTATCTATCTATGATGCGGCGGAGAAGTATCGGAATGATGGCACTCCGCTCATCGTCTTGGCTGGAACGGAATATGGCACGGGAAGTAGTCGAGATTGGGCGGCGAAGGGGACGATGCTCCTGGGTGTGCGTGCGGTGATCGCGGCCAGCTATGAGCGCATACATCGGAGCAATCTTGTTGGGATGGGAGTCCTACCGCTCCAATTTGAAAATGGGTCAACATGGCAGTCGCTGGGACTTCGAGGCGATGAGATCATCGATATTGCCATGAACGAGTCGGTCCAACCACGCGAACTCGTGGTAGTCATAGCTCGGAGTGGTTCGCAGGAAATTCGCTTTTCCGCTCGGGTCCGGATCGATACACCGGTGGAGATGGATTATTACCGACATGGCGGCATCTTGCCGGCTGTGCTAAGAAAGCTCTTGGAAGAATCTGATGTTGTTGCTTGAAGACCTTCGCAAGTCCTACCAACAGGCGGACGGCACTCCATTGCAAATCTTGGATGTTCCGCGATATGAGCTTGCCAAGGGAGAACAGGCCGTATTGCTCGGTCGCAGTGGCTGTGGAAAAACAACACTGTTGCATGTGATCGCAGGCATCAGCCGCGCTGATTCTGGGTTGGTACAAGTTGCCGGAATTGATCTCAGGCGGCTAAGCGAAGCAGGGCGCGACCGTTTCCGGGCTTCGAACCTTGGGTATGTGTTTCAGACGTTTAACCTCCTACCCGGTTTCACAGCCCTCGAAAATGTCCTGCTCGGAATGACATTCTCCACGGGGAAGGTGGACCGAGGGCGGGCGCTGGGATTGCTGGATCGCGTTGGTTTGCGTTCGCGAGCGGAGCATCGTCCGACGGCCTTGTCGGTCGGGGAACAGCAGCGTGTAGCAGTGGCACGCGCCCTAGCAAATCGTCCGCGTTTGCTCTTAGCAGATGAACCGACGGCAAACGTCGATCCGGCAAATCAGCAGCAGGTTGTGAATCTGATCCGCGAGACCTGCCAAGAACAGGGAGTAACCCTATTGATGGTAACGCACGCGATGGAAATCGCTGAACAATTCAGCCGCGTGGATCGTCTTGAGGACATCAATCGAGCGTTGCATCTTGACGCGGCGCAGGGGGTGGTTCGATAATTAGAGCGTGGTTATCGAACGCGATGTGTCTCCGTGGCTCAATTGGATAGAGCGTCGGCCTCCGAAGCCGAAGGTTACTGGTTCGAATCCAGTCGGGGATATTTTCGATTCTCGCCCTGTCGCGCCGATGCAAATCGATGCAAATCGATGCAGATCGATGCAGACTCGTGCAGATTGGCGCACAACGTCCCACGACGTTTGGCTTTCGGGCGACTCGCCTTCGCGCCGTTTTCGTCCCCTAGCCGGCCCCGCAAAGTGCAAATTGATGCAAACTGATACCCAATTGATGCAGATTGTATGGCACCAAACTTGGCACCTTTTCGGAACTCTTGGCACCACTGTTGGCACCTTTTTTGGGCGACCTTCGGCCCGAAAGCCGTAGTCAATTTGGCGATTTGTGCAGAAGGCGGAGTAAAGCTCCGGGTCGGAGGCACCAGGAGAAAACCGATCGCAGCCGCCTGTCCATGAATGCCGTCGCGGATGAAGGGGGACGCGAAGTTCGCGCGGCAGGAGGCAACCAATTGGCGCATGCGACAATTCCATTCCCTAATCGGTGTGTCGGCACGACGAACGCATGTATACGATCGTACTGATGTCCGCAATAATCCTCTGATGATGGCCGGCGCTAGCGTCACGCTCAAGTCCGGCGATCGGACGAAGTGGTACTCGAATCTCCTTGGCTAGACCTTGATGTGATGGCAGACTATTGCAAACCGGATTCCCCGGAGCCGCCTGCCGAAATGGATCGCGTTGAATGCATAAGAACGCAATTGGCTCTTTCGATTTGGATTCAAGGTGGACAAGGCCGTGACCGACTTGACTACGAGCGTTTACCCGGAGTTACTCAATGTCAATTGTAGAGTATTCGTGGGCCGACCTAGGTTACCGTCGGCTTGGCGCGATTGCACGCCTTCCAAATGACAAGATTGACCCTCTCGTCGTGCAATCGTTTACTCAGATTGGGGCGTACAGTTATCTGCAGCCAGATTGGATTCGCCATCGCGGACGAAAAGCGAATGCCGATTTCTTCTCGGCCACAATCCACGATTATTCTGCGACAGATTTTTCGACGATTGTGCGCAAGTGTTTCGACGACGAGCGGACTCTCTGTGGCGACGCAATATCGTGGAAGTCTCCAAGCGAACAGGAAGCCATCCTGAAAGATTCCGATAGTGCAGACCAGCCATGGACAGCGCTGTACTATCTCAACGCCGCCTTAACATTGTCCGGCACAGCCGATAACTTTACTAAGGTGCTTGAACACGAATACCTTCCGAGGATACGACAGTTCTATCCATGTGCACAGTTCGTCTTCGTGAAAAAACGGTTCGCTGAGATCGCGGCTATGGCCGCGGCGCTTCGTACTTCCTATGCACTCGCGCAAGTTCCTAGGCCTGATTGGCCTAGCCTGGCTCCTCGGTCACTGGGCGTCGAAATTCTCAGGGAATGGCATTCACAGGACCCGATGCGGCTGTTCGACCTAGTCATTGACATATCGAACTACCTTTGGTACCCGTTTGTGACTGGCGTCACTATGGGAAGGCTGTCGATGACGTGCGTCTGCCTTCTCGACCCCCCTCCGAAATATGAGTTGCCAGGGTTTCCGCGAGATTGGTTTGATTTTCTGCTGCAGGGAAGTCGCTTTGGCGTTCAACACCATGGCGGACTAGAAGTTGTCGTAGATCGAGATCACCCTTCAAATCGCCGTCTTGCCCACGGACGGAGGTTGGTCGATGCCCCCCCCGCATGTTGCGACCGAGTTAGCTTTCTTACGTGGCTGGTGCAAGTGGCCGCTGATTGNNCATTTCTGACATCGCAAACTTTCCCAGCGCATCCAACAACGAAATCGACGCACGTTTCGGATTTGAGCATCTACTCACGGTCGAACGAATTCTTCGAAGGACCGCGGAGCTAGCTGTCGGGCGACATTTTGGATCACCCAAGACAGTGGTATTTGAGATCGCTGACCTCTATGCGACTCTTGCCGTAAGATTCAATAAATCGCCCAATGACGCCGAGTTCTTCAAGGAATTGTTCAATCCTCGGGCGGCTCTGGCTTCACTTTCATCACGCCTTGAACAAATCCCCGGCGTAGGACAAATCTTGTCTGGCGTTGCCACCGAAGTGTACACCGAACTGTTGAATATAGTCGTCGAGTCCGTTTGCTTTCGTGCAAAGGTCACAACTGAAGGCGTATTTGTGCGCAGCAAGTCACTTATCGATTAAGTCGAGGAATCTCACAGTGATTTCGTGGCGAACGTCATCCGAGCGTATAGAAATGGACAACACGGGTATTTCAATGAATCAGACCCGTCTAATCGTCCCTCGCGGTACTTGTGGATGGTTAATGGCAATTTGCCGGACTCGATTGTTGTACTACCATTCTTGTGGCTATTTGCCTATCTTGCCGATACGGAATTCGTGGGATGGAAGCCGCTTTGTTTGCGGTACTACTAAAGGCAGCACAGTTACCCTTGTGGATGCATGTTCGAAGCACAAAAGTGCGTCCTGCTGACTCTAAGGCGATTCTTGATTCGCATATTAGCTTATCTCCTGATATCGAACGCCAAGAAATTGCTTCGATTTCGTGAAAGTCGCTTTTCTTGCCCCATCGATGTCAAGTTTAATATCGTGGCGAATTTCTTCCGCCTCTATCTTGTCGCGATTCAAGGTAAGTATGTACTGGAATTCGTCTTCCGTCTCCACCTTGGCCTGCAGAAAGTTCAAACACTGGGTCAGCGTGTCC
>CXWJ01034709.1_pt1 | contig 11253 bp, 9 predicted proteins | sample 590841 | NCBI WGS metagenome assembly CXWJ01 (sample SAMEA3498367, study PRJEB10139) | wastewater metagenome | biome: wastewater treatment plant; material: activated sludge | place: Austria | collected 2015-01-21 | reverse complement strand
GTTCGTCAAGCATCGCCCGCAACTCCCTTGTTAACTCGGGACTCTCATTTGCCAGATTCCTCTGTTCGGAAATATCTTTGTCCATATCGTAGAGTTGAACGAAGGGACATATGCCATCCTTGGTTTCCTTCCACAAAGCAGCAGTGGGTGCAGGTTCTGTCCAGCCACCCGAACCTGGGCAACAGCAGAGCTTCCAATTGCCGTGGCGAATCGCAAAGTAGCCGTAAATGGAATGGTGTATCACGTACCGGCGATCGTGCTGTGAGCTACCTTTGAGTGCAGGTAGAAAGCTAAAACTATCTTCGGCGGCCGTGTCAGGAAGATCGACATGAAGGATATCGGCAACCGTTGCGATGATATCGGTAAGGCATACCAATCGATCGCAGCGGCTTCCAGGTTTCACAACCCGGGGCCAGGAAACGAGAAAGGGGACGCGGTTCCCTCCGTCCCAGATATCGGCTTTGGAGCCGCGGAGGTCCGCGCTCGAATAATGCCCTTTGGCCTCCAGTTCTTTCCTATTTGCGGTCGGCGCTGACGTGCCATTGTCTGAACTGCAAATGACGAGCGTGTTTTCCAACGTTCCAGTCTCTCGCAGGGCATTCATTACCTGACCAAAGCTATCGTCAGTTTGCATCACGAAATCAGCGTGCGCGTTCAATCCACTTCGGCCACGCCATTCGGCACTGGGGGCGACCGGGCTGTGAGGAGAATTCCAAGGGACATAGAGAAAGAAGGGATCATTCTTCCCTTTTCGCCCACGAATATATTCCACCGCCGTTCGAGTCAACTTCGGTAACATCTCAACAGGCTCTAGTATCTGAGTGACTTGGTCGTTATCGATCCAGACTTTGATCTGTGCGGCATGGTGGAATCCGTGAAACTCATCGAATCCGCCGCGATCCAACGGACCCTGGGTGACCTTGCTTCCCACTTTCGCTTCGCCTGTCATGTGCCGGCCGTCAAACAGCATGCCGAGGTGCCACTTTCCAATCGCCGCTGTGTGGTATCCGGCTGAATGGAGCAGCTTGGCCANNGAGCAGCTTGGCCAATGTCAAACGGTCCTCAGCAATCAGCGACGCACCACCCGTCATGACGCCGGATTGCAATGTTGTCCGCCAGGCATACCGGCCTGTGAGTAGCCCATAGCGCGTTGGAGTGCAAACCGAAGAGCCACTATGAGCGTCCGTAAACGTCATTCCACTGGCGGCGATCGCATCGAGTTGCGGCGTGCTGATCTTGCCACGTGTGGGATTGAGGCATTGAACTTCCCCGTACCCCATATCGTCTGCCAGAAGAATGACAATGTTGGGCCGTGGCTGTTTAGCAGGATCTTGGGCGACTGTGATGCAAGTCAACAGCCATTGAGTTGACAGGAACAAAAACGAAAACACGTTTCGAATCGAGAGCATCGTTAAGACTTTCTCAGAGGCTCCATCGCGAAAACGCCGACACTGAATAACTATTATGCGTGTTGCCTAATAGCTCGGCGAACCGATCACGGATTCGCACTTTTAGTTCGCAGAGTTAGAGCGTAAAGGCGGGGCTCTTCTGTTCCGACTTTCTTGAGGTGGACAAGCAGCCGGACCTTCTTACCACCGAGCGAAGCGAGGTTAGCATGAGGCCATTTCACAACGCAATCCAGGCCCCCATCGATGTCGAGCGTGCCGCCGTTCGATCCGGAAAAATCAGGCAGGGGCTGAAAGTGTTCGTCGGTAAGCTCAACCCGCATGTTGCGAGCAACTTCAGCGTTCAGCAGCACTTCGCAACCGCCGCTGGGCAGCTCGAGAGCCGCAGAGCAGACCGTGCCTTCCTGGATTCCCGGATTAAGACCGAGCGCACCCCACCGGTCTCGCGGCAGCGTGGCCAAGGCAACCTCGGCGCGGTAATGCGCCGTGACATCTTCGGCCTTCTGACCGACGTTTCGCCAGCGACCGTGATAGATTAATGTTTCGTCGCCCACATTCAGGATACCGTTGCCTTGGCAAAGAATCGTCTTGAAGTCATGGTCGGCAACGGCGGTCGCCGACGACTCGTCGCGATGAATGAAGACGTGCCCCGGCGCCGGTTCCCGGAAGCGGATGCCATCGTTGGAGACAACCAGCCCCAGATCGCCCGTGATCTCGCCGAAGTCGGCGCGATCGTGCCACAGGCCATAGAGGCCCACGCACACGTTCCCTAAGCTGGTCGCCCCAACGCCCAGATGCACCTGATCGCGTGGTTCTGGCAGGGCAAACGCCAGCTCCCACAGATCGGGCCAATGGTCAAAATCAAAGGTGGAACGGGTCACGCCGGTCCTGCCTCCCGTGCCGCCTCCCTCGGTGTACACGCCACTCCAACTGGAGCCCCGAAACACTTGATAATGCAGTATGAACTTTCCATCGTGCCGGACGAACGAACAATGCTCGACGAACTGATTGGCGAATGGAATCGCAGTCATCGTCCACTGCAATCCATCCGGCGACACGGCGCACGCCACACTCGGCATGACTCCATACTCGGCAATTGGTGGGTCACTCTGATCGGGAAAATATTGGTAAACCATCTTGTAGCGTCGAGCGGGATCGGGTTCCGCATCGTCACGAATCACCGCCGCGCCGCTGACAATCGTGTGGGGCAGATCGAGTGCATTATTTTCCCGGCTCCCCTTGAACAGCACCTGCCCCAACGCGGGCTTGGTCCAGTGGATGCCATCCGTACTTTCGGCATAGCAAAGGGGGCCTTGCGTAACCTCAAAACCATCAGTGACGCCCTTTAACCAAGCCGGTTTCTTAGCCACTTGCTGCATCTTGCGCGGCGGCCAGTCTGGGTTGGTGCCACGATGGCAAGCGTAATACCACATGCGGAACTTGCCCGCGTCGTGCAACACCGTTCCGTAGAAATGGGCTGCCAGGTTGTCTGGTGCATTGCTCACCAAAGGGCTGGGCACAAGCACGGGCTCGGCGCGCACCTGCGGTTTGCTCAAGTAGAGCCCAACATTCTTACGCAACGGCAAAGAGACGTCGTCGATCGCCAAAAAGAGCATGTCGCTGTGTGACACGGCCGCATTTCTAGAGTCGTTCGTCGTTGCTTGCTCTGCTGCCGAGAGAGTTGATACAGATAACAACGCGGAGATAATCATCGCACAGCCTCTAGAAGCAAATTTCTTCGAACACATTGGTTCTACTCGCGAATCGGAGAGTCGCTGATATCGACTCCGAAGTATGACCAAGCTACCCACCACTAAGATCATAAGCGGCAAGGCTGCCGGTTCGGGAACGATGAAATTCATACGGGTGCCTGAGGCGCTATTGCTGGTCTGGCCGAAGTGCGCTAGCCAGAGGTTGTAATCGTTTTGCGTATAGTTAGTTCCCAAGCCCTTACGCCACACTACATAGTCCGCGGCGTCGACTGTACCGTTGCCGTTGAAATCGCCAGCTAGAGCCACGGAAAGTGTTACCGAGCTTGCGCCATAGTGGACGCCCCAAACTAAGTCGTCTGCTAGCGTAGGCAGGCTGATGTTGGTGAAGGTGCTATTGCCGTATCCAGCAGCCGTGATGATCTCGAATAAATCGCCTGCAGAAGGCATAAAACTGTCCACTAGCGAAACGGCCAGTGTGCCTGAAAGTGATGCCGGCCCTGTTACGGCGAGCACATCGTGGCTCGATAGGGAGGCGACCTCTATTTCAAGACGACCGGCCGGAACCTGGCTATAAGCACCGCCAATATGGAGCGTACCTACCGTTTCGCCGGGAGCGAGCACACCACCACTCGTAACATCGCCCGTGACCGTGCCGGTTCCACCCAGTATGGCACCCGCATTGACGGCGACTGGGCCAGTGCCCGTGGCGCTGCCATTACTGTTCGTCACAAACAATGTCCCACCGGCGATGGTCGTGCCACCATCGAAGGAGTTGGCGTTGGTAAGATTGAGCCTCCCGCTCCCCGTTTTAACGAGGCCAGCGGAGCCAGAAACGATGGAATTTATGGTCGCCGTCACCCCCGGATCGACCGCAACGGTAGAGCCAGCCAGGGTCAATGTCGAGGACGTCAGAATGTAACCATTGCTTTTGAACGCAAGGCCGTTTACGGTCTGGGCCGAGGCTAGGTCGACAGTCCCCGCAGCTCCCCAAAACACCGCGTTGTTGCCGTTGCCCCAGGCTACCTCCGCACTGCCGTTGTACCAATTCCGTGCCGATGAGCTCCAGCTACCGCTGCCCCCCATTCCGACCCCAGTGGCAACGTAGCTGCCGGCTACGGCCCCATCGCTGTCCCAGTACATGTCGCCCGCGGGCGGCGGTTGACGGTTGAAGTAATAGATTGGCTGATTACTCCCCTCGCTTGCCGTGTAGTAGCCCCAACCATTGGGATCGAAGCCGATTGCTTCGCCTTGAATTTCCGGATTCAGCGGCATCGTCGTCGGTACGGTATTGAAGGCGTCGGCGATCGATCCGCCGACCGGACGCTGATAAAGGCGCGCGGACGTGGTCGAGCGGACGATGATCTCGTTCCCGGTTACAGAGATATCAGCCGCAGTAGGCCAACCTGTTCCAGGTTGAAAACTCACCATGAATTCGAGTGTATTGGTGTCGGTCGTCGACTGAGGATAAACGGCCCGATAGAGGCGCGGTTGAGTATCGCGCTTCGTGACGATGTATATATCCTTGGTCAGCGGATCGACAAACAAGCTTTCGGCGTCGCGCTTGCCGTCTGGGTAGGCAAACGTGAGCTTGACTGCGTCGAAAAGGTTAATATTGACGGCAGACTGGGTATCGCTGACGACAGGTTCCGGCACGCGGTAGATAGAGATGTTTGCGCGGATTGCGTTGTTGTCGCCGATGTCGCCGATGTACAGATACTGCGACCCATCCACCGGGCCAGGTCCATTGGCGATGTCTTCCCAATCAATGTTGCTGGTTCCTCGCAAGTAGTAAGTTCCCAGATTCGCCCCTGCTGTTGACATGGAAAAAATCTGAGGGGCGTTGCCGGAATCATTGTGAGCCCACAAGACATTGGGGTTGAATCGGCTGGCGACGATTCCCGATGCTTCGATCAGGCTAGAGTTCTGCACATTGCCGGTCGTGATGCCAGAGGAGAAAACAGCGGCCGCATCGCAGCGGGCGCTGTCCATCATCAGTAGCGGCAATGCTAACAGGAGCGTTGGAATCTTGGTGCGAAACATAGGTCAAGTACGGTAAAGATCGAAGAAATAATCTGTGGTTTCGTAACGGTGATTGCAGCGCGAAAATCGTCCTGAGGGGCGAGCAGCAGCTATGGTTGCATCAGGCTATTCCAGGGCGTAATCAAGCTGCCCGCGATTTTTCGTCAGCCATCGCTTCGTCATCAGTCGCGGCGGGAAGTAAGAGGAGGGTTTCTCAAGCTGTGTAGAAACAGTAGAATTGGTCGCGGGCACAACAGCGTCCGCGTAGCTCAATTGGATAGAGCGTCGGCCTCCGAAGCCGAAGGTTAGTGGTTCGAATCCACTCGCGGATATTTTTGTGGGAGGGAGGGTGAGGGGCAAAGGGTCGATGTCCTCCCGCATGTTTGACCATAGCAGATTTGTGAGGCATTTACAGCAATTATTTTGGCCACGCCTTGAAGGACGGGGAAAAGCGAGAACGCGGCGAGCGCGGGGGGTTGGATAGCTGCGGCCGGTTGAGAGTGGGGGCCGGCAAGCTGCGCAGAAGTAGGGGTGAGGCTTCTGCGCAGTGGGATGTTTCAAGGAGAATCGCGGGCATTGCTGAAAAAAAGTTTGGCGTGCTCTCAAAGTGTGCGCGCAGAATTTTTTGTTAGGTTTTGGCCACTGTTTGTGCTAGGGTGTGGGGTCTATGATTGCGAATAGCATTAACGAGTGCTGTTCCTGCTTTTAGTGCAATCCATCAAGCCAGCTAACCACAAAGCGGCCGTCAACATTGACTCGCAGAAGGTACCGGTTTTCCTCTGTGAAACAGGCACTAAGCTTAGCGGCTTCCGGCATACTACAGCCTTCTTCAATAAACTATCAAGCCATCTCTTCGCGCGCGAGGTCATTCGCTAAAAGCGAACAGTTAACAGCGTAGATGAAATCGAATCAATGGGTCGTGAACAACTAAGGCTTTCGGGCTGCCAAAATGATCCTAGATGTTCGTGTTATTGATAGGCTGAGCGCCGTAATTACGAGTATTGCGAGAGACGACGATTCAGGAATTGGAACGATTGCATACAACTGCATGTTTCGACCATCCTGTCCAGAAAAGTAAAGTTGCCCGTTGTATTCAACGAAACGAGGGTTGGAAAGTAAACCGTCCGCCTTTACAAAGTCTCCCAGGGAAACTAGATGGTCATTGTCTAGCCGATATAGCGTTCCAGCATTGAAACTGCCGTTCCTGCTCGTTCCGAATATCGTACCGCGAAACATGACCACGTAGTCGAGACCGGGTCCAATTGGCACTAAGTTGTCATCGACAATTTCGTAAAGAGTCGTTTCAGTGGTTGGAAATGATGATACAGCGTTCACAAACATTCGTTCGCCCAGTGCGGAAAACTTGAAGGTCGCTGTTCTATCTGCTTCAGCAACTCGCTCTAAAGAAGAGCCGTCAAATCTGTACAATCGATTTGTGGTATTGGTGTACAAGGAGAAATACTCGCTCTCACCATCGGAAAACCATCGAGGTGAGACCGAATTTGGAAAATGAACTTCGGTGGGCTTGGGCCATCGAAGAACCTCCACCGGTGTATTGCCTTCGGTCCGATAGAAAACAAGTTGATCATTGCGGTCGTCCGAGAGCGCGACAAACAAACTGCCCTTCAATTCAAACAATCGCGGTGAGTCGGAAATGGTCGTGAACTCTTCGTAGGTTGCGACTTTTGTAGCAATCGTTCCATCCGTCCGGTAAATCCCGCGACTTGATCCACTGCCGCCGATGAAATAAGCATGGTTGCCGGCGGTTGTTATCTCAGTTGTGAATGAAAGATTTCCCCACGGCGCATCGATCAACGTAGATGAAACGCCATCGTAGGAGTAAAGCTGAAATGGCTCAGAACCACGCCTTCCAATGTGAATCCATTCATTGCCCAATACCGCAGCGTCCTGTGGATTAAATTTGATTGGAAGTTGCTCTGTCGCTGAACCATCGGTAACAAATGTGTAAGTGGCCGCCCCTCCCGCCCCCGAGGGTTGCTCCACAGCGGCCATAAAGGTCAAATAATTATTGAGGCTTTTCAGCCAAATGGGATTCGAATCCTGTGGTCCTGGTGCGATGTCAGCAACCAACCGCAACGACTGGCCATCGGTTGCATAAAGTTCTTTGCCGCTAGCGCTCGTCCCAGGAATGATGAGCTCGCCATTCAACACAACAAACTCCCAAGAATCAGTTGGGAACCGGCTAAACGTCACCGAAGGATCCAACAACTCGACATACTCGCCATCACTTCGATAGAGTTGAACTAATTTGCTCGAACCGCTAGCGAGTAGTAGCAATTGGTCGCCGACTACCGTCAGAGGAGCTGCGCCAAACNNACTGGATCGCCAAGATTCGTTACTTGGCGGATTACGAAATCCGTGGCTTGGGATTGATCGGCAAGAAAAAATAACAGCCAAACAACCAAGAAGACCAGCCGGGAGACTGGTCGAGGACAGGACAAGGGCATGAAATAGGCTCCGACAATGAATGCGTCTTGCCCGGTTAAGAGATCATTTCCTGGCCTACCGCATTTTATCGCATCCGAAAAAGAGCGTCAATTTACTTGACTGCAAGTAATCGGTGGTGGTGTCGGCGAGGTTCCGCGACTGCCGGCTCATGGCCGGGAAGCCTGCGGGTTCGGGGAATTGGGTTCGAGAATGGGAGACTCAGTGGACACGATGACGGTCGGGGAGGTCTCGGTGGAGAAGAATAAGCAGAACCGCGAATGGAAAAGCTCGGAAATGGCAACCGCGAATGGACGCGAATCAACGCGAATAAGAATAGAAGAATAGGAATGTTGCTGATTGCGTTAATTCGCAATCAATCAAATAATCAGCGTTCATTCGCGGGTAATCCAAAAGCGAGCGTTCATTCGCAGATCATAAATCTTGATTCAACAGGGCAGCTCAATGGAAACGGTAAATCGCGGACTGATCCTGAAAGATGAAGTGTTCGCGATTGTCGGCGCGGCCATGGAGGTATCGAACCATTTGGGATGCGGCTTCCTGGAAGCAGTGTATCAGGAGGCGCTAGCTATTGAGCTGACGGATCGTGGCATACCTCACATGCCGCAACACCGGATCACAATCGCTTATAAGCAGCACGTGCTGCTGCAAACCTACATTGCCGATTTCGTGTGCTACGACCAAATCATCGTCGAAATCAAAGCTTTGAAGCAAACCTCCTCGGTCGAAGAAGCTCAGCTCCTCAACTACCTGAAAGCCACAGGATACCCGGTCGGCCTGATCCTCAATTTCGGTAGCCCAAAACTTGAATGGAAGCGCTACGCCAACACCCATCACACATCTGCAACGGGACAGGTCCATGTTTTTCGCTCAACATCCTGCGGTGAAGCAGGGGGTGCAGCGGATGGCATCGGGTGAGGGCTGCGAACCCTCCGGGTTCGTGGTTTTTTTTGGGGATTGGTAACCGGTGGTGGCGTCGCTGGGGCTCCGCAACCACCGGCTAATGGCTGTATACCCTCCGGGTTTGGGAACATATTATTACGATCGTTTTCCGGGAGTGCGCTGCGCGACCGCCGGCCGATGGCTGGGAACCCTTCGGGTCTAGAAGGAAGGATTTAGGCATGCATTATTTCATGGCTTTGGGCGTTGTTTTATTCTCCTGTGTGGTGGCGCGGGGTGAGGTGGCGCGGCGGCCGAATGTTGTGTTTATTTTGGCGGATGACTTGGGGTATACCGACTTGGCGTGCTACGGGAGCAAGTATTACGAGACGCCCAACGTCGATCGGCTGGCGGCGGAAGGGTTGCGGATGACGGATGGGTACACGTGTGGGCCGAATTGCCAGCCGACGCGGGCGGCACTGATGAGCGGCCAATATGGGCCGCGGACTGGCGTGTATACTGTCGGCAGCATTGATCGGTTCGATTGGCGGAGCCGGCCGCTACGGCCGGTGGATAATGTGACCGCGCTGCCGCTCGAAAAGATCACGCTGGCCGAAACGTTGAAGAAGGCGGGCTACTCGACGGGGATGTTTGGGAAGTGGCACTTGGGCGAGAATGCGGCGCATCATCCCCACGCGCGAGGCTTTGATAAAGCGATTGAAACGGCCGGGCGGCACTTTGATTTTGCGACCGACCCGCCTGTGAATGATGCGAAAGGGGCGTACCTGGCGGATTATTTGACCGATCGCGCCGTCGATTTCATTCAGCGTCACAAAGATGAGCCTTTTTTTCTGTACTTGCCTCATTTCGGCGTACACTCCCCGCACGATGCGAAGCAGGAGTTGATCGAGAAATTCCGATCCAAAGCGGCGGCGGGCGGGCACCATGATCCGACGTATGCGGCGATGATCGCCAGCGTGGATGAAAGCGTGGGCCGCGTGTTGGCGACGCTTGATGAGTTGAACTTGGCGGAGCGGACGCTGGTGTTTTTTTCGAGCGACAACGGCGGCGTGGGTGGGTATCGCAGCATCGGCTTGACAAAGGAGGGAATCACGGACAACGCGCCGCTCAAGGGTGGCAAGGGATCGCTGGCGGAGGGTGGCATTCGCGTGCCGACTATTTTTCGCTGGAAGGGGACGATTGAACCTGGGCGGACGGACGGGACGCCGATCATTTCGGTCGATCTCTATCCGACACTCGTGGAATTGGCGGGTGCACAAACGCCGACCGATTATCCGCTGGATGGAGTGAGTTACGCGCGGCTGTTGACGGATAAAACGCCGCCCGCGCGCGAGGCTTTGTTTTGGCACTTTCCTGGCTACTTGGGCGCTGAGGCCAACCAGTGGCGGACGACGCCGGGCGGGGCGGTTCGCGCGGGAGATTGGAAGCTGATCGAATATTTTGAGGACGATCGGTTGGAGCTTTACAACCTGAAGAATGATCTCTCTGAACAGCACAATCTGGCCACAAGCGAGCCGTCCAAGCGGGAAGAGTTGCTGGGATTGCTCACGAAATGGCGCGAGGAGGTGGGGGCGAAGATGCCGACCGCTAACCAGGAAACATCGGCCAAGGGAGAGGACAAAGCAACGAAGAAGGAACGCAAGCGCAAGAAAGAACGCCAGGCCGCAGGGACTTGAAGATACAAGTACGCTGAGGTCTGGCGGCGTAAGAACGTGTTTCATTCTCCACGATCGTTAGCGGCCAGGCAAAGACACTGGCGGAGCCAGTGGCACACCAATGGCTACTTTGCGGTGAGTTTTTCGATCAGGAATTTTTGGGGCGAACCGTACTTGGTGTCTTCGTGACTGGGGTAGGCGACGACGACTTCGATGCCGGCGGCTTGGAGTTTCTCGGCCAGCTTCACGCCGTAGAGAGCGGAGTGAGTGGGGTCGGGCTCGTTTTGGCCAATTTTGGGAGGCGTTTTCTGCCCGGGGTAGTCCAAGTAGATGGCTGGGTCGTCTGAGCTGACTAGCTCGATGGGGGAGTATTCTTTGATCCAGGGGAGGACTTTTTCGCGGTTGGGAATCAAAAGCTCGAATTCCTCGGCCCGGCTGCGTCCTTCGGCCGCGAAACCGAAGGCGTGACCGGCGTAGACGGCGTTGGGCATCCACTCGCGAAGCTCTTTGGGGTCGAGCGATGTTTGCGCGCCAACGACCGCGGCGCAGGTGAGGCGCGAGGACTCGCGCGCGATGGGGTCTTTGCTGTCGGGATCGGCCAGATCATCGTGCAAGGCGAGCCAGAGGGAGGTGCACGCGCCGGCGGAGCCGCCCGTAGCGCCGATGCGAGTCGGATCGATGTTCCATTCCTTGGCTTTGGAGCGAATGGTTTGGAGGGCGCGGGCCGCATCGTGGACGCAGGCTTTCACCGGCGGCTCAACCTTTTGCTCCATGGCCTGGTTGATGAATCGATAGTTGATGGACGCTACGGAGATGCCGGCGTCTAAGAAAGGTTGTATGGCGCTCGTTCCGTAGCCGGTTTTGTCGCCTCCTTTCCACCCGCCGCCGTGGATCAGCAGCACGACGGGCGTGGGATGGTCCGATTTGGCCTGCCAGAAATCGAATTTTTGGCGTTCGGAATCGTGGCCGTACACGAAATCCGCGACGGTGGGTTGCGGCCGCGCGGGCGGCTCGTTGGACTTTTGTTGAGGCGCTTTTTGAGCAGCGACGGTGCTTGGCAGGGCCAGCAGGAGCGATAGGATCAGAGTCCAACGT
>CXWJ01001570.1_pt1 | contig 11261 bp, 9 predicted proteins | sample 590841 | NCBI WGS metagenome assembly CXWJ01 (sample SAMEA3498367, study PRJEB10139) | wastewater metagenome | biome: wastewater treatment plant; material: activated sludge | place: Austria | collected 2015-01-21 | reverse complement strand
CGGTTTTCGAGCGGGACGATCCAACGGTTGAGCAGATCGCGCGGGCGAACTTGTTGCCGCCCGAAGTCGTCGATCAAGAGAATGCCGCCGTTGGCTTTCACTTGAAAGGGCGCCTCATAATATTTGTGCACATCGTCGTATACCAAGTCCAAGCCTTCAAGCGTCAACTCGCCGCCAACTACCACAAAGGGTCTACGAATCTTCACCCAGCGCGGGTCTCGTCGCTGGCTGGTGCGCAAGTTGCCCGTGCTCCCTGTGCCCGAGGAGGAACCACCCTCCCCTTCCGGCACGAGGCGGTGGCTGACTTGATCGTAGACTTTGATCACCTGTCCATCGAGGTAGAGCGCGTAGGGCACGTACAAAACCTGGCTCAATGCAAGATTGCCAAATGCGCGCGCCACGCTCGTCTTCCCATTGCCGGGAGGTCCGTACAGAAAAATCGACGAGCCGGAGTTGAGCGCGGGACCTAATTTTTGAAAGGTTTTTTCAGAGATGATGAGTTGCGAAAGGATTTGGCGCATCGTTCGCGTGGTCACCGTGAGCCTGCCGGCGCGTTGACGGCGGATCGCTTCGTTGTACACTTCGAAAGGCACCGGTGCGGGGCCCGAATATTGACTGCGTTCCAACGCCTCGCGCGCGCGCGCAACTCCCGCCTGGGTGATGCCGTAGGTGTACGAGCCTTCGCCCAAGCCTCCCTGCGATGATTTGACTTCGATCAATTTCTCGCGTTTCAGCGATTCTAAAATATTGTCGGTGACTCCTGCAAACGGCAACGCGATCGTTTCGGCAATTTTGAAACCGCTCAAAAACCCCTGCGAATAAAGGATTTTCAGAGTCAGATCCTGCAACCAAAGCGCTGAGAGACCCGTGTCTTCCACCGAGTTGATTGGGGGCGGAGAAAACAGCCCGGTACCCATGTTGGTTTTTCCTAGCGGATTCGTCATTCTGCCTCCCACATTGAGATGTGGTTAAGATTTATCTGGAGTGCGCGGCTGAATTATACTGCTGAATGTTGAGCGCCACGACAACCAATATTGCATCTGCATTGAATCCGCAACCCGGCGCTTGCCCGCCGTTATAATCCCTACTATGAATCTATCTATTGTTATCCCGGTTTACAACGAAGAACACAATATCCGCGAGATTCTGCGGCGCGTGCAAGCAACCAAACTGGCGAAGGAGATCGTCGTCGTCGATGACGGCTCGCAGGATGGAACCCGGGAAATCCTAAAAAAACTGGATGGCAAGGGGAAGATTCGCGTCATCTTGCATGAGCGAAATAAAGGCAAGGGCGCGGCGGTTGTCACTGGGTTGAATGCGGCGCAGGGCGATGTGTTACTGATCCAGGATGCCGACCTGGAATACGACCCGCGCGACTATCCTGTTTTGCTTCAACCCATTCGCGAAGGCGTAGCCGACGTGGTCTATGGTTCGCGGTTTCTCGGCGGCCCGCACCGGGTGACGATGTTCTGGCATCTTGTCGCCAACAAATTGCTCACCTTGATGACCAATATCCTGTACAACACCATTCTGACTGATATGGAGACCGGCTATAAAGTCTTCCGCCGCAAGGTAATCGAGGATATGAAACTTCGCGCAAAACGGTTCGACTTTGAGCCCGAGTTCACTGCAAAAGTGCTCAAACAGAATTATCGCATCTTCGAGGTGCCGATCTCATTCAATCCCCGGGATTACTCACAAGGAAAAAAGATCAAGTTAAGAGATGCATTCGAAGCGGTGTGGACGCTATTGAAGTACCGGTTCGTGGATTAGCCGCCAATCTCGCGCGGTAATACGAAGCGGCGAAGCATCTTATGCCAAGTTCACGTGACGATAACAGGAAAGGTATAATCCATATCGTGAACTTCACTTTAGAAATCGACAAAGAAATTACCAGAGCTCAGCAAGCCCGCCAACGGGGCAATGAAGGACAAGCGCGGGTCTGTGCGCGACGGGCGGCGGGAATCGCCGTGCGCGAACACTTGAAACGCAAAGGCGCTCCGTCGTCCAGTCCCAGCGCCATAGATTTGTTAAACCTGATCAAAGACGACCCGATCCTTTCTCCTGAACTAAAACTGATCGCCAGTCACTTGACCTTACGCGTGAATGAAGAATTCAAACTTCCCGTGAAAGTCGACTTGATCGCAGAGGCAAAAGTATTCTGCGAAGAACTGTTGAAATAAAAAACCCTGAAGAAATCTTCGGGGTTTTTACGTTTCACTTATCGTTTACATCTGCTTGCGCGCAAGGTGAAAAAAGGCGCGGGCAACCGTTATGAGCACCAACAAGCCGGACATCACTCCCCCAAAGATAAGAAACAGTTTTCGCCAGTCTTGAAAGCGCAACACGATCTCTTCTCGCGCGGGGAAGCGAATCCGCTCGCGCAGACGCCGGACCAAGTCGCGCGGAGGGGAGACTGGCTGCAATGTTCCAGCGAGGTGCTCTTCAAGGGCGTCAAAATCATCTTGCAAATTCATCGTCATGGTGCGCGCCTGTCCAATCGCAAACAACATTTAAGCGACGGGGATGACGATCAAACCGACGGTTCCCGGCCCGAGGTTGGCGGCAATCGAAATACCCAACTCACCCATCAGTGCTTCGGTGTAGTTGAAGTGCTTCTTCGCTTCTTCCAACAAACCTTCACCTGATTTGGGGTCTCGCGCATGCACGACCGCAAGGATGACCGACTGATCGGCATATTCGTTCTTTGCCATTTCAACTACACGATCAAGGGCGGCTTTACGCGTGCGCACTCGTTCTTCCATTTTCAGGTCGCCGTCTCGCAATACCGCAATCGGCTTGACATTCAAAACAGATGCCAAAGCCGCCTGCAAAGTCTTCACCCGCCCCGACATTTTGGCATATTCAAGCGTATCAAGAGTGAGGATGACGCGCGAACGTTTCTTCACATCTTCCACATATTTCACGATTTCTTCGATGCTTTTGCCTGCGCGTTCCATTTTCCGCGCTTCGCGGCACAAGATGCCGATTCCCAGCGACCCCAGCGCCGAATCGATAGGGATCACTTTAAAATCATCCTTAACTTCTTCAGCGGCGGCGATACAGGAGGCGTATGTGCCCGAAAGTTTTGCGGTGATATGAATCGAAAGGATGGTATCGCCTTTTTGCGCGATCTTCCGATAGAACTCTACAAATTGATGCGGGGATGGCTGGGATGTTTTCGGAATCCGCCTGCTTTCCTCGACCAATTTATAAAAACCCTCGTTATCCAACTCCACCCCTTGAAGATAGGATTTTTCACCGAACAGAATATTTACCGGGATTACATCAATACCATACTCTTTTCCCCAGGAGGGGATGATATCACCTGCGCCGTCGGTTACGATCCGCAACATGGTTTACTCTCCTTCTAAATTGATATTTTGGTCTCCCAACTGATCGCGGAGCGACAGCAGGGTGCGATGATATAAACTTTTGACCGCGCCCTCGCTTCGTCCCATAATCTCACCGATCTCCGCATTCGACATGTTCTCAACAAACTTGAGGATGAGGAGNNTCACGATGCCAGTTTGCAACCAGGTTATGGGCGATCCGATACAACCACGCCGAAAAAGGCACGCCGCGATCCGTATAATTTTTGATGTGATTCATCGCCCGCTGAAACACACGGGCTGTAAGATCCTCCGCATCGTGTATATTACCGGTTCGGTAATATACATAATTGAAGATGCGATCCACGTATTGTTCATACAGACGCCCAAACGCGTCGCGATCGCCCGTCGAGGCGCGGGTCAGGATATCATCTTCGTTGAAGTCAATCTCCGCCAAGAAAAATTCCTACCGGCGGAGTTGAATCAAATAACACCACCGGGTTTTAGAAGTTACAGGGAGTATAACATGCAACATTTCAAAACCATTGAAAGTATGAACGACGCTGGTTGGTATAATTAAATGTTGCATCAGTGTCCGAATTTAGGGCCTAGACATTTTGGCGTGTAAGGCCGCAAAGCACACAGAGAGTTTGAGAGTTTTTCCAAAGGACCTCTGTGTTCGTTGCGGCAAAGACGTTCTTGACACGCTTGTTTCGCCATTCTCTCAAATTAATTTGAATAAATGGAACACTTGTGCTAGAATCAAAATCCTTTGAGGAGCAGTATGTCTTCCAATACCATCCGTGTAGTTGGNNATCACCGGGCTATCGGGGTCTGGGAAATCATCCCTGGCGTTCGATACGATCTTCGCCGAGGGTCAACGCCGCTATGTGGAATCGCTTTCGGCATACGCGCGGCAGTTTATCGGGCAAATGGATAAGCCGGACGTGGATTACATCGAGGGACTNNGGAACCGTCACGGAAATTTACGATTACATGCGTTTGTTGTTCGCGCGCGCCGGCATACCACATTGTCCATTTTGCGGACGGGTTGTTGTCAAGCAATCGGCGCAGGAAATTGTCGACCGCGTTCAGCAACTCGACGATGGCACGCGCGTTTTGATCCTCTCGCCGCTGGTACGCGCCCGCAAGGGGACATATCAAACCATATTCGAGGAGATTCGCAAGGCAGGTTTTGCGCGCGCCCGCGTGGACGGAATGGTCCATTCATTGGACGATGAGATCGAATTGGACCGCTACAAACAACACACCATCGAAGCGGTTGTCGACCGCCTCGTCATCTCGCAAGGGGAATCAAAAGAAGACAAAAAAGCCGCGCTCACCCGCCTGACCGACTCGGTGGAAACCGCGCTCAAATTTGGCGAAGGCTACATCACAGTTAACCTCGTGGATAAAAAAGAGGATATTCAATTCTCCGAACATCTTGCCTGCCCCGAGCACGGCACGGTGATTCAAGAAGTGGAACCGCGCACCTTTTCGTTCAACACACCCCAAGGCGCGTGCCCGGATTGCCAGGGACTTGGCTCAAAATTGGAAATCGACCCGGACCGTATCATTCCGGACCGCGACCTGTCTCTCAATGAGGGAGCCATCGCCAGCATGGAATGGAGCGGACCGAAAGTGGAAGGCGGCTTCTATTGGCAAAGCCTGGTCAACGCGGCGAAGGCATATAAAATAGATTTGGATAAGCCGGTAAAAGAATTATCCAAAGAACAACTCAAAATCGTTCTGTACGGCACAGGCGAAAAACAAATCTCAATGACGTATCAGAGCGCGAATGGAAACGAGTTCAAATTCTCGCGCGCTTTTGAGGGCGTGATCACAAATCTGGAACGACGCTACAAAGAGACCAACTCGGAATACATTCGCGAGAAGATCTCCGAGTTTATGTCGGACCGTCCATGCCCAGCCTGTAAGGGGAAGCGCCTCAACGCTGGGGCATTAGCAGTGACCGTGGACGACGTGAATATCATCCAAGCCACCTCCTGGGCGGTGTTGCAAACGTTGGAATGGGTGAAAAAGTTGATGGGCAAGAACTCGTCACTCACTTCAAAACAAAGAGCGATCGCCGATCGTGTCCTCAAGGAGATCCATGAGCGCTTGAACTTCCTTGTCAATGTTGGGTTAGATTACCTGACGCTGAACCGTTCCGCGGTTACTCTCTCCGGCGGAGAAGCGCAACGGATCAGGCTGGCAACACAAGTCGGGTCGAGACTCGTTGGCGTTTTATACGTGCTGGACGAGCCTTCGATCGGGTTGCATCCGCGCGACAATTCACGATTACTTGAAACGCTCAAAGGCTTGCGCGATTTAGGCAATACAGTATTGGTTGTGGAACACGATGACGAAACGATTCGCGAGGCAGACTGGATCATCGATCTTGGTCCCGCCGCAGGAGAACATGGCGGCGAAGTAATCGCCAAAGGAACGCCGAAGCAGATTCTGGCGCACCCCAAATCGCTGACGGGGCAATATCTTTCAGGGCGGAAGCAGATCGAGATCCCGAAAAAGAGACGCGAGGGGAACGGTAAAATCCTGAAGATCTTGAACGCGTCCGCGAACAACTTGAAAAAGATCGACGTTGCGATTCCGCTTGGGAAGTTGGTTTGTATCACCGGCGTAAGCGGGTCGGGCAAATCCACGTTGATGACAGAGATTCTATACAACGCGCTTGCGTCGAAATTGATGGGAGCGCGCACCCAAGCGGGCGAGCACGACAAGATCGAAGGCGTGGAACACCTCGATAAGATCATCAACATCGACCAGTCGCCGATCGGGCGCACGCCGCGCTCGAACCCCGGCACATACACCGGCTTGTTCGACGAGATCCGCAAATTGTTTGCCGAGTTGCCCGAAAGCAAAGTGCGCGGATATAAACCCGGTCGTTTTTCGTTCAACGTGCACGGCGGGCGATGCGAAGCCTGTCAGGGACAGGGCGAACTGCGTATCGAAATGCAATTTTTGCCGGACGTGTATGTGCCATGCGATGTGTGTCATGGCAAGCGTTTCAACCGCGAAACATTGCAAGTCTTGTTCCGCGATCAGTATTCGATCTCTGATGTGCTGGATATGACCGTGGATCACGCGCTTGAGGAATTCAAGAACTATCCGCCAATGTTGAGCAAATTGAAACTGCTACAAGAGGTCGGCTTGGGGTATGTGCGCGTTGGGCAACCCGCCACAACACTTTCGGGCGGCGAGGCGCAACGTGTAAAATTATCGAAAGAATTATCGCGCCGCGCAACGGGACGCACGCTTTACGTGCTGGACGAACCGTCTGTTGGTTTACATGCGGCAGACGTGCACAAATTGATCGAGGTGTTGCAGAGGCTGGTCGATTCAGGCAACTCAGTGCTCATCATCGAACATAATCTCGACATCATCAAAGTGGCAGATTGGTTGATCGACCTGGGACCCGAGGGCGGCGATCGTGGCGGCGAACTCATCGCCGAAGGCACGCCAGACCAAGTAATGAAAATCAAAGGGTCGTACACTGGCAAATATTTGCGGGAACATATGGGGAAGTAGACCCGCGCATGGGGAGACACGTTATCCACTCCTATGTTTCCCTGCGTACGTGTTTTCCTTTTTTCAGGTAGAATTATTGAACCGCGTCAGGTGGGATTTTTCACTTGTACGCGTTGTTAAAAAGGAACCCCTATGCTCAACCGACCATCCTCTGGCAACACTTCGGACGTACTCAACTCCTTTCGCAAGAAGCGCCAACAACGCGATCTCTTGATTCGATACGGGTCTATCGGGCTTGTGGCGCTGGGATTGATCGTGCTCATCATCTGGCTGACAAGCGGATCGAATGCGCCGCTCAGCGGGATTTTCGCAACGGATACCCCAACCCCTACGTTGACCTTCACCCCGACCAATACATCCACCCCGACGATCACAGCCACCATCACAGAAACTGCAACGATCACCTTTACCCCGACACCATCGGCGCCTTTCCCTTATACAGTTACGGAAGGCGACTCGCTGGCTGTAATCGTCGACAAATTTGGACTGGGCGAAACCGGTATCAAGCTGATCCTCTACTTGAATCCGTTCAACCCTGAAACTGGCGGAGGCATAGATCCCACTACTCACATCGTATACCCCGGGCTTGTGCTCCAATTGCCGTATCCGGGCATGCCCCTGCCCACTACAACCCCCATCCCTGCAGACCTTCCGCGTGGGACCGAGATCAATTACGTGGTCGAACTCGGCGATACGCTTGCCGGCATCGCCGCGAAGTTCAACAGCACGGAAGCTGAGATCATCGAAGCGAACAATATCGAAAACGCCAATGCTCTTTTCGCCGGACAGTTGCTTGTGGTTCCGATCAACCTGATCACTGCCACACCAACATTGCCTCCGACAAGCACGCCCATTACCCCTACCGTTCCTGGTCAGCCGACAGCAACAGTTACACGACCAGCTGGCGTTTCGGTTACAGGCACGCCAATCGTGCAGGGACAATGCTCGTTCACCGAAAGCGCTTCGTTTGTGAGTGAAGTGGGGAACCTCGTCAACACTGAACGTATCGCCAACGGGCTATCTGCCCTGAGTGTGAATCAAAAATTAGTTGCCGCCGCGAAAGCCCACGCCGTGGATATGATCTGCAATGAATACTTCAGCCATAGCGGCTTGAACGGCTCCACGCCGGAAATGCGCGTCAAAGCGCAGGGATATACCGCCACGTTCGTTTTCGAGCATCTTTTTGCCCTCGCCCCCGCCAACGGCGGCACCCCGCTTGCCGCGTTCAATTGGTGGATCAACGATCCTGAACAACGCGCGCAAATCCTAAGCACAAATGTCACCGAACTTGGCGTTGCGTACGTGTCTTCTCCAGACAGCCTGCTCGGCGGGTACTTCGTGCTGGTCACCGCCAAGCCGTAAATTTTCTGGACATTTCTGCAAGCATCATGTAAAATACCGCTCCTGTGCCGAAATAGCAGGCGCAAATCAATATCGTAAATGAAAGAGGAAGACCTTGGCTAACATTCAATCTCAGATCAAACGGAACCGCCAGAACGAGAAGCGCCGTTTGCGTAACCGAAATGTCCGCGGTTCGGCTCGCACAGCCGTCAATCAGGCTCGCACCGCATTTGCAAAGAACGCTCCCGAAACGAAAGAGTCCGTTTTGCAAGCCATCCGCGAGTTGGACAAATCGGCAGGCAAGGGCGTCATCCACGCGAACAAAGCCGCCCGCCTCAAGAGCCGCTTGATGAAACGTCTCAACGCCTTGGGTGGAACGCAGGAAAAGGCTTCGAAATAAACGAAGCCGGTCTATCGAACGACCAAGCGGGAGCGCATGCGCTCCCGCTTTTATTTTCTGCGAAGCGTGGCGCGGGATGAGATATCCCGCGCGAAGGCGGATTACCAATCCGCCCCACGAAATCTGAATGATATAATCCCAAACCATCTACAGGATTCCTCCGCACATGTTTGAAAAAGAACAACAACTCATCGAAGAAAAAATTGAAATCTATTGCGATGCAAATGGGATCGCGCTTGCGCCGTTGAAGTGGACGGCGATTCCGTTCGCGGGCGAATGGGGAATCGCCACGTCATTTTTTCAAACAGCGGCGGATGAAGCGCGAGCGGGCAAGGGAGCGGGGAAACCTGTCCCTGCGAGAGCCCAAGAGATGGCTGACCAAGTTCGAGGTCAGATAGGAAGCGTGGAGGGCGTCAGCCGCGTGGATGCGGTGAAGGGCTATCTCAACGTCTATTACAAAACATCCGATTATGCTCGTCGAGTGGTGGATGAAGTGCTCGCCTCTCGCGCGGACTTTGGGCGGGGCGCGGCAAAATCCGAACGCGTCATGGTCGAGTATGCTCAGCCGAACACGCTCCATTCATTTCATATCGGTCATGCGCGCAACACGGTTTTGGGTGAAACGCTTGCAAGGCTGACGGAGTTCGCGGGCTTTCAAACGATCCGCGCTTCGTACCCAGGCGATCTGGGACTCGGCGTGATCACCGTGATGTGGATGTACGACAGATTTTATAAGGGACAAGAACCGCAAGGCATTCACGAACGCGGACAGTGGTTGTTGAAGTTATACGTCGAAGCGAATGTGCTGTTGGAAAAGAAAGAAAATGAAACGCCCGAACAAACTGCGCAACGCGAAACATACGAAGCCGAACGCCGCGAGATGTATCGCAAATACGATGCGGGCGATCCGTCGGTGCGCGAGTTGTGGCGTGTGACGCGCGAGTGGGCGCTGGAAGAATTGCGCGACGTTCTGCGAATCCTTGATGTGAAGATGGATGTCTGGTTCTACGAATCGGAAGTGGACGAACCGTCGAAAGCCATCGTTGAAGAATTGATTCAAAAGAACATCGCCGATGATGAACGCCCCGAGGGCGGCGCGGTGATCGTGAAGATCGACGAGAAACTTGGGCTGACCAAAGAGAAGTATCGCACGAACGTGATCCTGCGGCGCGATGGCACAACTTTATATTTGACAAAAGACCTCGCGCTGGCGAAGGTCAAGTTCGAGACGTATCACGTTGACCGCTCGATCTATGTTGTGGATGTGAGACAGTCATTGCATTTGCAACAGGCGTTTGCGATCCTCAAGTTGTGGGGCTTCCCGCAAGCGGACAAGTGCTATCACCTCGGCTATGGCTTTGTGAGTCTGCCCGAAGGCGCCATGTCCTCGCGGCGCGGACGGGTCGTACTCTTCAAAGAAGTGTACGATGAAGCTATCAAGCGCGTGCTGGCAGTCGAATCGGAACGAAGCGGAAATATTCCCGAGGGCGAGCGCGTGAAGATCGCCGAACAAATTGGTCTCGGCGCGTTGGTTTATTCGATGCTGGCAGTGGATAACAACAAAGACATCGTCTTCGACATCAACGAGGCGCTCTCGTTCGACGGGCGGACGGGTCCGTACATTCAGAACGCGCATGTGAGGGCGAATTCGATTCTGAAAAAGTCTAAGGTTGAAGGTCAAAAGTCAAGTGACCTCAGGCCTTTGACCTTCGACTTTGAACTTACAAAGCATGAGATCGAGTTGATCGAGCAGATTTCGCAATTCCCTGCAAAGGTGCAGCAAGCCGCGAATGAATATCGTCCGTTGGTGATGGCGCAATACGCGTACGATCTGGCGAATGCGTTCCATTCGTTCTATCATGCGGTGCCAGTCTTGCAGACGGAAGATGAAAATATAAAGAACGCGCGCTTGAGTTTGGTAGCCGCGGCAAAACAGACGATCGCGAACGCGCTGAGGTTGTTGGATATTCAAGCGCCTGATGTGATGTAACTCAACTGTCATACAAAAAACAGGCTGAACGTTATATTGGCGTTCAGCCTGTTTTGTTATAAATTCAGAGCATTGACACCCTCATCGTCTCGATTCAAGGCAGCGATATTTTGCCCCTGCTCAACCATCAATCGCCAATCGTCAAACAACAATCATAAACCGGAGGAATCATGCCAGTCAAAACCATCATCATGGGTGCGGCGGGACGCGACTTCCACAACTTCAATACCTTCTTCCGCGGGAACAAGGATTATGAAGTGGTTGCGTTCACAGCGACACAGATTCCCGATATTTCAGGGCGGCTCTTTCCGCGAGAGTTGGCTGGTGACCTCTACCCCAGCGGGATTCCCATCCACGCAGAGGAGGAACTGGTTGACTTGATTCAGAAGCACAACGTGGAACAGGTTGTCTTTGCATATTCCGATGTGCCGCACGAGTATGTAATGCACAAAGCGGCGATAGTCAACGCGGCGGGCGCGGACTTCCGCTTGATGGGGACGCGTTATACCCAAGTGAAATCATCAAAGCCGGTGGTGTCGGTCTGCGCAGTGCGGACCGGGGCAGGCAAAAGTCAGACAGCGAGGCGGGTGTCCTTTATCCTGCGCGAGATGGGATACGTCACCGCGGCGATCCGTCACCCGATGCCCTA
>CXWJ01027280.1_pt1 | contig 11266 bp, 17 predicted proteins | sample 590841 | NCBI WGS metagenome assembly CXWJ01 (sample SAMEA3498367, study PRJEB10139) | wastewater metagenome | biome: wastewater treatment plant; material: activated sludge | place: Austria | collected 2015-01-21 | reverse complement strand
AGATGATAGGTTGCACAAAATATGACGCACTGCCAAGCCTGCCGGATAGGTAAAGCACTTTTTCGCCCTCTTCAAGCCCAAGCGTTGCTTTCACGTCTAATATATCTAGCACCTGTTGCATCCGTTCTATATCCCCTTCCCAATTGACCGCGCCAAGCCTCGCCGCAATCTGAGATACGAATGATTGCATAATCGTAAATTCATCTTTCGTTATTTCCCTGCCTGTTAGCCTGCTATTTAGTTCGTCGTGTTGTGCGCCAAGACTAGATAGCATCGTTTCCAATCGCTGTTGACGCTCAAACAACATGCCCTTGTCTATTGCGTCGGATAGGTAAAGGTCAAGCACCTTGCTTAGCTGCGCTTTATGTTTGGCTATCCCGTCATCCACAATTGCCAACTTTGAGCGTATGGGGGCGGTTTCTTCATCCATCGCTGTCTGATACTGTAGCCAACCGCTTTCTAATGCCTCTGGGTTTAGAAGCAATTGCTCTACCCATTGCCACGCCAGCGCGTCAACAATATCTTGCCGGTAGTGTGTCCGATGGTCGCATGGCGCGGGTACGTCCTTTTCCCATTGCCGGGCACATCGATAGTAACGGCCACGCTCGGATACTGCTAACCGCATATTCCACCCACAAGCCCCGCATTTAGCCCTGCCCCGTAGCAGGTACTCCCTTTTCGTATTGCGGGCGGCAAGGTCTAGATTCGATTGTCTCCGCTCTTGCGCCCGCTGCCATATCTCACTATCGACAATCATGGGCACATTAACGGCTATCCACGTGGCCGGGTCATTCGTCGTTGATTTATTGAACTTGCCATAGTACCAGCGCCCGACATACGTTTCACTAGTCAACATTCGGCGTACACTCCCGCTTTGCCATTGGCCGCCGCGTGGGGCAGTAATGCCCGCTTCATTTAACCTATCGCAAATAGTACGCAATGGCACGCGGTCATTACCCGTGTACCAAGCGAACATTAAGCGGACAACCTCAGCTTGTTTATCATTGACCGCAAGCTGATACTTGTCGCCGTCGTGGATTAGGTCATAACCATATGGTACGCGCCCATTTACCAGTACACTCCCCCGCTTTGCCTCACGTCGCCGGCCGCGTACTAATCTTTCAGATATTTTAGTGCGTTCATATTCAGCAATGACCGCCTTAATATTCTTATTGAGCGCACCTTCAGGGGTATCAGGGTATTCCCCTAGCACATAGGAAATCTTAACGTTACTCCGTTTTAGCTCTCCTTCGACAATGTATTGCTTTCCCACGTCGCGGGCCAGTCGGTCAATCTCACGCACTACCAACACGTCATATTGCCCGGCCGCCGCCATATCAAGCGCCCGGTTCAATTGCGGCGCATCCATCCGCGCCCCGCTTACGCCCCGTTCGTCCTCTGCCAATTCTGCTACAACCTGCCAGCCTTGCCGCTGGGCATACTCGCGGCACATATCAAGCTGCCCCGAAAGGTTGCGCCCATCATTGCCCCGGTCATCCCCGCTTACCCTCGCGTACAATATCGCCCTTTTCGTCATGGTATCCTCGCATATTCGGCCGGGGCGGCAACACGCCCGCCCCGGCCGCGTCAAGTCACTATCGCCACATACGCGCCACGAATGGCGTTGCAATCAGGCCGCCGATGTAACCGGCCAGCGCCCCGGTTATCATGCCCCGGTCGCCCGCCGCCAACCCGACGGCCGCGGCAAAGCCAAAGCCGATAGACAGAAAAACCAACATTAACCGCCTGATTTCACGCTCCATTAGTTGCCCACCTTTGGCCCGCGCAATATGTAATATGTCACCGCCCCACCCGTTGCCGCCATGCCCGCCATGCCGGTTATCGTCCGGTCGCCATCGGTCAAGAATGTGGCAATCAGGCAGGCCACAACCACAACCAAGCCCACTCTTAGGAATACTCTCAGGGCGTCAATATCAGGTTCCATCATGCCACCTGTCCACCCACTCACCGCCGCAACCGATAACGTGCTCGCGCAACCGTTGCCTATCCCTTGCCGCCAATTCGGCCGCCTTTTCCGGGTTGCGCCCAAGCCATGCTTGCCGCCGACAGTAGGCACTACAGAAGCGGCCATGCGGGCGGCGGGGCGTGAATTCGTCGCCGCAATTCTCGCAATGCGTGACGGTATTGTGACGTTTGGTATTGGTAGACGTTTCAACCGGGTTGCTTGCCCCGTTCTCTGTAAGCGGCCGTTCGGTGGGCGTTGCTACAGAAGCGCCGCCGGCCGTTGCGCCCTGGGCTGATACGTTTGCCGCAATAGTCACAGTAGGTATCAGGTCGTGCCCGCCGCCGCTTGCGCCCGGCCGCGTCAAGTCCGGTATCATCCGCGTGGGGTCGGTCGCCCAGGTCGTCGGGTCGGTCATTTTGCGTCGTTTCAGCGTCATCATGGTACACCTCGGTTAGCGGCCGTCGGCGGACGGGTGTCCGGGCCGTGGCGTAGGGCGGGCGGGTTGCCCGTGTCCATTCTCGGATACGATGACGGGCGGCACGGCCGTTTCCCGTTCCCTTAGCCGCTCCTCTACCAGATACGTTACTAAGTCCTCTAAATCCATATCACCCGCCGCCGCGCCGGGCGATTCCTGAATATCAGGAACGCCGTTACTATTCAGGTCTAGCAGTTGTGGCGCTTGGCGGGTGAGGGCGGCAATCTGTGAATCGGTCAAATTGAGTTGACGCCCCACGACGGGCGGCAATTGCTGCCACGTCATTTGACGAATGACGGCTTTCATCTGGGGCGACGCCATGACCTCTAGCCGGGCGTTGTGCTTAATCCGCGTGAATCGCTCTTGAAGCTCTGCCTCATCATCGGCCCGTTGCGCGTCCGGGTTAAGACGCACCATGACGTAAAACTCAATACCCATGACAAGGGCCGCAATCGGCAAGCCATACGTTACCCAGGTTGACACGAACGCGGGCATATCGCCGCCGTGTTCAACGGCAAAGCTGCTAATCAGGTTGACGGCCGCGAACGTCGCCCAGGTCAATTCAACCGCCATTGCCGCCGGTTTCTGCCGCGCCCGTAGCCGATGGATTGCCAATAGGACGGCCGTCACGACGGCGAACAACTCTGCCAAGATGACGCCGGCAATGCGGATAATGGCGAATGCGTCGCCGCCCGCCGCTGTTAATCCGGTGTAATACTGCGTTACCCGAATGGCATGGACGGCCGTCACGACGGCCAGCGCCAGGAGCAACGCCCAGCCCAGCCACGCCGCGGCCGTGCCCAGCGTGCCCGTTGATGCCTCACCGCTCAAATCGAATTCCTTTTCGTTATCGTTCATTGCTATAATCCTCTGTGGGCGACGGCCGCCCGCGTCCAACGTTCAGCCGTCGCCCGCTAGTGCCATGCCTCAAGGTTAATCTTGGGGCATGGTCGTTTTATATTCCTGTGTCATCTGCAACCCGGAAAGGCGTCCAGAAACGGAACTAACCGCTCTTCTAGCCAGCCGTCGTAAAGAAGAAGGGCGTCTTCCATTGTGACGGGTGCAAAGGTCTCCCTTTCGCCCGGCCCGTGGATAAGCGTCACAGTGAAGAAGTTCCCATTTATCGACCGATAGAGGAATTTAGGAACACTACTATGCTCACGTTTTCGGCCGTCCTTAGCGACATTATGGGCAATGAGTGTTGCAACCTTTTCGCTATATCGTTCACGGTTCAAAATCAGTGTCAATTTGTCGGGAAAGTTCACGTTAATTCTCCTGTTGCCCTGGATTGTCCAGCCGTCGGAACAGGGCAAGGGCGTGCCCCCGTCCGGTCGGTTGCGCTTAACGCTCTGTCTTCTGTCGCTAGTCACCTCTCTAAACGAAAAACGCTTACCCTTTTGCCGGGTAAGCGCCTTGTGAGCTAAAATCGATTTAGCCTTGAAGCCGCTTACATCGGCTTTTGGGTTAGGGTCGCGTGAGTGCTACCAACACGAACGCGGCCCGCTATTAGGTTGAAATACATCCTACTAGCTGGAAGTATAACCTTTATGCGTTTTGTTGTCTAGGCTTTTGGCCCCCATCTTTTATCAGCGTGCTCTTCGGCCGTCGCTAGATAGTCCATTAGTGACTTCCGGCTAACCTGCCATGCTTGCCCCCATTTACGGCCGTGGAGTTTGCCCGCCTGTAGTAGCTTGCGGATATAGTCCACATGATACCCGCTGATTTCGGCTGCTTCTTGCGTTGTAATCCAGTCGTCAACATTCATTGTCGCCCTTCCCTCTCTGATGCGATTCTACCATGTCCAGGCCAACGGCCGAAAGGGTGGCGGGTACACAACCCTGCGTATTCAGTTGTAAATGTCCTGTCGCCGCTAAAGCGTTCTAGTTTGCGTTTGGAATGCGTTTGGGTCTCGCGCAATGGTCTAATTGTTATCCTTATAGCCTCTTGGTTCATCCCGCATCCCCAAACGCATTAAAATGTTGCTGGAAGAAGTGCTTACCCTGTTCTTACCTGATTCACCTGTTGTGCGCCGATGTTGACTTGAACGGCTGGAAGATTAAGCCGTCGCACACGGGCAAGCGTTTCAATCGCTCTGAGATAGCGCCTTTGCGCCGCGCTTAGTCGCCGCTCCCAAAAGTTGGCGCTAGGAAGTGTTGTATCCCCTTGTGGAAGCAGACTGTTGTATTGATATTCGATGTAACCCATCTGCAACCAGCACAACACTACCTGTTGCACAAGTAGCCTTTCTAGCGGCCCGTCGTTTGGATGGGCCAATTGCTTAGGCAGTTCTTGCCAACCTTTCCTAACGGATGCCTCTATAGAATAGGTATTACTCATCCGGCTAATGAGCTTGTCAGCGGCCTTTGCCATAATATCGCCTGCTATATCCCAAAGCATGGGGAAATCCCCTAAGAGGCTATCTAACACCGCCCGGTCATTCTCGGAAGGTTCTTTAACGTTCGCCCTTTGCATGACCGCGCTGAATGTATCAAGCACGTCCTGTGCTTTTGCGAGTGATTCCGGTGAAAGATATGCTTGTTTATTCATTGCCCTTTTCCTGCTTGGCGGCTAATCGCCGCCATTGGCGCTTGTGGGAGTGATAGCCATTAACAACCAGCACGGCCCCCGTCAACATCCTCACAATAACTTCCACCTGGGCTAAGGCGCGTTCGGCATTGCGCGTACTTTCTACTATCGTTTGCCAAGCCGCCCGGCTCGTGGCCTGTTCCTGTTGGGTATGGGCGTCCATTTCGGCCGAAAGTTCGGCAAACGCACCCGCGCCGATGTATTCACTAACAACCCGCCCATTAACCCAACGCTTGCGGTAGTAATAGCGGTTAGTGCCCCTAGTTTCCCAAGCCATACTAAGCCCTCAATACCCGTTCAAGCTCGCGCTCTCTTGCTGCCGCGTCAATCGTGGGGAATTGAAGCATTTCAACTATCTGTAACTGTTTAGCCCTAATGCTGTTTGACCGGGTTGTGAGTTCGTGTCCTATTGCCGCGGCCGTCGCCTGTGCTTCTTCAAGTTCGGCCGCCTGCCGTTCAAGGTCGGCCAATTCAGGCACACTTGGGCGATAACCGGCCGCCGGTCGTGGCCTGTAGATCGCGAGTTCAAGCGCCCGTATCTGTTCCTTTGCGGCCGTATATGGCTTCTGAAAGGTCTCTCTTTCCGCCTCTAGCGCGTCCGCTTCAGCAATCAAGCGGCCGATAGGTGAATCTTCATCGGGCGAATACTCAGTAATCACCCGTTGCCTAAAGTGTTCCCAAAGTCCTAGATACATCGTCTTCTTTCCCGTTGTTGTGCTAGGTCGATTCACATGCCCCGACTTATCGCACCATAGCTTATGACAGAGACGGCCGTCGCAGCCGATTTCTTGAAAGTCAGGAACCTTCCCGCCTTTCAGGAACTTTCCCGGAAATTCGACGGCCGACTTTCAGCTAAAATTGAATATCATCCTCATTGTCTGGGGGAGTCCATTTGACCGTAGGCTTATCTTCCGTCGGCTGTGTGTTCGCGGCCGTCCGCTTGGCCGGCAAAACCGCATCTATCTTGTTGAACTCTTCGCCTGTGTCTGCTTTCAGGCGGACAATCACCCCTAGCCTTACCTTCCGGCCAATTAGATGGTCAGTATCCAAACTATATTCTTCCGGGATTTCTGCGCCGAAAGCGGCCCGTACCCAGGTGTAGAGTTTCGACTTGCGGCTAAAAGTTGCCGAACTCCAACCTTTCAATTGCCGGCCGTCGTGGTCTCCGCCCTCTATCTCAAATGTGAATACCAGTTGGCGGCCGAATTGTCCGACCGATTCACCGACGTTCACAATCCGTGCCGGGTATTCGCCCATTGGCAACGTCTCAAAGTTCTCTTGCTCAATCACTATTCCCATCGTTATTTACCTCTTATCTGTGTATTTCTTTGAACGGTTTGAATAGTTTGAATAGTTTTCCGGAAAGTCTTTATGTATAAAAATCAGTTAGAAAAGTTTCCGGAAAACTATTCAAACTATTCAAACCGTTCACTAATCGGCCAAAAGCCCAACGCCGCGATATTCATAACGGCCGCCGGTTGACCTTGCCTTTACAAGTGCCCGTTCGCTGAGTGCGCGGCCGAACTTCACGTTTGACAGAGCACCTAACCCGTTAGCCGCTGCCCACTCCGTATAAGTCGTGTAGAGTTTGCCCGCGCTGGCTGAATTGCCCGCGCCCATGATGCACCGCTCATCTAAAAATAGCCCCAAAGTGTCGGAGTCTGTCCGATAATCGGCCGTCGCCCCTGTGACGGTCGCGGGCGCATCTAGTCCGCGTTGTTGAAAATCTTGCCAACCGCACATTGCCCATGCCAGAATGCCGGGCAACTCCTGACGCAATTTGGCCGATAAAGCGGTGTCGCGCTCATCTTCGGGTATCTGGACATTGAAGGGGATCAGGTGGATTCGTCGCCAAATGCCATCATCCATGCCTGTAATCACCGGCTTGTGATTGCCGTAAAGCCATAGCGTGAATTGCGGCCGAAAGGTAAACGGTTCGCGATGGAGGAACCGCGCCGACATGGTATCACCGCCGGTCAAGTCCTTGACTAACCCCTCATTCAGTCGGCCGCCGTCGTCTAGTTCGGACGTTACAACGAGTCGTTTACCGGCCAGTGCCGCTATCTCGTTAGGAATGCGGTCATACTTGGATTGCATAAGCACTTGCGCCCGCGCCTTGTGGCCCAGGTCGCCCATCAGGGCCATGATAGTTTCAATGAAGGTTGATTTTCCGTTAGCGCCGCGCCCATACAGAAAGAAAAGCACCTGGGCGGTTGTCAGGCCGGAAAGGGTATAGCCGACGGCCGCCGCAAGGAACCGCATCAAGTCGCCGTCGCCGTTCGTGATTCGATGTATGAAGCTGCCCCATAGCGGACATTCGGCCGCCGGGTCATAGGCGACGGGTAAGACGTAAGTAAGCAAGTCGCCGCGCTCATGGGGTTTTAGCGTGCCGGTCGTAAGGTCTAGCGTCCCATTTTGGCAATTGAGTAGCAGGTCATGGCGATTGAGCCGGTCATGGGTTAGGGCGACGGGATACTCAGAACGGGCCAGATTGAGAATAGCATTGCGCCGCGATTCGGCCGCCGATATACGCGCCCACTTCGATAGGTGCGCCGCAAGGTCATCATTGCCCACCTGGGCCGCCGTCGCCGCCTCATCATAGATTGCCCGCGCCGTCGCCTTTGCCAACCGTTGCGCCGCGCCGTCGTCATCCCCTCGCCAGTGCGTCCCGGCCCAGATAAGCCAATGATGGGCCGAATGGTCATAGCGCACGTTGTCGCCATGCTGGGCGACAAAACGCTCTGAGTTCCCCGTGTCATCCATCTTGAAAACGCCGGTCGCCGGGGCGCTCTGGGTTGCCGTCGCCCCGGCCGAATTTGCCGCCTTGCCATTGGCGGGCGGATGTCCGTTCGCCGGGGCATATTGCGCNNATATTGCGCCACACTCGCGGCAATTGCCTTAACCTCATCTTCTGACAAGGGCGGGTCGCATTGCTCCGCGTTGACTTTCAGTAATGCCGCCTCAATAACGGCCGCGCCAAGCCCGCGCCGTCGCATACTGCCCGCCAAGCTGGTAAGGGTATTGTTGCGCCCGCCGCCCGCTATGCGTTCGGGGATGGAAGCGGCCCGCGGCCGTTGGCCGTTATCGCCTTTGCCGTCGCCCGCTTGTAACAGAACGCGCAACGGTTCGGGCAGTGGCGCTATCTCAATTTCATGTGGGCCATAGCCCGGCTCCCACTCGTAACGATTGCCGCTCTTGTGCAAGCTGGGCGGGACGACGAATTGCCCACCGTGCGCCCGGATGTTTACCCAGGTAGGCAAGGCTTTGTCATCATTCCTGATTGGCGGCCCGCTTTCAGGATGTCGATAAATCAGGTGTTCCCCGCCGCCGCCGGTCAAGCTGGTAACAGTCACGCTATCGGCAATGGTCAATATCCCGTCGCCGGCCACTTCCTGATATGTGTCCTTATCCACCACCACAAGATTAGACGGCCCGGCCGCAATGCCGATATTGGCCGTGGGCCACCTCTGCCACCATTGGCGGACTTGCGCCGGGTCTATTGACGCTTTATTTTCCCAATCCCTGATACGCGGATGCTTGCCGGGCGTGGTGCAGACATAGCCGGGCTTGCCATTCGGCCGTTGCCAAGCCTCGCACGTGCAACCGCTGCAACGGCCGTCCGCATCGAATAGCGGTTCGTGAAGGGGGATGACGTGCCAGTTACTACGGGCGTACCATAGCGCCGCCGTTAGCATGTTAGGAGTAGGGGCGGCCGAATTTGCGCCATTGCCGTTCACAGATGGGGCGGGCGGGTCATAGGGCGTTAGGCGGCCGTCGCCGTTGATTGTCCACTCTACGCCGCCCGCGCCGATAAAGTAGCCGTCGCCTATGCCGACAATCTCAATAGGCAATCCCCACTCATTGAGCACCACGTCGCCTATCTTGTAGCCGCTTGCCGTCGCTGCCGTCATCTTGATGCCCCGATTAGTGATAGTTGCACGGCCGCGGGCGGTTCGCACTTGGCGTACTTCGCACGAATATTCCCGGAAATTCGGCCCACAACTTGGCCGTCAATCCGCCGAATGGGTAGAGAAAACGTTTTGCATTTGACAAAGACCGACGACGCGCTAAAATGAGCGCGACTTGCCGATTTAGCGACTGAGAGAACCGCCTTACCAATCGTTTTGGTAAGGCGGTGCTTTTTTGTGGTCATGTTGTCTCCGTCCCCTGTTGCTCTTTTTTGGGTTCCGGCGCTTGCCAACTCAAAATCAACGCATACACTCGTGCCAACGTCGCCCCTATAGTTTCATCCGACGCAATCCCTTGTTCGCTATTCGGTTTGTAGTCGCCCGGTAGCTGATCTACGCCGCAACGGCCGCGAGTGGACAATTTGCTATTGCTCATCGCTCACCTCGGCGGCTGGTGCTTCTTCGCCATCTACGGCTGCGAGTAAGCCTCGCCGCTGTAATCCATCTCGTATGATGACGGCCGCCTGTTGCCGAATTTCGCGCCGATCATGTTTCGCGCATTGAGATAATGCCCGCCGTTCGTCATCGGTGAGGGTGATTAACATTCGTAACATTACGCCACCTCATAAAACAAAAACGGTTATCATGTTGATAATGATAACCGTCGCAAGGGATGAGTTTAAAGGTGAGTTTAGGGGTGAGTTTAGGGGTGAGTTTAGGGGTGAGTTTAGGAATGGGTTGGAGAGTAAATCTATTCTGGGTCTAGTTTATAGTCCCGCCAAAACCCTGATTTTTTCATGTCTTTCTTGTGAGTAGCATACGTGTCTTTGATAATCCCTGTACGCTGTTCAACTTTAGCGTCAGTCAGCCAACTTACTTCCCCGTTTACAACACGGCGTCTATGCGTGGCAATACTTAACCACGCCTGAATAGTTGTTGTTCGTAAGTTTCGCCCTAATCTGTCGCCGTATTTTTTAGCCAAAAATGCCAGTTCCTCGTCCTCGTCTCCCAAAAACGCCGCTTTAACTGTTTGATTGTCAGCGCCTGCCGGGTTGTCGGCGCGTTTCGTTGCGGCATTGAAGGCGTTGCTGTTATCCTGTGTGTCCGTGGCTATCCTTTCCCAGCCTACGACATCACCATTTCGTGTGAGTGCCTTACCCAGGTCGCCTTTCTCTACCTCATACTCTAGAGCGGCATACCCGTAGGCAGAAAAGTAAACCTGGAAGCTGCCCGGATCGTAGATTGATATTCGGCCGCCATTGCGGGATTCTGCTTCTTCAAAGCGCCCTGCAAGAGGCGCGTCGGGCCAGTTTTCGGGATGATCAAGTACCATCCCCGACGCCATGAGTTCATGCAGTAAATCGGGAATAACCGGATGAAGATGGATGGGCATATACTGGCCGCCCCAGTTCTTGTAAAATTGTTTGTTGACCGCCCACAAATCAACGGGGTGAGCAATGTTGCCATCCTCATATCTGCTAATAAACCATCCTATCCAGTAAAGAAGTTCAATGGACTGTTTGCCCCGCTCGGTTTCCTGATAGTTACTCATCACACACCTTAATAAAAAACCACCTACGCCAGATGACGCAAGCGCCCGAAAAGTGTGCTAGACTTCTCTTGTCAGCCGCTCGCATCGGTTGACCGTGCGCCCCAGAGTGTGACTAGCACTCGTGGGGCGTATTCCTTTATCCCTATCCCGTTACATCTTGAAGTACCCGCCGATGATAAGGCACGTGCAACTTCGCCACGGCCGCCGCCTTCGCCTTTTCGTCGCGCCGGTCATAGCGGGCCGTGGTTTCAACCGACGAATGACCGGCCAGCTTTTGCACCGTCACAATATCCGCGCCCGCGTCTAACAGGTCGCCTACGAACGTCCGCCGCAAGTCGTGGGGCGACATGGTGGCAATCCCGGCGGCCGTCGCCCGCGCTTTCAGCATGGCGTAAACGGCCTGGGTTGTCATTCGGCCGCCCCGGTTACGATTGCCGATAACGTGGAATAGCGGCCCATCGTCGCCGCCCCGGACGGCCAACCAATCGCCCAGCGCCCGCGCCGCGCCGTCAACGATGGGCACGTATCTTTGCTTGTTGCGCTTGCCGTGTACCAACAATCGGCCGCCGCCCTCTATCCGTTCGTAGTGGGCCAAGTCCAGATTAACCAATTCGGCCCGCCGCAAGCCGCAAGCGTAAAGCACGGCGATAACGGCCGCGTCCCGAATCCCGGCCGCGTCCTGAGTACACGTATTGAGAAGCGCCGCCAATTCACCCGACGGGATAGACCGCCCGGCCGGCACGGTTTCCCCTATCACCCGTTCCACGCTGGCCGCCGTC
>CXWJ01007161.1_pt1 | contig 11271 bp, 11 predicted proteins | sample 590841 | NCBI WGS metagenome assembly CXWJ01 (sample SAMEA3498367, study PRJEB10139) | wastewater metagenome | biome: wastewater treatment plant; material: activated sludge | place: Austria | collected 2015-01-21 | reverse complement strand
GCCGCCGGTGACCACGGCCATGCGCATGCCAGTCATGGGCTGTGCTCCGAAGAAACGCGCGGGTCCATTTCGAGCCAACGCCGCGGAACCGGCTTTGCCGGGCTGCTGGTGTTGCCCCATCGAGGGGGGCGCTGCGAAGCCGCTTCGCGGGTGCGTCATGTCCCCACCAAGGCGAGTACACGCAGCGGGCTGCCGCTGCCCTTCTCGATCTTCAGCGGCGGGCAGATCAGCAGCGCGCCGGTGGGTGGCAGCCAGTCCAGGTGGCTCAGGCATTGCAGGCCGCAGCGCCCGGCGCCGTGCATGCAGTAGTGGCAGGGATAGGGCGGGCGCAGGTGGCAGCCCTGGCCGGCATCGGTGCCGATGGCTTCGCTGCCGAAGCCGAGCACATTGCGCTGCTCGACCAGGAAGCGCGCCACCTCGGCATCGGGGCTCACCTGCGGCAGCGCGGCCAGCGTGTCGACGCCGGGCAGCTTCTTCCACGGCTCGGCATGGCCGACCCAGAACAGATCGGCGCCTGCGTTCGCCAGTGCCTTGAACAGCGCCTGGCCCACCGCGGACTTGCCGTCGGTGACCAGCACCTTGCGCAACTTCGGGTCGCAGGCCATCTCGCGCAGCATCGGGTCGTCGGCCATGGGGGGTCTCCTTGTCGGGGAAGGCGATCACATTGCTGGAGTTCGAAGCGGTCTTCTGCGGCGGCTGCGGTCATGCCGAGCGCGACACGCCCGCGCTGCCCCGGCGGCAACGTCGGCAGCCGCGTGCGCAGGATCGGGTTCTTGCGCTTGGGGCGCGTCAGAGGCATGGTCCGCGTCGTTGACGATGTGTTCCCAGGAAGGCATTGCGCCAGGCGTTTCGGGCGTAGGGACAAAGTCGATTCCGCAGTACACGCAGGCTGGATCGCGGGCAAGGATTTCCTGCTCCAGCGTCTGTCAACAGATGCCGCCGGCTCCGAGCGGTTCCCCCGAACGGGGGCCCCCGACGGCCCGTCCTCGGGGTGATTGAGGCGCGGCGCGCGCCGCGGGACGATGGCGCCATGTCATCCCCCGCCGCGAGGAGCCCCACATGAACATTCACCGTTGCCTGTCTTGGTGGCGCAGCGCGCCGGTCCGGCCGCAGCACCGGCCGGCCGCGCCGGATTGGGTCAACGCCGGCAGCGAGCCCGACGCGGAAGCGCTGGACGACGTCTTGCCGGGCTGCGGCTGGTTCGATTCCAGCCACGAGCTGAACAGCGGCCTGCAGGTGACCGAAGTCCTGACGCCGGAACGCGTGGCCAACGAAGTGCCGCTGGGCTGGTGGCTGGACTGGCAGACCGGTGCGGCCAGGCCATCGATGCCGGCGCGCTGCGCTTAAGCTCGTGCCGGCGCGGCGCGGTGCGCCGCCACAGGAGCAGCAGCATGAAAGCCATCTGGAAGGGCGTGGTCGTGGCCGAGAGCGACGACACCGTGGTGGTGGAGGGCAACCACTATTTCCCCGAAAGCAGCCTGAAGCGCGAATACACAAGCTTCAGCAATCACCGCAGCCATGACGCGTGGAAGGGCGAGGCGCACTACCTCAGCCTGTTCGTCAACGGCGAGATGAACCCCGACGCGGTCTGGTACTACCCGCAACCCAGCGAGGCTGCGGCCCAGATCAAGGGCCGCGTGGCCTTCTGGAAGGGCGTGCAGGTCGTGGGCTGAACGGCCTGATGCCGCCGTGCGTTCAGCCCATGAGAGCCGCTCGGGCGGAGGTATCGAAGGCCGGCTTGGTGCCAGCGCGAGCGGGAGATCGGCCGTCGGCAAGGGCCGTTCGCGCTGGGGTATCGAAGCCGAACTTCCGAACGCGAAACCGTCTCAGGCCAGCCGGCCGGCGCGGAAGTCCTCCACCGCCTGGAAGATTTCTTCATTGCTGTTCATGACGAAGGGCCCGTACTGCGCGATCGGCTCGTTCAGCGGCTGCCCGGCGATGAGCAGGGCGCGCGCACCTTCCGCCCCACCCTGCAGGCGCACGCCGTCGCTGCCCGGCGCATTGGCCAGGATCGCCATGCGCTGGCGCGGCACTGCCTGGCCGGCGACGAGCAAGTCGCCGCGGTAGACGTAGACGAAGGCGTTGTGGCCGGCCGGCAGCGGCTGCTCGAACACGGCACCGGCAGGCAGCGACAGGTCCAGGTACAGCGGCGCGGTGCCCTCGCGCTGCATCGCGCCTGCGACGCCGTGGCTGGCGCCGGCGATGACGCGCACACCCACGCCCTGCGGCGTGCGCACTTCGGGAATCTCGGCCGCCGGGATGTCGCGGTACCAGGGCGCGCACATCTTGTCCTTGGCCGGCAGGTTGAGCCACAGCTGGAAGCCTTCCATGCGGCCGGCTTCCTGCTCGGGCATCTCGCTGTGGATGACGCCGCGGCCGGCGGTCATCCACTGCACGCCACCGCCGGACAGCAGGCCTTCGTTGCCGGCGGAGTCGCGGTGGCGCATGCGGCCGTCGAGCATGTAGGTGATGGTCTCGAAGCCGCGGTGCGGGTGGTCGGGGAAGCCGCCGATGTAGTCGCCCGGGTTGTCGGTGCCGAAGGCGTCGAGCATCAGGAAGGGGTCGAGCCGGCGCTGCAGGTTCTGCGTCAGCACGCGCGTGAGCTTGACGCCGGCGCCGTCGCTGGTGGCCTGGCCGGTGACGACGCGCTCGACGCCGCGGGGTTGGGTGACGGTGGAGGCAGAGGTGGAGGCGGTGTTCATGCAGGCATGGTGGCACGGACGCGATACCCGCACGTGCAGTGCCCGTGAACGCCCCGTTGCGGGCCGCTGAAGCGCGGGGCTACGCTCGCGCCCATGGCTGCCGATTGGTCCACCGCCCACCGCCGCCGGCTGCGCGAGATCTGGCGCTCGGCCGGCTGGCCCTGCCAGGACATGCTGGAGGTGGAACTGCTGGCCGCCGGCTTGCTGCAGCGGCTGCGCGACGCCGCCTACCTGGGCTTGAGCGGGGAATGCTGGTACGTCATCCGCGAGGGCATCGCGCGGGTGGATGAGATCCCGCCGCAGTGCGGCCTGATGATCGCCGGCGAGGGCGGGCTGGAGGTGGCACGGCCGGCGCCGAAGCGGCCGATGCGCATGAACTTCGGCCTGTGGATGGCGCTGGCTCGTGCGGCGCCCATCGACGGTGGGGCGGACGAAGACGCGCAGGGCCGGCTCGGTGCGTCGTTACATTTTGGCGCGGGCGAGGCGAGTGTCGGGGGTTGACACGCGCAAAACGGGTGACAACATCCGGTGACAAATTTGCACCCTCAAACGTGGGGGGTGTCAGGGCCGCATCAGCAACTTGTCGGCCGCGCAACAGGCACTGGCAGACCAGTGCCTGGTTCTTTAGGCGTCCAAGGAGGTATCACCATGAGAACTTCCATGCCATCACCGCTCGCAGCCGTCGCGCTGAGAAGCGCGTTCGGCACCCTGCTGCCACTGGTGTTCGCCGCGGGCGCATGGGCCACGGGCACCAGGGACAACGTGACGATCACCGTGGTTTCCGACCCGGCGACGGTTTCGGTCAGCCGCGTGGGGGGGCCGACCTTCAGGGTGTCGTACCAGGTGACGGTCAAGAACAACAGTTCCAACAACAATTACACCTACGACTTCAAGGGCACGACGGCGGTGAGCGGGGCCACGGGCGCGGCGGCCATTGCGCGCTTCGACCGATCGTCGGGGTTGCCCTGCACGGTCGTCAGCGCAGCAGACAAGCCGACGGTGGTCGAGTGCACGCAGTTGAAGGTGGACAAGAACACGTCGAAGAAGTTTTCGGTCACCTTCTTCACGCCGCAGGCCGGGACGAAGCTGCGCTTCACCGTCAAGTCGACCTCGAGCGCGAGCCGCGGCGAGGGTTATGCCGACACGCCGCTGATCACGCAGCCGGCTGTGGACATCAACCTGGGATTCGAGACCTTCGTGACGGAGGATGGTGGGTTGTTCTATACGGGCTCCGTCGGCAACGGGTGCGGCCCGATCCCCGGCAGTTGGCCGTCGGCGAGCGACCCGTTCACCACCAGCTTGTATGTGCCTCCCATCAACTTCACCACCACGGCGAAGGTCTACGAACCTCCGCCGGATGGTCAATCGTGCTCACCGCTGTACACCGCGGACGGTTGTTTCCAGTCCGATCTGTCGATCCCGAGCGCGCCGGGGGCGTTCCAGAGCCTGAAGATCTATCTGCGCATCGGGCCGAACAAGATCGTGCCCGGTTCCAACATTGCCAATGCGGTGCTCAAGTACACCAAGGATGCGACGCATCCGGAAATCGACTTGCAGTCGTGCGCGCAGACGGGTGGGCCGACCAGCGGCAACCCGTGCATTGCCTCGCGCCGCGCCTATGGTTCCAACTACCCTGTGCCGTCGCCTTCCACCTGCAATGGCGTGTGGGAGTTCCTGGTCGAGGCGGTGGATAACGGCCGCTTCAGTATCCGCTGAGGCCAGTCCCCACTCCGCCATCGAGGGCCTCGATCAAGGCCCTCTGGCGGTTCGCGGATACGATGTTGCCCTTCTGGTCGTAGAGCGAGATCGCCTGACCGGCGGCTTGACGCGCTTCGTCCCGCTTCCCACAAAGGTGAAGCACAGAGGCAAGTTCCGACAGGGCGTCCGCCTTGATGTTCGGCGCCTCGGTCATCAGCACCATATCCACTGCCGTTCGCGCCAGCTCTTCAGCAAGGGCAGGCTGACCGCTGCGTGCAACGATGGGCGCACGGATCGATCGCCACAGCGCCTGCGAGTCCAGATCGTCGGCCGCTGACGCGGCTTCGGCTGTGCGCGACAGCGCCAGCGCCTCTTCGTCCCGGCCCTGGTCGCGCACGACCCGCGACAACAGCGCAGCAAGGGTCGACAGCGCGTAGGTCTCGCCGACACTGGTCAGAAACTCGAAGTCGCCGCGCACCTCGCGTTCGGCGCGGCCCAAGTCGCCGCCGTGCAACTCGACCAGCAGCAGGTCCAGGCCCGTCGATGCCGCAAACACACCTTGGCCCATATCACGCAGCGTGGCACGGCTGCGCCGGTAAAGGTCGCGCGCCTGCGCGAGGTCGCCGCGCATGGCTTTCAGCTGCGCCAGCGTGCACATGATCTGGCACTCGGTCAGTCGGTCGTTCAGACCATCGGCTAGCAGCGCCTCGCATTCGGCAATGGCCTGTGGCACCGGTGTCGGTCCGAGCAACAGGACGTGCGCGAACGTGACGCCGTTGATTTCGGCGAGCCAGGGGTTGCCGGCGAGCCGCGCATGCTTGATCGAGCGGCTCACCGCCTCGCTGACCAAACCGTAGCGGCCGGCGATGCCGTGCACACGCACGATCAAGCGCCACGTCATGGCCAGTTCGCCGTGAGCCGATTCGCGTTCCAGCGCCGGGATGAGCGCGTGCGCCGTGCTCAGCGTTGATTCGCTCCAGTCTCCCGGCTCTCCGCTGTGCAGGCGGATCAGCATGCCGACGATTTCGCTCGAGGCCTTGATGCGCGGATTGGCCAGGCGCTCGCTGCACTCGGCCGCCTCCTTGACTGCGGCGCGTGCGGACGCGTAGTCGCCCAGGCCCATCAGGGTCTCGCCGAACTGCGGCAACAACTCGGCTCGCTCGGCATCGTCGCGCGCCAATAGGGCGATCGCGCGCCGGTACAAGTTCGCCGCCGCATGCATGTCACCCCGCGCGAAGGCTCGCCTTGCGGCGTTGGCCAAGCGCCCTGAAGCATCGACGCCTATCGCCACGCCAGCCTCGTCCAGCGGCCCGAGTTCCCCCAGGTAGAGGTAAGCCTGTTCCAGGTGGTAGCCGAGGATCTCCTCGAATTCCAGCGCGCGGTCGCGGTCGGCGTTGACCTTGTCTGCCCAGCGCACGAAGGCCAGGTGCAGGTTGGCGCGGGTGCGCTTGAGCAGGCCGTTGTAGACCGTGTCCCGCACCAGATGGTGGTGAAAGCGGTAGATCGTTTCCGACTGCGCCGTACCCGTCAGGTCGATGAAGTGCTTGCGCGCCAGCGTGTCGAGATGCTTGTCGATGGCTGGCCGCACGGCCTCGGGCGCGAGCGCTTCGACCGCCGGCCGCTCGAACTCCAGCCCGATCACCGCGGCGGGCTCCACNNGGGCTCCACCGTGGCCCGGTCGGCGCGCACCAGGTTGTCCAGCCTGGCCTCGAGCAGCGCCTTGATCGTCGGCGGCACACTGATCTCGCGGTCCTTGTCGGCGACCACCCAGTGGTCACCCTCGCGGTGCAGCGCGCCGCTGTCGATCAGCATCGACAGCATCTGTTCGACGTACAGCGGGTTGCCCTCGGCCGCGGCGACGATGCGCGCGACCACGTCGTCGGGCAGGCCGGCCGAGCCGAGCAGGTTGCCGACCACCTGCGCCGAAGCCGCGCTGCTCAGCGGGTGCAGCGGCAGCCGCGTCGATGACGCCCTCTCGCCCCATTGCGGCTGGGTTTCCAGCAGGTCGTGGCGCGCCGTAGCCAACAGCAGGATCGCCGCGCCGCTGGAGGCGTCGAGGATGTGCGTCAGCAAATCCAGAAAAGCGGGTTCGGCCCAGTGGATGTCGTCGATCACCGCGACCACGGGGTCGTCGGTGGCAAAGCCCTCGATGAACTTGCGTGCGCCCCAGTACAGCTAGTGCAGCGGAAAACTCTGCTCGCTCAGGCCGATCGCGCTGGCCAGGCGTGCCGCGACCTCCTCGTCCTTCACCGCCTGCAACAGCTTGGCGCGCGCGGCATCGGTGGTGTCGTCGTCGCGGATGCCGGCCGCCTCGCCCACCATGCCGACCAGCGGCCAGAAGGTGATGCCGTCGCCGTAGGGCAGGCAGCGCCCGCGCAGCGTGCGTGCACCGGCGGCGATCTGATCGACCACCTCGCGCACCAGGCGCGACTTGCCGAGGCCGGCATCGCCGATCACCGTGACCAGGTGCGCGCGCTGCGCGCTGACCGCATGGTGGTAAGCAGCATGCAGCGCGGCGAGTTCTTCGTCACGGCCGACGATCGGCGTGTCCTGGCGGCGCGCGTAGCCGTCCAGGCCGCGTGCCGTCACCAGTCGCCAGGCCGGCACCGGCTCGGACTTGCCCTTCAACTGCAGCGGCTCGACCGCCTCGACCTCGACGGCGTCGCGCACCAGTTGGTAGGTGCTCTCGCCCAGATAGATCTCGCCCACCGGCGCGGCCTGCTCCAGCCGTGCGGCGACGTTGACGGCGTCGCCGGTGGCCAGCTTCTGGTCGGCCTTCTCGTCGTCGTTGGCTACGACCTCGCCGGTGTTGATGCCGGTGCGGTTGCCCAGCGTCACGCCGTAGCGTTTCATCAGGTCGTCGTTGACGCGTGCCAGCGCCTTGCGCATGTCGGCCGCGGCGCGCACGGCGCGCAGCGCATCGTCCTCGTGCGCCTTGGGCAGACCGAAGACGGCCATGATCGCGTCGCCGATGAACTTCTCGATTTTGCCGCCGTGGCGTTTGATTTCGGCCGCCATGGCCGCGAAGTAGCGGTCCTTGACCTCGTGCAGCGCTTCGGAATCGAGGCGCTCGCCCAGCGCGGTGGAATCCTTCAGGTCGCTGAAGATCAGCGTCACCGTCTTGCGCATCTCGCGCACCGGCAGGGCTGCCGGCGCCGCCGTCAGCGCGGCGCCGCAATAGCCGCACAGGCGGAATTTCGGGGGATTCTCCTCGCCGCAACTCGGGCAGTTGATCATGCGGGGAGTCTACTGGCAGGGCCGCCCACGCAAGATGACAGCTATGCGCTTCCGCTGTCGACGTTTTTTACAGCTCGACCGGATCGTTCGATTATTGCCGTCCAAGCTATTGATTTGTCATATCAAACCCGGTGTGGCGCACATCGTGCTTTGACCTGGCCGTGTCCAGAATCTGCGACTGGGGATGTCACGACCGCCGGCCGGTGCGGCACCCAGCGTTTCTTCGATTGGGGTCTCTATGAAACAAGTTTTTGAGGGTCATGCGTCGATCTCGACCGGCGGGTCGGCTCTTGTGCGGGTGTCTCCGGCCAGAGCCAGTGCAGTGTTGGCGCGCAGGGCCCGGCCGTATGCGGCTGCACTGGCGCTGCTGTCGACCTTGACGGTCTTGCCTTCCGCGCACGCCGCGGTCGTCTTCTCCAACTTCGGCCAAGGCGACAGCTTTGACGGCAGCACCGGCTGGTCGGTCAGCGATTCGATTCCGCAGGATGTGGCAATGCCCTTTGCGGTTCCGCTGGGCAGCGACTACGTCTTCACATCGCTGAACATCGCACTGCAAGGGACTCCATCGCCACTGACGGTACAACTCCGGGCGGATGCCGGCGGTGTTCCGGGGGCAGTGATCGAAGCGTTGACTGTCAGCACCACGGGAACGGCGTCGATCGTGACCGGGCTTTCCTCGACGACACCGACGCTCCTGGCAGGCACGACCTACTGGATCGCCACCGATGCCCCCAGTGGCTTCGAGGGGGGGTGGCAATGGACGAATCCGCAACTCGTCGGACCTACCGCCTTCAGCTTTGACCGTAGCGCTTCATGGAATAGTTTCACCCAGGCCACGAGTGCGTTTCGTGTCAACGGCAACCCCGCCCTGGCGGTGGTGCCCGAGCCCGGCACAACCAGCTTGCTGCTGTTGGCCGGCGTACTGCTGGCTGTGGCTCATACGCGTCGCGGGAAGCGGGATTCCGTTCGTCAGTAGTGGCACCGCTACCGTCGGGTAGCGAGGGCTCAGGGCATGATGCTCCCTCGAGCGCACTGATGACGGAGGCGGTCCCCCATCGAGCAGCCCACGAAGAGCGGGACCTGAATCTGCAGGCGGACGTCGTCGCGACCTGTGCGGCTGATTGATTAGCATGCGCGCCATGCGCATGCTTCGCTTGGCTCGTATGACCCGCCGGAGTTGCTGCCTGCTCATCCTCGTCGCGTGGCCGATCGCCGCATCGGCGCAGACGCCGCAAGGCGCGCCGGCCGCCACATGGACCCACGCCCACGCCGCCTTCGGCCAACCGAAATACCCCGCCGGCTTCACCCACTTCGACTACGCCGACCCCGACGCGCCGAAGGGCGGCACGATCAACCTGCGCAACCCCGACCGGCGCTCCAGCTTCGACAAGTTCAATCCCTTCACCACCAAGGGCAACTCGCCGGCCGGCCTGGGCGTCTTCATGTTCGAGTCGCTGACGGTGCTGGGCAGCGACGAGCTGCAGACGATGTACGGCCTGCTGGCCGAGGCCATTGCCGTGGCGCCGGACAAGTCCTCGATCAGCTTCAGGCTGAACCCGAAGGCGCGCTTCACCAACGGCGACCCCGTGACTGCCGAGGACGTGAAGTACAGCTTCGAGACCGTGTCCGGCAAGTACGCGGCGCCGGGGCTGCGCGCCTCGCTGGCCGGGGTGGAGCGCGTGGTCGTGCTCGACAGCCGCACGGTGCGCTTCGACCTGCGTGAGCGCACCAACGACATGCTCTTCACCGTCGGCGGCCTGGCGGTGTTTTCGCGCAAGTGGGCACTGACACCGGACGGCCAGCCCAAACGCTTCGACGAGATCGTCACCGAATACCCGATCACCAGCGGGCCCTACACCATCGGCAAGGTCGATTCGGGCCGGCGGCTGGAATTCAAGCGTTACCCCGATTACTGGGCGCGCGACCTGGGCGTGCGCCGCGGCATGTTCAACTGGGACAAGGTCGTCTACCGCTACTACAGCGACCAGGCGGTGGCGCGCGAGGCCTTCAAGGCCGGCGAGTTCGACATCTTCAAGGAATACAGCGGACGCGCCTGGGTGCGACAGCACAAGGGCGTGAAGTGGGACGATGGGCGCATCAGGAAGGACCTGTTCGGGACCTCGGTCGGCCAGGGCCTGCAGGCCTACCAGATGAACATGCGCCGCCCGCTGTTCCAGGACATCCGCGTGCGCGAGGCGCTGGGCTGGACCTACGACTTCGACACCGTCAACCGGCTCGGGCTGTACAAGCGCGCCGAGAGCCAGTTCAACAATTCCGACTTTGCAGCGCAGGGCCTGCCGACGCCGGGGGAGCTGAAGCTGCTGGAGCCCTTTCGCGCCGAGCTGCCGCCGCAGGTCTTCGGCCCGGCCTACAAGGCGCCGACTACGGGCCGCGACCCGAAGCGGCTGCGCCAGAACCTGTTGAAGGCGCGTGAGCTGCTGGAACAGGCCGGCTGGAAGCTGGCGCCCGACGGCAAGCTGCGCAACGCCAAGGGTGAAGCCTTCGAGTTCGAGTTCCTCAGCCCCGGCGAAGGCGGGCGCATGGCCGACTGGCAGGCCAACCTGGAAAAGCTGGGCATCACGATGAAGGAGCGCAACGTCGATTTCGCGCTGTACCGCCGCCGGCTCGAGGAGTACGACTTCGACATGATCGCCATTGCCGGCGGCGACTTCACCTTGCCCGACGCCACCGGGCTGCTCACCGCCTTCGGCAGCAAGTCCGCCGACGAGAAGGGCAACAACAACTTCCGCGGCGTGAAGAGCCCGGCCGCCGACCACCTGATCAAGCTGATGTCCGAGGCCAAGACGCTGGAGGAATTGCGTGATGCCTCGCGTGCGCTCGATCGTGTGATCATGTGGAGCCACTGGCAGGTGCCGGACCTGTACGCGTCGGACGAGAAGTCGTCGTACTGGGACAAGTTCGGCACGCCGGCGCGGCGGCCACGCTTCTTTACCATCGACACCGCCTCGGGGTTCCCGGCCTGGCCGCTGGAGACCTGGTGGATCAAGGACCCGGCGAAACGCTGAACCACGGGCTGACGCCGCATGCTGTTCTACATCCTCAAGCGCATCGCCCTGATGGTGCCCACCTTGCTGGGGGCGCTGACCATCACCTTCGTCGTCATCCAGTTCGTGCCCGGCGGGCCGGTGGAGCAGTTGATGGCCGAGGCGCGCGCCAGCCAGAAAGGCGGCGGCGATACGGGGCTGTACAAGGCCGGGCGCGACAGTGATGCCAAGCAAATCGCCGAGCTGAAAAAACTCTACGGCTTCGACAAGCCGGCGCATGTGCGCTACTTCGAGATGCTGGGCAGCTTCCTGCGCTTCGACCTCGGCCGCAGCTTCCTGCAGAACAAGGACGTGTGGACATTGATCAAGGAGAAGCTGCCGGTGTCGATCAGCCTCGGGCTGTGGACTTTCGTCATCAGCTACCTGATCTCGGTGCCGCTGGGCGTGGCCAAGGCGGTGCGCGAGGGTTCGCGCTTCGACGTCATGACCTCGCTGATCGTGCTGATCGGCTACGCGATCCCCGGCTTCGTGCTCGGCATCTTCCTGATCGTGCTGTTTGCCGGCGGCACTTTCTTCGAATGGTTCCCGCTGCGCGGGCTCACTTCGGACAACTGGGAGGAGTTGAGCTG
>CXWJ01043747.1_pt1 | contig 11274 bp, 9 predicted proteins | sample 590841 | NCBI WGS metagenome assembly CXWJ01 (sample SAMEA3498367, study PRJEB10139) | wastewater metagenome | biome: wastewater treatment plant; material: activated sludge | place: Austria | collected 2015-01-21 | reverse complement strand
CTCATCAAGGCGCGGGACACCTTTAAGGAACTGTTCGATCCGAAAGCTGAGAAACCAGATCCGCCGCCAACGGAAGCGGCCCTGCTCGCCGCACGGATGCAACTGGGCGAATGTTATCGCAACTTAGGTCAGTATAAAGAAGCGCTCGACACATTTAGCCAGGTCTTGAAGGAAAAAGAGGCCACGATTGCCGTCCAGCGAGCGGCGGCATACGCCCTTCAGCAGCAGGGCGAAGCGGAAGACGCCAAATATCTTGAGCAAGCGATCTTAGGTGGCGACCCGATCAAAGAGACCGGGAAAAACCGCATCTGGGGCTGGCTCAAATTGGGCCAGGTTGCTGAGCGCGCCAGCCGATCAAACGCAAAATTCCGCGATACCTTTTTCGAAGCGCGGTTGAATGTCTCCCGCTGCCGTTACCTGGCGGCAATGAAGGCCGAAGGGGACGCCAAGAAACAGAATCTCGATAAAGCGAAGCAAAGCATTCAGTCGATGCTGCGTCTCTATCCCGACCTGGGAGGCGACGCTTGGCGGCCTCAATACGACGCGCTGATGAAGCAAATCCAGAAAGCGGGCGACCAACAGGAACTTGGGTTGGAAGAATTTACCAGCGAGAAGCCGGCGGAAACATCCAGTGAAAAACAAAATTGATAAGACTTTGAAAGCGCAAACACTTATTCGTGTACCGCAGAGAATCGAAATGGGTCGGATGCTTCCCTGCGCTCTGGTTGCTGTAGGCTCTCTTGCCGTTTGCCTGGCAATTAGTCTCCCCGTCCATGCGCAAGGCGGGACAGATCGCGTCAAGCTCGCGCGTGGATCCGAAAGCGGCGAAGTGAGCGAGATGACGCCGCTTCAAGTGACGCTCAACAAGGGTTTGCCCGGCAGCCGCACGGTGGCCGTAAATGAAATCAAGAGCATCGCCTTCCGCGACGAACCTTCGGAATTGACGCAAGCACGCCTCAACGCGGCCAACGGCGGTTACTCGAACGCGCTGGAAGCGTTGGGGAATATCGATCAATCCGCCATCAAGAAAGACTTTGTCAAACAAGATGTGGAGTATTACCAAGCCTATTGCGCGGCCAAGCTCGCCCTCGGTGGCACGGGCGAAATCGGCGAGGCTGGCCGCCAGCTCAACACGTTCGTAAAAACCTATCCTCAGAACTACCACAATTTAGAAGCGATCGAGCTGATGGGCGATCTGCTGATGGCCGGCGAGCGTTACGACGCCGCTCAAAAGCAGTACAACGAGTTGGCCAGCAAGGCCCCTTGGCCTGACTACAAGATGCGGGCTGCGGTTGCCGTGGGCCGCACGCTTCAAGCGCAAAAGCAACATGCGGAGGCGGTCCAGCAATTCGATGCGGCCCTGGCACTGGCCGATGACAGTGCCGACGCACAGCGGCAAAAGCTTTCTGCCACGTTGGGCAAGGCGGTAAGCCTCGCCGAGACGGGCAACGTGGATGAAGCGATCAGCATCATCGAAAAGGTTATCCAGGACGCCGATCCCGAACAAAAAGAGCTCCACGCGCGGGCTTACAACGCCCTGGGCGCTAGCTACGAACGCGCAAACAAGAAAAAAGAAGCATTATTAGCTTTTCTGCACGTGGATGTGATCTATCAAACCGTGCCAGAGGCCCACGCTGAAGCACTTTCGCATCTCGTCCCCCTGTGGCAAGCGATTGGTCAAGAGGAGCGATCGCGCGAAGCGCGGCAAATGCTTCAAGATCGCTATGCCAAAAGCCGCTGGGCCCAGCAGGTGCAGTAGGCGCCCACAACAAAATTGGCCCCGACGCGCGACGGAGCGCGAACCTCGTTACGCCCGCGGATGAAACGCGTCGTGAACTTTCTTCAAGCGCGAGTGGTCCACGTGCGTATAAATCTGCGTCGTCGCGATGCTGGCATGGCCCAACATTTCTTGCACCTGTCGCAAATCGGCCCCGCCAGCCAACACATGGGTCGCAAAGCTATGGCGCAACGAATGAGGGCTCAGTTCGTCCGCACACCCGGCCAATTTTGCATAGTGTTTGATCAGCTCCCAAATCCGCTCACGACGCAGCCGAGCGCCTCGCGACGACAACAACAAAAACGCAGATTGCGGCTGCTGTCGCTCCGCCAGCTTGGGCCGCTCATTCTGCAGATAATCTTGCGTGGCGGCAATCGCCCGCCGCCCCAGTGTCACAATTCGTTGCTTGTCCCCTTTGCCGTGGCAGTGACAGATCGCCTCATCCAAGTTCACGTCGCGCGGTCGCAGCATCGAAAGCTCCGATACGCGGCAGCCCGTGGCATATAGCAGTTCCAGCATCGCGCGATCGCGCCGCCACCAGGGCTGCGGCGGCTTAGCCGACGCTAATAGCGCGCCGATCTCGCTGGCCGATAGAACCGTGGGCACGCGCTGCCAAAGTTTTTGCGTCCCCAGCAGTTCGGCCATGTTGTCGGCCAGCGCCCCTTCCAACTGCAGATAGCGGAAAAAGACCTTCAAAGACGCCACATGCCGCCCGATCGAAGCCGGCGCTAACTGGTCGTTCAACCAAGCCGGATACCCGGACAGTTCCGAAATGGTCAGCCCTTCGATGCGCCGTGGGCCGAGCCAAGTGAAAAATCGCCGTAAGTCGCGCTCGTACGCGGCCACCGTATTCTCCGCTAGGTGGCACTCCGTACGAATGTAACGCACGAATGCTTCGCGCAGACGCGTAGCATTTTCCGCGGCCGCTTCGCGACGGGGCTTAATCTGTTTGCGTTGATGTGCCATCGGATGATTGCGTTGCGGTTGGAAATTCCAAACCCTCTCGAAGTCCTTGGAGAGACTGAACGGCGTCTACAAGTGGCCTCGCTTTGTCAGGTATCGACCAACTAGACTGGCCGACGTGCAATCGACTTACCAGAAGCTAAACATACCCCGCTATGTGGGCCGACTTGATGTGGTCTGGGCAGAAGCGGGCGCGGTTGGTTATGCTATCGCCGCGTGGCGGGTTGTACCGATTGGGCGAAGTTGCGCGGACGGCGAAGCATGCAGCAAGTTATCATCGACGAACCGTACGTCTTCGTGCCCCCGGTCTACTCGAACTTTTGGCCGTGGATCCTCCACTTTTACCTGCGCCGCCTATCTGCGAACCTCCTTTGGCGTCCACTCGGTCGAATGCCGCCATGTAGAGCGGCTGCGGGCGTCGCTGGCGGCCGGCCACAGCATCGTCGTCGCTCCCAATCATTGCCGCCTCTCCGACCCGCTCGTCCTCGGCATTCTGGCCAAGGAAGCCAACTGCAACATGTTTGCCATGGCGAGCTGGCACCTATTCAAGCAAGGCTGGTACCAACGGTTCATGATTCGCCGCATGGGCGCTTTCAGCATCTTTCGCGAAGGGAACGATCGGCAGGCCATCGACACGGCCATCAACATCCTCGTCGAGCGCGATCGTCCCCTCATCATGTTCCCCGAAGGGGCCATCACCAGGCACAACGACCTCATCGAAGAGGTCATGGATGGCCCCGCGTTCATCGCCCGCCAAGCTGCCAAGCGATTGAAGAAACAGGGCGCACCGGGCGAAGTCATCATCCATCCGGTTGCCATTCGTTACGCCTTCCAGGGCGATCTCCAAGCCACGCTCGGCTCCGTGCTGGACGAACTGGAGACTCGTTTCTCCTGGCAACCGCAGCATCATTTGCCCATCGTGGACCGAATCGACAACATCGGAAGCGCGCTGCTGGCCCTTAAGGAAGTCGAATACTTCGGTGAGCCCCGGTCTGGCAACCCCTACGAACGGGCGGCGCATCTGGTTAACGAAGTGCTGACGAAGCTGGAGACCGACTGGAATATCAAAGATTCTTCCGGGAGCGCGATCGCCCGAGTCAAGCGACTGCGCACAGCAATCCTCCCCGATATAATCGCCCAAAAAGTGACGCCCGAAGAGCGTGAGCGGCGCTGGCGCGATCTGGCCGCCAGTTACTATGCTCAACAGATTTCTCATTATCCGCGCGACTACATCCTTCGCGACAAGGAAAACCTGCCGGAACGGCTCGTCGAGACGGTCGAACGATTCGAGGAAGACTTCACGGACAAAATCCGCAAGCACGAGCCGTTTCATGCGGTCATCCAAGTCGGCCAAGCGATTCNNCGATTCCCGTAGGCCCCCAGCGAGACCGGGAATCGGCCGCCGATCCAGCCATGGTCGAGGTCAAAAAGCAACTGCAAACGATGATCGACCAATTGGCGGCAGAGCGCACGGCCGTTTAGTTTAACGGTCAGTAAAACTGGCGAAACTCGCCGTCTCGTCCTTCTTTCTGCGACCGGGTGCCGAATTCACCGCGCGCCCCGAATACGAAAACATGGACCAAACCCTCTTTGCCTTCAATGCAGGTTGGGAAGTCTTTCGCGGCCACTTTGGCCCGATTAAGATGAGCGGCAGAGTTACTTCTCCGCTGAACCGCCTATTGCGTGCCTCCATGCCCGTGCAAACCGTCCCCCTCAGTGATCTAGCCGAAGGCCAGGAAGCTGACTTTTTCGCGTTGTTGACCGAAAAGCAACAGCTCACCACGCGCGATGGCAAACCGTACTATCGCGTGTCGTTCCGCGACGCCCGTCGCGAAGTCGGCTTTCCCATCTGGTCCGATTCGCCTCTGGCTGAGCCCTGTCGCGAGGAATGGTCGGCCGGCCAATTCTACAAGTTGCGGGCAGTCCTCCGGCAATCGAATTTCGGCCCGCAGTTGGAGATCAAGAAAATTCGCCCGGTCGAAGAGGCCGATCGCAAAGAGGGCTTCGACCCTCACATGTGTCAGCCCAATTCGCGTTTCGACCCGATCGAAATGTTCGCCGAATTGATGAACCTGATCGAAGCGCGGATTGCCGACCCTGCCCTGCGGCAGTTAGTCAGCGACATCCACGAGCAATACCGCGAGACGCTTCTCGTCCTACCGGCGGCCAAAAAAAACCATCACGCGTTCGTCAGCGGCTACCTGGAGCACGTGTTGAACGTGACGCGCACCTGCTGCCACCTGGCCGACAAGTACGCCGACCTCTATCCAGACGCCGATCCCCCCATCAACAAAGACGTCATTGTGGCCGGGGGCGTCCTGCACGACATCGGCAAGCTACGCGAACTCTCCATCACCGCCGCGGGCGCGGAATACTCGGCCGCCGGCTCGCTGATCGGCCACATCCTACAAGGCAGAGACATCATTCGGGAGACGGCCGCCGGCCGCGAAATCGATCCGGAAACGCTGCTGCGTCTGGAGCATGTCATCGTCGCCCACCAACGCCTGCCTGAGTGGGGCTCGCCGAAGCCGCCGATGACGCCCGAGGCGTTGATCGTCCATTACGCAGACGATCTCGACGCCAAAATGAACATGCTGATCACCACCATCGCCGAAGACGATACGCCGGGCCCCATCACTTCCAAACGCAACGCCATGGCCCAGCAGTTCTACCGCGGCGGCGTGTGAACGGAACCTCGTGATTGCCCCTAGCGATTGGCTGCGTGTGGCACGGCCCACGATTCTTGCGGAGATGTTGGCCCAGCCCTACTTGCTCGACACTGGCAGACGTATTCACAGCGCCTACAACTAGTCAATAAGTAGATAGAATGTCTCCTGGACGTTCGATCGTAGATGAAGAGCATATGGAGAATTGACAACAACTTCATATCAACCATCCCGACTGACGAGGGACGAGCTCATGCCTGAAACCGTTGAACCGCGAAACCTCCGCCCGAAAATCGAGCAGAAACTACAACCCAACGAGTCTATCCTTTGGGTCGGGCGGCCCCAGCTTCAGAGATTTCAAAGCGAGAAATGGGGCGAAATGGGTCTAGGCGTTTTGCTAGCCTCGGTAGCAGTCGTCGGAGCGATTGTTATCTCACTTGTTTTGATCTATGACAGGGACTGGACCGTATTGTTCGTGCTCCCTGTTCCACTTGGCTTCGCCTGGCATGCCTTTAACTACCTACGAGCCCCTGCAAGGTACTCCCAGATAGTTGGCCAAGCTCTTTATGCCGTGACAAATCAGCGGGCCATGGTACTAAACGGCTTTGGTTTTTCGCGCCGCATGAACCTTGAGGTGAGCGACCGAGAGGATATCCAATCGTTTCCTCTGTCGTCAGGTGGAGGACCACATGAAGTTCGTCGGCGACGCGATGGAACGGCCGATTTTGTCTTCGCAGGCGAATCGCGCGGGTCTGGGCGACATAGCGGGCGATATGTCGAATTCGGTTTCTTTGGCATTGAAGACGCCGACTCACTGACTCAGATTCTCAAGCAAGTCTTAGAAAAGTAGTGTAAAGAGCAATTCGGCTGCGTCACTTCGGATTCCCTGAATGTCCGCCCTACTCTTTCACAGCTTGAATGACCCGCGCATGCCCCGCCAGATCGCGAATCGTGGGGCGAAGCTCAAAGGCCGTGTTATCACGCACCAACTGCTCCACTTGGCCGGCCAGCATGGGGCTGATTTCCACCAGCAACAAGCCGCCCGGTTTCAAACGCTCAGCCGCCTGTCCAATTAGTGGCGCAATCACATTGGTCCCTTGTTCGCCCGCATGGAGCGCCAGATGGGGCTCATGCTCGCGGACGTCTTTTCCCAATTCCTTCATTTCCGCCGTCGTGACGTAGGGCGGGTTGCTGAGGATGTAATCGAACCGAGCGTCCGGCGGCAACGCGACAAACAGATCGCTCTCGACGAACGCAATGCGCTCCTCCACACCGTGGCGCGCCGCATTGCGCCGGGCGACCGCTAGCGCCGCCGGGCTGACGTCGATCGCCGTTACCTGCGACCCGGCGACGTACTTCGCCGCACACACGGCCAAAATACCGCTCCCCGTGCCAACATCCGCGATTTTGAGCGGGGTTGAGGATTGGGGATTGGATACTTGGGACGCGCTAATTTCGTCAGTCCCCCGCCCCGAGCCTTCAGCCCCTCGCTGCTTGACGTGATCCAACATCGCCACGACGAGCAATTCCGTCTCCGGCCGCGGAATCAGGACGTCCGGAGTAACTTCGAAATCGAGCGCGTAGAACTCGCGATGCCCTACCAAATAGGCCACCGGCGTGCCGGCGGCGCGGCGTTTCACCAGCTCACGAAACGCCGCCCGCGTCTCTTCGGCGGCTGGTTCTCCGAAAGCGGCGTAGAGATCGATCCGCTTGCAGCCCCGCGCGTGGGCCAACAGAACTTCCGCATCGAGCCGCGGATTGTCCGCCCCGTGCGATTTGAGATACTCAACCGTCCAATTGAGCAGCCGGCCAATCGTCCAAGGTTCGTCGGGTGATGCCATATTACACGACGTTCCGCGGACGGATAATAAACCACGAAGGCCCGAAGAAAATTTTTCAACAGGAGGTCGCGGAGGAAACAGAGAGAAAGTAGACATGCGATCAATTAATTCTCTGTTTTCTCTGTTACCTCCTGTTGAACGACTTCTCTTTCTTCTTCGTGCCCTTTGTGACTTAGTGGTTCAATTTGATCGTTAATCCAGCACGCCCATTTGATCCCGTAATTGCTGCCGGTCGTAATCGATCAGTGCATCGGTCACGGGCTGCAAGTTGCCGGCGATTACCTGATCCAAGTTGTGGAGCGTTAGGCCGATTCGATGATCGGTAATCCGATTCTGAGGGAAATTATAGGTGCGAATCCGCTCACTGCGATCGCCCGAGCCGACGAGGCTTTTGCGTTCGGCCGCCCGCTTGGCCTGCTCCTTCTGCATTTTGTAATCATAAATGCGCGCGGACAGTTCACGCAGGGCCTTCGTCTTGTTCTTGAGCTGGCTCTTTTCGTCCTGGCACTGGACGACGATTCCCGTTTCGAAATGCGTCAGCCGCACCGCCGAGGCGGTCTTGTTGACGTGCTGCCCACCCGGGCCGCTGGCGCAAAACGTGTCGAGGCGATAATCATCAGGCTTGAGATCGACTTCCACTTCTTCCGGCTCCGGCAATACGGCCACCGTAGCGGCCGACGTATGAATGCGGCCTTGGGNNATGCGGCCTTGGGTCTCCGTCGTCGGCACGCGTTGCACGCGATGGCCGCCACTTTCGTATTGCAATTCGCGAAACGAACCTTCCCCCTCGATCGCCAGCACGATGTCCTTGAAGCCCCCTAGCTCCGTCGGGCTATGGCTGAGAATCTCCGTCTTCCACCCCTTCACCCCGGCATGGTATCGGTACATCTCGAACAAGTCGCGCGCGAATAGAGCGGCCTCGTCTCCCCCCGTGCCGGCGCGAATTTCCATGATCAGGCGCGAGCGGTTGGCATCCTCGCCGCCAACCGTCAGTTCCAATAGCTCGTTCCACAACTGTTCGCGTTCCTCGCGCAATTCAGGCAACTCCGCTTCGGCAAGCTCGCGAAGCTCGGCATCGCCCCCTTCGATCATCTGCTGCGCTTCTTCCACTTGAGCGCACAGTTGCTTGAAGCGGCGATATTTATTCGCCAAGCGGGCCAGCGATCCATGTTCCCGGGCGACGGCCGTGATGCGCGCGGCCACAGAGAGAACGTCTGGATTGACGAGGTCTTTTTCCAGATCCTCAAAACGAGCCAATTTTTGTTCTAACAGGTCGCGCATGCCAATTCGTACTAACGAGAGCGTTTCCACACGCGAGCGGCCCCCGCGTCGACAACGCGAGCACCCAGCGCTGCGGCAGATTCTACTCGGCTACGGCCAGAGGGGCTACACCGGCACAGTACGTCAGGCTTTCTGGCTCGCCACAGCGAGTCGCCGCGGCGACCTGACTGGACGCGCTGCGAATCCGCGAGGCTAGAAAGCCTGACCTACGGATCGCCCAGCTACTTCTTGCCGCGCTTGAGACTGGCGTAGCCGGCGGCGGCGAACTTGTTCTTGAACTTTTCGATGCGTCCAGCCGTGTCCACGAACTTCAGCTTGCCCGTGTAAAAAGGATGGCAAACGTTGCAAATATCAACCTTCAGTTCCTTGCGCGTGCTGCGCGTCACGAACTTGTTGCCGCAGCCGCAGCTAACTTGAGTCTCAAAATATTCAGGATGAACGCCGTCTTTCATGGTCGCCGTCTTTCAAGCTCGTGGAGCCTTGATCAATCGCAATGGTCTATGAGTTGCCTGGAGGAAGCGCGGAGCCACCAAGTCCAAGGCGTCAAACGGTTTGTGTCGAGTCCTTAAAGATACCCATCTCCCTGCCTCCGGACAAGGGCACCAAGCCCCCCCGGAGAACCGCCAACTCGGCGCTCTGGTCCATTTTTGGCCCCGGCGGGGGCGCATTCAGTTGACCAAAAATCATGGGCCCGGCCCCCTTCCCTTCGCCCCACCGCCGCGACGCGCAGCGGAAAGCGTCCCGAGCGCGCAGAGCACACGCCCTCCGGCACCGGCGCAGAAGCGGCAGGGCGCAAGCCCTCCGGTGTTTCGACCGATATCCCCAACGCGCAGCAAAGCGCGCCCCGAGCGACATTGCTTCAATCCGCAATCCCCAAACCGCAATCATATTCCCGCACCCGCCTCCAATATGCCGAAGGCATTACACACCAAAGCCCGGGGTAAGAAAACACGAGCCCCAGCGAGCGTTTTCGCCACCCCGGGAAACCGAGACCCCCAAACCTCCTCGGCCGAGCAACTCGCGCCGCCTGCCGAAAGAACACAACCGAGGCCGATATGTCGGTTCGACATTAAGCACGAACTGGACTTGTTGACCTTAAGAGTCGACGGCTTTGTCTCTCGCTTCGTGGGAGCAAATTGGCGTCATCGAATCGATGACAGCAAGTTGCTTAACGGCACAATCGATTCATGCTTCGGAGGGGTTTCACAACGCACGCTTTGGTCACCAAACGGCACTGCTGAAACGTGTTTCGAAAACGGTGGTTAGCTGGCTTGGCTCAAGACCCAGCCGTATTTCTCTGGCGAAAGCAGCACACATCAAGAGCTGACCCTGCATGGCAGTGGGACTCGTTTGTAGTGGCGGCCGGTAATCGCCACAGTGCTGCATCACAGCACGAGCAACGACGAAAGCGGCGACGGGCTTTGCCTGTCCAGGATTGTTCGCGACCGCGTGGACCGCTGCGGCCGTTCACGCGGTTTCTTCCTTGGTCGGAAGCTGCAAGTCGTGCATTAGTCGAAAGATCTGGCAGTCTTTGGTCTGATGCCGTGGTAGCGAGGTGAGCTTTTGGGAGCCGTGTTGGGGCGACTTCCCAAGGAAGCGGCTTTCAAAATAGTTGGCTCTCGAAGATTGGGCGGCTTTTCGGATGGTTTGTGCCGCGAGGGTTTCCTCGAACCAATCAGCCGCTATTTTGGCGTCTGGGCGGCTGTTTTTGCGGGAAATCCGGCCCCGTAGGCATTCGCTGACAAAAGATGTGGCCGTCCGCCACTTATCCGCCCCCCCAAATGCTGGCAAATTGCCGTCGTGACCGCGATACTGGATGGGCATTGGCCGAGTCTTCCCTTTTGTCATTCGCGGAAACGGCGGCGATGAATTTGCAACGTGCGATTCTATTGAGTCTTGTGCTCTGGCTGCCTTGTGGTGTGCTTGAAGGGAGCACGCTGGTGATTCGTGACAGTATTGGTCCAAACCCCGGCTCGACGAATGGAATGTCTGGGGGACTCACGCTACACGATGGCTCAGCCTGGAACACGCCGGGTTTAGTGGTAACTGCTCCAGAGAATGGCGAATTGACTGAGGCGCGCTTTGTAATTTTCGCGCGGGGTTCACAAGCTACCGGCTTTCCTCCAGAAAACAATCTGGCCAACATCTACGGCTATCACATGAGATTTCATGTTTGGACCGACGGCGTCGAAGGCGGCGCCGATTCGTTCGATGAAAATCCGCGCGGGAGTAACCTGGTCCCGGGGCATATTCAGTTTGAAGTCAATAGTCACGCCCATCAGGATTTCATCACCGTCGACCCATTCGGACAAACCGGACCGGCGAACAATCCCTCCATGTTCACCACATTCCTTGTGACGATTGACCTCTCAAGTTTTGACATCAATCTCCAAGGTGGGACGGAATACGTAATGGGTTTGACAAATGAACAAGACAATTTTGTTACCCCGGACGGCGTCGGACTCTTTCGCATCATCGGGTCGCGCACGACAGGCTTTGAAGATGTATTTAGAGCCTTTAATACGGATGCTTCAATTCGCCCAGGCTATTTGGAGAGTCAATTCGGCAACACGTTTGAGCAGTACGCCGGGGCCTTCACGCTCGCACCGCATCTGACCGGCGACTATGACTTCGACGGCGACGTGGACACGTTCGACTACAACAAGTGGCGGGAAACCTTCGGCTCGACCACCGACCTGATGGCCGACGGCAACGACAACAACATCGTCGACGCCGCCGACTACGT
>CXWJ01008395.1_pt1 | contig 11277 bp, 9 predicted proteins | sample 590841 | NCBI WGS metagenome assembly CXWJ01 (sample SAMEA3498367, study PRJEB10139) | wastewater metagenome | biome: wastewater treatment plant; material: activated sludge | place: Austria | collected 2015-01-21 | reverse complement strand
ACGCGGTCCGCGCGGGATCGCGCGCCAGCAGCCGCTCGGCGCTGTCGCGCGCCTCGCGCTGGCGTCCGCTGGCGTACTGGGCCACCGCCAGGTTGTTCAGCGCCGCGATGTCGTCGGGCCGCTGCTTGAGCGCCTGCGCGAAGGCCTCGACCGCGCGACCCGGACGGCCGGCGCCATGCAGGCGCACGCCCAGCGCGTACCAGTCCGCGTAGCCGGCCTTGGGATCGCGCGCGAGCGCCTCGCCCAGGGCGAGCGCCGCGCCGGGCGCGTCGCCGGTCGCCTCGCGCAAGGCGGCGAGGTTGCGCCAGGCATTGCCGTAAGCCGGATTGGCCGCGACCGCGCGTTCCAGCGCGCCCATCGCGACCGCGGGATTGCCGGCCTGCGCTTCGCACAGGCCCAGCAGGTTGAGCGCATCGGCGTTGTCAGGTTCCTCGCGCAGCAGGGCGTGGCAGGCGGCGCGCGCCATCGCGGTGTCGCCGCGGCCGAGGGCCTGGGCGGCGAGGCGCAGGTGTTGGGCGTGGGTGGGGTTCATCGGCGGGTCGCGGCGGGGAACGTGGTGATCAGGATGACGCGTCGGGGTGGCTGGAAGTCCGCGGTCGCGCACAAGGTGCGCTCCTACAGGGCTGCGCGTTGCAGGAAAAAGCGGTACCTGCGCAGGCAACGCGCGCCCCTGTAGGAGCGCACCTTGTGCGCGACCGCGGCCTCCACGTCGCCTCATGGCTCACGTCAGCATCCACCCCGTCACCGCCAGCCGTTCGCCCTCGGCCCACGGCGCCACCAGCGAGACCACGTGCGGCGCCGGCACGCGGAAGATCGAAAGCGAGTTCCAACGCGGCATCAGGGTGTCGATGACGCGGCCCTCGGCGTCGAGGAACTGCAACAGCCCGCCCCAGTCGGCCTTCCACTCGCGCGTGAGGTTGATGACGTAGGCGTACAGCCGCCCCTCCTCGGCGTTGAAGTCGTCGTGCAGCTTGAGGAAGTGGCCGCCGCGGTAGCGCGTGGCCTGCGCGTTCATGCGCCGCACGCGCGCGTCGCCGGTGAGCGCGCGCGCGAAGGCGAGGTAGTCGGGGCAATTGAGGAACTCGAGCAGGCGGTGCAGCAGCAGCCCCTCGTCGCGCTGCTCGAGGTACGCGCGCACCATCATGTAGCTCTCGTAGGCGAAGCCATAGGCGCCGCGCGCCTCGGCATAGAGCTGGGCCAGGAATTCGCGCTCGCCCGGCTCGCCGCGCGCGGCGAGTTCGGCATGGTCCATGACCTTGGCGCCGGCGCGATCGCGGTAGGCGAGCGTCCACGGCACGTCCTGGGCCAGGCACTGGTGCAGCGCGTCGGCCGCCTCCGGCTGCAGGAAGTCGTGCACCTGGGTGCGGCCGCGGCGCGCGAGCTCGTCGGCATAGCGGGAAACGTCGAGGTCGGAATTGAGCATGGGCGTTTTTTCGTGGCTGCGCAGATCGTACCAATGCCGAAGCCTCCGGCCCTGACCCGGATCAAGCGACGCGGTCGCTTTGGTACCCTCGGTCATTCGCCCAAGGGGATGGCCCGATGTCGGAAGTCCAGGACCTGGCCACGCTGATCCGCGCCGGCACGCCGCTGGTGATGCTCGAGACCGCGGAGGAAGAGCGCGCGATCGAGACCTTCCGCCACGTGGTGGGGCAGGTCTGGCGCCCGCTCTACCGCTGGTCGATCACCGATGGCCTGAAGCGCCTGGACCTCGACACCGACACGTCCGAGGGCGCGCCGATCGCCCCCGATGCGACCCAGACCCTGCTCGCGATCAAGCAGGACGCGCAGCGCAGCGTGTACCTGCTGTGCGACTTCCACCCCTACCTGCGCTACGCGATGACCCTGCGCCTGGTGCGCGAGATCGTGCAGCGCCAGGGCTCGCAAGCCCATACCCTGGTCCTGGTCGCGCCCAAGATCGAACTGCCGCCCGAGCTCGCCGGCGACGCCGTGCGCTTCGCGCTGGCGCTGCCCGGCGAACAGCAGCTGGCCAAGCTGGTGCGCGACGAGGCCTTCGTCTACTCGCGCGAGCACGGTGGCCGACGGGTCGAGATCGATCCGGCCGCGTTGAAGGCGATCGTGCGCAACCTCGTGGGACTGTCGCTGTCGGACGCGCGCCGCATCGCGCGCCAGCTCATCTTCCGCGACGGCGCGATCGGCGCCAGCGACCTACCCGAGCTCGCCAAGCTCAAGTTCGAGCTGCTCAACCGCGAGGGCCTGCTGCATTTCGAATACGACACCGCGCAGTTCGCCGACGTCGCGGGCCTGGCCCGGCTCAAGGCCTGGGTGGCGCAGCGCCGCGCGGTGTTCAACGGCGAGACCGCGGTGGCGGGCCTCGACCCGCCCAAGGGCGTGCTGCTGCTGGGCGTGCAGGGCTGCGGCAAGAGCCTGGCGTCGAAGGCGATCGCCGGCGGCTTCGGCGTGCCGCTGGTGCGCCTGGATTTCGGCTCGATGTACGACAAGTACCACGGCGAGACCGAGCGCCGCCTGCGCGAATCCTTGCGCAACGCCGAGGCGCTGGCGCCCTGCGTGCTGTGGATCGACGAGATCGAGAAGGGCCTCGCCACCAGCGGTTCGGACGACGGCGTGTCCAAGCGCGTGCTCGGTTATCTCCTGACCTGGATGGCCGAGCGCAAGGCCAAGGTGTTCCTGGTCGCGACCGCCAACGCGGTCAGGGAACTGCCGGCAGAACTGCTGCGCAAGGGCCGCTTCGACGAGATCTGGTTCGTCGATCTGCCCGGCCCCGCGGTGCGCGCCGAGATCTTCCGCCTGCACTGCCAACGCCGCAGGATCGACTGGGAAGGCTATGAGCTGGCGTCACTGGCCGAGGCCAGCGAAGGCTTCTCCGGCGCCGAGATCGAGCAGGCCATCGTCGCGGCACTCTACGCCGCCCACGCCGAAGGCACCCTGATCGCGCAACGCCACCTCGAAGCCGAACTGCGCGGCACCCGTCCGCTCTCGGTCCTGATGGCCGAACAGGTCAACGCGCTGCGCGCGTGGGCTTCGACGCGGACGGTGCCGGCGGATTGAGGAATTGCGGCGCCGGGGAGGCTGCGGTCGCGCATGAGATGCGCTCCTACAGGGGCGTCGCAGTCTTGGAGTTCGCGGCCTAGTCCATCGAACGGTTTGAGTCCGGAGCTCCTGCTTCTGTAGGAGCGCATCTCATGCGCGACCGCAGCACCTCATTGACCTGTCCCGCCGCATCGAGCCACACCGCATCCCAGAACGGATACTCCCGGACCGAGCGAGCCAACCCCGCCCGCACGGGATTGGCCACGATATAGCGCGCCGCGGCTACCAGATCGTCCTCGTCGCGCAATGCGCGATCGTGAAACGCGCGGGCCCAAACGGCGCCCGTGCCGCCAGCCACGCGATTGATCTCGCGGGCCGATACGGCCTTGATCCGGTTGAGCACGGCAGCCAATCGGGTCCCCGAACCCAGTTCGATCAGCGCGTGCCAGTGGTCGGGCATCAGCACCCAACACAGGAGTCGCGCATCGCGCCACAGGTCGCGGTTGGCCAGTGCGCGCGAGGCAATGGCCCCAAGGCGCCAGTCGGAAAAAAGCGGGTTGCGGCCGAGCGTTGTTGTCGTGACCAGGTAGATCTGCCCTTGCATGGAAGTGCGCCCCCTGCGCAGTGCGGCATGGCCGGCTTGGATCGGCATGCGTGCAGGGTGGTGCGCCCGGGGATGCCGGGCGATGGGGGATTGGCACGATGGGGTGTAGGAAAACGGCGCGGCGACCTGGCGGGGCCGCGGTCGCGCATGAGATGCGCTCCTACAGTAGGGGCGCGGGGTGGACTAGCCTAGGCGCTTCAACCAGCGCAACAGCGGCGCCCAGTCCTGCTGGTGGCTGTTCACGTTCTCGGAGTGGTAGTCGAAGATGCTCTTGCCNNTCCACCAGCGGGAAGCGCAACTGCTTCATCGCCTCGACGCCTTCCTGCGAGTTGTTGGTCCAGGGCTTGAGGCGATTGGCGACCAGCGCCACCGGCAGGGTGCCGCGCTTGATCTTGCCGATGCGGGCGATGTCCTTGATGAAGGCCTGCGAGGCCTCGAGGTCGAAGCTCGAGGCCAGTACGGGTACCACCAGCGCATCGACGTCCTCGACGTAGGACTCGACTTCCTCGGCCGTGATGCCGGCCGCGGTATCGACGATGACGCGCTCGGTATCCGCCGGCAGGCGCCCGACCCAGCCGCGCCGCGCGCCCTCGACGCCCAGCACGCCCGGCACCGTGTCCGGCCGGCGCTGGCACCAGTGGAAGCTGGAGCCCTGGCGGTCGGCGTCGACGATCGCGGTGTTCTTGCCGCCCTGGGCGTAGTGCGCCGCCAGGCTGGTCGCGATCGTCGATTTGCCGCAACCGCCCTTCGAACTCGCCACGAGGATCTTCAGCATGAGCCGGGTCTCCGAGCACGCGAAAGTCCGGGGAATTTACACGCGAGCGGGCGACGAAGGAAGCTGTCGCCAAGATCGACCGAGCGGCTCGATCTTGAACTCAGTCATCGAACAGCGCCTTCATGCGCGATGCTCGCGCGCCAAGAGACCAAACCGGCCCCTTGTCGTCGCATCGGTCGCAGTTGGCGCAGCCGCCCGAGCTAGGTGCAACAGCACTAGAGCGCAACTACCAGCACTAGCCCGCAGGCAACGAGCGACGCATAGCTCACAGGGTCTTGAAGCGCATAGAGAACTGGGTCCTTCGCTAACTGCCCTCGGTCAGCGAGCGTCCAGAGGCGCAACAGCCAGACCGCGACAATCGGGCACATCAACGCAATTGCCCAAGGTCGCGAGTACAACGCCGCGACCTGTTCGCTATTCGCGTACAAGGCCAAAACAAGCACGGACAGTAGGCTGCAACCAACTCCCACAACAAGGAGTAGGAAGCGGTCCGACTCCACGTAAGGCCGGCCGGCCAGCCTGCTGGGCTCAAATCTGAGATCTGCATATCGCTTGAGTACAGCTAGCCCCATGAACACGAAGCACGAGAACGCGATGAGCCATGGACTAATCGGCGCAGATACCGCCACGACTCCCGCCAAAACTCGGAGTGTATATAAACCGGAGAGGGTGACTACATCGATCCAAAGTGCTCGTTTTAGCCACATCGTGTAGCCGGTCGCAAAGAACAGGTAGACGGCAATCAGCACCACGGCGCCGATCGCAAGCTGACTTGCAACGAGCAGCGTCCCAACGAGTAAAGCTGGGATCAACCAGAACCCGACTCCTATTGGCAATCGACCCGATGCGAACGGGCGAAGGCGATGTCGATCGTGAACGCGATCACGATCAACGTCGACTATGTCGTTCATCACATAAACCATCGACGACGCGAGGCAAAGCGCCGCAGCCGCTGTGAGCGCTGCGCGTATCGCAGCTGGATCACTCCATTTGTGCGCGAGAACTACGCCCACCAGCGCAAGCACGTTCTTCGACCATTGAAGTGGTCGAAGCTCCTCGATAACAGCACTTAATGAAATCTTAACCATTTCTTATCAAACCAAAGTCACAACGTGTTGAATGTGTGACGCAACGCTCGCTAAACCTGAGACTCGGAGCACAAAGTGCAGTTGCAGCCAGTGACGAAGATAAGTGCGGTGCGCAGGGTGCCGCAATGACTTTAAGGACAGTCACTGACTCGCACTTGCTGTTCGCTAGTACTACTAACGGAGTACATGCAGTCATGCGAACCAACCGTACACTGAAGCTCATAGCTGCGGCCACCCTTGCGGTCGCGAGCATCCAGGCGTCCGCGATCACCGGTGAATACTTCGGACCGTTCAGCTACCAAAATGTGTCCGATACCCAAACCATAATTACCTGGATCGACCTCAACACTCAGACCGTTCCCTATGACGGCGACTACCACCTGGCCTTCGGGGCCCGAGGTGCCGCCAATTCAATCAGCACAACGCTAGGTCGCGGAATCACCATTGGCTACGTCGGGCAAGATCACGACGGCTACCCTGGAAACGAAGTCAACTGCGCGGGCGTCATGGTCGAGGATTTCAGCAAAAATGTCCTGGGAGCTGATGGCGACCCGTATCACATCCAGAACCGAGGACTAATTCCCGGCACATGCCACTCGATGAGCTTTGCGCCGAACACAACGTACAGGGTTTACGTCCATGTCAGCAAACTGAATGTATACTGGGAATTCTACGAGTACCTGTGGGACATCGAAGAGCAGGAATACATTCCGGAACTCTTGGCTGCCGGAGGCTGTTGGGAGAGCACCGGAAACTTCTGTCCTGAACATAGCGAGGATGGAAGCTATGGTGAGGGATTCCTGCTCGGCACGGGTGTAGATACCAACCGAAGCTGGTCGTACTCGAACTTCGGCATCACACATTACTGACGAGCGAGTCTGGAGTCCAATAGCAATCGCAGCGCCATAGGACCATGAACCGCGGAAGTGGCGCGGCGGCCGATGCATACATCCGGCCGTCGCGCCAGGCATCTCTTGGTCATCGCTGACTGCAAGCTATCCTACCTCGGGCGACCAGTCCGTCTTCGTCGCCCTCCCGCACCTAGTACTGGTCTCCTACCACGCTGTTGCTGGGCGCATACGAGAGCGCTCGCGTCCCGAGCGACTCAGCCGCCTTCCGGTAGACTTGCCTTGTGCGCCCGTACCCACTCAACGCCGGCAGAGGCATCAATTGAATCGCACGTCCGCCGCATCTACTAGCGCGATCGCGGCCGTCTCGTTCAGCGTAGCGTTGGCGGTGTGTGTGACTGTTGCTCGAGGTTCCTTATCGGCAGGGTTCATCGCCGATGACTGGCTGTTCCTCGCACTTGGCCGACATCTGGAGGATCCGACGGCACTTTTTTTTGCCGATCATTCGTTTACGTATTTCTACAGGCCAGTTGGCATGCTGGTTTGGTGGCTGGTGACAAGGGCTTTCGGAACTGATCCATCGCCTCAATACTTGGTCAATCTTGTGCTGCATTGCGTCAACGCTGGACTCGTTACGGTTATCGCACTGCGACTAGGTTGTCTACGAACGGTGTCCGTCGCTGCGGGACTCGCGTTTGCCGTTCATCCAGCAACGCTCCCACCTACTCTTTGGTTATCGGATCGCTTCGATCTCCTGGTCACGGCGTTTATATTGGGGGCAATATTGGCAGTGACAAGCCGGCTTTCGGGCAGACTTGTGCTTGTAACTGCATTGAGTTGCGCAATACTGGCAAGCGGTAGCAAAGAGACATCAGTGGTCCTCGTGCCAGCAGTCTCGCTTGCGCTGCTATTTGAAGTAGACCGCCCACTGCGATCGCGGCTAATACTGGTAGTCCTCATCGCGATCGCCTTTCTCCCAATGTTCGCCGGACGAGCGGTTTTCGTAGCTGACGTCGAGTCCACGCTTGGAGTCAGCGACTTGGCAATCGCCATGACACATGGAACGTTGGATTGGTTTAGGCACTTCCCGACAGCGTTGCTTGGTTTCACAATCCATCGATCCGTTGCCGTGCTCGCCTCGTTTGTTGTCTTGATTTTATTGTGTGCAGTAACATGGCGTTCGCTGTATGCGAATCAGCGAGTATCTCCGCTGGTTGTCGGATTGGCGACGCTGATACCGCTTGCGGCGATTGTACAGTCGCCGGTCACGTCGACTGTTTTGATTGGTGAAGCGCCACTGAATGTTGCTGCGAATGGTCGTTTTTACTACCTTGCAATTGCTGCGGTCATTCCGCTTTTGGCCATCGGTTCTCAACGCTTTGTGCGCGCAAGAACCGCTTGGACGATGGTGGTTGGTTTACTAGGTGCATTTGCAATTGTCTATTTTGCGGGCCGATCGAGCGTCGTTGCCGATGAGCAAATTCGGGCAACGCTGCCGGGAACAGTAGTCGCGAGATCTGTTGCCGCTCAAATTGATGCGGGATCGATACCGACAAACTGTCTTGTGTCGGTAGTCGGCGTGCCGGCCAATGTGGCAGGCTTCAACGGTTTCGCGGATGTCGCTGTGAAGGCGCTCATGGATCGCGGCGATCGTCGGATGTCCTGCGTGATACGAACCGTAGACGGTCCGTACTACGTGATGACGCCGATCCCGCTCGGCGGACGATGTCTCGATAGCGATCGGCCGGAGTTGATGGTTCGCAATAGTCACACCATTCCGCTATCCGCACGGCCTATCGGAAATCTATGCATGCGATTTCCGGTCTGGCTAGGCGATGGTGCCGCTAGTGCGCGGCAGCATGGCGCCATCGTTCTTGTATGGGACGAATTCACGGGCAAAGTTGCACGCGAACAGACTCGATGAGGATTGCGACCTATGCTGTTAGGTGAGCTCGTTGCGAGTGAGCAAGAGCACGCGATTTGGCTAGGAAAATCAGGTAATCAGTACCCCCCGGCCTGCCCGTCCTTGCGCGATTCGCTGGCCCCGGCGTACACGCCCGTGACCGGATCGCGCCGGATCGCCTGGTAGCCGCCATACGGCCCGTCGGCGAACTCGATGACGTGGCCCTTGCGCATCAGCGCGCGGATCGTGGGCTCGGGGAATCCGTGTTCCAGGTTCACCACGCCGCCATCGTTCATCGGCAGGGCCTCGCCCGCGGGTTCGGTGGAGCCGTCGTGCTGGATGCGCGGGGCATCGCCGGCTTCCTGCAGGTTCATGCCGAAGTCGACCAGGTTGATCACGATCTGGGCGTGGCCCTGCGGCTGCATCGCGCCGCCCATNNTCCTTCAGCACGAACTGCTCGCCGCGATCCTGCAGGATGAAGCCCAGCCCCGGCGGCGCCATGCCCGAGCCCATGCCGCGGAAGTTCGACTGGATGAGCGAGACCATCATGCCGCTGGAATCGGCCGTCGTGAGGTAGATCGTGTCGCCCTCCTCGAGCGGCGGGTGGCCGGCCTCGACGGTCCGCGCCGCGCGCTCCATCGAGATCAGCTTGCGGCGCTGCGCCGCGTAGTCCTTCGAGATCAACCACGCCACCGGCGCCGGGTTGAATGCCGGGTCGGCGTAGAAGCGCGCGCGATCCTCGAAGGCGAGCTTCTTGGCCTCGACGAAGAGATGCACGTGCTCGGGGCTGCCGTAGCCATGGGACTTGAGGTCGAAGCCTTCCAGGAGGTTGAGGATCTGCAGCGCGGCGATGCCCTGGCCGTTGGGCGGCAGCTCCCACACGTCGTAGCCGCGATAGTTGGTCGAGACCGGCTCGACCCACTCGCCGCGATGCGCGGCGAGGTCCTCGTAGGACAGGAAGCCGTCATTGGCCTTGAAGTACGCGCCGATGGTGCGCGCGATGTCGCCCTTGTAGAAGGCATCGCGCCCGCCTTTCGCGATCGCGTCGAGCGTGCGGGCCAGGTTCGGGTTCTGCCAGATCTCGCCGGTGCGCGGCGCGCGGCCGTCGATCGTGAACTGTTCCTTGAAGCCCGGGAACGGCGCCAGTCGCGCCACGCCCAGGGCCCAGTAGTGCGCGATCACGTCGCTCAGCGGGAAGCCTTCGCGCGCGTAGCCGATCGCCGGCGCCAGGACCCGCTTCATCGGCAGCTTGCCGAAGCGCCCGTGCAGCGCGAACCAGCCGTCGACCGTGCCAGGCACGGTCACCGGCAGCGGACCCCGCGGCGGCACCTCGGTGAGCCCGCGACGCTGGAACTCCGCCAGCGTGAGCGAGGCCGGCGAGCGCCCGGAGCCGTTGTAGCCGTGCAGCCTGCCCGACTTCGGATCCCACACGATGGCGAACAGGTCGCCGCCGATGCCGTTGCCGGTCGGCTCCATCAGGCCCAGCGTGGCATTGGCCGCGATCGCGGCATCGACCGCGCTGCCGCCGGCCTTGAGCACGTCGAGCGCGACCTGGGTCGCGAGCGGCTGCGAGGTCGCCGCCATGCCGTGCCTCGCGTAGACCTCGGAGCGGGTCGCGAACGGCGCATCGGTGAGTCGATCGGCGGCGCGCGCGGACGCGCAGGCGAGCAGGATTGCGGCGGCGATCTGGAGGCGCATGGCTCGATCCGGCGGGGAGTCGCGCGCATCATAATCCGGCGCCTGCGCGCGTCGCGCGGTCGCGTGGCGCGGCGACCGCCCGGCATCGCGTAGACTGCGCGCACGGAGGATGCATGCGGATCGGGATACTTGGCGCCACCGGCATGCTCGGCCACCACGCGGCGCTCGCCGCGCAGGCCGGTGGCCACGACGTGGTGGTGCTGCATCGGGCCAACTCACGCCTGGACTACCTCCGGGGCCTGCACTACCAGGGCCGCATCGCCGACCTCGACGACGCGAAGTCGCTGCTGCAAGCGCTGCGCGGGCTCGACGGCGTGATCAATGCGGCGGCCTACTACCCGACCACGCCACGGCCGTGGCGCGAGGAGGTTTCACGCGCGCTGACCCAGATGGAGGCCTTCTACCGCGCCTGCGGCGAGGCCCAGGTCGGCCGCATCGTCTACGTCGGCGGTTCGATCGCGCTGCCGCGTCGCGCCGACGGCGGGCCCGGCGACGAGCAGCTCGATTATCCGGGCCCGCCCGAGGACCGGAACCCCTACCTGCAGGTGAAGTGGTCGCTCGACCGCCAGGCGCGCGACGTCGCCGCGCAGGGACTGCCGGTCAGCATCGGCATCCCCAGCATGAGCTTCGGCGAGCACGACCATGGCCCCAGCACCGGGCGCTTCATCGTCGAGATCGCCAATCGCACGATGGCGGCCTTCGTGCCCGGCCAGCGCAACGCGGTCTACGCCGGCGATGCCGGGCGCGGCCTGCTGCAGGTGCTGGAACGCGGCAAGCCCGGCGAACGCTACCTGCTCACCGGCGGCAACGTGTCGATGACCGACCTGGTGCAGCTCATCGCTGACCTCGCCGGCGTGCCGCCGCCGCGCAGCGTGCCGCTCAAGGTCGCGCGCGCCGCGGCGCAGCTGCAGGAACTGCGCTACCACCTGCTGGGCGGCGATCCGCCCAAGCTCTCGGCCACGGCGGTCGCGGTGATGGCGCTGGGCCAGTTCCTCGACGGGCGCAAGGCCACGCGCGAGATCGGCTACCGGCCGCAGCTGTCGGTGCCCGAGGCGATCCAGCGCGCGCTGGCCTGGTTCCGCCAGGAAGGCATGATCCGCTAGGCCGGGCAGCGCGACCGGTTGTAGGGCTTCAGCCGCGACGGGTGCCCATCGCGCACAGAGCGCGCTCCTACGAAGCCGGCTCTGTCGGAGCGCGCTCTGCGCGCGATGGGTGCCGGCCGCTGGGAAGGTCGCCAGCTCACAGCCTCCGCCGTCCATCGGGGACGCGGTGATGGACCTAAGCGGAACGGCTCTGGCCCCTGACACTGTCCTTGACGCGGCTGCCCCAGCTCTTGATCAGGTCCCGCAGCT
>CXWJ01009553.1_pt1 | contig 11297 bp, 7 predicted proteins | sample 590841 | NCBI WGS metagenome assembly CXWJ01 (sample SAMEA3498367, study PRJEB10139) | wastewater metagenome | biome: wastewater treatment plant; material: activated sludge | place: Austria | collected 2015-01-21 | reverse complement strand
TCTAAAAGCACAGCGGTCGGGTCATGATCGCTCGCCAACCGCCGACCGGTCGCCGGGCGCGGCAAAGCGTCCGGCAAAGTGGGCCAGACCGACCAGAAAGCCCAGGCCGTAGCTCAGGTGCAAAATCGGGTGAATGACCAGCAGCCGCGGCGCGTGCTGGCGGCCCAGCGATAGCGAGGCGACGACGTTGGCCGCCAGATAGAGGGCCAGCACCACACCCAGCAGCGCCCGAAACGGCCGGAACACCATCCCCAGCGCCGCCGAACCGGCCAGCCCGGCCACGAACGCCGGCGGCACAAACTGCCGGGAGCGCATCTGCCGGGGGTGCTTCTGCATGACGCGCACCTTCCAGTAGCCGTACTGGTAGTACTGCCGCCAGAGGGAGCGCAGGCTGCCGCGGCTGTAGTAACGCGAGCGAATGTCGGGCGAGAGCAGAATGCGCCCACCGCTCTTCAGCAGACGGTAGTTGTACTCGTCGTCCTGATTGCGCACCAGCTCTTCGTCGAACGGGCCGAGGCGCTGCAACGTGGCCCGGCGATAGGCCGGGAAGGCGACCGTCTCGACCAGCAGCGGCCGATCCTTGATGGTGCGGAAGGCCGAACCGCCCACGCCGAACCATGAACTCATCGCCAGGGCGATGGCCTCGGCCTCGGCCGTCTCGCCGATGGTCTCGATGGGGCCGCCCACGGCCTCGACCGGCGCGCCGTCGTGCCCGGCCAACAGGTGTTCGACGCAGCGGCGCACGTAGTCCGGGGCGATCTCGCAATGGCCATCAACGCGGACGATGATCTCCCCCCGCGCCCGGCCGATGCCGATGTTCAGCCCGGGCGGGACGATGCCGGCCGGGTTGTCCAGCAGGCATATACGGGGGTCAGCCGCGGCGTGGGCCAGCACCGCTTCGCGCGTGCCGTCCCCCGACATCCCGTCCACAACCAGAATCTCCAGCCGGTCGGCCGGGTACTCCTGGGCCAGCACCGCGCCGAGACTACGCTCGATGTAGGCCGCTTCGTTGCGGACAGGCATGATGACCGAGACCAGTGGATACTTCATGCCCTTAGTTTAGCCATGACGGGGCATTTGCCCCGTGTAAAAGGCGTGAACGCCCTGTGAGGATCGGGTTAGAGTGCAACTTGTGGGGCGGGATGCTTTTACCGCCCCACAGGCATCAGAGAGTGGGAAACGCATCCTGCCCGACAAAGGGGGGCTGTCGGTGGCGGACGAGAAGCGTCCGCAGCGAAACGTAGACCGCCGGCAGGGCGACGAAGAGCGGCCCCATCAGGGGCATCATGTAGCGCAGCAAGGGGACAGCGGTCATCGTCATGGCCCAGAAGTAGGCCGCGATCAGCCAGTTGCCGGCCACCATGCGCCGCAGATCGTCCGGCCGATCAAAAGCCGGCCGGAAGCGCCCCAGAAAGACGACACCGCTGCCCCAGACGATGAGGAGCAGGTAGATGGCTTGCAGGGCCAGCGTCGCCCCCTCAAGGGTGCGGCTGTCGGTGCCATACCAGCTGCGCGCGGCCTTGATGAGCGTGAAGCGGGCGAACGCCAGCGGCGTTTGGCGCGCCTCGTCGAGCACGACGGCTAACAAGTTGCCGGTGGATGTCATCTCCGGGCGGCGGCGCTGGAACTCATTTTGCAGCGCGGCGATGTCGGCGGCGACGGCCACTTCCTGACGGTATGACTTGTCGACCACCAGGAATGTCAACCCGTCCTTGAGCGTCACCGTGCCGCCGCTGCTAAGGGGGATGATCTCGCCCGTCGCGGCATAGACCCCGCCCAGCCACGGGGCGACCACCAGCGCGTTGCCCAGCAGCAACAGCGCCGCCAGCCCCAGCCGCGCCCGGCGCGACACGCGCCGGGCCAACAGCAACGCCAGCACGGCCAGCACCACGCCCAGCCCGACGGCCGCCGGACGAATGAGCATGGCCATCCCGGCCAGTGCCCCAACCGCCAGGTAGAGCGGCCAGGCGCGCGNNCAGGCCCAGACGACGCCCACCAGCAGCGCCGCGGCCACCGGCCACACCAGTCGCGCCAGGGCGTAGAGCAACACCGCCGCCAGCCCAGTGCACAGTAGACGCAACGCCATTAGCGCCGCCGCGTCGCTCAGGCCCACTGCCCGGCCCAGCCCCCACGTGCCGGCCAGCAGCAGCGAGAAGCCGGGCGGGTAGCGAGTGGCTACTTCGCCCGCCTCGTCAGTGATACCGCGCCCGGCCAGGATGGCCCGCGCCACCGGTTCATAACTCGACGTGTAGTCGGTGCTCTGGTTCTCGCGATAGGCCGCCGGCAACAGCGACCAGAACAGCGCCCCCACAGCCACGGCCAGGATAAACAGCGCGCTTGCGGCGGCTATATCGTGTCTCTTCATGTGTTTCTCCGGCACCGCGCGACCGCCTAGCGCCCTACCTCAGAGATCACCGCGCGGAACTTGCCGCTGGCCGAGCGCGGTATCTCGGCCACAGCTTGCAGCGTGACCCCCATCCCGCGGCCGACCCGATCGTGGATGCGGCCGATGAGCGCCTCGCCATCGGCGGCGGTGTAGGCATCGGTCGGCACGTAGAGGACGTGCAGCGTGTCGGGCGTCTTTTGAATGATCTGCGCCTCGCGGATGGGCAGGTCGGCCTTGAAGACGGGGTCGAGACGGCCGATGTGGCGCCCGTCGGGGGTGACGATGACGTCGTCGACGCGCCCCTCGATGGCGGCCAGCAGCGGCAGGCCGCGGCCGCAGGCGCAACCACCGGCGGCGGCCGTGGCCCGGTCGCCGGTCTCATAGCGGATGAGGGGCATGTCGGCGTTCAGCAGACCGGTGGCGATGAGCCGTCCGGCCGCGCCGGCGGGCAGCGGCGTGTCGTCGTCGTCGGCCAGCAGCTCGACGTGGCCCGCCTCCGGCCAGAGGTGCAGCCGACCGTGCTGGCAATCGCTGCCGGCGGCGGCGTACTCGGCCATGCCGTAGGTCTCGCGGGCCGGGCAGCCGAAGGCGGCCGTAATGGCCTCGCGCTGGTGGGCCAGAAGCGGCTCGGCGTTGCCGATGACCACGCGCAGCCGCGGCGCGGCCAGCCCTCGCTCCAGCGCTGCCCGCGCCAGAGCGTAGAGGCCCGACGGGTAGCCCAGCAGGTAGACAACTTCGTGGCGGCGCATTGCCTCCAGGTAGGCGGCGATGTTGTCGGGGGCCAGGTGGTAGGCCGACAGGTAGAGCTGGCGCAGGGCGAAGTTCCACACCCAGTAGGGCGGCCGTTGGCGCGTCACCGGCGCGACCAGTTGCCCACCCAGGATGGCCCAGCGGTCGCCACGCTCGATACCGTACCAGCGCCGCATGCGCGCCTCGGTCAGGGCGTACCAGGCGTTGAGCGTCGCGCGGCTGTGCCAGAGGTGCAGCGGCTTGCCGGTTGTGCCGCTGGTGTGCTCGTAATACATCTGCGCCGGGTCGCAATCGTCGGCCAGGAAGGCCCGCGGCGCGCCCCGCAGGGCGTCCTTGCCCAGCGTCGGCCAGTGGGCCAGCACGTCGTGGGCCGCGCGGTCGCCGGCCGCCCGCCGTCGCGCCCACTGATCGCGGTAGTAGGGCACGCGGGTGGCGGCGCGGTGGAGCACAAAGGCCAGCCGCTCTTCGCGCCAGGCGTGCCACTGTTCGGCCGTCCAGCCATCGCGGGCCAGCGCCTCTTCAACCAGCCGCGCGGTGTCGGGGCCATAGCGCCAGCGGTCGAGCGCCCGCCCGCGGGCACTGGCGGCCAGCACTTTGGCCGGGTAGGGCAGGTGGTGATAGAGCTTCAGCCAATCAGGCATGATACACCTCATCGAACAGCACCGCCCACTGGTCGCGTACCGTGGCCCAGCCGCACGACTCGGCCAGGCGGCGGCCGTTGGCCGACAGCGCCGCAGCCAGTTCCGGCCGGTCGATCAGGCGGCGAATGGCGTCGGCCATCGCCGCCGCATCCTCGGCCGGCACCAGCAACCCGGTCTCACCGTCGCGCAACAGATAGGGCAGGCCGCCAACGGTCGTCGCCACCACCGGCAGGCCGAACGCGCCCGCCTCCAGGACGCTGACGGGCATGTTGTCGACGCGGTTGGTGTTCAGATAGATGTCGTGGTTGGCAAACTCGTGCGCCTTGGCCGCGGCGTCGAGGAAGCCGGGGAAGCGCACAGCCTCGGCCAGGCCGCGCTCCTGGGCCAGGGCGATGAGCGGCTCGCGCAGGCCGCGGTCTTGCCCGGCCATCGACAGCGTCGCCGTGGGGTGGGTGCGGCGCAGATCGGCCAGCACGTCGATAGCCAGTTCCGGGTGATAGACGTACTGGAACGTGCGCATCCACAGCAGGCGCGGGGCAACGGCCGCCCGGTGGCGATAGGGGTAAAGGTCGAGATCCAGGATGTTGGGGATAACACGCGCCCAGTCCTGACTGGCACCGCGAGGGCCGCCCGTGGGGAAGAGCGGCCGGACGACCTGCTCCAGCAAATAGGCCGACGGGGCGACGACGCGATCGGCCCGGCTCAGCACACGGGAGACCCAGCGCGGCCGCCGGGCGGCTGTGTCCGGCAGCGAGCCGCCGTGGAGAACGAAGATCTGCCGCAGCCCCAGCAGTTGGCCCATCCGGCTGGCCGCGTCGACCATGGCGAAGCCCATGCCGCCGAACACCTGATGGATGACCACGTCGATGTCATTGCGCCAGGCGACCAGCGAGCGCAGCATGTCGGCCAGCCGGGGCAGGCGGGCCGGAATCTGTGACGTGCCGCGCACCGGGTAGCCCTCGGCAGCCAACAGCCCGGCGACGATCTCCCCCTGGCTGGTCACCCAGCCNNCGCCGGCCCGGCTGGCCGCCTGCCATTCGGCAGGGTTGTTGACATAATTGACAATGGCTGCGGTCAGCCCGTCGATGTCCTCCACCGGGCAGGCCACACCAGCCCCGGTGGCGGCCAGGATTTGGGGCATGCTGGAGACAGCGCTGGCGACGGGCACAACGCCATAAGCCATCGCCTCGCTCAGCACCTTCGGCCAGCCTTCGGACAGCGACGGGTGCAGGATGAAGTGGGCGGCGGCGTTGAAGCGGCCGACGGCCTGGGGCGGCACCCAGCCATGGAAGACGATGTCGCGCAGACTGTGGTCGGCGGCCCAGGACTCATAGCGCGGCCGGTCGGGGCCGTCGCCCAGCAGGCGCAGCCGATAGGGCACGTCCTGTTGGCGCAGCGCCAGGGCCACTTGCAGCACCCGCCCTACCCCCTTGGCGTCGTTGAGCGCGCCGACAAAGAGCAGCTCCAGAGGTTGGGTCAGTCGTTTGTCGGCCGCGGCGCGACGCCCGGCAGCCAACTCCGCTTCGGTCAGCGACGGGTTGTGAAAGGTGTAGACGTGGGGCGGCTGGTCGGGCCACTGGCCGTTGACGGTGACGACACCACGATGGTAGTTGGCGGCCAGCCAGCGGCGCTGCACGGCGTAAGACCACGGCTCGGCCCCATCCGGCTGCCANNGCGGCATAGGCCGGGTAGAGGCGGGCGATATCGAGCTTGGCGCGCAGCGTCTCGCCGCCGGCCGGGTTCACCGGGCGCAGCCGGACGCGCGACGAGGTATAGGCCAGAGCGCTGCCCGGCGCCTGGCCGTCATAGACGGGCGCGACGTGGACGACCTCCGCGAACAACTCCGCCAGATGGTCAAGTTCGCGCACGGTCGGCCCCCAACCGACGAGTTGGCCGGCGGCGCGGTAGTGCGGGGTGTGGGAGACAATGAGTAGGCGCATTTCGAGTGACGAGTTACGAGTGACGAGTGACGAGTTCAGAGACGGCGGCGTCGGGCATGAGTCGGCCGGCGGCGGTCAGAACCTCGCGGAAGAGGCGGTCGTAGTCGGCGACGCGGTCGGCCCAGGTGGCGCGGGCGGCCAGTTCGCGGGCGCGGCGCCCCATGCGGGCGCGGGCGTCGCCGTCGTCCAGCAGGGCGACGATGGCCGCGGCCGTCGCTTCCGGGTCGTCGGGCGGCACGCTGACGCCCGTCTCCCCCTCGCGGATGGCCTCTGTCAGGCCGCAGCCGCGGCTGACGACGGCCGGCACGCCACACAGCGCCGCCTCCTGCACGACGATGCCATACCCCTCCACGTCGCCGCCGGCCGTCCGCCGGCTGACCAGAACAAACAGGTCGGCCCGGTTGTAGAGCGCCGGCAGGTCGTCGTCATCGACCGCGCCGGTGAAGCGCACGGCATGGGCCACGCCCAGTTCCTCGGCCAGCGCCGTAAACGCCGCTTGCTTCTCCGGAATCCCGGCCATGACGTAGACCACGTCGGGATGGACGGCCAGGACGCGCGGCAGGGCACGGATGACCACGTCTTGCGCCTTGCGGTCGCCGACGCGGCCGACGGTGAGCAGGACCGGCGCACCGGGTAGGGGCAATAGGGCCGGGGAGCGGGGGAGCGGGGGAGCAGAGGTTGGCCCAAAGCGGTCGCCGTCGGCGGCGTTGGGGATGACCAGCAGCCGGCGCGGTCGGCCGGCGGCGCGGACCAGCCCGGCGGTGTAGTCGCTGACGGCGACGACGGCCGCCGCTCCGGCGATGGCCCGTCCGGTCATCGCCCGGGCCACGGCCGAATCGCTGTGAAACTCGCTGCCGTGGCCGACGGCGACGACGGGCAGGCGGCAGATCGGGCCGAGGACCGCCGCCAACCACAGCGCCCGCCGGCCGGTCGCCAACAGCAGGTCGGGCCGCGCGGCGCGCATGGCCTGGCCGATGGCGCGCAGTCGGGCCGCGATAGTCGTCGCGTGCCCACCAGCGCGCCCCGGCAGCGGCACGACGGCGAACGGCTGGCGACTATTGAACGCCGCGCGCGCCGCCGCCGGCGCATACTCCTGCGCCGTGACAACCGTCACGGCCCAGCCGCGCGCCGTCAGTTGGCGCGCCAACTGGTAGGCGTGGGTGCCGATGCCGCCCGGCCCGGGCGGGAATTCGCTGCTCAACAGCAGCAGGCGCGGCGTGTCAGTGGCAGTAGCACTCATCGCCGCTTCGTCCGTTGCAAACCGACGCGCTGCATACCGACGCGGGGCGCGACTTCGCGCGGCGCGGCCGGCGGCTCTTCGGCGTCCACTTGCCAATCGACAAGCGCCAGCGCGAAGGCCAGGGAGATAGCGACAATGCGCGTGGCGCTGTGGGCCATAATCGACAGTGACCAGACGGCCATGGCGGCCGAGATGCCCCGCGCCAGCCCCGGCTGGGTGCGTACATAGCGTTTCAGCAACATCCAGCCCATCAGGGCAATGATCAACACGCCAAACAGCCCGTGTTCGGCCAACAGCCGGGTGTACTCGGTGTGGGTGCCGATGGAGTCGCCTAACAGGTACTCATGGTAGGGCATCGACCCGCCCACACCTGTGCCCAGTAGCCGGTTTTCCTCGAACGCCAGCAGGTCGGCCTGGGCCAACTCCAGGCGACCGGTCGTGTCCAGGTCCTGGAAGCGGGCCGTCACCGCGCCGGTGGAGAGGTCATCGAGCCAGGGGTAGATGCCGCCGAAGACGAGGGCCGTGAACAGAGCCAGGAGCACCAGGAAACGACCGCGCGCGCCGGGCGCGCGCCAGAGGTGCATGCCCAGCGCCAGCCCGGCCACAATCAGGCTATAGAGGCCGCCCCGCGAAAAGGTCAAAATGCTCTGCACAATCATGCCCACTGTCAGCAGGGCGATGAGCAGCCGCGCCGCCCGCGCCCGCGGCAACAACACGAGCAAGATGAAGCCGGCCAGCGCGCCCAGGCTAAGGACGTTGGAGACCTGGTTGGCCCCGAAGTCACCACTGCGAATCCAGCTGGAAGCCCCGGAGAAGGAGTCGACGCCGATCTGGGTGATGGTGCTATAGCTGGCCAGGAAGAGGACGCCGCTGATGGGCGCCAGCAGCGCCAGCAGCAGCCCGCCGGCCGTGCGGCGTCCCACCGGTCTGCCCCACAAGTAGAGCGCCGCCAAAGCCAGCGCCAGATAGGCCGACAGATTGAAGCTGATCTGGTCGAACGCCTCGTCGAAACTGAGATCGAGCAAAGCCAGGGCCACGGCCGGCAACAGGGCGGCCATGAGCATCAACGGCTCGAACGCCCGCAGCCGCCCGCCGCTGCGCCGCCACTCCGACACCAGGGCCACGAGGGCCACCAGCCCCAGGGCGTACTTGCCATACTCCCAGAACACACGCGCCTCGGCCATGCGCCACAACACTTCGCTGGCGGCGATGTAGGCCAGGGTGTAGATGACCAGGCGCGAACGGCCGAGCAGCGCCCAACGGACACCGGCCAACGTTACCAGCACGGCGTGGGCCGTGGCCAGCGGCCATAACGACTCCATGGCCAGCGCCAGCGGCAGGTGGGCCAGCAGGAAGATGATGACCCGCAGGCTATAGGAACCGGCCAGTTGCCGGGCCGAGTTTTCGGGCAGCGTGCTCGCTTTCGCCGCCAGGGTGGGATCGGTCGATTGGGGCATCAGCATCATGTGGAAATCAACTCCTCTTCGGCCGCCGATTCATAGGCCGGGATGGATGGAAAGNNCCGGCGGCCGTCGCCGCGCAGGCTGCTCACGGTGCGGATGAGCAGCGCTTCGTGCGCCTGGCGCGGCGAAAAGTAACGGCTCCAGTAGTACCCCTCGGTCGGGGCCAGCAGGTGGCGGCCGGTCAGGCTGCCGCGGCTGCCGCCGCGGGTGACGACGCGCGCCCGGTGCTGCCGCAACCCGCCGCGCGGGGCGTGCAGGTGGAGCACCGACGCGCCGGGGTTCAGCCCCAGCGTGCGGCCGGCCAGATAGAGGCGCATGCCCAGGTCGCCGTCAGCCCGTTCGCCGCGCTCATAGGCCAGGTCGAACAGCCCGGCGTCGGCCAGCGCCGCCCGTCGCAGCATGGCATTGTTCGTCGGAAAGACGTCACTATCGCGCACCAGCCCGAAAGCGGCCGGCAGCGCCCCCGCGCCCAACTCCTCGGCCACGCCGCACGAGGCATCGACGCCGAAGCGGGCCAGGTAGGCCAGGTGGCGGGCGATAAGGTCGGGCGGTACTTCGTCGTCGTCATCGAGGAACAGGACGACGTCGCCACGGGCCACGGCCAGTCCGGCGTTGCGCGACGAGCACTGGCCGGCCGTGTCGCGCTGGATGACGCGCAGCGGCAGGTCGGCGAAGCGTGCCGGCCACGTGGTGTCCCGTTCCTCGGCCGCGGTCTGGTCAACGACGATGATTTCCAGCGGCGGCACACTCTGTGCCCGCAGGTGATCGAGCAGAACGAACAAGTGCGGGTAGCGGTCGAGCGTCGGAATGAGGATAGTGACCGTCGGTAGAAGTGACGAGGGGCGGGCGGCGCGTGGCCCGTGGCTAATGTCGTCCGGGTTATGGAGCGGGGCGAGTAGCGCGTGGCCGGCGGCGGGTGGCGTGGCCGCGCGCCAGGCATTGAGCGTCGCGACCGGCGACGCGCCGTGGCGGACGGCCCGCGAGGCGGCCCACGCCGTCCAGACGCGGCCGTAGCGCCGGCGGGCGAAGCGGAGTTCGTCGGCCAACGTGAGTTCTGTTGTAGGGGCGGGTCTAAGGCCCGCCCCTACCATCGTATCTGGCAGGAGATAGGGCACATGGCGCATCATCGCCCCGCGCCCAATCCAGCGGTGGCCCAACTCCAGCGCCGCGCCGGTCAACGTCTCGAAGTCCGGGTCGGGGCCACCCAACTGCCGCACCACCTCGGCCCGCGCCAGACAGGCCCGCAGCGACAGCCGCCACGACACGGCCGGGGCATCCGGCTGCGGGTCGCGGTTGAAGCGCCACACCGGATCAACGAAGTCGATGACGCACGGCAAGCCGCCCATGCCCAGCCGCAGTCCGCCGTGCCAGACGTCGCCCGGCCCGGACAGCAAGGCGACCACCCGATCGGGGTTGGGCGCGCCGAGGGCGGCATCCCAGAAAAGGAGGGCGGTCGGGCGGGCAGGGGAGCCGGGGGGCAGGGGAGCCGGGGAGTCAAGAGTGGCCGCGGCAGCCGACGCGACGGCAGATACCGTGGCGCTGACAAGGCGCGTCTCGCCCAGTGGCCAGTCGGGGGCCGATTGTCCGTCACTCAGGCAGATGAGATCAACGCGCATGGTCGTCTCCATAGCTCAAACCGGCCACTCGCCCGTCGTAGGGTGGGTTGTCTAGCCGCCCCACCCCGCCCTGCGCCAATTCGCGAAAAAAGCGGTCGAAAGCGGCAATCTGCGCCTCCGCCCGAAAGCAGGTCTTCACCCGTTCGCGCCCCGCCGCGCCCATCTGCCGCCGCAGGGCCGGATCATCGGCCAGCCGCGCCAGCGCCGTGGCCAGTGCCTCCGGCGAGCGGCGCGATACGACGAAACCGGTCAGCCCGTCGGCCACGTTCTCGGCCAGCCCATCGGCGTCGCTGCACACCACCGGCAGGCCCATCGCCTGCGCCTCCAACACGGCGTTGCCGAAGCCCTCCGACACAGCCGGGTGGAGCAGCACGTCGGCCCAGCGCATCTGGGCCAGCACCTCCGCCTGGGGGCGCGCCCCCAGAAACTCAACCTCTTCTTCCAGCCCCAGCCGGTGGCGGGCAAAGGCCAACGGCTCCAGGTAGCTGCCGCCGCCAAGGATGCGATAGGTGAACGGCACGCCGCGCGCCTTCAGCAGCCGCGCCGCTTCCAGGCCGTACTCGTACCCCTTCTTCCACTCCAGGCGGCCGACGCTGAGGAGGCGAAGAGGAGCAGGGGAGCCGGGGAGCAGGGGGGCAGGGGTGACCGCAGACGCTGAGTCCGCAGCCTCAGATGCGGGGTAGGTGGCGAGTGGTGTCGCCGCGTGACTCCCCTGCTCCCCGACCGCGGCCGGCCGGAAGAGATCGGCGTCAACCGCCGGGGGGATGAGCGCGTGGGGCTTGTCGGGCGGGCAGCCGCGACGCAGCGCCCGTTGCCACAGGTCGCGCCCCAGGGTGTGGATGGCGTCAGCATCGCGCCAGACGGCGGCGTAGTGGTCGGGGTCGTCCAGCCCGACGAAGCTGAGGTCGTAGCCGCGGAAGCTGACACCCAGCCGACAGCCGAGTCGCCGCTTGACATGGGTGCGGCCGACAGCCAGCGCGCCGAACTCGAAGTGAACAATGTCGGGCGACAGAGCAATGAGCGCTGCGTCCAGATAGAACTCCCGCGCCGCCCGCCCCGCGCCCGCGCCACGCGCCGCCCACAGATAGCGCAGTGTGGCCCGCGGCGCGCGCACGAGCGTCAGCAACAGCGCCGGCAGCCACAACAGCGCCGCCAGCCAGCGCGGCTCGCTGGGCCAGGCGCGATGGACGCGCCGCCGCAGCTCCGGCCGGGCCGCCAGCCGCGGAAAGGCGTCCCACGACTCGGTCGCACCGCAGACGAT
>CXWJ01000816.1_pt1 | contig 11304 bp, 10 predicted proteins | sample 590841 | NCBI WGS metagenome assembly CXWJ01 (sample SAMEA3498367, study PRJEB10139) | wastewater metagenome | biome: wastewater treatment plant; material: activated sludge | place: Austria | collected 2015-01-21 | reverse complement strand
CGAATCGAAAGAATTCAAGAACGCCATGAAGGAATACAACAGCCTTCTGGATAAGTTCGAAAAGTTCTATAAAACCAAGTTGACCAAAGCCAGCGCGAAGACAAGATCGAAAGAACTCGGCGCTCTGCTCGGCAAAGCCGTGGATCAATTCAACGCGATCTATGAACTCGGCGGGACGCTCAGCGCGTACATCGAATCTTTCGTGACCACCGATTCGCGCGACAAAACCGCCAACCGCCTGCTCTCCGAACTCGAGCAAGTGCAAGTGCGGCAACGCATCCTCGGCACGCAATTCAGCGCGTGGGTCGGCACGCTCGGCAAAAAACTCGATGAAGCCGTCGCCACGAATCCCTCGGCGAAGGCGCACGCGTTCGGACTCAAAGAGACGCGCGACCAGGCGAAATATCTGATGAGCGAAGCGGAGGAAATGCTCGCCGCCGAAATGTCGCTCAGCGGAGGCAACGCCTTCGGCAAATTGCAGGGGACGGTCACCTCGCAACTTTCTGTGGACTTCGAGCTGGACGGCAAACTTCAAAAGTTGCCCATGCCCGCGCTGATCAATCTCAGGTCGCATCCCGACGAAGCGACTCGCCACCGCGCGTACGACGCGGAAAATCAGGCGTGGGAGGGAGTCAAAGAGACGCTAGCCGCGACCCTCAACGGGGTCAAAGGCGAGTCGAACATCCTGTGGAAGAGGCGCGGACGCAAAGACGCGCTCCACGCCGCGATCGATTTTGCGCGCATGGATCGCAAGACCCTCGACGCGATGATGGGCGCGATGAAAGATTCGTTCCCGATGTTTCGCAAGTATTTCAAGGCGAAGGCGAAAAAACTCGGCAAAGAAAAACTGGCGTGGTGGGACGTCTTCGCCCCGCTCGGCAAAACGGACAAAGCCTATTCGTATGATGAAGCGCGCGATTTCATTCTCAAAAATTTCGGCGCGTTCTCGCCCGATCTGCGCGATATGACGGCAACCGCGTTCAAAAACAATTGGATCGACGCCGAACAACGCGATGGAAAACGCGGAGGCGCGTTCTGCATGGGAGTCCCCGCCGTAAAAGAAAGCCGCATCCTTGCCAATTACGACGGCTCGTTCAATCAGGTCAGCACGTTGGCGCATGAGTTGGGTCACGCGTTCCATAATTACTGCGCGTACAAAGCGGGCAAGACGGAACTGCAACAAAACACGCCGATGACATTGGCAGAGACCGCTTCGATCATGTGCGAGACCATCGTCACGCAAGCCGTGCTGTCATCGTCAAAAGACCCGCAAGAGATTTTATCTGTGCTGGAATCACAGATTGAAAATGCGGGTCAGGTGATCGTGGATATTTACTCGCGCTTCCTCTTTGAAAAAGAAGTGATGGAGCGCCGCGAAAAATCTGAGCTTTCCGCCGACGATTTCTGCGAGATCATGGAACGCGCCCAAAAAGCGACCTACGGCGACGGACTCGATGAGCGCTATTTGCAAAAATTCATGTGGACGTGGAAGCCGCATTACTATTCGCCGGGCTTCTCGTTCTACAACTTCCCGTACGCGTTCGGTCTGCTGTTTGCCACAGGCTTGTATGCCATCTACCAAAAACGCGGCGCGGATTTTGTCCCCGATTACATGAACCTGCTCGCCTCCACCGGTGAAGCGCCCGCCGCAAAACTTGCGAAGCGTTTCGGCATTGACATCACCCAGAAAAAATTCTGGCAAGATAGTCTCGCGATCATCGGCAAGCAGATCGATCGGTTTTGTGAGTTGTGAGGCGGTAAGGTAAACAGGTAAACAAGGAAACACGTATACACGTGCAAACTTGTTTACCTGTCTACATGTTTCCGTGTCTACCTGTATACGTGTTTACGCCTTTGGAGAGACCATGCCCAAAACAAGAATCTTCCTCGCTATTTCAATTCTCATCCTTACAACTCTCGCGTGCAACGCTTTATTTCCCACTGCCGAGCCGACGCCGATCGTTATCCTCGAGCCGGGGAATCCATCCACGCCTTCAAATCTGCCGCTCACCGAAGCCGACGTTCCGCGCGCTTCGTTAGAAGAGGCATACACCGCGTATGTCGCTGGCGCGGCGATCATTGTGGATGTGAGGAGTAAAGAGGCGTTTACGGAGCGTCATGTGGTCGGAGCGCTGTCCATCCCGCTGGATGAATTTGAGATCAACATCGGTGGCGTCAATCTCGATAAAGAGCAATGGATCATCACCTACTGTACCTGACAGAATGAACACACGAGCGCCCGTGCGGCGTTCCTCATGTTGCACAACGGATACACACAAGTCGAAGCCTTGCTCGGCGGTTTGGAAGCATGGGTCAATGCGGGGTATCCGGTAGAACCGTAGGGCAAGGTTAACCTTGCCGTACATAAAACAATGACCATCCTCTCCATCCACCACGTTCAACTAGCCATGCCCGCGAATCAGGAAGATTCAGCGCGGGCATTTTATGTTCGCATTCTCGGGCTTACTGAAATTCCAAAACCCGTTGAACTTGCGAAACGCGGCGGCGTCTGGTTCCAACAGGATCCGACAGCAGTTGAACTGCCGTCGGATCCTGTTGTGCAAATCCATCTCGGCGTTGAAACAAATTTCCGCGCCGCGCGTAAGGCGCACCCCGCATTTCTCGTGGACGATCTCGATGCGCTCCTCGAAAAAATTCAAGCCACAGGTTACGAATGTGACTTGTCACAGCCTCCGCTGGAGGGATTCAAACGCGCACATGTATTCGATCCGTTCGGGAATCGTATCGAGTTGATGGAAAGAGTAGGACGAGATTAATCTCGTCCTACGGAGGGTGCAAAGGCTGAGAGGGTGAATCAGATTGCCCGTCGAAGTGAAGCGATGTTTTCATCCAAAATAAAAAGCCCTCGTCACTTGTTGACGAGGGCTTGTCGTTCGCGCGCGTTTACCAATCTCCTTGAAGCCAGCCGCGCATTTGCATCGCGTCTACTACGCGTTGGATGGCGACCATGTATGCCGCGTCGCGCATGTAGACTTTCTTTTTCTCCGACATTTCATACACGGCGTTGAACGCGTCGGTGATCTTTTCGTCGAGCCGCCCAAGCACTTCTTGTTTCGACCAGTAGAAGTTCATGTCGTTTTGCACGCCTTCGAAGTACGAGGTAGTAACGCCACCCGCATTGCACAAAAAGTCGGGGACGAGGAAGATGCCCTTTTCTTTGAAATATTCATCCGCTTCGGGCGTGGTGGGACCATTCGCCCCTTCTGCCATGAGTTTCACCCGGCTGGAAATTTTCTTCACCGTTTCGGCGTTGACTTGATTCTCAAGCGCGGCAGGAATCAAAACGTCCACGTCTTTGGATATCCACGCGTCGCCGTCTTCTGCCAGGTAACCCGCCGCGGTTGCTTTTGCTTTGTCGATCGTGCCGTACTGATCAGTGATGGAATAGAGGAAATGCGTGTCTATGCCGTCTTTGTGGCTGTAGGTATATGATTTTTTATCGTTGCGATCCCAGCAAGAAACGCAGGCGACTTTTCCGCCGAGGATCTCGCTAAACCCAATGGCGGCATATTGCGCAACATTGCCAAAGCCTTGGATTGCCGCCACAGAATTCTTTGGGTCTATGTTGCGGCGTTTCATCGCCTCGCGGATGTTGTAGATGACGCCGAAGCCGGTCGCTTCGGTTCGTCCCTGCGAGCCGCCGCTTCCGACCGGTTTGCCGGTGAACGCGCCCGGCGTAAATTCACCGGTGAGTTTTGAATATTCGTCCATCATCCAGCCCATCATTTGCGCGTTGGTGCCCACGTCCGGCGCGGGGATATCTTGTCGCGGTCCGATGTTTCTGATCATCTGCTGTACCCAGCCGCGGCAGAGATGTTCTTTTTCATTGACTGAAAGTTTGGAAGGGTCAACAACGATGCCGCCTTTTCCACCGCTAAGAGGGATATCCACGACCGCGCATTTCCACGTCATCCACATGGCGAGGGCGCGCACGGTATCGATGGTTTCATCTGCCGCAAAACGGATGCCACCTTTGCTGGGTCCGCGCACGTCGCTGTGCTGAACGCGGAAACCGGTGAACACGTTGAGCGAGCCATCATCCATCCGCACGGGAATGCGGAATGTGAACTCGCGCGTGGGCCAGCGCAAGACTTCGCGCACACCGGCGTCTATGCTCAATTGTTCGGCAACGTGGTCGAATTGCGATTGCGCGATCTGAAAGGCGTTCCGTTTTTCTGGCATGGTTGTTGACTCCTGAGGCGAAAATATAAACGGGCATCCCGGTCTGGGAGCCCGTTTTTCAAGCAAGGATCAGAGCGTGGTTGTTTGTTGACCCGTCGCTGTTTCCATGTTTCAAGCGTATCACAAGACCCGAACAATCGTCAATACGATGAAATTGCTCATAGGGAGTTGCTGCGATTCTATACACGGATGACGCGGAATTCTCGAAAACAGTAAGAAAGAAATATCCGCGCGCTCCGCGAAATTCATGTCCAAAAGGTTTTAATTCGATGAAACAAAAGACCGGACTTTTCGTCCGGTCCGTTCGTTTATTCGTCGTACGTGTCCTCATCCGCATCGTCGTCCCCAGCGTTGAACTCATATTCGACTTTATCGCTGTCGAGATGAACCCAGAGTAACAACACATGCCCATCCGATGTTTCCACGTTACGCGCCGCAAAGATCGGGGCAGACTGTTCCACCCCGGCATCGTTACGATAGTGAAGGTGGATAGGGGCTTTGGCATTCCAAGCCTGGTAACAACGCTCGACCAGCGCGGGCCCGTTGAAGGTGCGTAAACGAGTCAGCGCCGGGACGGATAACTGGGCGCGCTCGTTCAAACCCAACGCCCACCCATCGTTCACTGCCTCAAAGATAGGCGGCGGTCCTTCGATAATTGTGATCTTGTCGTCCATAGTGGCGACACTATACCATAAAAGGAATTTTACAAGCATTGCGATTGTATTAGATGAATGTTGGAATTTTCTTGTCACGCAAGACGCTTGCGTTCAATCTTGCCGGTAGGTATACTACCCTCATGCAACCAGAAAAGATCGGGATATATGAAATCAAATCGGAGTTGGGGCGCGGCGGCATGGCAACCGTCTACCGGGGATACGATCCGCGCTTCGAGCGCGAGGTTGCCGTCAAAATTTTGCCGCCTGAACTGCTCCACGCCGACCCGCAATTCCGAACGCGATTCCAGCGCGAGGCGAAGATCATCGCCCAACTCGAGCATCCCTCTATTGTGCCGGTCTATGACGTGGGCGAGACCGAAGACTCGAAACTGCCGTATTTCGTGATGAAATACATGAACGGGGGGTCGCTCTCGGAGCGCATCAAAAAAGGAATCATGACTGTGGCGGAGGCGGCGCGCATCCTCGAGCAGATCGCGCCGGGGTTGGATGAAGCGCACTCGCGCGGATTCATTCACCGCGACCTGAAGCCCAGCAACATTTTGTTCGACAGCCGAGGCATTCCGTACATATCCGATTTTGGCATTGCCAAAATGACCCAAAGCACCGGCACGATGACCGGCAGCGGCATCATTGGCACGCCCGCTTACATGGCGCCCGAACAAGCCACCGGTGACGCGGTGGACGGCCGCGCCGACATTTACGCGCTCGGCATCATCCTCTTTGAAATGCTGACCGGCAAACAGCCCTACGAAGCCGACACGCCAATGGCGGTGGCGATCAAACACGTCACCGATCCGGTGCCGCGCATTTTGACATTTAACCCCAACCTGCCGCCTGATATGGATCTGATCATTCAAAAAGCGATGGCGAAAAATCGCGACGAACGCTTCAACACGGCAGTAGAGATGGTTCAGACCCTCAAAGAAATCGCCGGGGATTTCGGCACAGAAAAGAAAACGGCAACCCTCACCGCCCTCCGAACTTCGCTGAATAAGAGGGAGGCGCCGGCGCCAAAATCGCGCACACCAATGTGGATCGCCATTGGCGCGATCCTTCTGGCGGCGCTTGGGGGCGGCGGATATTTCCTCAGTAGCCGGAACAGCCTGCCCGTCGGACAAGAAGCGACGGAGACATCCGCGCCCACAACTGTCTCAGCCACGTTCACGTTCGCGCCGACAATTGAATCCACGCTCACATCCGCCCCGGCGACCGAGACCGCCACGATCACCGCGCCAACGGCGACTCTCGCGCCGAAGGTCCCGCTCATCGGCGGCGCGGATAAGGTTGCCTTCCTGCGCAACAACGATATCTGGATCATGAATGTGGACGGGAGTGGTTTAAGCTCGGTGACCACCGATGCGCGCGAAAAGTTCAACGTGGAGTGGCTGCCGGATGGCGATACAATCTTGTACATCACCGGTAAGACCGTAAAAACGGTAAACATCGAAGACCAGCGCGAAGAGATCCTTACCAGTTTCGCTTCGGCGGCATACTTCGAAGCCTTCCGCATTTCGCCCGATGGACAACAAGTTGCCATCAGCGTCAACCGCGAACTGCACATCGTTCCGTTCGATATCGGCGCATTCTCTGCGAATACCACCAAAGCGGACTTGCTCGCCATGAATGGATGTCTCTTTTATAACGAGATCGGCGTGAAAAACGTGATGTGGTCGAAAGACGGACAAAAACTTTCTGTCGAGTTTTCGGCGCCATCCGGCGCGAACGTGGCAGACACGATCCGCATTCTCGACATCCATCTTTGCAATACATCTGAACCGATTCGACTCGATGAATTCCCCGCGGCGCGTTTTCAATTTCCGCTTGAGATCGTCACCATTAATTGGGATGGCGACCAGTTCTTCGCTTTGAACACAAACATCCGCAATAACGGCTTCGGCGACCTCATGTTGTACAACACGTTCACTCACAAAGCCCAGGCTTACGCGCCCGTAGCGGGGAAATGCTGTTATCGCGACGCGGCATTCAGCCCGGATGGCACGTATCTCATCTTTGCCTTTCAGGATATCAACCTTGGCACCGAAAGCCCCATTGTGTTGTATTACATTCCTACCGGTTCGCTCACCACGGAGGGCGCGCTCGAACTTGTGCCGTTACCCGATAGGTTCTTCACGCGCCGCAACGATTCACCCCTGCCGGTCTTCCGCCCATATCAGCCTTGATTCACATAAACTACATTATGTCATTCTGAGCGGAGCGAAGAATCTCCATCACTGCGCTGAGCTAATCAATCACAAATTTTTCAAAATTTCTTTGACCAATCCCGGTCCGCGATAGATCAGCCCCGTGTACACCTGAACAAGACTCGCCCCCAGCGCGAGTCTTTTCTTTGCATCCTCGAGACTCGCGATTCCTCCCACACTGATGATCGGGACTCTCCCGCCAACTAACTTCACTACGCGACTCAAAACCGCTTCGCTCCGACCTTTGAGCGGACCGCCGCTTAGTCCGCCTGTTTCGCCCTTCAAACTTGATCGCACTCCCTCGCGCGAAAGTGTCGTGTTCGTCGCGATGATCCCATCCATCTTTTTATCGAGGATGACCCCGATTGCATCATCCAATTCTTCATCCGACAGATCGGGCGAAATTTTTACAAGGATTGGAAGTTTCAGGTTCCAAGTTTCACGTTCCAAGTTGATCTGACCGAGCAAGTTTTCCAGCATCTCACGATTCTGTAAACGACGCAGTCCAATTGTGTTTGGCGATGAGATATTGATCGTCAAATAATCCGCTAGCGGAGCGAAGACCTTCATCAACTCAACATAATCTCTCGCGGCTTCCTCCAGCGGCGTATCTTTATTCTTCCCGAGATTGACTCCAACCACCACAGACCCCTTACCTTCAACCTTCAACTTTCGACCTGCAATTTTTGACATTCGACCTGCAACCTTCAACATGCCTTGAGAAGGAAACCCCATCCGATTGATCGCCGCCTCATCCTCCGCCAACCGAAACACGCGCGGACGCGGATTCCCAGCCTGAGGCTTCGGCGTGACCGTCCCCACTTCGATGTGACCAAACCCCAGCGCGGCGAGTCCGCGAACGGCGACCCCGTCCTTGTCATATCCCGCCGCGAGACCGAGGGGATTCTTGAACGTTAATCCGAATGCGTGAACGGGTTTGGATGGAACTTTATAGATTTGCTTTAAAAAGGGGAGGTATTGCGTACTGCGTAGCGCGTACAGCGTCAACGCGTGCGAGGTTTCGGGATCGAGTGAAAAGAGGAGAGGGCGAAGAATTGAAAACATTTGGTCTCGATACGGCGGCGGTGGTCGAGTAGGATTGAGTAGCGAAGCGTATCGAAATCCGTACCGAGACCCCGCCGCCTACTCGACCAACAAAACAACTAAAACTTCTTCTGTCCGCTTTTATCTAAAAAAAATTGAATCACTTCCTCTTCGGGATGCGGAACGTTCATCAGCGCGAACATCGCCGCCAGCTCGCCGCGATGATGCGTGTTGTGATTCGGCGGCTGGATAATCATCTGCCACAACGGAAGCGTGAACGTCTCGCCTTTAGGGTTGGTATACGTCACGTCACGCCACAGGCTGGTATCCGTCTGTTCTGAAATATATTCGCGCATGTTCTTTTCCACCTCCACCCAATACGCGCGGATGGATTTCACATCGGGGAAATCTTTCGCATCGAGAAACTCGCCTTTTTCGCCGAGCCAGCGCTGACGCCACATCCGCTCCGAACTCATCATGTGGACGAAGAGCGCGTGAACGGAATCCCATGAATGTCCATGCTTATGGAAGAGTTGACTTTCAGTCAGCGTTTCCGCGACGGCAAGATAACGCTTGTTCGCCCAATAGTTGTATTCGTAGAGTTCGACCAAGTAATTTTTTAGATTCATGGATGATCCTTGTTTGAACGTTGGCAGGTTTAAAGGTTTCAACGTTCAAACTTGCCAACATGTCAACGGGCTTTTTTACCCTTCTTCAACATCTCGATCATTTTGACGATTCGATTCTGCCGCGTCTCTTCCTTCTTCGCTTCGTTGATCCACATTATGTATTCTCTTTTGTGCGTGTACGAAAGTTTATCGAAAAACGCTTTGGCTTCTTTGTGCTTCTTCAATTCTTTGAACAAATCTTTGGGAACTTCAATCACACGCGGCTCGGTATCCAACTCCACCGTGATCTTCACCTCATCGCCAAACGACTTGCCGATCTGCTCGCGGATGGATTTGAGGATGATCAGAATGTGATGATCCATCCCCATACGCGCCAAAATGCCGCGATAGGGAACTCCATCAAATGTGGCTTTGACCTTGGGCTTCTTCGCGCCGAAGGCTTTCTCCACATCGAATGGAACTTCCACATACGCGCCTCCTCCGCCTGGGTTGAGGATGACGGCTGTGAAGGTGTGCTTATTAGGCATCAGTTTTGTCCTGTTTAGAAAAACCATCCAAGAGACTTTCCTCAAACGATACTGCAAGATCTAACATATAAATAGCATCACGATATATATCATATGATCTGTAAATATTTTCCATATTTTCATCAATCCACTCATCTAATCTTTCTTGTGTGGATTTTAGCCACGAAACAATTTGTTCAATTTCATGGCGTACTTGTTCAACCGTTAATCTCTTCGAAATTATGTCCTTCTCCCAATTAGAAAGCAAATAGGGCTGTTTTCTCAAAACATCTAAATAAATCTGCCAATCTTCTTGAGGATTAGGGCTTGTGGTTTGTAAAGCAAACAACACATAAAGGCGGTTAACATCTTCCAAAAAGAAATCGATGGTTTTTTGATCTTCTATTTCTTTCCCCATTAGTTCATTAAATTTCTCTAGCCTGTTTTTTTGGTTTACAATTCGCACTTCAAGATCATCTTCGGGTACATCTGCCCATGTTATGAAAATATACTTTAACTTCATTGCAAATTCGCGAGAGCCATAATTTGGTCTGATCTTTTCTGTGATGATTGCACAACTCTCTTGAAGATATTTAAGCTTGAGCCCAATTGACCGTGTAATGTCTTTAAGTTCAATCTGTTTGGGGCGCTTTTTCGAGCCCAAGGTTAGAATAATTCCTTTTCTTTCTTTCATTAAATCCACTTCTAATAATTCTTCAACTATCTTTTTTGAAAGACTACAATATCTATTCAAGTTATCTGCTGTTGGCTTGACGCCATCTCCTTGATGGTATAATTTATTGCGAATTCCATGAAAGTAAGCAATATCTTCTAACTGCTGGACAAAGTTTGGACTTTTCCTTGACAGTTCTTCTCTAACCCTCTTTAGCAATTCAGGAAAAACTATTTTCTCTACGTCTTGCTTTTTATTAATCAAATAAGCTTTTAATGCTGTTTCAACTCCTATGTCTAACAACAAAAAAGCAACTTGATGGTCAAAATCATCATCTTTTTTGGCATGCTCTAGAGCAAGCCTTATTATTTTGGCGGGCATGATTTGCCAGGGTCGTTCAGATTCATGATTGTTCATTCAAAACCTTTCTCATCCTGCTGATTTGCTTAAAAAATTCCTCGTCTCCTCAATTTTACTCTTCTCCACCTTCCCGTTCTCATCCCAATACTCCAACAATTGACTGATCGTCAACACCGCGTGCAGGGAATATCCCGCCCCCGCCAGCGACTCTTTCGCGCCTGATTGACGGTCAATTAACACAACGACATCTTTCACGACCAAGCCCGCGCCTGTCAGCTTTTCGATGGCTTCGAATTTACTTCCGCCTGTGGTGGCGAGATCGTCAATGACCACGACCGTCTCGCCCGCGTGATACTCGCCTTCGATCTCGGCTTTCGTGCCATACGTTTTAACTTCCTTGCGCGGGTAGATCATGGGATAGTTTCCCGCGAGGGATATTGCAGTTACAATCGGAATCGCCGCGTAAGGTAAGCCTGCGATTCTGGAAAATTCGAGAATTGAGAGAATTGGAAGGTAGGCTTGAGCAATGTCCGACAGAAGTTTGGGATAGGTGATGATTCGGCGCAGATCAATGTAAATGGGACTCGTGAGTCCCGACTTGAGGGTGAACTCGCCGAATTTGATACAGCCTGCTTCGAGCAAGCCATCTGCCAGAGAATGAAGTGTGGCGTTCGTGTGGGTCATGCGTATCCTTTCTAATATTACAGCGCAAGGTAGGCGGACGTTAGAGAACGTCCGCCTACGCCCATAGCGTAAGAGACGCTCTCTAGCGTCGAACTTTGTGCTGTAAAACTAATAACCTCGTTCGAAATCAACTCTGTATTTCAATTCATCGCCGCGCAGATAACGCTGATAGTTTTCGATGAAGATTCGGACAATGTCCTCGGGCAAACTGGGCGCGGACGTGTGAAAGGTCAGCAACAGATTCGGCGTGGTCCAAAATGGATGTTCTTTCGGGAGCGGCTCCTGATCGAACACGTCCAATACCGCGCCCGCGATCTGCTTCGACTC
>CXWJ01006576.1_pt1 | contig 11323 bp, 8 predicted proteins | sample 590841 | NCBI WGS metagenome assembly CXWJ01 (sample SAMEA3498367, study PRJEB10139) | wastewater metagenome | biome: wastewater treatment plant; material: activated sludge | place: Austria | collected 2015-01-21 | reverse complement strand
GTCGATGGCCCAGTTCAACATGGCGTTGGCCGCGCCGATAATCAGTTGGGCCGAACGGCCGCTATTGGGCAACGTCCGCGCCGTCACGTCCGGCCGGTCGATGAAGCGCGAGAAAAAGCGGGGATGGGCGGCGGTGAAGGTGCTGGTGATGGCCTGATTGGGGTCGCCGACGCGCACCCAATTGCCGTTGGGGCCGGTCAACGCATCGAGCAACAACTCTTGCAGCGGCACGCTGTCCTGGGCCTCATCCTCCAGCACATACGGCCAGCGGGCGCGCAAACTCTCCACCAGATCGGGCCGGTGCTCCAGCCGGTCGGCCGCGCCCCAGATCAGGTCGTCGTAATCCAGGCCCCCCTGGCGGGCCAGCGCCGCCTGATAGCGGCTATAGATGCCGGCCAGCATGTGGATCAGCGGCGAGCGGGCCACATTGGGGGCGTCGTCCGGCCCGTCCGGTGCGTCGAACTGTTGGCGGATGGCGGCATGGATGGCGTCGGGGGTGTAGCGCTCGTTCTTGGCGGCGCGCATGAAGGCCGCGGCCGTCGTGGCCGTGATGTCGCGCCAGCGGGCGATCATCTGTGGGCTATACTCGCGCCCCGATTGGGGCAAAAATGTTTCCCACAGGCGCACGTTGTCGTTGATCCAGCCATCCACCGCGCCCTCCAGAATCTGGCGGCTCTGGAAGTCGTCGAGCACCGCCAGCTCTTCGGCCGGGGTTTCGCCGGCGCGCCGCACAATCTCCAGCGCCAGGCTATGCAGCGTGCGCACGTCGAAACCGACATCGGCCAGCCCCATCGCCAACAGCCGTTTGCGGATGCGGGCGCGGAAGGTATCGACGCTGCTGTTGAGGAAGGTAACGATCAACACCTGCTGTTCGGCACCGGTATCGACGCGGCCGTCGGCGATTAGCCCGGCCGCTAAGAGTGACAGGGTAAACGTCTTGCCGCTGCCGGGCACGGCGCTGATCGCCAGGCGGCCGCCGCCATAGGCCATGATCGCTTCCTGTGCCGGGCGCAATCTTAGTGTATCGTCGTTTATCGTCTCATTCATTGGAGAGAGCACCTGTTTGAATTATAATCGCAGTTTTGTTGTCCGGCATCCGGCCGGGCCATCTCGATCTGACGTGAGGCTATCTATCTCTTTGCGACAATTAATCACTACGTTGGGCCTGATCACGCTCATCTTGGCGACAGCCCCCACCGCAGCGGCCCAGACCACCCCCCAATCCACCCCGCCACCCCCGGCCGAAGAAGCGGAGGTCGATCCGCGCTTTGGTGTCATCGAATCCTTTTGGGAAGCGGGCGAAGCGGCCGAGTTGGGCGTCGGCTGGGATCGCATCCTGTTCTACTGGAACGAGATTCAGCCGACCGGGCCGGACGACTGGAACACGCTCCACGTCCTCGAAGAGTGGCTCGACGACGCCCGCGCCCAAAACCGGGTCGTCACCGGCCTGCTGAAGAANNGTGGCCAAGGAGCATGACCCACAGGCCGTCATTCATCTGGCAGGCTGGTCCTACTGGCACGACCCCAACTGGCTGGGCGAGTTTTTGCAGATCGCCGTGGCCGACCCGGAGGCCAAAGCCAACAACTACTTCTTCGACGTCATCACCCTCCACATCTATTTCCGGGTGGAGACGGTGGAACAACTGGTGGAAGAGACGTGGGCCATCCAGGAACGCTTTGGGCTGAAAAAGCCGATCTGGATCAACGAAACCAACGCCTCGCCCAATCTGGATCCACTGTGGCCGGTGGAGCGGCCGAACTTCCAGGTCGATCTGGAGCAACAGGCGTGGTATCTCGTCCAGGCCCACGCCCTGGGCTTCGGGGCGCGCAGCGCGCGCATCGGCGTCTATAAGCTGCTCGACATCTTGTTGCCGCCGGGCGGCGAATCGTTCGGCATTCTGCGGCCCGACAGCAGCCGCCGCCCGGCCTTCGACGCCTACCGGACGACTGTCCGTTATCTGTCGGGGTTCACCTATCCGGTGGGGCGGCAGCAATCGGGCAGTTATTATGCGTTCACCTTTGACCGGCCGCAAGGTGTCACGCGCATCCTCTGGGCGCGAACCCAGACCGACGTGACCTTGCGTGTCCCGGCCCTGGCCGATGAGGCGTTGCTCGTCTCGGCCACCGGGCAGGAGCAGCCGCTGCGCGCGCTGGATGGCTTCTATCGCGTTCGGCTGCGCGGCGCGCGCTGTGCGCCGGCCTGTGACATCGGCGGCCCGCCCATCTTTATCGTCGAAAGCGGAACCGATCTCGACACTGACGAGGAAGCCGTGCGCATCAACCCAGATACGGCGATCTTGATGACGGCGACGCCAACGCCGACGCTGACCGCGCGGGCCACGACACGAGCGACGGCCATGCCCGGCGGCGCTATGGTCACGGTTACCCCACCGACCACGGCGACTTCCTCGCCGACGCCCCCACCGCCGACGCCAACGCCCGAACCGGCTACAGCCACGTCCACCGCCACGCCCTTACCAACGTCGTCAGCCTCGCCCACGGCCGAAGCCCCCACCGCTACGCCGCCAGTCACAGCGACTACGGTTGTGGCCGTCGCGGAGCTACCCGCGGTCGAACAACCGCCGGACGGCCCGGCAATCGGCCAGTCGAANNTATGCGGCCCGCAAGAGGTCGCTTTAGTCCGGTGGGGTGGGCGAGGCGGGTTAGTCGCCGGCGAACTGCAACGTTGTGGGCTGGTCGATCGGCGGCGCGGTCTCGACCAATGGCGGCGGCTCGCGGCGCATGACGTCCCAGGCGGCGACGAGCGTGGCCGCGGTCTCCCGTATCTCGTACCAGCCGGCATCGCGATACAGCCGCCGGTCGGCCGTGACCCCCACGACATCGATCCCCAGCGCCGTGCACGTCAGAAGGGCGCGCGGCAGATGGAAGGCCTGGGTCACCAAGATGGCGCTTTCGATCTCGAAGACGTGGCCGGCCCGGTAGCACGTATCGTAGGTGCGGTGGCCGGCGCGGTCGGCCATTATATCGGCCGGATCGACGCCCCGCTCAATGGCATAGGCCATCATGGAACCCGGTTCATCGTAATAGAATGAGCTATTGTCGCCGCTGACGATGATCCGTTCTACCTGATCCGCTTCGTATAGGGCGATGGCCGTTTCCACCCGGTCGCGCAGGACGGGGCTGAGACGGCCGTTGCCATAGACGGCCGCGCCAAACACGACCGCTACCGGATATCGCGGTGCCTCGCTGGGGGCGTACATCTCGCGATGATAGTAGACCTTGACCGCGCTGCGCCACAAGATGGGCGACGCCGCCAACAGCATGATGCCAATGAAGCTGATCAGACAGCCCCGGCGAACCAAAGATTTCACGCCTGAGATTATAGTGAAGCCTCAACCACTCCCAAGGGAATCCATGCTACTTCTCAGACAATTCTGACGCGCCGCTCATCATTGATGAATTCAACAAAACATGGACAATATATTGACATTATATCTCTAATCGATTATGATGACGGTGATAAGTAGTTTCCCGCAAGTCAGGCCGATAAACTATGGAATTTACTCATGCTTTTGTGGTCGATGCGCCACTCGCCGCCGTGGCCGCGTTTCACCGGGATACGAGCGCCCTGCAGCAGCTAACGCCGCCGCCCATCGTTGCCCGCCTTCACCAGTTTGAACCGCTGGGCGAAGGCTCCGAGGCGCGGTTTACCTTGTGGTTTGGGCCGTTGCCGGTGCATTGGCACGCCGTCCATCGTGATGTATCGCCTACCGGCTTCACCGACACCCAGCTTCACGGCCCCCTCAAATCCTGGCGGCATCAACACCGCTTTATCCCCCTGAATGCGGGGCAGACGCGGGTCGAGGATCACATCACCTATGAACACGATGGGGGGCCGCGCGGTCTGCTCAGCCGGTTGTTGTTCAATCGGCTGGGGCTGCTCTATCTGTTCACGGCGCGCAAACTCCTGACCCGGCGGCACGTGGCGCGGCTGATGGCCGCCGAGCAGCAAAACCGGGCGGGGTAATTGCTGAATGACCAATTCGCCCCAGATCGTAGTGATTGGCGCGGGCGTCGGTGGCCTGACGGCCGCGGCCCTCCTGCTGCGGGCCGGCCACCGCGTGACCGTGCTGGAAGCCCACGTCTACCCCGGCGGCAGCGCGGGCACGTTCTACCATCAGAAGTTTCGCTTCGACGCCGGGGCCACGCTGGCCGGTGGGTTTTCGCCCGGTGGCCCCCATGCCCGCGTGGCCGAAATCTTGGGCCTGGAGTGGCCCATCCGGCCGGTCGATCCGGCGTGGGTTGTCCATCTGCCCGACGGGCGGACCATCACCCAATGGGCCGAACGCGCCGCCTGGGCAGAGGAGCGCCGCCGCGTGTTCCCCGATAGCGAGCCGTTCTGGACCATTCAGGAGCGGCTGGCCGGCATCGCCTGGGACATCTCGTCGCGCCCTTTTCCGTGGCCGCCGCGCACGGCGCGGGACGTGGCAACACTGGGCAGCGGCTTGCGGCCCAGGACGTTGGGCGCGCTGCCCTACCTGACGCGGACGATGGAGGCTCTGCCCCTGAGCGATGATCTCCTGTTTCGCGCTTTTCTCGACGCACAGTTGCTCATCTCCGCCCAGACCACGGCCGGGCAGGCCGGAGCGCTCTACGGCAGCGCCGCCCTCGATCTGCCACGGCGGGGCGTCAACCACGTGCGCGGCGGCATCGGCGCCATCGCCGCCACGCTGGCGGAATGGATTCGCGCCCACGGCGGTGAAGTACAGTATCGCCAACGTGTTGAGCGGATCGAATTACAAAACGGGCGGGCCAGGCGCGTCCACACCCAAAAAGGTCAGTGCTACGAAGCCGATTTCGTGCTGGCGAACGTGACCCCCTGGGCTTTGGCCGGGCTGCTGGGCCACATGACGCCGCCCACTTTATCGCAGGAGCTATCGCGGCGCGAGCCGACGTGGGGCGCTTTCACCCTGTACGCCGGTCTGGACGCCGCCGCGCTGCCCGCCGGTCTGGCCGATCATCACCAGATCATCATCGATGCCACCCGGCCGCTGGGCGAGGGCAACTCCGTGTTCCTCTCCCTGTCCGACGCCGGCGACCCTACCCGCGCCCCGCAAGGGATGCGCGCGGCGACTCTGTCCACCCATACCGCCGTGGGTGATTGGTGGCAATTGCGCCAGGGCGGGGATGAATCGGCCTATCTGGCGCGGCGGGCGCTGTATGCCGAACGGCTCATCAGCGCCGCCGAGAGGGCCATCCCCGGCTTTCGAGGGGCCATCCGTCTCTGCCTGCCGGGCACGCCGGTGACCTTTGCCTATTACACCGGCCGGCCGCTGGGCATGGTCGGCGGCTTTGCCCAGAAGTCGATCTTCGCCGCACGCGGACCACAGACGGGTATCGCCAATCTGTGGCAGGTAGGCGACTCGATCTTTCCGGGGCAATCGACAGCCGGCGTCACCCTCGGTGCGCTGCGGGTGGCCGCTGAGGTGGCGCGGGCGGGGCGCGGTTGACAGGCCACCGGCGAATGACTACACTGTGCTTCCTCAGGTTTCCCGCTCATGATCGATCCATCCGCCGACCGCCCCGCCTTCTCAACTGTCAACACGCCGCTGATCTTCGCTATCCTGCTCGTCGTCGATAGCCTGCATTTCATCTTCGCCCGCGCCCTAGTGCCTCTGTTGCCGCCGGAAATGTCGTCGTTTTTGCTGTTGGGTATTGCCGCCGTGCAGGTTGGGATCTATCAGGCGGCACGCGGCAAAATTAGGTTTGGAACGTTACGGCGGCGCTGGCGTTTTTTTGCCGCCATTGGTGTGCTGGTGGCTGCCTCTACCGTTATCAACTACGCTGCCGTTGCCTACATCGATCCGGGCACGGCCTCGCTCCTGGGCAAAGCCGGCGTGGTTTTTTCGTTGGCCCTTGGCCTGATTTGGCTACGCGAGCGCCTGCGACCGATTGAACTGCTCGGTGCGCTATCGGCCATTGCCGGCGTATTTCTCATCAGTTTTCAACCAGGCGATTACCTGCGCATCGGCTCGGTATTGGTATTGGTTTCCGCTTTCTTCTACGCCTTGCACACGGCCATCGTCAAGCGGTATGGCGAGGCGATGGAGTTCGGCGATTTCTTTTTGTTTCGCGTTGCCGCCACCGCTTTCTTTCTGTTTCTCTTCGCCGCCGGGCGCGGCCAGTTAGTATGGCCCAGCGGGCGGGCCTGGTTAGTGGTCTTCGTCGCCGCCACGGTCGACGTGGTTATCAGCCGCTCGCTCTACTATCTTTCCCTGCGGCGGATGTCGATGTCGATCCACACCATTATCCTCACCCTCAGCCCGGTGGTGACGATCCTGTGGTCGCTGGCGCTATTCCGCGAGGCCCCCACGCCCATCACCCTGATCGGTGGAGCATTGGTTATCCTGGGTGTAGCCCTGGTAACTCTCCGCCCAAGGAAGTGATGGCAGGCCGCCTGGTGTGAGCAAGCCTGACTGCGGTCTGTGGTCTGCGGTCTGTGGTCATCGGTCGGCAGACAGTAGTCGCCCCTCACGTTCGCAAATACGACGCCCCATTCACGTCGATGATCGCCCCGGTCATAAACTCCGCCCCGGCCGAGGCCAGAAACAGGACGGCATAGGCCACCTCTTCCGGCCGGGCCACGCGGTTGAATGGGCTTTGGGCGCGCTTCTCTGCGCCGCTCGCCCCGCTCAATGCCTCGCGGGCCATGTCTGTCTCGACGAAGCCGGGGGCGACGACGCCGACGGAGATGTTGTAGGGGGCCAGATACTTAGCCAGCGACTGGCTCATGGCATTGAGGGCCGCCTTGCTGGCCCCATAGGCTGGGCCGGTCGGTTCGCCGCGAAACGCGCCGCGCGACGAGACGTTGACGATCCGGCCGCCACCCTGGGCGATCATGGCCTGGCCGACGCAATAGCACATATTGGCCGGGCCGATCAGATTGGCGTCGATGGTGGCCCGCCAACTGGCCTGCCACGTGGCGTAATCCACCTCGGCCAGCGGGTGATCCTCGTAGACGGCGGCATTGTTTACCAGCACGTCGATGCGCCCCAGTTGGCCCATGACGTCGGCCACCAATGCGGCCACGGCCGCCGGGTCGGTGACGTCGCCCTGAACCAGGATGTGGCCCGTCCCGTCCAGCGAGCGCAGGGTCTCCTCGGCCGCGGCGCGATTGCTGTGGTAATGAACGGCGATGCGCGCCCCTTGCCCGGCAAACAAGCGCGCGATGGCCCGGCCGATGCCGCGCGACGAGCCGGTGATGAGCACTACTTGATCGGTGAACTCCAGCATAATCCTAGCCTCCAGATGTGAATGCGCCGATTATCGGGCGGTCGCTTGTTGGCGGCAACATCGCGCCCTTGCCGCCCGCCCCAAAGGATGCTATTCTCTGCCCCCATAAGAGGCGGTATGCACCGAAACCCGCACAGAGCCGAAACAGGCCACGTACAGTCAACTGTACCCGCATGAGGTGGGGTATGTCACCCAGGATGACATGCCCCACCTCTCTTTTATGGGAGATGCGATGACCAAGTTTATCTTTTTCACCGGCGGCGTCGTCAGTTCGGTCGGCAAGGGCGTCACCGCCGCGGCGCTGGGCCGCCTGCTAAAGGCGCGTGGATTTTCCGTGACCGCCCAAAAGCTCGATCCCTACATCAACGTCGATCCCGGCACCATGTCCCCCTATCAGCACGGCGAGGTATTCGTCACCGATGACGGGGCCGAGACGGATCTCGACCTGGGGCATTATGAGCGCTTCATCGACGTCAATCTGAATCAGGCCTCCAACGTGACCACCGGGCGGGTCTACGCCGAGGTCATCGCCCGCGAGCGGCGCGGCGACTATCTGGGTGGCACCATCCAGGTTATCCCCCACATCACCAACGAGATCAAGCGCGGCATCTTGCAGGTGGCCGAGCGCAGCGGCGCGGAGATCGTGCTGGTCGAGGTTGGCGGCACGGTAGGCGACATCGAGAGCCAGCACTTCATGGAAGCGTTGCGCCTGATGCGCTACGACGTCGGCCGTGAGAACACCTTCTACGTCCACGTCACCTATCTGCCCTATCTCAGCGCCAGCGGCGAACTGAAGACCAAGCCCACCCAGCACAGCGTGCGCGAGTTGCGCGGCATTGGCATCCAGCCCGACGTCATCATCGCCCGCGCCGATTATCCCATTCCCGAAGAACACCTCAACAAGATCGCCCTCTTCTGCGACGTGCCACGCGAGGCGGTCATCCCGGCCGTCACCAGCGAGGTGCTGTATAACATTCCGCTGGAGTTGGAAGAGACCCACCTGGCGAACGTCGTCATGGAGCGCATGGGCCTCGTGGAGGTTACGCCGCCCGATCTGAGCGAGTGGCAGCGCATGATCGCCGAGATCAAGCGGCCGAAACCGACCATTCGCATCGCCATCGTCGGCAAATACGTGGAACTCCACGACGCCTACATGAGCGTGCGCGAGGCGCTCTACCATGCCGGCATCGGCAACAACCGTCAGGTGGAAATCGAATGGATCCACTCCGGCGATCTGGAGAAGGGCAAGCACTGGGATCAACTGCGGGATGTCGATGGCGTGGTCGTGCCCGGCGGTTTCGGCGAGCGCGGCATCGAGGGCAAGATCATGGTCGCCCGCTGGGCCAGGGAGAACAAAGTTCCCTATCTAGGGCTTTGTCTGGGGATGCAGGTCATGTGCATCGAACTGGCCCGCACCGTGTTGGGCAGCGACGAGGCCAACAGCACCGAGTTCGACCGCAACTGCGAGCACCCGGTCATCAGCCTCATGCCCGACCAGCACGAGCTGACCGACATGGGCGGCACGATGCGCCTAGGCGCGTATCCGGCGCGGCTGATCCCCGGCACCAAGGCTCAGGCCGCCTATGGGCAAGATACCATCTCCGAACGCCATCGCCACCGCTGGGAATTCAACAATGCCTATCGCGAGGCGTTGAAGGAGGGCGGCTTGATATTCAGTGGCCTGTCGCCCAACGGCCGGCTGGTGGAGATCGCCGAGTTGCGCGACCATCCCTTCATGCTCGGCAGCCAGTTCCACCCGGAGTTCAAAAGCCGCCCCAACCGGCCCCATCCCTTGTTCAACGCTTTCATGGCCGCCGCCGTGGCCCATCAGGAATCGCCGGGGGCCGGGAACGGGCACGAATTGGAGCCTCTGGCCCAGACCCAGCCCTTAGCGCTGGACGCCCCGCAGATCGAATAGGGGCGTCGGCGATCATTCCAGCTTGGTGAGACGCGGCCCATCGCTGACGGCCGCTTCTCGCCGCTGGGGTTCGGCCTCTTCCAGCCGCCGCCAGGCGGCGCGAATGGCCTCCAATTCCTTGTCGGTTTCCGGGATTTCGCCGTAGCGCACCCGGATGAACGCTTCGGTGATGAGGCGCGACTCGGCCGGATAGTCCGGCCAGACGCGGGCCAGCGTCGGCATAAATTCGTAAGGCGTCTCCGTCGGCAGGCGCGGAAAACCGGCCGACTCGGCGGCGCGGCACATCTGCCGGTAAATGCGACGCACCGACGCCGCCGCCCGCCACTGCCGCAGCCCTAGCCGCTCCAGCATCCGCCGCCCCAGGCCCGGCTCGTCGTCCTCGGCGTCGGCCACGCGGCTGCGGGCGCTGTCGCGNNGCGATTAGACCGAGCATGATGAAGGCGGTGATAGCTTTATCGCTGCCAACGGGCATCTGGAAACCGAGCGTCTCCGTTGGCGGCATGACTTCGGGTACCAGTGGCTGGCCGAGAATACCGGCCGCGCGCAGCCCGGCCGAGACCTGGCCTAAAACGCTGGCCAGTATGCCCCCCAGGAATTGCACGAAGACCGCCAATACTTCCAGAAAGGGATAGAGAAGCTCGAACAGCGTCACCCCGGTGACGGTGGCCCCGAATTGCAGGGCACGCCACAACGGCGATAGCCAGGCGATGAAGACGAACAGCGACTCGCCGCCGATGATGGTCCCGATTGCGCCGCCCGTCAGCACAATAGCCAGCGCCGCGCCCAGCACGACGAGAAACCAGCGCACGTTCAGCGTGGCCGCCGTGCCGCTGCGTTCCTGCTCGATATTCTCGGCCCGCACCAACGCCACCACCGTCAGTGCCGCCAGGAAGAAGAGCAACACGAACGAGGCGACGTTAACCTCCAGAAAACTCCCGGCAAACCAGAGGATCAACGGGATCAGGATCAGCCCGCCGAGCCGCAGCCGCAGGCCGACGTTATTGATCTCCACGTGGCGCGTCGCCAGACGAATGCCGCGCCACCAGACCAGCGCCGTGACCATGAACACCGACAGGTCGCGCGTCCATAGCAGGCTGCCGCCCTCGCCAAAACTGCCGGTGAAGCGCCGCAGCCAGGTCAGATCGAGCAGGGCGCCGGCCGGGTAGAGCAGCAGCCGCCAACTCACCAGAATGGTCAGCAGCAGGGCGACGATCAGAAGTCGCCGCTGCCGCTGGAGATCGATGTGGAGCAGGGTCATCAGGCGAATCAGATTGAGCGGCAGCAGCATCACCAGCAACAGCCACAGGGCGACTTCGGACGCGGGCCAATAGCGCGCCCAACTGAGAATGACCATCACCACCGGCGTAATCAGAGCCACTTCCATGAGCGCGTAGCCCAGGAAGAGCAACTCATGGCGAATGGTTCCCCATATGGTCGGCAAAGGGGCGACCAGACCGCGCCGGCTTCCCATGCCGCGCGTCGCGCTTGCCCGACCGACGCTCATTCCACCGCCTCCAGTTCCAACTGCACCGGCTCCGGCGTGGGGATGCTGCTGAGAGCGGCCTGGGTGGCCGTGGCGCTGCGATGCCCGGCCTGGAAGGCGGGCGCGGTGGCGGGGATGTGGTAGATGGTTAGCGGGTCAAGCCGCTTACCGGCGCTCAGCGAAGGCGGCGGCTCGTCGCCCAGCGCCAGCAACACGACGCGCCGCCCGGCTTCCCGCAGCCGCAGCAGAGCGATGAGCATCTCCGGAGTGACGACGGCCGTCACCAGCACAATAGTCGATACCCACGGCAAATGCGTGCTTTCGCGTAGCAACATGTTTTCGATTGAACTGGTGGCGAACTCGGTGACGGCGGCCAACGCCTCCAGCACGTTGCCCAGTTGTTCGGGCGAACGACTGGGTGGCACGCGGATAGCCTGGTCGGAATTGGGAATAGCGCCGTTGGCATAGACGCCTACCCCCCAGCCCTGCTGCACGCCATAGTTGGCGATGGAGGCGGCGACGCTTATCGCCCGCTCCAATAGCTCCGGGTCATAGCCCATCCAGTGGCGCGTAAAGGTGGCGACGTTGAGAAAAACGGCCATCGTCATCCCCGTCGACGGGTCGTAGATCTTGGTTTGCAGTTGGCCGCGGCGGGCCGTCGCCTTCCA
>CXWJ01000407.1_pt1 | contig 11323 bp, 11 predicted proteins | sample 590841 | NCBI WGS metagenome assembly CXWJ01 (sample SAMEA3498367, study PRJEB10139) | wastewater metagenome | biome: wastewater treatment plant; material: activated sludge | place: Austria | collected 2015-01-21 | reverse complement strand
GTACGCTCGGCAAAGGTTCAACCTTCACCATCCGCCTGCCGATTGCCCAGGTCTGATCCGCAAACGACACCATGCAACCAAATGCAATTTATCTGGACCACGGCGCGACGACGCCGCTGCATCCGGCAGTCCTGGCGGCGATGGCCCCCTTCTGGAGCGAACAATTCGGCAACCCGTCTTCCCACCACCGGACGGGGTATGTTGCCGCGCGCGCCGTGCGCGTCGCCCGCGACATGGTGGCCGACCTGCTGGGTGCGGACGCCGACGCTGTCCTGTTCACCGGCTGCGGCTCGGAGAGCAATAATCTGGCCTTGCGCGGGGTGATGGCCGCCGCGCGCGCCGCCGGCCGGGGCAACCACCTCATCACCTGCGCCATCGAACACAGCGCCGTGCTGGAGACGGCCCGCCAGTTGCGCGACATTTACGGCTTCGAGCTGACCATCGTGCCGGTGGACGAAACCGGTCGCGTGCGCCCGGCCGACGTGGCCGCCGCCATCCGCCCCGATACGGCGCTGATCAGCATCATGGCCGCCAATAACGAGATCGGCAGCCTGCAACCGTGGGCGGAAATCGGCGCGCTGGCCCGCGACCGCGGCGTCCTCTTCCACAGCGACGCCGTGCAACTGGTCGCCACCCGCCGCTGGAATCTACGCGACCAGTCGGTTGATCTACTGACCATCGCCCCCCACAAGTTCTACGGCCCCAAGGGCGTCGGCATTCTGATCGCCCGGCCGGAGATCGACCTCGTGCCGGCCCTGACCGGCGGCGGCCACGAGCGCGGCCTACGGGCCGGCACGCTCAACGTGCCGCTCATCGTCGGCGCGGCCGAAGCGCTGCGGCTGGCGATGGCCGAACTGGACGAGCGCCTGGCCCACGTCCGGCCGTTGCGCGATCGCCTGCTGGCCGAGTTGCCGGCCGCCCTGCCCGGCCAATGCGTGGTCACCGGCCACCCGACCGAGCGCCTGCCCCACCACGCCAGCTTCGCCTTCCGTGACGTTAGCGGCAACGATTTGCTCATGCATCTCGACGTGGCCGGTATCGCCGCCGGGAGCGGGTCGGCGTGCAGCAGCGGCGATCCCAAGCCGTCGGCCGTGTTGCAGGCCTGCGGGCTGGGGCCGGCGTGGGCCACGGGCGGGCTGCGCCTGACGCTCGGCCGGCAGAACACGGCCGCCGACGTAGACGCCGTTTTGCGCCTGCTGCCCCCGATTGTCGCCGACCTGACGGCGCTCGCCACCGGCCTGGTTGCCATACCGGCCTGACCCACATGGACACAACGCTCGATACCCGCCCCACCAACGGCCGGCCGCGCGTCGTCGTCGCCATGAGCGGCGGCGTCGATAGCTCCGTGGCCGCCGCCCTGCTGGTCGATCAGGGCTACGATGTGATCGGCCTGATGATGCGCCTGTGGAGCGAGCCGGGCAGCGGACCGATGACGCCCACCAACCGCTGCTGCACGCTCGACCAGATGAACGACGCCCGCCGTGTGGCCGATATACTGGGCATCCCGTTCTACGTCGTCGACGTGCGCGACCATTTCCGGCGTTCAATCGTGCAGTTCTTCATCGACGAGCACGCCGCCGGGCGCACGCCCAACCCATGTGTGGAATGCAACCGGCAAATCCGCTTTACCTATCTGCTGGAGCGGGCAATGGCCCTGGGCGCGGACTATCTGGCGACGGGCCACTACGCCCGAATCGACCAAAGCGACGGCGGCTACCGCTTGCGGCAGGGCCTCGACGCCAACAAGGATCAATCCTACGTGCTCCACGTCTTGCAGCAATCCCACCTGGCACGCGTCCTCTTCCCCGTGGGCGAGCTGACCAAGACGGAGGTGCGCGCGGTGGCCCAGGCGCGCGGTCTGACTGTCGCCGCCAAGCAGGAGTCGCAAGATCTGTGCTTCCTGAACGATGGCGATTACCGGCGCTTTCTGCGCGAGCACGGCGACGGGCCGCCGCCACCGGGGCCGATTCTCGACGCCGCCGGCCGCGAACTGGGCCGCCACGACGGATTGCCGTTCTACACCATCGGCCAGCGCAAGGGGTTGGGTCTGGCCGCGCCGGAGCCGCTGTTTGTGCTAAGCAAGGACGCGGCCCACAATGCCCTCATCGTCGGCCCGCGCGAAGCCTTGGGCGCGCCCACGCTGACGGCCCACGGCGTCAATTGGGTCGCCGGCGTCCCGCCGGCCCAACCCATCCCGGCCCAGGTGAAAATCCGCTACAAGGCCACGCCCACCGCCGCCATCGTCACCCCGCTGCCCGATGGCGAGGCCCAGGTCGCGTTCGCCACACCGGCCGTGGGCGCGACGCCGGGCCAGGCGGCCGTGTTCTACGACGGCGACGTCTGCCTCGGCGGCGGGACAATCGGGGCCGTCGCAACGTCGGGGCTGGGCGAAGCGCAGCCCATGCCGGAGGTGATGTCCGCGTGATCACCATCCCCGGTTCCGCCTCGGCCCTGGTGTTGGGCTTCCTGCTGGCGACGATTTATGGCGCGGTGTTTCATCTCGTCTTCGGCGGGACGGTCAAACGGCTCATCCTCTTCCTGGCCGCGGCCTGGCTGGGGTTTTTCATCGGCCAATTCGCCGGCGATTTCCTGAATTTTGAGATATTGAAGTTAGGGAAAATCCACCTGCTGAGCGCCACCCTGGGGGCCTGGTTGATGTTATTCGCCGCCTGGTGGCTGGTGGGGCAGGATAACAACCCACGTTGAGAGCGACGGCCATTCCTGCTATACTTCCTTGTTGGGGTTTATATGATGAATGATTTACCCATGCCCGTCTCGCCGGGGCTACCGGAACCGGCCGCGAACCGCGAACCGCTGATTCGACCCGTCTACATCGTCATAGGGGTCGTTGTAATTCTGGTGGTCGCTGCCCTGTCCGTGGCTCTGCTCGTCTATCTGGCGATCAATTATGCCGAGACGATCCTCATCGTGCGCGATATCTTCATCATTGCCCTGGGCTTGATGTCGTGTCTATCGGGGATCGTGCTGATTTTGCTGCTGATCAGCATTATCCGGCTCATCAATATGCTTGAGTTCGAACTGAAGCCTATCCTGCTCAAGACCAACGACACGCTGGGCACCATTCGCGGCACGACCGTGTTTATGAGCGAGAATGTTGTCCGGCCGATGACCAAGGCCAGTAGCTACGCGGCCGGCCTGCGGCGCGGCGTCGCCACCCTCTTCGGCGATCCCCGCCGCAACCTGGGCAAATAACTTAAGGAGAAATGAAATGGACAATCGCGATAATGACCTCGGCGCTTTCCTGGCCGGTTTTGTCATCGGGGCGCTGGTGGGGGCGGCCACGGCGCTTATTCTGGCCCCCCAATCCGGCCCGGCTACCCGCCAACAAATCGTGGATATGAGCAGTGATCTACGCCAGACAGCCGATATGCAAGCGCGCGAATACCGCGACAAGGCCGGCGCGATCATCGCCGATACCCGCGACCGCGCCCAACAACTGACCGATCAGGTGCAGGATCAGGTGCGCATCGTGCTGGACGCGGGCAAGGATCAGGCCGATCAGGCCGCCGAGAATCTGAACAACGGCGCTACGCCGGACCTGGGCTAATCGTTCCGTTTAGCCCCCGGACTGGTCGCACCACTCAGCGCCTTAGCCGTAGCTGAGCGGCATTTTCTTTTATCAACAATAATCCCGTCGGGCCGGTGGCCCGGCCAGCGGGACAAATAATCAATCGGCTTCCGCGCCCCACGGCTTCCGTGGGCCAAGGCTTCCGTGGCCCAAGACGCGCGCAATGCCCTATATGTCTCATGATTCAGGCTATTGATCCCGCGGTGGCCGACCTGCTGAAAGGCTTGCCGCGCGAACTGGATAACGAGAGCGATCGCGCTCGCCTTGTGCCTGCGCTACAATTCGCCCTGACTACTTACGGCGACGAGCGACGCCCATCCGGCGAAACCTACGTCGAGCATGGGCGCAACGTGGTCGGTGCCCTGTCCGAATTGGGCATCATGGATACCGACACGGTCATTGCCACCCTGTTGCACGATACGCTGCTGCCCCAGTTTAAAGTAACCGATGGCGCGCTCGTCAAGCATTTCGGCCGCGAAGTGGCCGCGCTGATCCGGGGCGTCAAAACCCTGGATGATTACTCCAAGCAAGCCGGGCGCAACCGGCAACCGGCCGCCGATAACGCCGACGAGCGACAGGATCGCGATACGCTGGAGGCCATTCGCCGGGCGCTGCTGTCTATCATCGAGGGCGATATTCGCGTCATCCTGATTCGCATGGTCGATTCGCTCCAGGATTTGCGCCGGGCGGCCAATATGCCCCTCGATTTGCAGCGCCAGGTGGCCTATGAGGCCATGACTATCTATGCCCCCATCGCCAACCGGCTGGGCATCTGGCATCTGAAATCGCAACTGGAGGATTTGGCGTTTCGCTATCTGGAGCCGGAGAAATATCGCGAGATCGCCCGCGCGCTGGACGAGAAGCGGGAGGTGCGGGCGCTCAAGGTGGAACGGGCGGCCCAGCGCCTGCGCAAACGGCTGCGCGATATGGGCCTGAAAGCGACCGTCACGGGGCGGCCGAAGCACCTCTATTCCATCTACCGCAAGATGAAGCGCAAGGAATTGGACTTCACCCAAATCTACGACATCCAGGCCCTGCGGGTCATCATCGAAACGCCCGAACCGGCTGCCGAAGAAGCCGCCCCGAGGACGAACGGCAAGGATAAAAAGCTGAACGCCAAGGCGCGCAAAGAGCGCGAAGACAACGAGCGCGATCTGTGCTATCAGGTATTGGGCGCGGTGCATAGCTTGTGGCAGCCGATGCGCGGCGAGTTCGACGACTACATCGGCTCGCCCAAGGCCAACGGCTACAAGTCATTGCACACCGCCGTCATCGATTCGGAAACGGGCCAAAAGCTCGAAGTTCAAATCCGCACCCAGCGGATGCACGAAGAAGCCGAGCGCGGCGTGGCCGCCCACTGGCTCTATAAGGAGCAGGATACGCAGGTCAGCTCCTCATCGCAACGGCAGATCCAAAACCTGCGCGAATTGCTGGTCACGCTCCAAGAGGACGAGGACGAGGCCGGCGTCCTCGACATGACCAAGCTGGAGGAGCGCATCCACGTCTACACGCCCACGGGCCAGATCGTTGATCTGCCCGCCGGCTCGACACCCATCGACTTCGCCTACCAGATTCACACCGATCTCGGCCACCTGTGCAGCGGGGCGCGCGTCAACGGCAAATTGACCAGCCTCGACTATCAGTTGAAGTCGGGCGACAAGGTCGAAATTATTAAGAGCAAACGGGGCAAGCCGAACCGGGACTGGATGAACCCCAGCCTGGGGTATAGCGGCAGCGCCCGGACACGCAGCAAAATCCGCCAATGGTTCCGCCAACAGGAGCGCGAGCAAAATATTGCCCAGGGACGCGAGGTGATCGAACGCGAATTGAAGCGGCTGGGTCTTCTGGAACTGTTCACCGTCGAGGACATCGCCCACGCGCTGAAATTCGAGGTCATCGACGAATTTCTATCCAAGGTTGGCTTTGGGGATATTCACACCGTCCAGATCACCGGGGCGATAGCGGTCATGCAGCAGGCGTTGCGGGCCGAGGACGAGGAGCTGCGGCCCCTCTTCCGGCCGCCCTCGTCCAAGCGCAAGGGCGTGACGGTGCGCGGCATGGAAGGCTTGCACACGCGCCTGGCCGCCTGCTGCCATCCCATCGCGCCGGAGCCGATCATCGGCTACATCACCCGCGGCCAGGGCGTTACCATCCACGCCCAATCGTGCGATCAGTTGAAGGGCATCACCGACAAGGAGCGGCTGATCGAGGTCGAATGGGGCACAGGCGGCGAAAAGTACCCCATCCCCATCGTCGTCACCGCCTACCGGCGCGGCGGACTGATTGAAGACCTGGTCTCCACCCTGCGCGGCCAGCAAATCAATGTGCCCAAGACCAAGCTGGTGACGACCGACAACATAATGAAGGTCTACCTCATCGCCGAGGTGGCCGACATTACCCAACTCAACTGGCTGCTGGCTAAGCTGGAAAATCTGCCCAAGGTGATCAAGGCCCAACGTCAGAGCTGGTCGTAGGCCGCTCAACGACGATCACGCCCAGTTCGTCCAGTTGTACGGTGTGTGGCCCTGTCCCGTCGTCCAGGGTTAGCGCCCAAGTCGTCAGGTCGAAGCTGAACTCCTCGACACGCTCGCCGGAATCGCCGGCGACGACCAGTTGGCCCCAGGTGACGCCCTCGGCTCGGCCGCGCAACCGCAATTTGGCCCCGCGCCAGCGACAATAGTAGACCAGTGGCCCCATGCTACCCCTCCAACGCCTCGTACTGCTCGAAAATGAGCCGGTAAGCGGGCGAGGTAGCCATCAACGTGGCGTGATCGCCGATGGCCTCCAGCCGCCCCTTGCGCAGCACCACGACCAGATCGGCCCAGCGAATCTGTGATAGGCGATGGGTGATGAGAAAAGTGGTGCGATTTTCGGCGGCGTGGCGGATGGCCCGCTGAATCTGATCCTCGGTGGCGCTATCCACGGCGCTGGTCGAATCGTCGAGGATGAGGATACGCGGGTTGGTCAGGAAGGCGCGGGCCAGGGCGATGCGCTGGCGCTGGCCGCCGGACAGGGTGACGCCGCGCTCGCCGACCACCGTCTCATACCCCTCCTCGAAGCTCATAATGAAATCGTGGGCCTGGGCAGCGTGGGCGGCGGCCTCGATCTGCTCGCGCGTGGCTTCCGGCGCGCCGAAGGCGATGTTCTCGCCGATGGTGCGCGAAAAGAGGAAGATGTCCTGCTCGATGATCGAGATTTGGCGGCGCAGGGCGGCCAGGCTCCAATCGCGCACGTCCACGCCATCGACCAGCACCAGGCCCTCGCGCGCGTCGTAGGTGCGGTTGATCAGCTTGGTCAGGGTGCTTTTGCCCGCTCCGGTCTGCCCGACGATAGCCACGGTCTGCCCCGGCCGCACGGTGAAATCGATTTGGCCCAGGGTATCGACGCCGGGCACGTAGCCGAAGGAGACGTTCTCGAAGCGGACTTCGCCGGCAATCGTGCCCGCGAAGCCGTCGGGGTTCTCATCCAGGTCGGTTTCGGTGTTGATCAGTTCCAGAATGCGCCGCGCCCCGGCCACGCCCAGAGAGACGCGCGAGTAGGCCATCAAGGAGATGAAGGTCGGGAAGCCGAACAGTCCCAGCAGACCCATGTAGGCCACCACGTCACCGACCTGAATTTGCCCGGCGCGCAGCAGCAGCAGGGCATGGGTGAAGCCTATGCCTTCGGTCAGCCCCAGCAGCAACAGCGGCAGGAACTTGGCCTCCTCGCGCCCCTGGGCCACGGTCGCGTCGCGGTAGGCGCGGGCGTTGTCCTCGAAGCGGCCGACTTCGGCCGTTTCCTGGGCCGTCGATTTGACCATCTCAATGCCGTCGATGGCCTCGGCCAGCCGGGCATTGAGCGCGCCGAACGAGAGGCGCACCCGGTCGGCGATGTGGGACAGTACGTTCATGTAGCGGATCAGGGCCAGCACGTAGCTGACGACGAAAAACAACGGCGCGAAGATCAGTTGCCAGTGAAGGCGCGGGGCCAGCAGCAGCGGCATGATCAGGAAATTGGCCGAGCCGACGACCAGATTGATGCCCGGATTCATCATCAGGTTCAACTCGCGCACGTCGTTGGTGGCGCGGGCCATCGTGTCACCGACGGGCTGTAAATCATGGAAGGTCATGCTCTTGCCCAGCAGACTGATGTACAGTTCCTGGCGTGTGTCGCGCTCCAGCCGCTCGCCCATGACGGAACTGGCGAAATTGCGGCCGAGTTGCAGGAAGGCGCGGATGACCTGGCTGGCGAGGACGCCCACGGCCGCCAGTCCAATCGTATTCAGATTGGGCGGCTCGGCCAGCGCGGCGTTGAAGGCCATGCCGATCAGGATGGGCATGGCCGCCGCCAGCGCCGCATTGCCGAAGGCGCCGATGACCATGATGACAAACAGCCACCAGTGGCGCGCCAGATGGGACAGCAGCCAGCGCCCCGGCGAGCGGTGGTTGGCCGGTTTGTGGCTGTGGATCGCGAATTCGCCCATACGATTGAGTAGCGGTCAGGAAAAATGGGCCGCCGAGCCGTTGGCGCTGTCGCCCAATACCTTCAGGTCAATCGAGGCCGGCGGCTTTTGGCCCGGCTGGAACAGCAATTTCGACTGGCCCAGCATCGCGTCCCACACGTCGCCCAGCGAATCGGCCAACGCCACCGGCCGCCCCAACTGGTTAGCCACGTCCTGCGGGGCTATGTTATCCAGCGAGATCGTGTCGGGGTGATCGAACATAACCCGCGGCAAGACGATCAGGTCGCCAAACCCTTCGGCCCGCAACTGGTCGACCACGTCGGCGGCATTGAGTAGCCCGGCCACGGTGATCGTCTCGCCCAGCCGTTCGTTGCGAATGGCCCGCACTTTCACCGCGCAGCCGGTTAGTTGGGCGAACTCGGCCGCCTTCTCGCGCAGGGTCGGGGCAAAGAGCGCGGCCGTCACCAGGGTCAGATCGCGCGGCGCGGGCATCGCCGCCGCGTTCCGTATCTCCTCGCCCACGTCGGCCCAATCGTCCAGAAAGGCGCGCACCATACCCAGGCCGTTCTCGTGCAGTTCGTGGCCGTCGTAATCCGCCAGCGGCGGAACTTCGCGGCCGGTCACCAGATACCACTCATCGGTCAGATAGACAAAACGAATGCCGAAGCGGGTCTGATAATCGCCTTGCAGCGTGGTGACGAAATCGAGCGTGGCCGCGGCCTCTTCCGGGGTGTGGGGCCGCATCCCGTACTTGTGATGGCGCGTCAGGCCGACCGGCACCACACTGACCGACAGCACGCCGCCCCCGCCTTCGTCGCCCGGCCACAGGCTCGCCATCTCACGGATCGACCTGGCCAGCCAGTCGCCATCGTTGAAACCCGGCACGATGACCAGTTGGGCGTGCACCTCGATGTGGCGCTCGGCCAGCCAGCGCAACTGCTCCATAATGTCCAGCGCGTCGGCGTTGCGCAGAAAGCGGCGGCGCTGCTCCGTATCGGTGACGTGGACGGAGACGTAGAGCGGCGACAGGCGCATCGTCTCGATGCGCTGCCAGTCGTGGTCGCTCAGATTGGTCAGCGTGACGTAATGGCCGAAAAGGAAGGAGTAGCGGTAATCGTCATCCTTAATGTAGAGCGTGCGCCGGAACTTCGGCCCCATCTGGAGCACGAAACAGAATTCGCACAAATTGTTGCAGCGGCGGATGTCGATGTCGAACGTCGGATGGGCGAAGATCAAACCGAGCGCCTGGTCATAATCGCGCTCGGCCTCGAAGAGCAACAGCTCGCCCTCACGCCGGATGAGGATATCCAGCTCCTCCTCGGCCGCATAGAACTGCACGTCGATGATGTCCTCGACCGCCTGATCGTTGATGGCGATCAGCTCGTCGCCCGGCCGCAGCTTAAGCGCGTCGGCCACGCTGCCCGGCTCGATGCCGACGATGCGGCCGCCGGCAAAGGTCAGCGGATCGATTTCCTGGAAGAGGGCCATCAGGCGCGCTCCTGGCTGGGAATGCCGTTGAACAAGGCCATGATCTGATCCATGACTTCCTCGACCGTGCGGCCGGTCGTGTCGATTTGCAGGGCGTCGGCCGCCGGCCGCAGCGGGGAGTGGCGGCGGCTGCTGTCGTGGTGATCGCGGCGCACGACGTCGGCCAGAATCGTTTCGTAGTCGTCGTCATGGTGGCCCTGGCGGCGGCGGTCGATGAGGCGGCGATGCGCCCGCTCCTCGGCCGAGGCGGTGATGTAGAGTTTGAGCGCCGCGTCGGGCAGCACGACCGTGCCGATGTCGCGGCCGATCATCACCACCCCGCCCCGCCGGCCGAACGCCCGCTGCCGCCGCACCATTTCGGCCCGCACTTCCGGGTAGGTGGACACCTGCGACACGTAGGCATCGACCACCGGCAGGCGCAACTCCCAGGTCACGTCCTCGCCGTCGAGCAGGACGGTATAGAGGCGGCCGTCCGTCTCCCCGGCCAGCGGGGCCACGTCCAGATCGCAATCGTGGGCCAATTGCACGATACCGGCTTCGTCATCGGGCCGGACGTGGCGGCGAATGGCGGCCAGCGTCAGCGCCCGATACATCGAGCCGGTGTCGAGGCATAGATAGCCCAGCCGGCGGGCCAGCAGCAGGCCGACCGTCGTCTTGCCCGAGGCGGCCGGGCCGTCGATGGCAATCGTGTCAGGCAGAGGCATCGGCATGTGGCTCCTTCCCATTGCGCCGGGACGTGCGCGCCGCCCCGCGCCGGGTCGGCTCTTCGGCCGCGCGGCGCTGCAACCGGCCCACTTCCTTTTCGGTCAGATAGCGCCATTGCCCCGGCGGCAAGTCGCCCAGTTCCAGCGGCCCGATGCTCAGGCGAATGAGGCGGCGCACGGGATGGCCCAGGGCGGCGGCCACGCGTCGTATCTGACGCTTGCGCCCCTCGCGCAGGATAACGCGCAGCCGGGTAACGTCGTGGCCCCGCTCCAGCACCTCAATCGGGGCCGGGGCGGTGATGCGTCCATCGAGCATGACCCCGCGCCGCCACTGCTCCAACACGGCGTCGGCGATGTGGCCCTCCACCGTAACGTCGTAGACCTTTTCGTGTTCGTAACGCGGGTGGGTCAGACGGTGGGCCAGCGCGCCGTCGTTGGTCATCAGCACCAACCCCTCGCTGGGCTTATCGAGGCGGCCGACGGGATAGATGTGGCCCACGCCCTCGATTTGAATGAGATCGCGCACGGTTGTGCGCCCCTCTTCCAGTTCATCCTCCAGCGAGGAGATTACCCCGCGCGGCTTATTGAGGGCGATATAGACGAACGGCTCATGGGCCGATGGGGTGGCGGCAAACAGCGGCCGACCATCGACCTCGATGCGATCCGTGTCGGGATCGGCCTTGTCACCCAGTTTGGCGACGCGACCATTGACGACCACCCGCCCGGCGGCGATGATCGCCTCACACGAACGGCGCGAGCCGAGGTTGGCCCGCGCCATGAGCTTTTGTAATCTCTCCTGCACGCGATTNNTCCTTGCCGGCGAATGGCCCGCTACTCTTCCTCGTCACTCAGGGGCGGCATTTCGGTCAGCCCCCCCAGGCCAAAGGATTGCAGAAAGTCGGGCGTCGTGCCGTAGAGGATGGGCCGGCCCGGTTTTTCCAGGCGGCCGACTTCCTCGATCAAGCCCTTGCTCAATAGCGACCGCAGCGCGCCGTCGGAGTTGACGCCGCGGATATGATCGATCTGTGGGCGCGTGGCCGGCTGCATGTAGGCCACAATCGCCAATACTTCCAGGGCGGCCTGGCTCAGCCGGGTCGTCAC